>SESF01012985.1_pt1 | contig 13944 bp, 9 predicted proteins | sample 3171521 | NCBI WGS metagenome assembly SESF01 (sample SAMN10866945, study PRJNA518727) | freshwater metagenome | biome: subpolar coniferous forest; feature: holomictic lake; material: water; isolation source: holomictic Lake 227, 6 m and 8 m depth | place: Canada: near Kenora, Ontario | collected...
CCGGGTGTTCCAGGTTAGTTGCTTGCGCCGTTTTCGGTTGCCCATGGCGCTCCCCCGCATTCTCGCTTTGCATCCGACAAACTAGGCTTTCTTCGGCATGAATCAACCCGCATGCACATCAAGGAAATCCTGATGCTCGATTGAAGCCCGGCACTCCTTGTTCCGGATCAGTTGGGTATTCGGAGACGATCCGCTGACCGGCCGCGCGCAGCGCTGCGATATTCACGGGTTTGACAAGGTGTTCTTAAAACCGACAGCTAGGCTCTGCTGGACATCCTCTTCCGTACCGAAGCCGCTAATGGCAATCACCCGTCCGGCGTCAGTTTCGGCATGGTGACTCGTTCGCCTCGCAGGCGGGCGGTCAGGACGGGCGAGACGACGGCGACTCGCCGAACAAGTTCCAGCGGGTCGATGAAGGGCGATTCGGTCGGCTTCTCCTCCGGTCCGGCATCGAGCCCGTCAAGCTCGGCCTTGACGCTCCATGATTTTCAGGGTGACCAGAACGGCTTTGTCCGAGGGGTTCTCGGTGTCTGTGGCTGCGGACATCCACGTTGCAAGCAGGGTTTCCAATCGGGCGCGCATGGTTTCGCGTCGTAGCTCGGTGTCTGATTTCTTGGGTGTTTCCATTGGGCGATTCTTTCGTTTTGAGGTTTGTGACACTGTGGCAGGGGAGGAAACGGGAGTCTCGGGAGCGGGCGGCAGGAACGGCGGGGGCTTCTTGGCAATTTTCTTTCAAGAGTCGACCCCGGTCCCCAAAGAGTCGACCCCGGTCCCGCGCAAACCCAGGTCGGCGTTCCGGTAACCTCAGACCCGCAGACTCGATCAAGTCCTCGACACCATTCTGGCTGCGTTGGCCAACCGAAGGAAATTCCATTTCCGCTGGGGCATTTATCGTAGCGGCCCGGTAGGGCTGCGAGCGGACATTGGCGATCTCTTGAATTTGGTGTTGAGGCGGGAGCTGAAGGAACGCTTCGATGGAGTGCGGCGAAAACCTATCTCAAAAAAAACTCCCCCCTTGACAGGGCCAGCGATTAACCCCAATCCATTACGCAATGTCTAGGTCTTCGGGAGCGCACCAACCTGAGCGGGAACCAACCGCTGCGGGGTGCGGCGTGAAACCGGGGGATGCCAAGACGGTGAGGGATGCCATCGACATTCTCGATGGCCAAAGCGAGAAGCGCGGACTGGCAAAGCTGTTGCCCTTCATGGGGCCGGCGTTCATCGCCTGCGTGGCGTATATCGATCCCGGCAATTTTGCGACGAACATCCAGGCGGGTTCGCAATTCGGGTACACGCTGCTGTGGGTGGTGGTCATCAGCAATCTGATGGCCCTGCTGGTTCAGGCGCTCTCCGCGAAACTGGGAATCGCCACCCGCAAGAATCTCGCCGAACACTGCCGCGATCAGTTCCCCAAGCCCGTCGTCTGGACCATGTGGGCGCTGATGGAGGTGGTCGCGATGGCAACCGACCTGGCGGAGTTCCTGGGCGCGGCCATCGGCTTTAACCTGCTTTTCGGGATGCCTCTGTGGGCGGCGGCGATCGCGACGGCGGTCTCGACCTTCCTCATCCTGGGGCTCGAAGTGAGGGGGTTCCGCTCGCTGGAAGCGGTGATTACCGTGCTGGTGGGGGTGATCGCGGTTTCTTACGTGCTCGAGACTTGGTTCAGCCCGCCGGACTGGGGTCAGGTGGCGCTCCACTCGGTGCTGCCTCGCTTCGAGGGGCGGGAGAGCATTCTGCTGGCCACGGGAATTCTCGGGGCCACGGTGATGCCCCACGTCATTTTCCTGCACTCGGCCCTGACGCAAAATCGGATTACGTCCAAAAACCCGGCCCGCGCGCGGCGGCTTTTTCGCTTTGAACTGATTGACGTCACCATCGCCATGGGGCTTGCGGGATTGGTCAATGCCGCGATGTTGATCATGGCGGCCTCGACCTTTTTCAAAGGCGGCTACACGCACGTCGCCTCCATTGAAGAGGCGCATCGAACGCTTGAACCGTTGTTGGGGCGCGCTTCGAGCTGGGTCTTCGCCATCTCGCTCCTGGCTTCCGGCTTGTCCTCGGCTTCGGTCGGCACCATGTCGGGGCAGGTCATCATGCAGGGATTTTTGAGAAGGCAGATCCCCATTTGGGTTCGCCGGCTGGTGACCATGGCGCCATCCATTATAGTGATTGCCATCGGGCTTGATCCGACCCGGACGCTCATTCTGAGCCAGGTGGTGCTCAGCTTCGGCCTGCCGTTTGCGTTGATCCCGCTGATCCTCTTTACCCGGCGCAAGTCGATCATGGGCGACCTGATCAACCATCGCTTGACCACGGCCATCGCCATCGTTTTTGCCTCCATCATCGTAGCCCTGAACTTCTACCTGTTGTATCGCACATTACTTGGGAACTAAGACCATGTTTAAGCGCCTGATCATCCCCCTGGACGGCTCGCGGTTGTCGGAGTCCGTTCTGCCCACGGCCATCTACGTCGCCGAGAAACTCCAGGCGACAGTCATCCTGGTCCATGTCATCGAAAAGAATGCCCCGAAGCAGATCCACGGGGAGCCTCATCTTTCCGATCCGGGCGAAGCGGAGGCGTATCTGGAGGAAGTCCAACGCAGCCGGTTTCCCGCAAGCATCCGGGTGGAACGGCACGTCCACAGCACGGCAATCGCCGACGTGGCGCGTTCGATCGTGGAGCATGCGAAGGAACTCGAGTCGGACCTCGTCATCATGTGCACTCATGGCCAGAGCGGCTTGAGGAAACTGCTCTTTGGCAGCATCGCCCAGCAGGTGGTGGCCTTGCGCGTTCCGGTTCTGCTGGTTCGTCCGATGGACGATGGGAGCGCCCCGGCCCCCTCGGGCAAGCCGTTCATGGTTCCCCTTGATGGCTCGGAAGTGCGCGAGCAGGCGCTGACGGTGGCCGCCGCCATGGCGGCGGCTTGCGGGGCCGCTGTCAAATTGCTGATGGTAGTGCCGACCCTGGACACGCTCTCCGGCGTGGAAACCACCTCGCGCCTTCTGCTGCCGGCGACAACTCAGGAATTGCTCGCGCTCGCTCGCGAAGATGCCGTGGATTACCTCAAAGGCCTGGTGGCCCAACTCACCGGGGAGGGAGCCGACGCCTCGGCGCGAATCCGCCGCGGCGACCCCGCAGAAACGATCGTCAACGAGGCCCAAGACCTCGATGTCGATTTCATCGTCATGGCCACAGCCGGCAAAGCGGGGCTGGACGCCTTCTGGTCCGGCAGCGTCGCTCCGAAGGTATCGAGCCGGACGCATCTGCCGTTGTTGCTGCTGCCGACCGTGCTCTAGAACGTCGGACCAAAAGTCGTTTCCGAGGGCGCGTCCCGCTCGACGAAGCCCTTGGTCTTATTGAGGACCATTCAGCCGCCAGCGCCGACCTACGCGCCTACGGTGCCATCGAAGTGGAAGGCCCGCAGATTCAGCGCATGGTCAATGCGGTGGCGCCCGCCATGCGCAAGACTCTCCATTATCCCGAACTCCGAAGTTGCGGTTTGCTGTGGCTGCGGCGCTCTGTCCCGCCGGGGTGGCGCGTCGAGCGCAAACAAGAGGCAAGAGGCTCAGGTCCACATCGCCGCCCCGACTGAGCGGGGCGGCTACAAAAACGCCAGACCCTGCACCCAATTGTGCGTTGTTTTCAGAGAAGGCTTCGGAGTTCGGGATTATTGGGACGAACTCAACCAACCTCTCCCCGCCGCCGCTTAATCCCTGTAACTTTCCTGTCCTGCACCCGCATGCCGTGCGGTCGGCTACAGGAGTTGACGGAAGATTTTTCACCCCTTAGGCTCCCGGTCCGTTTTCCATGTTCCGGCTGACCCTTTCAGAGAGAGTTTTCATTGCCGCCGTGTTGCTTTCAATCGCAATCGGAGTGACAGTGCGCCATGTCCGGCATCGAGGCGGCGGTTTGAATTTTGGCCCAAAAGCTGCCTTATCTACCGGAAGTCCATCCATCCACTGACATCCCTATGCAAAAAATCGGTTTCACAGAAGCTTTAGATCGAATCGTCGTTGTCGATCCGCGGTATGACCGCGAGGCGTATCTGTTTTTGCGGGATGCGCTGGACTTCACCATCAAGGCTCGCAAGAAGCAAAAGACGGATCTTTCCCGGCATGTCACCGGCCAGGAACTGCTTGAAGGCGTGCGCCAATTTGCGCTTCGGGAGTTTGGCCCCATGGTGCCGACCGTCTTCGAGTCGTGGAACATCAAAGAATGCGGGGACATCGGGGAGATGGTCTTCAACCTGATCCGAGCGGGGATTTTCGGCAAAACCGAGAGCGACAGCATCGAGGATTTCCGGGGCGCCTACAATTTCCACGATGCGTTCGTGAAACCTTTTCTGCCCGATGCGCCCGTAAAGAGGGAAGCGGCGGCAAAGCCGTAGCCGGGCGGGATTCAGAAATGGGAAGAATGGGAGGAATGGGATTTCTCCCATAATTTCCATATTTCCCATGCCTCCCATTCCGGCCCCTCCCCGCGAATTTCCCATGACAGCCGCTGGTCCAGACGCCATGGTATCGTCAAACCATGCCTACGACCGCTGACTCTCGCCCCCAAACGATCTCCTTTCCCTCAACCAGCGCCAGGCGTTGGACGCTTCCCAACGGGCTGGTCATCATCGTCCAAGAAGATCACGCCGCGCCGGTGGCCAGCGTGCAAGCGTGGTGCGAGACCGGCTCCATCACGGAAGACAAGCACCTGGGCGCGGGGCTTTCGCACATTTTGGAGCACATGCTCTTTAAAGGGACCGCCACGCGGGAGCCGAACCAGATCGCGCAATCGGTTCAGAACGCCGGGGGCTACATCAACGCCTACACGTCGTTCGACCGGACGGTCTATTGGATCGACATCCCGTCCAAGGGGGTGGCCACGGCCATCGACATCCTGGCCGACACGATGATGAACTCCACCCTCCCCGCGGAGGAATACATCAAAGAGCAGGAGGTGATCCGCCGCGAGTTCGCCATGAGCTACGACGATCCGGACCGGATGAGTTCGCACCTCCTGTTTGCCACGGCGTATCGCGAGCATCCCTACCAGCATCCGGTCATCGGACATCTCGACGTCTATAACCAGCTCACCCGTGAAGAGGTGATGGCCTACTACAAGGCCCGATATGTCCCCAATAACCTCTTCTTCGTCGTGGTCGGGGACGTGGATGCCCAGCAGGTTCACGATCAATTGGCCGCTTTCTTCGAAAAGTATCCGCGCCAGCCGCTCCAGCCGGTTTACATTCCGCAGGAACCGCTTCAGCTCGGCCGCCGCGAACACCACCAGGAGTTCCCGACCGAGCTCACGCGCATGGAGATGGCCTGGCATATTCCGGAGGTGACCCATCCCGATGTCCCCGCGCTCGACCTCCTCTCGATGATTTTGGGAGACGGACGCTCCAGCCGGCTTTACCGCCGGTTACGTGAAGACCTCGGGCTGGTCCATGAAATCCATGCGTGGTGCTACACGCCCGGCCAGCCGGGACTGTTCGGAGTCGAATCCGTCCTGGACCCCGAGCGGCGCGAGGCGACCCAAGCCGAAATCTTCGCCATTCTGAAGGAGTTGAAAACCAGCGGGGCCACCCCCGAAGAACTTGCGAAAGTGAAGAAACAGACCTTGGCCGGACATCTTGGCGGGCTGACCACCACCCGGGGAAAAGCGTCGGATTTGGGGTCAAATTGGAAGCTCACGCGCAACCTGAATTTTACCCACGACTATTTGGAAGCCATCCAGCGCGTCACGGCGGCGGACATCGCCCGCGTGCTCCATACCTATTTTGAAGATCGCAATTTGGTCATCACCTCCCTGAATCCTCCCGGCACAGTCACGGGAGCGGGAGCGCAGGTCGCGGAGGTCGCCGCAGGCGAGATCCAAAAGTTCGAGCTTTCCAACGGCTTGCGGCTTCTGGTGCGCGAAGATTCGCGGCTGCCGCTGGTTTCCGCCATTGCGTGCTTCAAGGCGGGACTGCTGGCGGAGGCTCCTGAGAGCAACGGAATCACCCGGCTGTTCTCAAAGACCGTTCTTAAAGGAACGCAGACCCGTTCCGCCGCCCAGATTGCTGAGGAAATCGAAAGCCTCGGCGGCGGGATCGGGGCCGAGGCCGGGAACAACTCGGTTTCCGTTTCGGTAAAAGTCATGCAGCCTGATTTGGAAATCGGGCTGGAGCTTCTGGCTGACGTGTTGATGAACCCCACGTTTCCGGAGAAAGCCGTGGCCCGCGAAAAAGAAGTGCAACTGGCATCCATCAAGGCGGAAGAGGAAGAGATGACCAGTGTGGCCCGCCAGCTCTTGCGCCGAACCTTGTTTGCCGGACACCCTTATGGGATGCGGAACAATGGCACTCCGGAAACCGTTGCCGCCCTGAGCCGGGAAGAGCTCGAGGAGTTCCGAAAGCGCTACGTGGCCGGGCGCAACGGGGTGCTGTCGGTTTTCGGGGATGTGAAAGCCGAGGCGGTGAAGGCGCTGGCGGAAAAGATCTTTGGCGCTTTGCCCTGTGGCGAATCCGCTCTCGAAAACCCGCCCCAAGCCGCGCCTCTCCCCGGTTCCCAACAGGTCGAGGAATACAAGGAAAAGTCGCAGGCGATCGTGATGGTCGGCTATCGGGGCACCGATCTCTTCAGCCCGGACCGCCACGCGCTGGAGTTGATCGACGAAGCGTGCAGCGACTTGGGTTCCCGGTTTTTCATCCGGATTCGCGAAAAGCTGGGTCTGGCCTACTTCGTCGGAAGCAGCCAGGTCGTGGGCCTGGTCCCCGGGCCATTCGTCTTTTATCTCGGCACAGACCCGGCGAAAGTGGAGGCGGTTAAAGCGGAGTTTCTCGACGAAATCCGCACCCTGGCCACCGAAGGCCTGACCGCGGAGGAACTTCAGCGAGCCAAAGAGAAGCTGCTGGGACAGCAGGACCTTCGGAACCAGAGCAACGATACGTTTGCCTACGCCTGCGCCCTCGACGAACTGTATGGCCTCGGCTTCGACGATTACAAACGGCTCCGCCAACAGATCGAGTCCCTCACCCTGGACGAGGTGAAAGCCGTATCTCGGAAATACTTCGACGGCACGCCGTCTGTGCTCGCAGTGGTCCGGCCCGCGGAAAAGCTTTAGTCTCTTCACATCAGTCCCATCCGTCCCATCTCCCCCGCGTGACACGCTCCGCCCTTTCCTGCCGCGAAACCTCCCTTGATGGCAAAAGGCCGTATTCTGGTCGGCACCAGCGGGTGGGTTTACAAAAGCTGGGCTGAAAGCTTTTACCCGCCGGAGATCCGTCCGGCGGCGCATCTCGACTACTACGCAACGCAGTTTCCCACCGTCGAGATCAACGCCTCGTTTTACCGGCTCCCCTCGGAAAGCGCGATTGCGGGATGGCAACGAAAAGCGCCGCCCGGATTCCTCTATGCGGTCAAAGCACCCCGGGCCATCACTCACTTTAAGAAACTAAAGCCCGGCGCACTCTCGTTCGACCTGTTCTTCGAGCGCCTTCCGGGGTTCGGAGAAAATTTGGGCCCGGTGCTTTGGCAGTTGCCGGGAAGCTTCCGAAAAAATGTCGAGCGGCTCGATAGCTTTCTGGAGTCGATACGCAATAAGCCGTGTGGCATCGGCCACGCCGTCGAGTTCCGTCATGCAAGCTGGTTCTCCGAGGACGTCTATGAGGTGCTCCGGCGCCACAGGACGGCGCTCGTCTCGATCAGCACGCTGGCGCTCCCGATGGACCTGACGCTCACCGCCGACTTCACTTACGTCCGGTTTCACGGACTGGAGGGTGGGGCTGCGCACGATTACACAGCGGACGAACTCAAGCCGTGGGCGGAGCATTTGCGCCGGTGCGCCCGGCAGGGGCGCGATGCGTTTGTCTATTTCAACAACGACATCAACACCCGGGCCCCGCTCAATGCCCGGATGCTGATGGAAATGGTGGGCGCCCGCTATGCGCCGAACGTAACACAGGTATCAGGTTTGTAGCCGCTTTCGGCGTGCCATCCCAAAGCTGAGGAGGCCCCTTTTCATTACCCACAAATCGGAATCCTCGATCACGTGAGCGATTGCAGCGTTTTTTCCTTTTTAGACAGGATTTACAAGATTGGCATGATTTACAGGATTGAAACTTTTGGATGTTAACAGTCTCCGCAGGCTTTAGACAAAATCCTAATAATCCTGAAAATCATGTTAATCCTGTCAAAAAGAGCCCAGCGCCTCACTGCTCGCTAAGTTCAAAATTTCATTAAAACCCAAACCCTTTACAGCGCTTGGTGATTTGTGGGTAATGGATAGGGGGGGACCACAGCACTACAAGACGCTATCGCGAATCAGATGGCTTTGTGTGCCGCGCGCCAGCGTCTTGTAGTGCGTGCGGTCCTCCGCCGCTTTGGGGGAAGACTTCGATTTCGCACCGAGCAACAAATTCAGGATCACCCGTGTTTCTGGAATCCTTCTGCTGGAAGTATATCCCCCGTAAGCCTACTACGCCTCCAAGCCGTGCAAGCGGCTCAAGAGATAAGGGAGGAGCTGTTTCTTCCGGGAAACCACTCCGGCAAGTTCCCAGCGGTTGTGTCCGCGTTGCGGGAAATCGATCCGGTGCAGGAAGGCTTCGGAGCCGCAGAGCAACAGCACGGAGATTTGGGTGTTGATATCCGTAACCAGCAGAGCGGAAAAGAAATACCCGTTCGAGCGGCAGTGCTTGTCGAGCGCCGCAACGAGGGCCTCCTGTTTTTCCTCGAAATGGGTGAAACTAAGCTCTTCGATTTGCGCGACCGAAAACCGGACGCCGCCCTCGGTGTATTCTTTGCAGTCGGCCGTGATCGCCTGATCGGGCGACATGGTGAGCAGCGGGGAGCCCACGGAGAAGATTTCCTCAGCCAGGGTGGTCGGATCGACCCCGGTGATCCCCGCCAGGTGCTCCATGATTTGCCGATCCGTGCGGGTCGCCGTGGGCGAGGTCAGGTTGAGGGTATCGGAGATCAAGCCCGCCATCAGCAGCCCTGCGATCGGTTTCGGGATGTCGAGCCCTAGCTGCCGGAAGCAAAGCGTGACGATGCTGGAGGTGGAACCGACAGGGTTATTCCAGAAGAGGATCGGGTTGTCGCTGGAGAACCCGCCCAGCCGATGGTGGTCGAGGATTTCAACGATAGGCACCTTGTCCGCGCCGGCCACGGCTTGGGAAAGCTCGTTGTGATCCACCAGGATCAACTGCCGGGGGACCGTTTTCAGGAAATCGACCTTCGAGAGGACGCCGACCAACCGGTCGTCTTCCAACACGGGAAAGCCGAACTGGGTGCTCGGCGCCGCCTGTTCCCAAGCCGCTTCGAGCAGGGTGTCGGGGCTGAAGCTCAGGAAGTCCCGGTCCAATTGCCGGCCGACCTTCACCGCGCCTCGGGCGAGGAGCACTGTGGTGGCGGTATCGTAGGGCGAAGTGATCACGGTCACCCCGGCGACCTGCGCCGCGGAACGAACCTCGGGAACCAACGGGGTGTCCCCGGTGACGACCATGGCGCTGACCCCGCCGCGAACAGCCGCAAGTTGAATCTCCGCGCGATCCCCCACGATCAGGATGACATCCCGTCCATCATACCGCTGGAGTCGGTTTCTGAACGATTCTTCCGCCATGGCGCCGACCAGCAGCAGGTAATCGTGAACTTCCGCTTCGGGTTCGCCCAGGATCACCCGCCCTGCGAACGTGTGGACGATTTCGTCCAGGGAAGCCGTGACCACGCGGGCCGTTGCGGTTTCCTCCCGGGACGGCACGAGGTGATGCAAAACCTTGAAGGCCGAAAGCAGCCCAAGACAGTGGAACTGGCCGTCGATAACCGGCAGGCCCCGCATGCACCTGCGCTCGATGAGTTGCACCGCTTCATAAACCGAGGAGTCCGCCGTGATCGAAACCACGTCGCGTTCCATGACATCGCAAACGCGCGGCGACAAATCGCTAATAAAGACCGGCGCTTGGACTCCAAATTTTTCGAGGACGAAATCGATCCGCTCGTTGGTGCTGCCGGCCCGGGCGGCCACGACATTTTTCATCCCGGTCAGCCGCTTGAATTCGGCATACCCGATGGCCGCGCAGATGGAATCCATGTCCGGGTTCCTGTGTCCTATGACGATGGTTTGCATGAGGTGCTTGTAAAATGAAATCCCGCTGCCGCCGGTTTCTGGATGGGGCAAGCGCTACGATACTGGACCAGAGCGAGGCGGGTCTGTCGAGGGTGGAAGAAGACGCGGAGATGGGGAGACGCGGAGACGCAGCGTTTAGTCTGTTTCAAAGAGCGAATCGATGTCCCTTGCACCGTGATAAACGTGCAGCACCTCGATTCCATCCGGGATGCCGCGGTAGAAAACCACGTAGTTCTCGAACCCGGACACTTGCCACGATTCGGACGTTGCGGAGGCGGGGATTATGAAATCGCCGTGTTCTGCCGAGGTCGGGATTTCTGGCAAGTATTTTGAAGGTCGCGTGCGTTGCTTCGATTACGCGCGTTGCGGCATCGGGATTGTCTCTGGCGATGAACTCCCATATCTCCCAAAGTTCGTCCTCAACATTGGGGCTTAGGCACTTTCACGGGCCTTTTCTATTCGTTCGGCCAATCGGCGAAATACTTCGTCGCCGTCGTGGCCCTCGCCGCAATCAAGCCGATCAATAGTTTGAATCAAATGAGCTTCGAGTTCTTCGCGTGTTCTTGGCGTGGTGTGTTGCCGGGACTGCTGATCTTCCTTCAAGCGGCGCAGGCCCGCGCGAATCACTTCGCTTGCAGTTTGGTAGAGTCCGCTATTGACCTCGGTTTGCACGAATTTTTCCAGCTCTGGCGTAAGCGACACGTTCATCTCGGATCCTCGATTGTTTGGTGTGCAGGAAAATACAAGAATAACAGAACTGAGTCAAATTCTGTTATTCTCGATTGGGAACTCCGCCTCGTTCAGCGTGTCGTTCAGCGTTGCCAACCGCAGGGCGGTCGCCTACACTCCCGGCCCGGAAAACCAATGAATACCCTTACCTCACGCATCGAAGCCGCGGTTTCCGCGGGCCACCTGCTCGAATCCAGCGCACGGAACATGCTCCAGCTTCTGGCCCGGAGCAGTTCGCCGATTTACGAGCGGAGCGTGGCGGAATTGGTGGACCAGGGGGCCTGGAGCGAACTCAACGACCGTTTTTTCAAGACGCTCGCTTTCGGCACCGGCGGCTTGCGCGGACGCACCATCGGCAAGGTGGTGACGACGATCGAGCAGGGGACCCTCCAAGCGCTCGGTCGCCCGGAGTTCCCGTGCGTGGGGACGAACGCGATGAATTATTACAATGTCTCGCGCGCCACTCAGGGGTTGGTGGCGTATCTCAAGGAGTGGTTTGTGCGCGAAAATCGGCCGGGCCGTCCCAAGCTCGCCCTTGCGCACGATACGCGGTATTTTTCCCGTGAATTCGCGGAACTGGCGGCCCGCGTTGCGAGCGAAAACGGCGTCGATGTCTGCCTCTTTTCCCTGCCGCGCTCCACGCCGGAGCTTTCTTTCGCGGTGCGCTATACGAATGCCACAGCCGGGGTCGTTTTGACCGCGAGCCACAACCCGCCCCACGACAACGGCTATAAAGTTTATTTCAACGATGGCGGCCAGGTGGTGGAGCCGCATGCCTCAGGCATCATCCAGAAGGTGAACGCAATCGAAAGCGATGTTTATGAGCCGGTTGCGCCAGCCGAGCGAGGCGTGATTGAAGCCGTTGGCGAGCAAATCGATCTGGCCTATATGGCGCGCCTCGAAACCCTGGTGCTCGATCGGAGCGTCGTCGAGAAAGCCAAGGACCTGAAGATCGTCTTTTCGCCAATCCACGGCACGGGCGGGGAAATCGTTCGCCCGATGCTGGAGCGGCTCGGGTTCCAATTTTGCGTGGTGCCGGAACAAGCGGCTTTCGATGGACGGTTCCCGACCGTCAAGAGCCCCAACCCGGAGAACGCCGAAGCGCTTACGCTCGCCCTTAAATTGGCTGAAGAGCAGAACTCCGATCTCGTGATCGCCACCGATCCCGATGCCGACCGGATGGGCGTGGCCGTGCGCAACTCCGCCGGGGAATTGGAACTGATGAGCGGCAACCAGATCGGTTCGCTCATGGCTTGGTATCGTGCGACGACTCTCTTGAAGCAAGGCGTCATCACTCCGGAAAATCTGGGCCGTTGCGTCATCGTGAAGACGTTTGTGACGACCGATCTCCAGAAAGCCATCGCCGATAAACTCGGGATGCGCTGCGTCGAAACGCTCACCGGATTCAAATACATCGGCGAGAAGCTCACCAAATACGAGCGTGCGCTGCCGCCGGAAGCACAAGCCCATTACCGGGAGCTTTCCGAGGAGGAGACCCGCGCGGCGCGGCTCGCCCAATCGAGCTTCTACGTCTTCGGCGGCGAGGAGAGCTATGGCTACAGCGGCGCCGACTTCGTCCGCGACAAGGATGCCAATGGCGCTTCGGTGATGTTCTGCGAAGTGGCGGCCTACGCCAAATCGCGCGGCCTCACCCTCGACGCGCTCCTGGACGAGATTTATGCGGAGTTTGGGTTCTATCTGGAAAAGAACGGAAACCTGACCTTCGAAGGAGCGGAAGGCGCGGCGAAGATTCGGCGTTTGGCCGAGTCGTATGCGACCCAGCCGCCGGCGAGCATCGATGGATCGGCCGTGGTTTCGGTCACCAATTTTGCGGCCCAGGAGATCCGCGATGTTGAAGGCGATCTCATTCCCAAGGAAGCGATGTTGATGATGTTGCTGGCCGATGGACGCCGGGTCGCGGTGCGTCCCTCCGGCACCGAGCCGAAGATCAAATTCTATCTGTTCGCCCGGCAGGAACCCGCCGCTGGCCAGAGGTTCTCGCGCGAGGAACTCGCCGGAATCAAAGCGGACGTCCGAGCTTCATTGGAACGGCTCTGGGCCGAATTGCAGGCCGACGTGGACCGGCGCCTTCAGCCCTGATTTGCCTTCCCAATTTTCCTGGGGCGTTGCCCCAGGCTGGTATGGAACGGACCTTTGGTCCTCAGCAAAAACTCCGTGTAAATGTTCTCGTTGTTGCCGATGGCGAACAGAGATAGGTGCGAGGCCCACGCTCCTGTACTGACACCGACGCGATCTGTCCTCCTGGTATCTACTTGGAAACATTAGCGTATTTACTCTGAAAGGTTTTTGCCGAGGCGTTGACCTTGGTCCAAACGAATGGTTCAGCAGTCTGGTTGTAGGCCCGGATGAAGGCGTCGATGGATTCGGTGAGCTGGCGCACATTGCGGAAACTGGCACCGCGCAAAGCTTGCTCGGTGAGGATGCTAAACCAAATTTCGATCTGGTTCAGCCAGGAGGCGTGAGTCGGAGTGTAATGAAAGTGGACGTTCGGATTAGCCTTGGCCCACTTTTCAGCCTCGACCCGATGGGTGCTAAGGTTATCGAGAACGACGTGGAGTTCCTTGCCAGGGTGGGCCGCAACGAGCTGATCCATGAAATCGAGAAATTCCACCCTGCGCTTGCGTTTGTAATGCCCGGCCTGAACCTGCCCGGTTGCTGTGTTGAGCGCCGCAAAGAGTGTGGTCGTGCCGTGGCGCTTGTATTCATGGGCAAATCCGGTCAAAGCGCGCCCGTCAGGCAATTTCAACCAGCCTTGCGCCCGCTCCAGCGCCTGGATGCACGGTTTCTCGTCCACGCTCAGCACCACCGCGTTTTCCGGCGGCGCAAGATAAAGACCCACTACGTCTGCTGCTTTTTGCGCAAACTGCGGATCCGTGGAGACAGACCAGCTTCGGCGCCGCTGCAAGCTGATGCCAAGCAGCCTCAATTCACGCCAGACTCGATCCGCTTTGACTTCCATTGCCGCGGCGAGCAAGCGCCCGTTCCATCGAGCAAATCCCTGCGGCGGCGGCTGATCGAGCCTCTCCAAAAGCCGCAAACGAAAGTCTTCTTCGGATTCCAGCGGCGCTCGCCCCGGCCGAAAATCGTCATGCAATCCC
>SESF01029520.1_pt1 | contig 13932 bp, 23 predicted proteins | sample 3171521 | NCBI WGS metagenome assembly SESF01 (sample SAMN10866945, study PRJNA518727) | freshwater metagenome | biome: subpolar coniferous forest; feature: holomictic lake; material: water; isolation source: holomictic Lake 227, 6 m and 8 m depth | place: Canada: near Kenora, Ontario | collected...
TTTCATCTCATATCAGTTCAGTTCAAATCACCTCAGGCCACCTCATCTGTAAATTATAAACTAACATTTCATTTCATTTCAACTCAGCTCATTTCATGTCGGCTCATTTCAGCCCACGCCAGTTGTAAATTAAAAAGGACATTTCATTTCAAGTCAGATCAGATCATTTCAATTCATCTCAAATCAAATCATCTCACCTCATCTGTAAATTAAAAACTAACATTTCAATTCAAATCAGTTCAGTTCACCTCAGATCACCTCATCTCAGTTCAAGTCAGATCACTTCAGTTAAAAATGGAAGAGGCGTTAGTAACTTCCGCCAGTGATATTACAATTTACTTTTCTTCTTCTGCTTCTTCTGGTTGAAGAGTAACGAGTTGTGCCATTTCTTTACCATTTACTTGGACTTTGAAACGACCGAGGGTTCCGCGATTTTGAGGGCGGAAGCGTCCGAGACCATTATACATACCAGCAGCAACAAGATGCTGAAGAATAACTTCCTCGCTCAAGGTTGGATCAATTACATCCAGTTCAAGGTCAAGAGACCAGTTTTCGAAGTATGGATAGAAGCGAGTAACCCGTTTATTTGTTCCGCCTTCACGTTTCCCATCAACATGGCAGAATACTGGTTCATAGCGAGTCCCTTCGCGAATTCCAATGTCAGCAATTTTAATAGGTTTCCCATCTACAAGTAGCAATGGATCTTTCAATGGTGGAATTATGCCGCTGGTGAAGTTTTTTGTATAAGTAGCTCGTTTATTTCCTGGCACCTTCATTCCGATACGTTTAGCAGTTGCGGTGAGCATATTGACAAATGTGATGGCTGGAACCACAACCTCATTTTTATTATTACTATGCACACGTGCAACTTTGCGTCGTTGTTCAAGATCGACTTGATTTTCACCATCTGCTTCGTCCAGGGAGTCTGGCTTATTAGAACTATAGGGGCTAAGACCAACCAATTTTGCTTTAATTTTTTGATACATAATTATTTGACTATTTCATTTTTACTATTTTATTTTTGTTAACCATTTCGCTTCTCATTATACAGATTTTTTATCGAATGTCAAGTCGAGGTTCAATTGGAGAAGTTTGAATGACAATGCACACATCCGCGCGTGTATGCTTTTTATTCCGGCATTCATCGTTGAGATATTCATGCGCTTGTTGCGCATATGAAGTATTCATATGCCCTCATTATACTGACACCCGGTATAATGTCAACTGTGGCGTATAGAGAAAATAAATCTACTTAAAACGTCAGATGTGGCGTATTGGGAATTATGCGAATTAACGCATAAACCGGGAATATGCGAATTAACACATAATTAAACATCCTGTTTTATTTTACATACAATATATCCCACTATAAATAAAAAGATTATAAATATAATTGGATATGTCATATTATTTACTCAATTTTCCGCATTGAGAATTCCCACGACAAAAACATTAGAAGGAGTAGAATATATATGGCTAAGTAAGTTGGCATAAATAGGAGTTATAAATACATATCGGTGAACGAGTTATTATTTGAATGGAGATTTGGGCGACCATCCAACCACACCAATTTGCTTTAGTTTTTTATTCGTCCCACTGAAATCAGTTAGAGCTGATGCCGAGGTTGCCGCCAACAGTAATAATTTTGTTCCTGTTGTAGGAGTAATTGGGGAAGTGGGTACTGTACAGATTGACCCAGTATAAAGACATTGACCTTTTACAAAATGGAAATTAGTAATAAATCCTGGAAACTCCGTAGTACTTTCGTCTCCTTGTTCCGCTCCAATATAAAGTGGTTTTACAGAAGTAAGATTGGATGAATTTGTTGCGGTATTAGTAATTGCAACTCCATCTTTGAACAATTGGAGATTACTTCCGGAGCGACAATAAGCAAAATGACACCATCGGTTCAAGTAATTTGTTAATGGTATATTTATAGGAGTAAATTGCCAGTCATCATTTAACGCATAATACATATTAGAAACTGATGCATCCAACTCTTGTGTGGCAGAAATCATATCATCTAGGGCGGCGTAAGAACCGATGGAGAATATTCTTGGGAATTTAGCAGGATCGACTCCTGGAGCATGTAATTGATATTGGAACCACTCAACTGTAAAGTCACCAGTACCCAGGTTGAAATCTGTATTTGCCGACGCAGTTAGATATGCACTTGCGGAGTTGAATGCTATACTACCAGCATACAATGGGGCTGGAGGAGGAGGACTAGTATTATTTAGCCATACTTTTTCATTTGGGTTGGGGAATAGATATATAGATCCAGATCGGGCATAAATAGGATAAAAATACTCATCGGATAATGACTGAAGTAATAAGTATGGCTTAGTATTCGATTGATCATAGGCCCAAGGGATCTGTGAAATGGAACAACTAACATCTCCAGTACTTCCGGATAGATATACTTGATAAGTTGCATTATTATCAATACATGCCAGGAGTTGATATCCATAATCCTGACCACCTGGTGATACCCAGTTAAGAGGAGTTTGATTTACATATATAGATAAGTTATTAGATGAACTAGTACCTGTAAGATTGGTCGAATACCACAAGAGGTCAGTTGACTGCATCCATAGTGATCCTGGTGAACATGCATTTCCTACATCTTCTGAGCTGGGAGCATTTACTCTATAGGTTTTTCCTTTGGATTTTACATATATTTGATTCATATGCTTATAAATATGAATTGCCGAGAAGAAAACGAAGGGTTATTTGGTCGATGTTGTATTAGTTGATAATTGGCTGGTTGATGCTGTATTGGTCGATGCTTGATTGGATGGCATATATTTACCAAACATGGCCTCAAACTTTTTTGAACTTTCTGCCATTTCTTTCAATTTTGCATCTACTATTTTCATAGTTTTATCCATATTATTCACATTAAAACTATCTAGCATAAATCTATTATATGCGTCTTCCCCTCCTGACTTGTTCCATTCTTCTTGTTCTTTTTGAGTTATATTTTTAAATGAAAGTTGCCCATGTTTTTTAAATTGCGATTCTATAAATTTGGCATAGCTTTTGTTGTTTTTATCTAAATTAGATGATGTATTTGTAGAAATAGTAGATGTTAATCCTGTTATAGCTTTTGATAGTGAGGCAGTTTGCTTGAGCATTTGTTCGCCCTCATAAAAATCTTTGCCTGCTGCCATATCTCCACCTGCTAAAGTCTGAGCAATTTTCTGTTGTTCTTGAGGATTTAAGTCTTCCCATTTTTTCGTATCAGAAATATCTGCTCCCAATGCTCGGCTTAATGATAATAACATAACTCCGGTTAAAATTGCTTTTCTACAAAAGTTTCTTAATCCTCCGGATTCCATTATCATATCTTCCAATAATAATTGATTATAAGATTTTAATTTGAATTGATTTCTTCCAATGCATTCAAATATAATCTCATTTTCTCGTATACATTCTTGTATTAATGTCGTTAATTCGTATTTTATCATATGTTTATAAATATGAATTGCCGAGCAAGAAAGCAATTATAAATTATACTTTAGCAGTTGGTTCTGGTTGCATTACGTCTTTAATTTTGGATATTTGCTCTGGTGTAAGGGTTGGGATGATGGGGTTGATAATAATTATAAGGTCTGTATGAGAATCCACTGTTAATTTTAATTTAGAATTTGTGGGAGTATTTGGTGGGATATTTATGCGTCTTGTTTCACCAGAGGGGAGATTAATATCTATGATGCCGCCGAAGATTAGAGTAAATACATCTATATTTAACTGTTGTTGTATTTGGTTATGGAAATGGACATTAGAATTACCAGAACTGAAATTGAAGTGGAAGTTAGAGTTACCTCTATTGCCGAATATATTATTAACAATATCATCCATATTAAATCCGAATCCATTCATATGGGGAGTATCATGTGAATGATTATCATAGGCGGCACGTTTTTCTTTATTGGATAGAATTTCATATGCCGAGGATACATCTTTGAATTGTTCTTCCAGCACTTTCTTATGGGCATCGTCCGTGGTAGTATCTGGATGCAGTAATTTCGACTTTTCTCGGAACGATTTTTTTACATCATCTTCTGAAGCTGTATGGGGTATGCCGAGGACTTCGTATGGATTCTTTTTTGGTGAGCGTCTCATAATTAGTTATATATAGTATTCGGTGAAATTATTTATTTATTTCTTGCTCGGCAATTTGTTCATCAATTTTATTAGCAATTAGTTTAGTATAGAAATTATTACTATTCCAATTAGTCCAAGTGAGGACTATAAATAGTATCATCCATCCCCATTGGTGAGAAATGAAATGATACACACTCATAAATGTAGTAAGAAGCATACAGATAAACGACCAATGATACCAGAATCGAATCCATTTCATTTCTTTAGTATAAATAATATTCATTTCGAAATATTTGTCAAATTTGCTTCAATGACACTCATTATCGATTCATTTTCTGTTCCGCCGTAATTATTAGTAATCCATCGTTGCAACATATAATTATCCAGGCATTTATCACAATATCCATTTAGGGTATTACTTTCTTTTACTTTTGTACTACATCCTTTACATTTGATAATTTTATTTTTCGGAGTCATTTATCTTCCCAATCTTTTGGTAGATTTTCCATATTAATCGTTTGCATACCGACAAATACCAAGTCTTCTCCGATAAATCCTTCACTCCGGAGATATTTAACAACTGTTTTTTCTACTTGTTCATTATATGCTACCATTTCATGCATTGATTTGGGGTTGTTGTTAATAAATGCGATGACGCATATATTATCTCCAACATATACTTCTATTTTACCCACATCGACTCTAATCCAGTGTTTAAATTGATATACGTCTGTACCATGAAAATTAGCAGCTTCTCGTAGATATTTATTTAATTCAAAGGAAGAGAAATTCTTCTTCTTCATATTTATATTATTTTTGATTATATTAAAGAATTTACCATCGTTGGTTATAACAAGGACCATATCCACCTTGGCAATGTCAATGTTACAATAAGAATTTATGTCGTTAGTAATTAATATATTTGCTGATTTCAATTTAGTCATATCAACATTATACCATTTTCCGGTCAAATGTCAAGTATGTTTGAGGACTTGCCAGAAGAGTTTTTTAATTTGATCATCCGTCAACGCTTTATTATCGAGAAGTGTAAAGCACATTGAAGTTCTACCTGTTTCTTTTCCATAGGAGGCAGTAATTTTCAGTGCGGCATCTTTACGAGGTAATGATTTCAATGGGATTATAAAATTTTCAATACCACTTACAATTTTCTGAACTTCTTTGCTGGCATCACATATATTACTGGCGAATCCGCGTATCATATTCCAGCATTCATAATCAAATTGTAATTGCAGTTGTCTTTCGAACTCTTGATATGATGGCTGACCATACTCAAGAAATAATTCTAATGTATTTTCAAGTGTAGCATTTTCCTTAAAGTGATGTAATTTGAGATAAACACTTGCTTTTATTTTATGGATTTCTTGTGAATTATTAGAATAAAGGCAAACACCTTCTTTATCAGTCCATGTTTCTACCTTAGATCGAAGTTCTTCGATAGATGAAAAGGTAAATGATTCTGGTCGTTTTAATTTTAATACTTTACCTAGTATATCTAGATCAGATTGTATCATTAAAGAATAATCTATTTTATTTACTACACCTACAAGCCAGAATTGTGGATCTGGTCCATAATCGAGGATTATTTTTAGATTTGGGGTAGTAATTTCACAGAGAAGCGTACAATGACGATTTGCCGACAGCCATTCTCTAATCATGGGATATTTGGCTAAACAATAATCAAAATCAAAGACATTGCTGATACCTCTATAAGAAAATACTCCACGAGTTCGCATTGATATTTGATCATTAGCACAATCATAATCAAGACATACAAGTGACCCATCAATCTTTTCAACAAAAGAACAGTTATCAATAGACAGCGGGACTGGAAAATTTTCGGGGTTTTCTCCGAAGTTTGTAAATTTGAAAAATCCTCCGGAAAGCAAATTTCCATCTAAATCCCATATACTTGATCTAAATATTTTATTCTTCTGTGTGAACTTTACTCCAATGTGTTGTGGAATTATCAATTTGGACGGAATATTGCAAAATATACCTTCTTTAACAATAAATTCGGTAAAATCATAATCTGCGAAAATTATCTTCATATTTATTGTGACTTCTTGAGAATTTTCTCCGCTTTACTTTTCTGCAAATCATATGCAATACGTGCTCGCAATACAAATAAGCAATCCTTCATTACTCGATCACCCTCATCCGATACCTTTTTATACCATTTCAAAACGGGTTCTGCGTCAGTGATTCCATAATCTCTTATCATATTTTGTTCCTGTGTAGCATCCATATAAGAGATATTACCATTTTTTCAGCGTTTTGTCAATAGACCAAGCAATGCAATTTTTATTCCATCTTTTTTTATGCCATCGATGATGAATTACTTCGATCATCAATTCTTTGCTGAGAATATTTATACTGGCCATAATATTATGATAATCCCATGCAATACAAAATCCAATCCACGTATATCTATGGGTGCCTGTAGAAATCATTATGGATCTTTTATTATAAATAATCATATCTTCTTTATTTCAAATGAATAACTATCTTTAAACATTTCCCACCAGTGATAGTTAGAACCATTACTATTGGTATGAAACCAATAAGTATCATCTCCAAATTGAAGGGAGATTACTTTGTTTTCTGTTGCCGTTGGTAATGATTTCTTCATTGCTTCATAGAAAATGCATTTTACTTTGAATGCCCGATGTGATGTAGTATTATACCAACGACGTTCCATGTTATATAACTCTTGGCCTAATTGATGGTTGATTAGGCGGTTCGGCTGTTCATCTAACCAATGAAATGAAAATCCAAGACCATCTCCATTATCAGTAATATTATATTCCCACCAAGGAGTTGATCGTGTATTCCATGTGAAATTGTGAGTGGGAGATACGTGAGCACGAATAACATCACCTTGTTTATGATTGCTCCAAAGTTTAATAAGAACTTCTCGAACGTTATTCCACGCTAAATTATTTGCCTTTTGCGTCTTTTTATACAATTTGTAGAGAGCTGGCAAATCATTTAATTTCGGTTCCCATAATCTAATTCCATCATGATTAACATGCCATTTTTTGACAGGGTTATTATTTATATAAACCCATCCATCATTTCTGTAATCACCGCCGTTAACAATACCATTAATCCCAAACATTCCAACCATTGAATAATTTGTTGGAATTGTTGCGGTTGCATTTCCTGTCGTAACTACACCATCCTTATTTCGTTGTGCTAACGTTTTCATATTTAAGTATTATTTTACTTTATCATTTGAACAAGACTTTGAACAGCATAGTACTCGGGGTTGCAGATTTTGCCGACGGCATCACTTCCTGTAATCATGATATTAAAGACGACAATGATACCGACCACAGAGCCAGCAACAAATCCAAACATTGCTTTAGTTTCGGTGACACTGGTATCCGACTTAAGATTAACAATGGCCATGCGAATAAACAATAAAGATACAATAACACCCACTGCCAGCAGGAGCAATTCAGAAATGCCTGCAATGACTTGTTGTCTGACGAAGATTGGGTAGAAGTGATCTACTGCAACACCAGCTTTTGAGGCTAGGACATTCAGATATTGATCGAGTTTATCTCCGAATTTACTAATGACTTGTGTCGTATCATTAACGGATACGAAGATATTTGTTTGAGTATTTTGCTCGCCAGCAAAAGTGGGAGTTGCGAGTGATAGAATTGCCAATGCTAGTGTTGATATAGATAATTTCATGGTTTATATTATACCGATTTTTCAGAAGAAGTCAAATCATTGTTTAGGTCGCCTATTCTTTTGTTTTTTCAAATCCCTATTCAGGGATTGATTTATCAATTTTGCCACTACTATTGCCTTTGCTTCGGTGCGCTCAACAAACATGTAGTCAATTCCATGTTCTGATCCTAATCGGACGTACCACGTATCGACTCCCGCGCAATAGATAGCTTTTGCAAACTTCATCATTTTTAGCGAGAACTAGGGAACTGGCTTGTCCTTTGCATGGATATCTAAGCAAAGTGATAATTCCTTCCTAAGCTTCGGTATCCAATTGCGGCGTAAAACAACGATGAAAGGACTGAGGGATGCAAATTTTGAGCCATCTTGATAATAGCGATTGCCAAGGTATCCGTTTACATTTTTATGTGGTTCTAATATTTGACAGTTTCTATGGCATTGTTCTATGCCATACGCCTTACGCGGTCCAGAATATTGAAGATTGATCCATACGATACCGAATGGCACAGGACATACATAAGGTATATCATCAAATACTATACTGGCACCATTAAGTGAACGCAGTAATACAATCGCTTCTTGTGTCGTTTCAGGTAGCAGAATACGTTGATACGCAAACCTAACATTGCTGGTTCGTAAACTAGTCTCCCACTGTGCAATCGGAGACTGACTATTTAATACTCTGTTAGCCTTAGCATTTTCGACACTCCCGAAAGGCGGGATGTGTGTCGTTGAATTTATCCATACCTGTTGATCACCTGGAAAAAATGTTATTTCTTTCTGTAGCAATGTCTTCATAATTGATATTATACCGATTTTTCAGAAGAAGTAAAGATATCGGTGTATGCCGACTCCATATATTTTTTATAATTATCCATCCAAGCTTCCATTGCGAGGACAAAAATTGGCGAACGTCTGCGTTCGTCACGAGTTATAAGAACCGCTCTTCCCTTGTGTTCTGGCCAGTGACGACGAAATTGTCGACGGCAAGCATCAGGAGTGGTAGCTCGCATAGCGAATGCTCCAAATCCGTTGCACCAAAGAGTATATCTGTATTTTCGCGTAGAATTCATGTTTTTGTATTAATGTGAAGTTTTGGATCCAATTTATAATGAGATTTAACGTACCAATTATTTTCGAGTAACTCTTCTAGTTGTGGTCCACCTGATTGAAACCAAAATTGTTCTTCTTGTATATCTCGTTCAACGGTTGGGGTATTAAATATAATAAAGAATTTTACACCCATATGAATTCTCCGTGGCCTCGGCAATCCCTCAAATATAAAATCCCCGTCTTTATAATTTGAACACTCATCCACGGCTCTATTAGTATTTGGGATAAAACCAAGTAATTTACGCCATTTCTTTTTATACCATACAAGTAATAATGGCATATTTTTCTCAAAGGCATGTTTATTGAAATGATAATTGGCAAACAATACCAGATTATTAAAAGAGGGATGAAAATTGTTAGATGGAGTGCTCATCGAATGATTCATCTGCGTTTTTGTAAAGAACTGCGTAGCAGTCTCTAATCCATTCCAAGTTTCTGGCTAAGGCTGGATCCATTTTAATGGAGAATCCTTCTTTTTCTCCGATAAATTTTTCCTTGCCCCATGCTTGATCGATGAGTGCATTCAGTTCTATAACAACTGCCGATAATTTCTTTGACATATTAATTATTGGAGGACGAACATCTCCAAAAGTTGAATTCACAATCATTCCTATATTATACTGATCTTTCAGAAGAAGTCAATGCTTATTATTATTACATTGAAAGCATAGTACTTGAAAATTAGATGTATCAAACCAACTTCCGCCGTCTTTTATTCGAATTTTATGATCAAGGGTTGCCATATTATATTTTCCAGCCTTATGAGGAAGCAATCCCTGTTTTCCACAAATATTACATGTAAGACCCCCCTTTTTATCTGGATGTTTTAATTGTTCTTTCATCCATCTATTACGAATTTTAGACATTCTTCGTTCTGTATAAATTGTCTTATCCAATGCAAAATATTTTTTAGATAATAATGCTAATGATGCCGGCGATGTTATCGGTGGGTTTTTAACATTTACAACTTGTACTATCCATGTTAAATTTTTCCTGCTACGCGACATCTTTAGAATTAGAGCATAACGTTGTTATTAACTAAATGGATTTCCTCTAACCGTTTTACGCTCCAGTGCTTGGTTGGTAGTTTCGATTAATAAAAATCCAAAATAAGTATGCTCTTTAGCATTCCACATCACATCCTCATGTCCAGTTATTCTAGCCCATTCACCTTCTTGGAGGAAGGAAGCCCCAACGGCTTTAGCCTTGGGGAGGAATTCCGACCACTTTCAAAGTCTAACATAAACAGAATTTTTGTCAATCACAAAAATAAATCACATATTTTAACTTTTTTTGATGTTTTCATTTATTGTGTGATATATATTGTTGTAGCAAATGATAACTTATAATACAAAATTAATTGGAGATACAACAGAACTCAAAGAGTTGCTTGAACATCAGAAATTTGTATTTAATTTTGCTTCTAAAGAACAATTTGGTGAATCTAAAATTGTTCCGAAAATATTACACTCTAAAATATATCATAATATTAGAAAACAATATCCCGAAATAACATCACAAGTAATAATCCGTGCTCTAAACGAATGTATTTCCTCATATCGTTCCGTTAAATCAAACAAACATAAAATAAAATCTCCAATTGAAAAGAAGAAATTATCGATGCGTCTTGATAAACGACTTTATTCAATTCCTAATAAATCTTCAATTCGTATAACAACTGCAAATAAAAGACAAACATTTGAATTTGTAATTTACCCGCGACTTAAAGAATTACTCGAAAGATATTCTTATCAAGACCCTCTAATTTATGAGGATAATGGAAGCATTTATATTTGTTTGTCATTTGAAAATAAACAACCTCAACAAAAACCCCGATTAGCAATTGGCGTAGATTTAGGTATTCGTAGGTCGGCAGCAACTAGCGAAGGAAAATTAATTATTGATAAAAATTTCAATAAACGTAAACGACGATTGAGATACCAGAAAGACATTCTAAAATCCAAGGGAACAAAATCTTCTCGTAGAAAATTGAGATATTCTTTAAGACATAAAGAATACAATCAAAATAAGGACCAAACTCATTTGATTGCTAATGAAATCCTAAAAACAGAAGCAGACATAATTTGCTTGGAAAATCTTAAATCCATAAAAAGAAAGAAAAACAAATACCAAAATAAACATAGTATATCACAAATTCCATTATACGAACTCCGTAGAGTAATAACCTATAAGGCACAGAATCAAGGAAAAACGGTTCTGCTCGTTTGCCCTTACAATACATCTAAAACCGATTCCGTAACAGGCAAGGTTGAGGGTGAGAGAAGAGGTTGCAGGTTTTATTCTAGAGTTAATGGAATGATATACGACGCGGATATAAATGCGGCAATTAACATTGCCAAATTATCCAAACATCCCACATCACAAACTAATCGTTTGACTTATGGGCAGGTTTCAGTCAATAGACCTAATGAATATAAGTCCCCGCTCCTCGGGGCCGTTCAAGCCCCTATCCCTTTAGGGTAGGGGTTGTTGACAACATGCCTCATTTTTATTATCGGCATAGATATCCAATATAAATTTAACATCATTACCAAGTTTTAATCCTAATGTATATTTAGTCATGTTGTTTAAAAGGAAATTTAATTTCTTCGGCAATATCTTTAGCAAGTTGTGGAAACTCCAGTGATATTGTAAATAAGCAATGTCTAACCAAATGTTCAATTTCAACAATGCCCATTTTAGAAACATCTGCTTTTGTTTCTTTTCTAATAAAAGCAATCCATTTATTTATTCGTTCTTGAGTTATTCGTTCTTGAGTTATGCTTTTTTCACATGCAATTTTCATATTTTTTGGAGGAAGGAAACCCCTATCCCTTTAGGGTAGGGGAGGAATTCCGACCAGTTTCACAATTTTAATTAATTTTCACTTTTTTTGATGTTTTGAAAATGTCAGCAATATGTATTACTGATGATAAGCTATAATACTAAACTTCTAACCGATTGTCAAGAAGATATGGATGCTCTTAAATCCCTTCTCGAAAACCATCGTATAGTGTTTAACATCGCTTCAAAAGAACAATTTACCGAAAAGAAAAACTCCATTGTTATTCTCCATTCCAAAGTTTATCACCCAACCAGAAAGCAATTCCCAGAAATAAATTCACAGGTTGTTATCAAAGCAGAACAAGAATGTCTTGCTTCCTATCGCTCTGCTAAATCAAATAAACATAAACTTAAAACTCCAATTGAAAAGAAAAATCTTTCAATGCGTTTAGATAAAAGATTATACTCATTTCCAATTGAGAAATCAATAAAAATAACAACTTCAAATGGAAAGAAAATCTTTAAGTTCCAACTCTATCCAAAATTAGTAGAATTGTTAACTAAATATAAATATTCTGACCCTCTAATATATGAAAATAATGGAGCAATATTTATTTCTTTGCCATTTGAAAATAAACCAAAAGAGCAAATTAAACAAAAACTAGCATTGGGAGTTGATTTGGGTATCCGTAGAGTAGCAGCTTGTTCTGATGGGAGAATTATTATTGATAAAAAATTCAATAAAGAGAAACGAAAGCTCCGTCACTTAAAAGATTGTCTTAAATCAAAAAACACAAAAAGTGCCCGTAAAAAACTTCGTTACTCATTGAAACAAAAAGAGAAAAATAAGAATAAAAATCAAACGCATTTAATTGCCAATGAAATTCTTAAAACAAATTGTGACACAATTGTTTTAGAAAACCTCAAAGGCATTAAAGCTAAAAAGCATAAATTTCAAAACAAACATAGTATAGCACAAGTTCCATTATTTGAACTTCGTAGAATATTAACTTACAAGGCAGAGAACACAGGAAAAACTGTGACTTTAGTTAGCCCAGCTTACACCAGTCAAATTGATAGCTTTAGTGGCATCAAAGAAGGTGTACGTAGAGGTTGTAGGTTTTATGCGAAAAGTGGAATTGTGTATGATGCAGACTTAAATGCTTCAAGGAACATAGGAAATCGTTCCAAACTTCCCGTCTCGTATGGAAATATACTTGATGGGCAGGCACTTGTCAACGTGCCAAATGAATGTAAACCACTGAGAAAGCTCGGTGTCTTTCAAGCCCCTATGCCTTTAGGCTAGGGGTTGTTGACATATTTATCTCAATCACATAGTTACCTATTCTATTGAAATTTTCGCATAAATTTTTATAATCTGGCGAATTCTCTTCGAGTTTTATAGGATTCTTATTTCTATAATCAGATTTATAATGTTCTATTGTATTAATGAGGAGTGTATTTAACATATCGATTTCTTTTTTATAACTTATAACATCACTCTGATACATAGCATAGTCAGTTGCAGATATTTCTAAATTTTTATGAGAAATATTATTATTCTCATCTTTTGCCGTTTCAATTAAATATCGTTCGTATTTATTTTTTAACAGAGGAAAATCATTTACAAAGAACGAAAAATCAACCTCCATTTTGAGAGTACCATTTGTATGTCCCGTCGATCCGGTTCCCGTATGAAATCCTAAGAATTTACCATATTCCGAAGAGAATAATGTATCGGCAGCAGATGCATATGATTCTGATTTCATATTAACAAACGCACTAATACGCCCACACCATCCAGGATAACCCAACGGCAATTTTGGATTTCTATCCCAATTTCGTATTCCATCAAAAGGATGGGAATGAGAATTGACAATTATTTTACTAAAAAACATACTAATATATAATTTAGAAATATCTATGTTATAGAATTCTTTAGCCTTGTCCGTAAGCATTTTTGGAAAATCTGCCACGTTTTCCAGATTTAATCGGATATAATTTTTATGATCCATAAATGTTATAGTGTTATAGTCCTATATAATGCACTATTCCAAAAAAATGTCAACTCAATATAAAAAGTTGCTATTTTCCGTGGGAGCCGATATATTTATAATATCAATAGAAAAAATTATGAAAAATATTAAAACGACAATACTTACTGGACTTTTGGTGGCTTTTACATCCTGCTCTGCTTTAATG
>SESF01009846.1_pt1 | contig 13925 bp, 7 predicted proteins | sample 3171521 | NCBI WGS metagenome assembly SESF01 (sample SAMN10866945, study PRJNA518727) | freshwater metagenome | biome: subpolar coniferous forest; feature: holomictic lake; material: water; isolation source: holomictic Lake 227, 6 m and 8 m depth | place: Canada: near Kenora, Ontario | collected...
TTAATTCTATGGTAATAACCATAATCGGATACTTTAGTAAAGTATTTTAATAACTTGGTACTCTTAAACTGAAAACGTTGAACGTTACCAAATCAAACAGTGAACTTATACTGCTCATTCAAAAGGATGATAGGGTTGCATTCTACCATATCTACGAAAGGTACAGTAAAAGGCTTTATGGATTTGTTTTGAGATATATCAAACAGCATGAAGATGCCGAAGAAATTGTTCAGGAGGTTTTTGTGAAAATCTGGGAATCCAGGAATAAAATTGATGCTTATTCTTCTTTTGAAGCTTTTCTGTTTACCATTGCCTACAATACCACGATTAGTCTGCTGCGTAAACGGACCAATGAAAAAAAATACCTTGAACACTTAAAATCATTGCAACAAGCTGATAATTCGCCGGATTTAATTGATGAAATAAACTTTATCGAATTAAATGGTCGGGTACAATCGTTGCTAAACGAACTAACTCCGCGCCAGAAAGAGATATTTCATTTAAGCCGTGAAGAAGGATTAACGCATGATGAAATTGCAAATAAACTGGAGATTTCAGTTAACACGGTAAAAAAACACATGGGCAACACGCTTACTTTCTTAAGAACGCAAATTAATAGCAATCTGACAATCAATGTATTGTTTGCCTATTTGTTTCTTTATTAAAATAAATCACTTTTCGCATACTCCCTTCAGCCTACTTAAGCGTATACCTTTTTGAAAATACCATTAAGGAGAGTTATTGCAAAGTTTCGTTAGTTAGATTTGATTACAGAGTGCCTCCCGGCTTTCCGGGAGGCATAATCACCCGGAATAAAATGAAAAAAGAATTACTTATAAAGTATTTAAACAACAAGTGTACAGAAACTGAACTAATTGATGTACTCAGGTGGATTAATGCTGATGCATTAAATGAAGATGGTACGAAGTGGATTTTTGAGGATTGGAACTCCTGGAAGGAAACTGGCACTTTGGAAGATAATGAAAAATTCACAGCCATTTTTGATAAAATTCAGGAAGAAATAAACAACACTCAGGAAAAAAGTAGAGTTGCAAGCAAAACTTTTACACTGTCTGCCGTTACTCTCTGGCTTACAAGAGCAGCAGCAGTTCTCTTAATTCCTGTACTTACCTTTTTATTTTATACACTTTCTGAAAATAGAAGTTTAACTGGTCAATACGCCAACCATGTTGTTGATTCTCTTGAGGTTATTGCACCTATGGGTTCCAGAACAGTAGTTCAGCTATCCGATGGTTCTGTAGTTCAATTAAACTATGGCAGTAAAATTAAATATCCGCAGTTTTTTTCAGGTGACACACGAAACGTTACTCTTACCGGTGAAGGTTTTTTTAAAGTTGCTCATAATCCTGAAAAACCATTTATTGTTAAAGCCGGAAATCTAAATATTAAGGCGGTGGGGACTACTTTCAATATTATGGCATATGCTGACAATGACATTATTGAAACGACATTAGTTGAAGGGAAAGTACTCCTTGATCAAATGACACCGGATGGAAATATCAAAACCATAGGCTCTATGATTCCGGGTCAACATGTAAACTTCAATTTAAAAACCACTAAGATTCAAAGTACACAAGGGAAAGTTGAAAAGTACGTTTCCTGGACCGTTGGCAAACTAATTTTCGAAGATACTCCCATGTCTCAGGTTACAGAAAGGTTAAGCCGGATGTTTAATGTTGATTTCCAGGTTAACGATGAACTAAATGACTATATCTATACAGTCACTCTTGAAGATGAATCCCTCTCCCAGATTCTTGATCTGATGACAATTGCAACTCCGGTAGTTTATAAAATGCTTCCCCGCAAAAAATTACCGGATGGTTCGTACTCAAAACAAAAAATAACAATAGATAAACGAAAATAAAACTTAACCTAAACTTAGAAAAACGATGAGCCTATGAACTAAACAAGCAAAAAAACTACAGGGAAATGCGTCAACACTTCCCTGCAGAGATTAAAATTCATGCCTGTAGTTACATACAGGCCATTTATTAACTAATCAATACAAAAGTATGAAAAAAAATATGGAATTGTCCGGGGATTCAAAATATCCTTGGTTGAAAAAATTTTTCAGGATTATGAAACTAACGACCTTTTTGATTCTGTTTTCTGTGGTTTGTGTTTTCGCAAGCGAAACATACTCCCAGACAAAAAAGCTTAACCTGAGCATGAATAAAGCCTCAGTAAAGGAAGTCCTTTCTGCAATTGAGGAGCAAAGTGAGTTCAAATTCATGTACAGCGGAAAGATAATTGATGTCAGCAGGGAAGTTGTAATTAATGAGGAAAACTCAAAAATTGAAGATGCATTAAAATCATTATTTAAAGGAACAGATGTAGAATATACCATCAAAGACCGGATTATTGTATTAAGCGCATCTGGTATATTTAATAATGAATTATCAAATACTGAGCAGCAAAAATCGGTTTCCGGTAAAGTTACCGATTCTTCAGGTGCTCCATTGCCAGGAGTTACAGTTGTGGTTAAAGGAACATCTCATGGCATTATTACAGATTCAAATGGCAACTATTCACTTCCCAATGTTCCTGATAATGCAACTATGCAATTTTCATTTGTGGGAATGAAAACTCAGGAAATTGTAGTTGAAGGCAAAATTACTCTGAATGTGACACTTGTTGAAGAATCCATTGGCATTGAAGAAGTCGTAGCTATTGGTTACGGTACCCAGAAGCGGGAGCAATTAACAACCGCCATATCAAATGTTAAATCAGAAAATTTTATCAAGGGCTCTGTCACAGATGCTTCTCAACTCATTAAAGGTAAAATTGCAGGTTTAAGTATTACGACACCCGATGGTAACCCTGTTAATACTTCGCAAATTAACCTTAGAGGTATCACAACACTGGTTTCAGGATCAAGCCCATTAATATTGATTGATGGTGTACCTGGGTCTCTAAATGTTGTTGCTCCTGAAGATATTGAATCAATTGATGTATTGAAAGATGGTTCCGCAGCAGCAATTTATGGGACAAGAGGTACTAATGGTGTTATTCTAATTACGACTAAGAAAGTAAATGGTGAGATGCCGGCATCTGTTGAAGTAAATAGTTATGTAAGCACCCAGAAAATCACAAAGAAACTTGATTTTATGGATGCTACTCAATATCGTGCTATCGTTGCTAAGAAAGAACCTGGGTCTTATGACTACGGTTATAATACAAATTGGTTAGATGAGATATTACAAACACCTATTTCTCAAGTTCACAATATTAACATAAAAGGTGGTTCGAAAAATACATCTTATGTTGCAAACATTAATTACAGAAACTCTGAGGGTATCATTAAAAAATCGAATAACACAATGATAGTACCTCGGTTGGAAATAACTCAGAACTTATTTGATGGTAAAATAAAACTGACTGGAAATATAACTGGTTACCAACAAGAATATTTTTCCGGGTCAAATGGTGGTAGTTATAACAACATTGTCTATCAAAACGGTTTGACTTACAATCCGACTGATCGGCCGAAGAATGACGATGGTTCCTGGGTAGATCACGTAGATAGAACAGATTACGTGAACCCGTTGGAGGTATTGAATGAAACTCATGGCTTAAATCAGAATAATGATTTGCGTACCATAGGAACAATTACTTTTTTACCAATAAGTGGTTTAAATATAAAAATGTTGGGTTCAAGAGATTTGTACAACAGCACTCGTGGCTACTATGAAACAAAAAAGCATTATTCGACGCTGCATGATGGTAGAAATGGTTTTGCTTCACGGGGAACTAATCGTACATTAGAGGAACTGTTTGAACTTACTGCGCAATATACGAAAACAATTAAAGATCATTCGATCAATGCTTTAGCTGGTTACAGCTGGCGCGATAACAGTTACCAGGATTACTCAATGCAAAACTGGGATTTTCCAACCGATGCATTTGACTATAATAACATGGGTGCCGGAAAAGCTTTAAAACGCGGTGATGCTCCTATTTCTTCTTATCAGAGCCAGAATAAGCTTGTGGGCTTTTTTGGTAGGATAAACTACGCGTACCTGAACAAATATCTGCTTATGGCTAGTATCCGCCACGAAGGATCTTCCAAATTCGGAGAAAATCACAAATGGGGTAATTTCCCTGCGGTATCGGTAGGATGGAACATTTCTAAGGAAAATTTCATGAAAAGTATAGCCGCTATTTCAACCCTGAAACTACGTGCAGGTTATGGCATTACCGGTACAGAGCCGACTGATCCATACAGATCGCTATCACTCATCAATTTCAATACCTATGCAATGAACAATGGTCAGTGGTCACAAACTGTCGACCCTTCAATTAATCCCAATCCTGATTTGAGATGGGAAAAGAAAGAAGAAATTAACTTGGGTTTAGATTTTGGATTACTTCACGAACGCATTTCAGGATCGATTGACGTTTATCAAAGAACAACCAGAGACTTGTTGTTTGATTATCCTGTTTCAACTCCTCCATACCTTTTATCAACACTGAGGGCAAATGCTGCTACCATGGAAAATAAGGGGATTGAAATTCAGATTAACACGACCCCTATTCAATCCAAGGATATTCAGTGGAATTCATCAGTAAGTTTCTCATACAATCAGAACAAACTTGTTTCGCTTAACGACAAGAACTTCACAATTGCCAGTGGATATTTTGATGCAGGAGCTTCCGGAGAACCAATTCAGGCTAATTTTACAAGAGTGCAGATCGGACAGCCTATTGGTAATTTCTGGGGATTTAAAACGGTTGATATTGACGCTACTGGCCATTGGATGATTGAAGGAAAGGATGGCAAGCCCAAGCCAATTTTGGAACAACAAGCCGATGATAAACAGATCATAGGAAATGGTACACCAAAAGCTTTTTTGAGCTGGAATAATACAGTGAGTTATAAGAATTTCGATTTAAATGTTACCATGCGCGGTGCTTTCGGATTCCAAATTGTAAACTATCCAAGAATGCAGTATGGCGCACCTGTAATGCTTAACCGTGGTAATATTCTAGCCTCAACGTACGATAAAATATATGGTAAGGTAGCTTTGGCCGCCGACCAATCGCTCAACTTCGTGAGCTACTATGTTGAAAATGGAGATTACTGGAAGATTGATAATGCTACTATTGGATACAACTTGATCCTTAAAAATCAGAAAGTTATTAAAAAAATCAGGATTTATGCATCAGGTTCTAACCTTGCTACTTTCACTAAATATACCGGGATTGACCCTGAAATAAGCACAAGTTTTAATGGTAATAATTTGGTCCCCGGAATTGACAGTAAGGGCAGGTATCCAGCTTCTTCAACATACACTCTTGGATGCTTCCTAACATTTTAACAACTTAATAGAGAATATTTATGAAAACGATAATAAAAACATCATTTTTTATTGCTCTTATTTCAATCGTTATATCGGGTTGTAATAATGACTTGACTGAATTAACATATAGCGACGCATCTGCAAGCTCCTATAAGTTTGATGATCCTTTCAGTGCCATGGGTGTTGTTTATGCTAAAATGCGGAATAATTTTGGTCACTGGGATTGGTACAATATTCAAGAGACAACCTCAGATGAGATGTGTCATCCGGCCAACGCTTCGGGTTGGGACGACGGAGGTATTTATAAAAAGATGCACCTCCATACCTGGAATTCTGAAACTCCTCAATTAGCTGGTGTCTGGAATAATTTCTATGCAGGAGTACTTAGCGCTAATCGTGTTATTGGTCAAATTCGAGGTGGTCAGGTACCTGTTCCCACTGGAACAACAAAAGCTGCTCTCATTGGAGAGATGAGGGTTGCACGTGCAATGTATTATTGGTTATTGCTCGATAATTTTGGCGATGCCCCGTTAGATACTACTGCAGTACAAGGAGAATTACTCCCTAAAACATCTCGTAAGGATCTATACAATTTTGTTGTAAACGAGATCACTCAATCCATACCAAATCTTAGTGAAAAGGTAGATAAATCTACCTACGGACGTTTCAACAAATGGGCAGCAAAGGCATTGTTGGCAAATATATATCTGAATGCTCAGGTGTATATTAACGAACCCAAGTGGGCCGATTGTTTACAACAATGTAATGATATCCTTGCGACCGGGAACTATAGTATGGAAGCAAATTACAAAGATATATTCCAGACAAATAACGAAAATTCGAAGGAAATCGTTTTTGCTGTTCCTTTCGATGAAAAAGTTGGAACCGGATTTTATGCTGAAATGTGGTCGTGGAATGGTAAGTTCAATGCAAAATCAAACATGCAGGCCACACCATGGGGGTTCGGAGGGGTTGTTGGAGTTCCTCAGTTTGTTGACACTTATGATACTGATGATGAAAGACTTTCCGATACATGGTTATTGGGCCAGCAATATGCACTTGATGGAAAAATCATCACTGCCGGCAACAATGTAACTCCTTTTATTCTAAAAAACTCGTTGCCCGATGGTTTATATATTGGCGAATTGGAAGGTGCCCGTATTAATAAATTCGCTGTGAAGGAAAAGGCCATGTCGAATCTAGATAACGATTTTCCACTGTTTCGCTATGCACACATCTTGATGATGAAAGCTGAATGCCTATTAAGAACCAATAAAGCAGATGACGCTGCAGCTATTGTATCACAAGTTAGAGCCAGAGCTTTTAAAAATACTCCGACCAAAGCTACTGTAACCGGTGCTCAGCTGATGGGCCCTTCAAAGTACAACTACGGATATGTGGAAAATTACAAAATTGTAGATCCAGGAAACACAGCTACAATTCAATACGGAGGATTCCTGGATGAATTGGGTTGGGAATTTGGTTGGGAAGCTCACCGGCGTATCGATAATATCAGGTTTGGAGTATTCACAACCAAAAGCTGGCTTTCGCATAAACCTCAGGGCGATTACCGAATTGTATTTCCAATACCTCAACCGGCAATGAATGCCAATACTCTTTTGAGCCAAAATCCTGCTTACGCTGGGAAATAACAACGACATCAATCGATTATAAAGCGTTTGAATGAATAATTTGGCTGCTTCATCTGAATTCAGTTGAAGCAGCCTTTTACGAACAAACATTACTTACAAATCAAATGAAATCTTTCCCTCACTTATAAATTGCAGAATATGAAACAAATCTTTATTGCTGCATTAGTCAGCACTGCGATAATGTTATCACCACAATTAAAGGCTCAAATTGCACTCCAGAAAATGGAATCTGTAAACTTTTCGCAGGTTGTAATTCAGGATAACTTTTGGAAGCCAGTCATGAACATTGTAAGCTCGGTAACAATACCGGTTTGCATCGAACAAACGGAGGTTAAAACACCCCGTATCCGGAATTTTGAAAAAGTAGTTGCGAAAAAAGGCGAAAAACATGAAGGTATCTATTTTGATGACTCGGACGTGTATAAAGCACTGGAAGCAATTGCGTATTCGTTGAAGAACCAGCCTGACGCTAATCTGGAAAAAAAAGCGGATGAATGGATCGATAAGATCGCTGCAGCACAACAGCCTGATGGCTATCTAAATACCTACTTCACCTTATCTGGTCTGGAAAATCGGTGGACCGACATGGAGAAACATGAGGACTATTGTGCTGGCCATTTGATCGAAGCTGCAGTTGCCTATTACAATACAACCGGAAAACATAAATTTCTCGATGTTGCCATACGCCTTGCCGATCATATCGACAATACTTTCCGTCAGAAAAATGTACCCTGGGTCTCGGGTCATCAGGAAATCGAACTTGCCCTTGTTAAACTCTACCATACAACAGCTAACATTAAGTATCTCGATCTTGCTGATTGGTATTTGCAACAACGCGGGCACGAACATGGAAAAGGTGTGATCTGGGACAAATGGAAGTCTCCGGAATATTGTCAGGATAAAATACCTGTAAAGGAACAAAAAGACATTACCGGTCATGCTGTTCGTGCTATGTACCTGTATACCGGTGCTGCCGATGTTGGTGCCGCCAAGAACGATAATGGATATATGGATGCCATGAAAGCAGTTTGGGAAGATGTGGTTTACCGCAATATGTACATAACCGGTGGAATCGGTTCTTCAGGAAGTAATGAAGGTTTTACTGTTGACTACGACCTGCCAAACGAAACTGCCTATTGCGAAACATGTGCCTCGGTTGGAATGGTGTTCTGGAACCAACGCATGAACATACTGACCGGCGACGCCAAGTACATCGATGTATTGGAGCGAAGTCTTTACAATGGGGCACTTGACGGACTTTCTCTTTCTGGTGATCATTTTTTCTACGGTAATCCGTTATCTTCCATCGGAAATTATTCAAGAAGCGAATGGTTTGGTTGTGCCTGCTGCCCTGCCAATATTGCACGGCTTGTCGAATCAATTGGGAACTACATTTATGCCAAGAAAAACGACGCTGTTTACGTAAACCTGTTTGTTGGAAGCTCAGCTAATATAACCATGCTGAACAAAAAAGTTAAAATCGAACAAACAACTAAATATCCTTGGGATGGTGATGTGCAAATCGCTATAACACCTGAAAAGCAAACCAAATTTGGACTGTATGTTCGCATTCCGGGATGGGCAAAGAATCAAACAGTTCCCGGTGATACCTATGTCTTTACTGATAATGATACCAGTACTTTCTCTCTATCGGTTAATGGCATGCCTGAAAGCTGTAAACTGGTTAACGGATACGCAATTATCGATCGAATTTGGAAAAAGGGAGACATCGTTAAACTCAATTTACCAATGCCGGTTCGCAGAGTGATGTCCATTGAAAAAGTGAAGGAAGACAAGAATTTAGTTGCCCTGCAAAGAGGACCTCTGGTTTATTGTTTCGAACACACAGATAATGGAAAACAAAACATGAATATTGTTTTGCCAGATCAGGTGAAAATGAATGCCGAATTTAACCCTACACTTCTTAACGGAGTGGTGGTACTAAAAGGTAATGCCCTTGTGCTTTCAGTTTCGTCGGATGGGTTAAAAGTATCAACTGAAACAAAACCTGTTGTGGCAATTCCTTATTATTCATGGGCAAACCGTGGCGAAGGCCCCATGAAAGTTTGGGTTCCGCGCAAAATCGAGGATGTGAAAATTATCCCCTAAACGAATTCTGACTGAAAAATGTCCGATTAGTATGGTGTATGAGAGTGGTTGTCGGAAAGACTCAATATGGTTCAATTTAATCTCGTAAAGTACATTTAGACAGCCTGATGATTATTTGAATGATGGATTTCGACAACCTCTCTAAATTTGAACTAACTAAATAAATGGCCAATCTTGACCAAAATATTCCTGAAAAAAGGAAAACTCGGAAACGAATTGTTTTTCAATGTATTGCAATTTTATTGCCTCTTATTGTTTTGATATTTATCGAGATTGGCCTTCGGATTTTTGGTTATGGGTATGATTTGAGATTATTTATTGAAGATCAGCAGAATAAAGGGTATTTGGTCATGAATCCTCATGCCTCCAAACGGTATTTTACTGAGAATGAAAATGCCACCATCGGAACTTTTGAATCTTTTCGCAAACGAAAATCACCTGAAACTTTCCGGATTTTTGTATTGGGCGAATCAACCACACTTGGCTATCCATACATGCACAACGTTTCGTTTCACCGATGGTTGTCGTACCGCCTGAGGCACACTTTTCCCGAAAAACAGTTCGAAATCGTCAACCTATCATTAACGGCTGTAAACTCGTACACCGTTCTGGGTTTTGCCAAAGAACTGGTAAACTACGAACCTGATGCGGTGCTAATTTATTGCGGTCAGAATGAATATTACGGCACTCTGGGAGTTGGTTCAACTTCGCGTCTGGGAAGTAATCGGTTCGTCATTCAAAGTTTATTGCGCTTACGGTCGTCGCGGATGGTGCAGTTCCTTGGAAACAGTTATTCGTGGATTAGGCAAGCGATTGGTGGAAAAAAAACTGATCAGCGCGAAACCCTGATGAAACGAATGGCTGCCAAACAGGAGATTCCGCACAATTCATCCGATTACAAACTGGGAATTCAGCAATTCCAGACGAATATGGAATCTGTTTGTCAAGTCCTGACAAACAAAAACATTCCTGTTTTTATAAGTAACTTGGTTAGTAACGAGAAAGACTTAAAACCCTTTATCAGTTCGAAAACAGACTCAGCCACATCTGCGGAATATCAATATTCGTTGGCCGATGCAGCCTTTAGAAGCAACAATTTTGCAAAAGCCAAAGGGATTTATCTGAAGGCCAAAGATTTGGATATGCTTCGTTTTCGCGCTCCGGAAGCCATGAACGAAATAATTGCTGGCTTGCCGCAGAAGTTTCAATCTGTTTATTTGGTCGATACTAAGAAATTGTTTGAAGCACATTCACCGCACGGAATTATCGGCAGCGAAACCATCCTTGAGCACGTCCATCCCAATATCCTTGGGTATGGTCTGATGTCGGAAGCTTTTTATCAAGCCATTAAACAACAACATTTAATATCGAATAATTGGAAAAACGAAATTTCCTTTGAACAACTAAAGCAAGAAATGCCAATTACAATGGTCGATTCGCTGAAAGGAACCTACGAAATTCAGGTTTTAAAAGAATTTTGGCCTTTCAATGAAGGAAAGACCTTCGATTCGAACAAACTTAATTCGTTTGAAGAACAATTGGCTGTTACATTGCTCAATTATAAAATCAAATGGAATGACGCACTGAAAAAACAAATGAATTACTATTTGGAACAAAAAGATCTGATTAATATGGCTAAAGTTGCTGAGGCTGCAGCTCTGGAATACCCTAACGACGAGACTTTTCTCGGCTACGCCGGGAAATTCTGCATGAACTTGCACCAATATCAAAAAGCTCAGGTCTATTATCAGCAGAGCTTCCGCCTAGCTCCGATTCATGAAACAGCACAGGCGCTGGCCATTCTTTTCCTGAAAACCGATAAGCCTGAGAACGCGCTGACCTATTTAAAGTTCCTGAATCAGAATAATCAATCGAGAGTGAATTATTCGGTTGCTCAATCTCTGGCAACAGATGTAGTGAATTGCAAAACCATGCTAAAAAGTGATTCGTTGAATGTTGAATTGCTTAACCAGATTGCAATGAACTATTTTAAGATGCAGAATGTCGAAATTGCTTTAAAATATGCTGGAAGAGCATCAAAGCTCGACAGACAAAATAAAACAAGTTTAGAACTTCTTTACAAAATTAATTTGCTGTCCAAACCAAAACTTTAATTCACATGATCAGGATAAATACTTGAATAATTAAATAAATTGAACGACATGTATATAAAACAGATTTCGATACTTAATATTATTATTATTCTGATCGTTAGTAGTTTATCTTCAAGTTGCCAGAAACCATCGGAATTAAAGATTGATCCGGTTGCGGCAAGTTCGTTCGTTTTACAATGGGACGAGTTTAGTCCCATAATTGCAGATTTCAACAAAAATGATGATGAAATTTACGTTCAGTATATTCCGAATTCAAAGACTGACGAATTTCTAAAAGAAAATATCCCATACTTTAATTGTCCGGATCCGGAATTGGAAAAAACATACTATTTCAGGTGGTGGACTTTCAGGAAGCACATTAAAATGACACCTGCCGGATTCATTATCACCGAATTTCTTCCGGAGGTCTCGTGGGCCGGGAAATACAATTCCATTTGTTGTCCCGCAGGCCATCATTTTTATGAAGGAAGATGGTTGCACAATCAAGACTTCCTCGAAAACTATGCTAATTTTTGGTTTAAGGGAGGTGGAGAACCTCGCCGATACAGCTTTTGGGCAGCCAATTCTATTCTGGCTTTTGCAAGTGTACAGCAAAATAAAAATCTGGTAACCAGCCTGCTTCCTTATTTTGATGGGAATTATCAGGAATGGGAAAAAACGCATTTGTGTGCCGATGGGTTATTTCAACAAACCGACAATCGTGACGGGATGGAAGTATCGATTGGTGGTTCCGGGAAACGGGCAACCATTAATTCGTACATGATTGGGGATGCCGAAGCGATAGCCTCGATTGCTGAAATAGCAGGAAATACTTTGTTAAAGAAGATTTATAACGCCAAAGCAATAGCATTGAAATCACTACTGCGAAAAAAGCTATGGAACGAAAATGCAGGTTTCTTTGAAACTCTTCCAATCAACTCGGACACGTTGGTTGGAGTTTGTGAGCTTCATGGCTATACTCCCTGGTATTTTAATATTCCGGAAGAAAAGCATTCGTCAGCATGGAAATATTTACTTACCGCCGCTGGTTTTAAAGCGCCTTTTGGACCAACCACAGCAGAGCAGACCAATCCTGGATTCAAAGTGGTTTACGAGGGACACGAATGTCAATGGAATGGACCAAGTTGGCCGTTCTCAACTTCTGTAACCCTGAAAGCCATGGCCAACCTGTTACACAATTACAATCAAACGGTTGTTTCGAAATCAGACTATGTCCAACAGCTTAAAACATTCTCCAACAGTCATCGAAGAATAAATGAGAATGGAAAACAAGTTTGTTGGATTGATGAAAACCTGGACCCATTTACTGGAGACTGGATTTCGAGGACGATGCTTAAATCAAAAAATGCTTTACCCAAAGAAAGAGGCAAGGATTACAATCATTCTTCTTTTTGCGATTTGGTTATTAGTGATTTGATTGGTGTTCAGCCATCGATGAGCAATCGGCTTACCATCGATCCGCTGGTTCCTTCCGAATATTGGGATTGGTTCTGTCTCGATCATGTAAAATATCACAATAAAATTCTAACTATCGTTTGGGATTTGGATGGTTCCAAATACCAAAAAGGAAAGGGGTTTTCTGTATTTGTTGACGGTGAACTCCGTCACAATTCAGAAACAATTCAAACAATTCATATTCAAATCTAAACCACTTATAATGAAGAAACTAATTCTACTATCACTGGCTATTGCCTTTTTGCTGAACACTTCTTTTGCTAAGGAAAAGGAAAAACGGAATTCATATTACATTACCAATCAGGCTCCGCTTGTGGCGCAGCCTTACACTGCCTTGCCTTTGGGTGCAATTAAACCTAAAGGTATGTTACTAAAAATGCTCGAGCTGCAACGCGATGGCCTCACCGGACACTTGGACAGCATTTACAACGTTGTTTGTGGCAACAACAATGGTTGGCTCGGTGGAACAGGTGATGGTTGGGAACGTGGCCCATATTGGATTGATGGTTTGGTTCCGCTGGCCTATATTCTCGACGATGCCGGTCTAAAAGCAAAAGCTCAGAAATGGATTGAATGGAGCATCAAGAACCAAAGGGAAGATGGCTATTTTGGACCAAATCCACTTCCTGAAGGTTACACAAAAATCCAGGGAACCCAACAAGATATGCGTGAAGACTGGTGGCCTAAAATGGTTATGTTGAAAGTGTTGCAACAATATTATACCGCAACAAAAGATGAACGTGTGCTCAAATTGATGACAAACTATTTTAAATACCAATTAAAAACTTTGCCAGAGAAGAAGCTTGGGTTTATCACTTTCTGGGCCGAACAGCGTGGAGGCGACAACCTGGCTGTTGTATATTGGCTGTACAACATTACTAAAGATAATTTCTTACTTGACCTTGCCGAACTTATTCACAAACAAACATTCGACTGGACCGAAATCTATTCCGGCAATGTAATTCGTACGCTAAATCCTCTGCCTGATCTACATTGTGTAAATGTTGCGCAAGGGTTAAAAGAACCGGTTGTTTACTACCAGCAACATCCGGAGCAAAAATATCTTGACGCGATTAAGAAAGGATTGTCGGCGCTAAAAGACTGCCATGGCTTTGTGAATGGCATGTACGGAGGCGATGAGCATTTGCATGGAAACGATCCCACTCAGGGCTCAGAGTTGTGCTCTGCAGTAGAAATGATGTATTGTTTTGAAAGCATTTTGCCAGTAACCGGAGATGTTTATTATGCCGATTATCTTGAGAAAGTTGCCTATA
>SESF01006965.1_pt1 | contig 13908 bp, 13 predicted proteins | sample 3171521 | NCBI WGS metagenome assembly SESF01 (sample SAMN10866945, study PRJNA518727) | freshwater metagenome | biome: subpolar coniferous forest; feature: holomictic lake; material: water; isolation source: holomictic Lake 227, 6 m and 8 m depth | place: Canada: near Kenora, Ontario | collected...
TCCAAATTACCGAAGCCGATTTTACCTCCGCCGAGTTAGTTCCGATTTGAATAATAAATTCACCAGGCTCCCAGATCTTTTTCAAATCGCTATTGAAGAAAGATAATTGCTCTGGAGTAATCTCAAAACTGATAGTTTTTGATTCACCTGCTTTTAAAGATACTTTTTGAAAGCCTTTCAAATCTTTCACAGCACGAGTTATAGAAGCAACAGGATCGCTGATATATAATTGTACTACTTCTTCACCAGCATAATTGCCGGTGTTTTTCAACACGATACTAGCAGTTAATTTTTCATCTCCTTTTAATTCTTTCTTATTAAATTGAATAGCGCCATACTCAAATTTTGTATAGCTCAATCCAAAACCAAATGGAAACAATGGATCGTTTGATTCGTCTAAATAATCCGATTTGAATTTAGTTGATCCTGTACCATCGTAAGGGCGACCAGTATTCTTATGATTATAATAAATAGGAATTTGTCCGACTGATCTTGGAAAAGTTGCAGTGATTTTTCCAGAAGGATTATAATCTCCGAATAATACATCGGCTACCGCATTTCCAGCTTCTGTGCCAGGAGCCCATGCTTCTAAAATAGCAGTTGCATGCTCTTTTTCCCAAACCAAGGTTAATGGTCGTCCGTTGATCAATACGACCACTAAAGGTTTTCCTAAAGTTGCAAGTGCTTTTAACAATGCTTGCTGACTTGCTGGAATACTAATATCAGCTCTACTAGAAGATTCACCAGACATATCGGATGACTCTCCTACCACTGCTACAATAACATCTGATTTTTTTGCAACTTCAACAGCTTCCTGAATTAGTTCTGCGGGAGATTTACTATCCACATCTACTTGCGCTCCAATTGCATTAACACGTTTTGCAAATTCAGCATCGTCTGTAAAATTTGATCCCTTTGCATATACAATATTCGCATTATTGCCCACTGCATTTTTGATCCCTTCATAAACACTAACAGATTTGTTCCAGTCGCCCGCCACAACCCAGGTACCGAGCATATTACGGCGGTTATTTGCCAAGGGACCAACTAGTGCAATAGTACCAGATTTCTTTAATGGCAATACTTGATGATGGTTTTGCAATAATACCATACTATGTGCCGCCATATTTCTTGCAGTAGTTCTATTTTCTGCAGTCAATATATCTTTAGTTGGTCTGCTTTCATCGATATAGCGATAAGGATCATCAAATAATCCCAATTTATATTTTGCCTCTAAAATTCGCAAACAAGCTTGATCGATATCAGCCAAAGAAACCTTTCCTTCATTCAATGATTTTTGTAAGGTAGTAAGCATGCCCTCTCCCACCATATCCATATCTAGTCCAGCTTTCAATGCACGCGCAGAAACGGTTTGCAAATCGCCAATACCATGTGCCGTCATTTCATTTACAGAAGTGTAATCAGATACTACAAACCCTTTAAACCCCCACTGCTTACGCAACAAGTCGGTTAACAACCACTGATTAGCCGTTGCAGGAACACCATCAATTTCATTGAAGGAACTCATCATACTTCCTGCACCTGCATCAATCGCAGCTTTGTATGGAGGCAGATAGTATTCATACATTTTGATCTTACTCATATCAACTGTATTATACTCTCTTCCCGCTTCTGCTCCTCCATATAATGCGAAGTGCTTCACGCAAGCCATCATGGTATTATTTAATGCAAGTGATTTGCCTTGATAACCTCTCACTACTGCTTTTGCGATCTCACCTCCTAAATAAGGGTCTTCCCCAGATCCTTCTGAGATCCTTCCCCAGCGTGCATCACGGGCGATATCAACCATTGGAGAAAAAGCCCAGTTCAAGCCATCTGCAGTTGCTTCCTTGGCAGCCATAGCTGCTACATTCTGAATCATTCCTAGATCCCATGATGCAGAAATTCCTAATGGTATAGGATAAATAGTTTTATGACCGTGAATCACATCCAATCCAAAGATCATTGGAATATGTAATCTTGATTCTTTTACAGCAAGATCCTGTGCCTTCCGAACTTTTTCAGGGGAATAGATCCCAAATAATCCGCCCACCAGACCTTTTTTAATTTTTCCTTCTACATCTGTACTCACTACAGAGCCAGTCGTAGCAGCTCCTCCAGGAATTATTAAATTTAACTGACCAATCTTTTCTTCCAGTGTCATCTTTGCCATCAAGGCTTTTGCTTTGGTAGTGATATCGTTTTGTGCAAACGATAACTGTGCTACTAATAAGGCTGCGGCAATCGAAATAGTCTTTTTCATTTTCTATACTTATGGATACAACAATTTATGGATATAATTATAACTGGTTGTGATATTTTCAATCGGACTAGGAGCGCCATCCTGCTCAATGAAAAAATACTTCATCCCAGCTTCAGAAGCATGTTCAAAAATACGCTTGAAATCAAAATCTCCCTTACCTACTTCAATCACTTTTTCTCTGGTCTTGTCCAAATCCTTCACATGCCATAAATGGAACCTTCCCTTATTGGCTTTGAACATTTCAACAGGATCCTTTCCAGCTTTCATAGCCCAAGCCAAATCTAATTCCATTTTCACTAAAGCAGGATCAGTCTGACTTAATAACAAATCATATGGTATTACTCCATCTACAGTTTTAAATTCTGCATCGTGGTTATGATAGGCAAATAATAGTCCAGCTTTTTTGGCTGCCACAGATGCTTTATTCAGGGTTTCGATGGATGCTTTTATTTCATCTAAAGTACCAATTGGTGTATTCGCACAAACCAAATAAGTTACGCCTCCTTCTGCAGCTTGGTCGATCAGTTCTTGATAATTATCGCGCAAGTTCTTCATCGGGGGAATCACTAACGGTTTCCCATCAGCACCCAATGGCATCTTAGCCCCAGCTGGCATTTTAAAAGGAGCTCCTAACACATGGTGTGAGCGCCATACCATTCCAAGATCTTTTAAAGTAGTTGCAAATTCTTTAGGCTTCATGCCATAATAACCACCCAATTTGCTGAAAGCAGATTCAATTTCCTTATAACCCACTTTCGCTATCTTTTCTAAATACCCTTTTGGATCCTGATCCAAAATCCCAAACAAGGTATATAATTGAAGTCCCTCATTCGGATAATTAGGCTTATTAAATAAGCCATTTGCAAATAATTGATTCTGGAATAATACAGAACCTAACCCCAGAGCAGCTGTTTGCTTTAAGAAGTTTCTACGTTGATTCATTTGGTTGATTGATTTAAGGCAGGAAGAATTGATGCAATCGAATGCTTTATTGCGTCGTTATGACACAATGCTACCGATAAATGTTTAAAACCGGAAATATTTCGGGAGAGAATTTATCTTATTTTCGATGTATCATGGCAGCCCAAAAAACGTTTAGAGAAGTTCTTGTTGAAGGAGAAGCAGTATTTCAGCCTTCTGTATCGCTCGACTGCGTCATTTTCGGCTTTCACGAAAACGAATTAAAGGTTTTATTGGTTAAGGCAAAATCCAATGACCACTGGTCTTTACCAGGTGGATTCGTTTTTAAAGAAGAAGATCTAGAAGATGCCGCCATTCGAGTATTAAAAGAGAGAACTGGCATCAACGATATTTTTTTACAACAATTTCATGTCTTTGGGTCCGCAAATCGTTCTGATTGGAATATACATAGATCAAACTTTAAGAAGGATGGAATTGAGATCGGACCCGATCACTGGCTTCTTAAAAGATTCATCACCGTGGGCTATTATGCCTTAGTAGAATTTGCACATGTTACACCAACGCCAGATACAAGTTCAGACGCTTGCACGTGGTGGGACTTAAACATAATTGAAGAACTCTTCATGGATCACAAACAAATCCTTGATAAGGCCTTGGAAACACTTAGGCTTCAACTGAATCACTTACCTATTGGATACAATTTGTTGCCTCAGAAATTTACTATGCCTGAATTACAAAAACTGTATGAAACCATTTTAAATAAGTCGTTGGACCGCCGAAATTTTCAAAGAAGAATGACGGGTTTTGGAATTTTAAAACGATTAAAAGAAACACGTAAAGGTGGTGCGCACAGAGCTCCTTTTCTTTATTCTTTTGATATGCGTAAATACCGCAAGGCATTGAAACAAGGGCTTCATGGAGGATGGTAAAATCATTGAGTTAAAATGACAAAAAACATCAAAGCAATTATTTTTGATCTGGATGGGGTCATCATCGATTCCAATCCAGCCATTATTGAATTCTGGAGCGATTGGGCTACTAAAGAAGGCTTTAGCTTGAACGACGAAATGATTCGGGAATGGGTATTTGGCAGAAGAGTTACGGCAACTATTGAGGGCTTATTTGCGCATATAACTGCAGAAAGAAAAAAAGAGATCGAAGACGCAGGCTATTTATTCGATCAGGCAATGAAACCGGAGGGCATATTGGGAATTCAATCATTCATCCAGAGCTTAACTCAAATTCAATTTACAATCGGTGTAGCAACTAGTTCACACCATGCCAGAATGTTACAAATGTTAGAACGAGTGGGTGTGTCTGATTCATTTGTACATTTTGTAACAGCTCATGATGTAAGTAAGGGTAAACCTGATCCAGAACCCTATTTAAAAATGGCAGAGAAACTGGCTATCCCACCTGCACACTGTTTAGTTTTTGAAGATGCAAACAGTGGCATACAATCTGCTATAGCAGCGGGTATGCAAACAATTGGGATTGGCAATGAACTGACTAAAGAAGAATTATTATCATATGGTGCAAAAGAAGTGATCTCAGATTTTACTGAAATTTTATTGCAGTCCAAACAACTCCTCACCATTAATGGAAATAAGTACCAGTTAGATGCAGTTTAATCTGGTTAATCAATAATTTTCTTCGCCCATTTTAAAACAATTTCCAATTGTTCTTCACGAGTTAAATTGCTATTGTCAAGTTCAATGGCGTCTTCGGCTTTTCTAAGGGGACTAACTTCGCGATGACTATCGATGTAATCGCGCGACTCTAAATTATTTTTAACCTCTTCCATCCTAATGTTCGGATTCTTTTCAAACATCTCCTTGTATCTGCGTTCAACACGAATGGCAGAATCGGCCATTACAAATATTTTCAATTCTGCAGCTGGGAAAACCGTTGTTCCAATATCTCGTCCATCCATCACGATCCCTTTTTTATCCCCCATCAATTGCTGTTGCGCAACAGCAAATTCCCGCACTTCTTTTACGGCAGATACGGCACTCACATTATCGCTAACAGGCATTTCTCTAATGGGCACTTCTACATCTTCGTGATTCAAATACATGTCTGACTTTCCAGAATTTGCATTGTATTGAAAATCTAAAACGATCTGCTTTAACGCAGCTACTACTTCCTCGGTTTTGTTCCAATCAATTCTATGGCGAAGAAAATACAATGTAATAGCCCGGTACATAGCGCCTGAATCGATAAACACATAATTCAATTCATTGGCTAACTGACGAGCTAATGTACTTTTTCCACAAGAAGAAAATCCGTCGAGAGTAATAATAATTTTACGCATAATTCTTCGGCCTAACCGATGGTTTAATTAACACAAAGTTGCGGTAAAAAAAAGTGATTTCAAACTAATCGGTCGCCCGCTATTATTTCAAACCCGCAAAAAGATTGGGGTAGTCCGAAATAATACCATGAACACCCCTATTTTTCAAGGCCTGCATACTTGCCAGATCATTCACTGTCCACGGTATGATTTGAATCCCCGCGTCCCTGCATTGTTTCACCAATAGATCTGTAACTAATTTATGAGCGGGACTATATATTGTGGGTAAGAATCCCAAATCTTTTAATTGTAATGCAAAAGCCTTCTTGTCGAAGTCATCTATTAATAAAGCCGTTTTGAATTGGGGATATTTTGAATGCAGATATTGTAGGGTTCTGATATCGAATGATTGAATAATGACTTTAGACTGCATTTTTTTAGTTAGTATCACATCTACTAACAAGTCAACAAATTCTTCCGGTGCAGGATGGTAGATCCCATCTGTTTTTGCGGTGGTTTTTGTTTCGATATTGAATTGAGGAATAGGGGTATTTTTTTTCAAGCAATAGGCCTGAACAGAATCGAAAACTGCTGATAGTAATGGTTTGATTGCAGCAATTCTTTCCTGCTGTGGAAATCTAGGATGTGGCTTCAACCCTACATCAAATTTTTGAATCTCAGCATAATTCAACAGAAACATATTATAACGCTTCTCGGTAGATTCTTCAATAAAACCACTATCTGGTTTAGTAGTTATTTCATGATTAAAAAAAGGTTCATGACTTAAGAAAACTTTTTTATCCTTACTAATCGAAGCATCCATTTCCAAAGTAGTTACGCCAAGATCAATGGCTTTAAGCATTGCTGGGATGGTATTCTCAGGCATTAATCCCCTGCAACCTCTATGACCTTCTTTATCGAAAGGCGTTTCCCCAAATCCTTTGCTATGCGGCAGTTTGGCTGTCATACAGGATACACTTAAAATAATAATTAATAGGATTGCCGATTTCATCAATCATTCATTTGAGTAGGGTTCTTCTTCATTTCTTCAGCTACAATGATCGATGACAGATCTCCTTTCTCTAATTCCTCTACGATATTGTGAAAACTTTTTTTATTTCGATTCTGACTCATTTTAAACACATGTTGTAAATCGGTTACTTCAATTTCTAAGGCAACGATCGCTTTCATATTGGTCTTCATATACTCATTAGGCAAATTTTTTACCTGTGATGGAGAATTTGCATCTTTCTCAAAATGAGCAGTAAGATTGGTTAGCAGTTCAAATAATTCCTGCTCAGATAAAAATCGCAAATTTCCTTTAGCATGAACGGCCTGGTAATTCCAAGTGCTACCACGATCATCGTTATGGTACCAGCTCGAACTCACATAAGCATTTGCCCCTTGAAAAATCACGAGCACATGGGCATTATTTTCAAAAGCCTGATGGTGATCTTGTTTGCGCATAATATGTGCTTGCAGAAATAGTTTTTCATCACGTTCAACAAGTAAAACCGGAACATGGGTGGCAACAGGAAGATTGTTTTTATCGATCCCACAAATGGTAACAAAAGGATGGGCTCTCATAAATGCCAACACTTCTGCCTGTTCTGTTGCTTTAAAATACGGCACGTTATACATGCTTCGAATGTAAACATAAAAAAGCTCCCAACATGGATAATGCGGGAGCTTTTAAAAACTTAATAACTTATTGTTCTGTGATATTGATAACCTGCGTTTTAGGCATTTCAGCATTGCGCATGGCGATATTCCGAACGGTAGCTGAAGTGAAATCTCTGAATGCTTTTTTACTGATCTCATCAGTTCCAACCATTGTTGGCACACCCGCATCACCAGCTTCGCGGATGGACTGCACCAAGGGGATTTGTCCCAAAAACGACAGATCATATTCATCAGCCAAACGCTTACCACCCTCTTTTCCAAACAGGTAATATTTGTTATCTGGCAATTCAGCCGGAGTGAAATAACTCATGTTTTCTACCAGTCCGATTATAGGCACGTTGATTTGCGCTTGACCAAACATGGCAATCGCTTTTTTGGCATCCGCCAATGCTACATTCTGCGGAGTAGTAACAATTACCACACCAGTAACAGGCACCGTTTGCATAAGTGTCAAATGTATATCACCTGTTCCTGGAGGCATATCTACAATTAGGTAATCTAATTCGCCCCAGTCAACATCGGTAACAAACTGCTTCATAGCACTGCTAGCCATTGGCCCACGCCAAACCACTGCATTTTTTTCATCCACTAACAAACCAATACTCATTAAAGTAATCCCGTGCTTTTGTATAGGAATAATCAATCCCTTACCATCTACATCTTTCATTAAAGGCCGCTCGCCACGAACCCCAAACATAATGGGAACACTTGGTCCGTATATATCCGCATCCATCAGTCCAACAGTTGCGCCACCTTCAGCCAGTGCCAATGCCAGATTTGCAGAAACCGTACTTTTCCCAACCCCTCCTTTACCACTTACCACTGCAATGATATTCTTAACCCCGGCCAAAATTTCCTTATTATCCTTACGTATAGTAGTAGTATTAGAAGTGAAATTCACGGTGATTTCCGCCTCCTTATTCACTAATAGTTTGATGGCATTCTCACTAGCCATACGCATCATATCCTTCATCGGACATGCTGGAGTGGTTAAAACAATGGTAAAACTTACCTTATTGCCGTCAACCGTAAGATCCTTAATCATGTTCAATGTAACCAGGTCCTTACCCAAATCAGGCTCCTGCACATTACTCAAAGCCTGTAAAATAGCCGCTTCTGTCATCACGAAAGTTTTTGTTAAAAAAGAAAATACCGCGCAAAGTTAACAGCTAGCAGCCTTACTTTGTTCTAAATCCTTTAGTTTAAATAAAGAAGCGGATAAGACTTAATTTTGTGTATAAACGCTTTGTATTTTTGATGCGATGAAGAAATTTCTACCATTTATTATTCTATTGACTGCTTTGTTTGTTTCTGAACGCTCAAAAGCGCAGGAAGCTAATCCCTATCGCGACTCTGTTGTACAGTTCAACGGGGTGGTTATGACTGCCGATAGTTTGAGGGGAATTGGCTCAGCCAGTATTATCGTTGAAGGCAAAGGCCGGGGAACCATTTCAAGTCCCGATGGGGTATTCTCTATTGCCGTTTTAAAAGGCGATAAGATTACTTTTTCTTGCATGGGGTTCAAGAATTATAGCATTTCGATCCCGAGGGACTTAAAGGAAAATCAATATACCTGGATCCAGTTATTGGTTACCGATACCGTTTACTTACCTGCTACAATTTTAAGACCAAGACCTAGTAGAGAACAATTCGAGCGCGATTTTGTGAATAATCGCGTACCGGACGATATGTATGAAATTGCGCGTAAGAATACAGATGAATCCCAACGCAGGATATTAATTAACAGCCTTCCAGCTGATGGTCGAGAAGCAGTTAATTACCAAATGCGCCAACAAGCCAATAAGTATTATTATAACGGACAAGTGCCGCCGATGAATATTTTGAACCCTGCTGCATGGGCCGACTTTATCAAAGCATGGAAACGGGGTGATTTTAAAAGCAAAAATTAATGATAACGATCAAACATGTTAGTGTAATAGGTGCAGGTACCATGGGAAATGGCATTGCACATGTTTTTGCTCAAAACGGATTTTCAGTCAGCCTGATCGATGTTAGCCAGTCGCAACTCGAAAAAGCCATTGAGACCATTACAAAAAATATGGATCGCCAAATTGCAAAAGCTGGTTTAACCCAAGAAGCAAAACAAGCTGCACTAAATAATTTACAAATATATACCAGTATCGCTGAGGGGGTAAAAAATGCTGAACTAGTGGTTGAAGCCGCTACAGAAAATGAAGCATTGAAATTGCAAATTTTCAAACAGGTCGATGAACATGCTCCATCTGGAACTATTTTAGCAAGTAATACTTCCTCCATCTCCATTACCAAAATAGCTTCTGTAACCAAACGCCCTCATTTAGTAATTGGAATGCATTTTATGAACCCAGTTCCTGTAATGAAACTGGTGGAGATTATTAATGGCTATGCAACTGACAATAAAGTAACTGATACTATTGTGGCACTAAGTAAAACTTTGGGTAAAGTTCCTTGTGTAGTGAACGACTATCCCGGTTTTATTGCCAATAAGATCTTGATGCCAATGATCAATGAAGCCATCTATAGTTTATACGAAGGCATTGCTGGTGTTGAATCAATTGATACCATCATGAAATTAGGAATGGCACATCCAATGGGTCCCTTACAATTAGCAGATTTTATTGGCCTCGATACATGCCTGAGTATTTTAAATGTTTTATACCAAGGATTTGGAAATACTAAATACGCTCCCTGTCCCCTCTTAGTAAATATGGTTTCCGCAGGTAAATTAGGTGCGAAATCGGGTGAAGGTTTTTATACTTATACTGCAGGATCGAAGGACTTAGTAGTAAGTGAAAGATTCAAATAACCAATATGTTTTTTATCTTCTCAAAGATCCTTTTCTTCTTATTATCTCCCCTAACATGGATGGGCTTATTACTGCTCCTGATTTTATTTTCCAATAATTCAAAATTGAAAAGAAAATTAAAAGTAAGTATCATTGCGATCTCAGTACTATTTACAAATCCATTCCTATATCGCAATGCAGTAATGCTCTGGCAAACTAATCCAGTTGAATTAAATAAGACCACAGTTTATGAAGCAGGAATTTTACTCGGTGGTTTTTCTGGATACGACAAATATAGTCGCGGATTTTTTAACCGAGCTTCAGACCGATTCATAGAAGCAACTAATTTATATCATCAGGGAATCATCAAAAAAATTATCATTACCGGAGGCAATGGGGCACTCACTATCGATCAACCAGCCGAGTCGTTCTTTGTGTCTGATCAGTTATTAAAAAATGGAATCCCAAAAGAGGCCATCGTATTGGAATCTAATTCAAGGAATACTTACGAGAATGCAGTGTTCACGAAAAAAGTGGTGGACTCTCTGCAGTTGAAAGGAACCCTTGTTTTAATTACTTCCGCAGAACATATGCCAAGATCTATCAAGGTTTTTAAAAAAGCAGGATTCTCCATTCAACCTTATCCCTGCGATTATGATATATATAATGAGAGGCTGGATCTTTCAAATACTATTGCCCCTGACCCTAGTTTACTGGTGAGCTGGAAACATTTTTTAAAAGAAATTGTAGGAACCCTAATCTACCAATTAACTGGTAAAGCATAATTATTTTACAGGCTTCACATCTACGGTATGCAGGTCGTGCAATTTAAAAAGCACTTCTTCCAATCTTGCTTTAGGAATGCCAATCCGCAACAAGCAAAACAATTGCTGCTCTTGTCCGATCACGGTACATCCAAACTGCTTACAGATGATCATTACTTCATTCATACGCGTATAATCAAACTGCAATTCATATACTATTTCAATGGCTTTCTCAACAATGGGTACTAACTGCAAAGCCATTACGGTAGCAGTCTTATAAGCATTGATCAATCCAGGCACGCCCAATAAAGTACCACCAAAATAACGAACAACGATCACCGCTGTATTGGTGAGTAGTTTACTATCAATTTGTCCGAGTATGGGCCTACCTGCACTTCCACTTGGTTCACCATCATCAGATACGCGAAAATTATTTCCGTCGAGTCCAATTCGATACGCAAAACAATGATGCACCGCTTTTGAATGTTCTTTTTTTAATTGTTGCAATTGTAATTTAAAATCATCAACACTTTGAAGGGGAGAAGCAAATGCAATAAACTTACTTCCGCGATCCTTAAATTCAGCAAAGGCAGATTTTTCAATTGTTTGATAATTATCTGCCATGATTATAAATTAGCACCGAATGCAATGAAATAAATAGCTACTAACGAAAGCGCAATACCCAACCAATTAATTTTTGATAACCGTTCTTTAAATAAGATCCAGGCAACAACCGAACTGAATAATACGATCCCCATATTGTTCACCGGAATGCTGGCAGAACTTTGCCAAGGACTCTGTTTTAGAAAATGCACCAAGCACCAAATAGAAAAATAATTTGGAATTCCAATTAAAATGCCCGCCAATAAATGTTTGAAAGCAAAAAACTGTTTGCCAGAAATATATTGATACATTAAATAGAGCGATCCAATGCTGGAAGCAGAGAAAAATCCACTGATCAAATAAGCATTACTATTTTCAACTGTAACATAAGTCTGTTGTACATGATTGATCAATGCATCTAAAAAACCACTCCCGAAAAACAGGGCAACAGGTAATAAATATTTCAACTTACCCTGATCAGTTTTGTCGGCTTCGTTATTATTGGTTGGCTGATAACAGGTGAGTATTACAGCAAGCAACGCTAGTATCACACCGAATAATTTCCATCCTTTTACAGTTTCATGATAGAGGTAAACAGATAAGACAACTGGAATGATCAGCGAGAGTTTATTGGCTACAGAAGCAACTGCTACGCTGATCTTCTGTGCTGTCATACCAATCACATTGAATATAGTGATAAACAGAACACCCATTAAACAGGCCCATTGAAACCAAACTTGATGAATCGATTCGTTATTAATTGGGAATGCCCCATTTACAATAGAACCAGTTATTACACAAGTGATATAATTAAAAACAATGGCCTGAAAGATCGACACACCGTATTTCTCACATACTTTAAATGCAAGTGTGAGATAACTGGTTAAAACGATACTGCCGAATAAATATAACATAGTCCCTACTTATTAATTGTTGTACTGTTTCGATAAATAAAAATAGTATCGTTAGCAGATGGAAAACTTTCTACCCATTCCTTATTTTTTAAGATGGGTGCCGCCAAACCAGCAGCTATTTTAAGTGTGTTATTTTGAATGATCCTTGCTTCATCCCAAATGCCTGCATCAATGAATGATTGCAAAAGCATCGCCCCTCCTTCCACAAGAATGCTCTGCAAAGGATATGCATAACAGAAATCCAATACTTGCTCGAGTACCCGATTGGTAAAATCAATTTTTACATAAATCAAATGGTCATTCACTGAATCGGTGGATGCATTAAAAACAATCGTGGTAGCTTCTGCATTAAATAAATGACTATTTGCAGGGATCTTCAAATGTTGATCAATGACCAATCTTGTTGGATTCTTCCCCTTCCATAAACGATTGGTAAGCGAAGGATTATCTTTTAATGCGGTATTAGTTCCCACCAAAATCCCATCTTCTTCCCCGCGCCAGCGATGCACCAATCGATTCGAAAATTCATTGCTGATCAGTAAGCGTTCATTTCCCGTTGCAGCGATCATCTGATCAGCGGTCTGGGCCCATTTTAAAATAATAAAGGGTCTTTTTTTCTGTTGATAAACAAAAAATCGTTTATTCAAAGCCTTCGCTTTTTCTTCTAAGATGCCCGCAATAACTTCAATGCCTGCTTCTCTTAAATTGGCAATGCCTTTACCATTCACTTTTACAAATGGATCACTACAACCGATCACTACCGTAGGAATTTTATGATCAATGATCAATTGTGAGCAGGGCGGTGTTTTGCCATAATGTGCACAGGGTTCAAGCGAAACATATAAAGTGGATGAGCTAATCAGATCCCGATCTGCTAAACAAACCGATTTTAAGCAATTCACTTCTGCATGTGCTGCTCCATATTTCTCGTGATAACCCTCCCCTATAATGCGGTTCTGACATACCAATACGGCGCCAACCATTGGATTTGGGGCTACTGATCCTGCGCCCGCTAGGGCTAGATCAATACATCGTTGCATATAGGTTTCTTGAATATTCATTATCCGGAATTAACAAAAATAGCCAAATGGTGCTAACATTGCAGCATGTTGATTGAATTAGCCTACCAGCAACTCTTGCGAAAACTAGAAACGCTTTATGACAAGCGCGAAGCAACGAGTATTGCAAATTGGGTGATCGAACATATTACTGGTTTAAAAAGAATGGACCGCATCATTCAGAAAGAGCTATTGCTGAGTGCAGAACAAGTAGATAAACTAACAGTCATAACCAATCGATTACTTAATTCTGAACCCATTCAATATGTATTAGGAGAAGCTTGGTTTGCGGGATATAAATTTTATGTTGACCCGTCTGTATTAATTCCCAGGCCTGAAACAGAAGAATTGGTTGAATGGATTTTGGCAGATGATGCTAGGAATGATTATCGTACTTTTTTAGATATTGGTACAGGAACTGGATGCATCCCCATTGCGATCAAATTAAAAAAACCTCAAGCTTTTGTTTTAGGATTTGATATTAGTCCAGATGCATTGGCAATTGCAAATAAAAATGCAATAGATCTAAACGCAGCCGCAAACTTTATGCAGGTTGATATATTAGATGAAACAAGATGGCAAAACTTTCCTCTATTCAATTGCATTATAAGCAATCCACCCTAT
>SESF01032819.1_pt1 | contig 13901 bp, 1 predicted proteins | sample 3171521 | NCBI WGS metagenome assembly SESF01 (sample SAMN10866945, study PRJNA518727) | freshwater metagenome | biome: subpolar coniferous forest; feature: holomictic lake; material: water; isolation source: holomictic Lake 227, 6 m and 8 m depth | place: Canada: near Kenora, Ontario | collected...
GCGAACAGTTCAGCGATCGAACAGGCGCCGGGCCAGCACGCTTCGATGAGTTCATGCAGGCGGATCAATAACAGGGAATTGCCGCCGGCGTCGAAAAAGCCGTCTTCGGAACCGAACTCGGCGCCCGGCAACAATTCTTGCCACAGCGCGGTAATCCGCTCCTCGATTCCCGGTTCGGCGGTGCCAACCGGAGCAGCAGGAGCAATTGAGACAGCAGGAGCAATCGGGGCTGGGATTGGCGCCGTGGCGGTCGGCGTCCCGCGCTCCAACGGCGGACCGGTCAGAGCCTTGCGATCGATTTTGCCGCTGGAGGTCTGTGGTAAGCTGTCCAGGCGGAAGAACCGGGCCGGAATCATGGCCTCGGTTAAATGACTGCGCGCATGAGCCCGCAGCGCATTGGCGGTCGGGTGACGGCCGGCGGCGGGCAGAATATAGGCGTGCAATTCGGCTAAGCCCTGATTGGACACCGGCACCACGACGGCGCGTTCGACCTCCGCCAGCGCCTCGAGAGCATGCTCGATTTCGCCCGGTTCGATCCTCTGGCCTCGAATTTTAATCTGATGATCGGTGCGGCCGAGATACTCGATCACTCCGTCCCGACGCCAGCGCCCGAGATCGCCGGTTCGATAAAGTCGCCCGGTTGAAAACCGCCCGGCGGCGCGGAACGGGTCGGGGATGAATTTTTCGGCGGTCAGATCGGGACGGTTGACATAACCGCGTGCGACCTGAACTCCGCCGATGTTTATCTCGCCGATCACGCCGACCGGCAGCGGCCGCCCGACCGGATCAAGTACATAAAGTTGCGTGTTGGCGATCGGCGCCCCGATCGGCACGGTTTCCGCTCCGGTCCAAGGCGAGCATGGTTGCCAGGAGACGTCAACCGTCGCCTCGGTCGGACCGTAGAGGTTATGGAGCTTGGTTCCGTGGCGGCGATGCAGCAGACGGTCGAAACGGTCGGCCAGCGCCGGGTCGAGCGCCTCACCGCTGACAAACACCAGCCGCAGCGATGCCAGCTTGCCGGCGTCGGCCCAGCCTTCCTCGAGACAGGTCAGGAACACCGCCAGCATCGACGGGACGAAATGCATCACCGTCACCCGGTAACGCGCGACCGCCTCGACCAGTGCGGTCGGGTCCCGTTCGGTCCCGAGCGGCGGCAAGGCGACCGCGGCTCCGGTCCATGACCACCAGAATAATTCCCACACCGAAACGTCGAAGGTGACCGGCGTCTTTTGCAGGATGACATCGCCGGGACCGATCGGGAATGTTTCCTGCATCCACAGGATGCGGTTTAGCACGGCGTTATGTTCGATGGCGGCGCCCTTGGGTCGGCCGGTCGAACCCGACGTGAACAGAATATAGGCCGGATCGCTTGATTCGGCCCGGCAAAGCGGGGAAGCGCCCGCTGCGTTCGGCGAGGAGGCCGACGGGGGCTCCAGAATCAGGCCGGCGGCGCCGCTCAGCAGCGGCCGGAGTTCAGCCGGGGCCAGCACGACCGGTTTAGCCCCGTTCGGAAGGGCCAAATCCTCGAGCATGCCGATCAGACGGGCCGGAGCCTGATCGGGATCGAGCGGGGTATAGGCGGCGCCGGTCATCAGAATACCGTGAATCGCGGCCATCATTTCGGGCGAACGCCGCAGGGCCAAAGCCACCCGGTCTCCCGGACGAACTCCCGCGGCGATCAGAGCGGCGGCAACCGCACCGGCCCGGGCGGCAAACCCGGCATAATCCAGTACCGCGCCGTCGGCATCCAGGAGTGCCGGAGCATCGGGCGTGCGCCGGAGTTGATCGAGAAACAGCTCGGGAATGGCACGGTGGATCGGCAGATCGCGGGCGGTGGCGTTGAAAGTCTCGACCACCCGGGTCCGCTCTTCGGGCGGCAGGAAATCCAGCGCCGACAGGGCGCTATCGGGTGCGGCCAGAGCGGCGCGGGTCAGAACCTCCAACCGGCGGGTGAAGGCGGCAATCGTGGCGGAATCGAATAAATCGGCGGCATATTCGATCTCCAGGCCAATGCGCGAGCCGCGGCGGCTGAAATGAAAGCTAAGGTCGAACTTGGCGAAGGGATAGGCAAAGGGCACCGGCACGGTCTTCAGCCCGGCCAATGCCGGCGGCGGTTCGGCGTCGTCCTGCCACACCACCAAGACGTCGAACAGCGGATTGCGGCTCGGGTCGCGCGGCACGCCCAAAGCCTCGACCAGCGTTTCGAACGGGCAGTGCTGATCGGCCATCGCTTCCAGGCACATCTCGCGCACGGCGCGCAAATGAGCGCGGAAGGCGGCATCCGGGTCGATGCGCTGACGCAAAACCAGAGTATTGACGAAAAACCCGGCGACCTCTTCAAATTCGGGACGGTCACGCCCCGCCACCAAAGTGCCGAGCGCAAAATCGCATTGACCGGTATGCCGGTGCAGCAAGGTATGGACCAAAGCGACCAGGACCATGAAGGGTGTCGTGCCCTCGGCCAGCCGCTCGATGCCGCGGCCGGTCGCCTCATCGAACGTAAAGGCGTAGTCGGCGCCGCGGAAACTGCGCTGCGGCGGCCGGCGGCGATCGGTCGGCAAGGCTAGCGGCTCCGGCAAGGGTGACAACCGGGCAACTTGGCGTGCGATCAGGGCCTTGCCTTCGGCTCCGGCCAGAAAAGCGCGTTGCCAGCGGGCATAGTCCGGATATTGACGGGCCGGAGGCGGCAAAGCGGTCGTTGGCACCGACGGATAAAGCCGCGACAAATCCCGCAGCAGAATCCCGAGCGTCCAGCCGTCACACATTAAATGATGCATGACCAGTTGCAGACGCCAATGTTTGGGCGCCAACCGGAATAATAGCGCGCGCACCGGGGCTTCCCGCTCCAGCCGGAACGGCCGCAACCCTTCCGCGCTCATGCGTTCACGCGCCGTGGCTTCCGGGTCGGCCGCCGCACGCAGGTCGATCAGTTCCGGCTTCAGCGCGCCCGCCGGGGCGAGTTTCTGGCGCGCACCGTCGCGCGGATCGGCTGCGGGCACGATCCGCAAACGCAAAGCATGGTGACGCTGTTCCAACGCTACCAACGCCCGGCCGAAAGCATCGACATCGAGCGCGCCGAGCAGATCAAACGCGACGGGAACATTATAGGCGGCGCTGTCGGGATGCAGACGTTGCATGACCCATAGCCGCTCTTGACCATGGGAGAGCGGGTGATCTTCCTCGACCTCGGCCTGCGTTTGGTTGACCGGCTCGGAAACAATCTCTACCGGTGGCGGTCCCCCGGTCTCTTCCGGGGCGACGATCAGCGCGGCGATGGCGGTGACGGTGCGCGCGGTGAATAACGCACGCATGGTCGGCGGCTGCCGGCCGGTCGCCTCACCGATGCGGCTGGCCAAACGCATCGCGAGCAAGGAATGACCGCCCAGATGGAAGAAATCATCATCGGCGTCGACGGATTTCCGGTTAAATAATTCGGCAAAGACACGCGCGACCAGCCGTTCGGCCTCGGTGGCCGGAGCACGCCCGGCTTCGGGTACGGGCTCCGCCGCTATCGCAAGCGCGGCGCGATCGGTGGCGAGACGGGCCAGTGCCCGGCGGTCCTTCTTGCCGTTGGCATTGACCGGCAGCGACGCCAGTACCACGAACTCGGCCGGGATCATGTAAACCGGCAGATGGAGGGCGAGGTGTCGGCGCCAGCGGCTTTCATCGGCGACCGTGCAGGTGACGAAAGCCAGCAACGATTTGTCCGCTCCGGTTCCGACCGCGAGTACGCCGGCATCAAGCACGCCGGGACAGGTGGCAAGCACGGCCTCGATCGCGCCGGTTTCGATGCGGTGACCGCGAATCTTGACCTGCCCGTCACGCCGGCCGCCGAATTCCAGCACGCCGTCGATCCGCCAGCGCGCAAGGTCGCCGGTGCGATAGACCCGTTCTCCGACCGGGTATTCCGGAGCATGGGGTAAAGTCACGAAGGCGCGGGCGGTCAGATCCGGCCGTCCGGCATAGCCGAGCGCAAGGCCGTCACCGCCGGTGCACAACTCGCCCCACACCCCGGCCGGAACCGGTCTCAGCCGCTCGTCCAGCACATATATTCTGGTGTTGGTGATCGGCTTGCCGATCGGGATCGCACCGACGGCATCGGCCGCACTGATGGTATGAGCGGTGGTGAGGCAACTGTTCTCGGTCGGGCCATAGCCGTTGACCAGACGCAGGCGCGGACAAGCCGACAACACCCGGGCGATATGGGGCGGGCTGAGCACGTCACCGCCGGTTGCCGCGATCCGAAGCGGGCGAAAGGCGGCGGGGTTTTCGTCGGCGACCCGGTTGAACAATGCCGTCGTCAGCCACAGCGCGGTAATCCCGCTGCGCGCCAGCCGATTGCCGAGCAATGCCGGCTCTATCATCTCTTCATCGGACAGGAATTCCAGGCGGGCGCCCGCCAACAGCGGCAGCCAGATTTCCAATGTCGCCGCGTCGAAGCCGAGCGGTGCGCCCTGGGTCATGGCATCACCGGGAGCGAGATCGATCAGGCTGGTGTCGAGCGCCAATCGAGCCACACCTCGATGCGGAATCACGACGCCCTTGGGCTCTCCGGTCGATCCCGAAGTGAACATGATATAGGCCGGATCGCCGCCGGTGATCGGTGCTCCGGCGGTCAAGCGCTCCATCGGCGAGAGCGGGCCGGATCGACCCCGGGCCGTCAGCTCCTCGAGTGTCGGCACCGTTATGCCGGTCAAGCCGGTCAGCCGGGTTCGGGCCGCGGCGTCGGCAATGATCAGTCGGCAACCGCAATCGGCCAGCAACCGGGTCACCATGGCCGGCGGCAGTTTGTCGTCGAGCGGCAGATAGGCCGCTCCGGCCTTCAGAATGGCCAAAGTGGCGATGATCGCGTCCGGTCCACGCCGGACCGCCAGTCCGACCGTGCCCCGATATACCGTGCCGCCGGGGCTGTCGGTCGCGGCTCGGTTCAGCCCGGCGGCCATTTCCTCGGCCGCCCGATCGAGTTCGGCATAGCTGAGAGCAACGCCATCGGCCGAAACCAGCGCCGGCCGCTCGGCATGGCGCACCGCCGCCTCTTGCCACAGAGTGGCCAACGAGGCATCCCGCGGATAAGACCGCTCGGTCCGGTTGAACTCGGTGATCAAGCGGCGCCGTTGATCCTCCGGTAACAGCGGCAAATCGGCAAGCACGGTTTCGGGAGCGGTGGCGGCCGCGAGAATCAGAGTTTCCAACTGTCCGATCATGGCCCGGACCCGCTCGGGGCGCCACCGGGCAACATCATGTTCGATCGCGAACAGAGTGCGGCCGGAACTCAGCCGGGTCAGCACGAAGGAGAGGTTGTATTTGCCCGCGCCCTGTTCGGGGTCGAGCCAGCGTTCATAACCGTCTTCGCGGTCTTCCACCACCACCACGGTATCGAAGATTTCCCCCGGCTCGTTCCCGCGGGCGCGCAGAGCATCATCGATCAGCCAGCGTAGCGGGTAATCCTGATGCGCCATCACCGCCGCGACTTCGGCGGCGGTCGCGCTCAGATGGCGGGAGAACGGGCGGTCGAGCGGGGTTTCCAGGCGAACCGGCAACAGATTGGTCAGGAATCCGACCACGCCTTCATGCTCGGCTTCAAGCCGGCCGGCAAAGGGCAATGCAACCGCAACCGGGCGGCCGTCGCTTTTCATCCGGGCCAACAGTGCACCGACCGCCGCCACCCAGGTCACGGTCAGCGTGGTGCGTCCGGCCCGGGCCAGCGTCGCCAAAGCCTCGACCGTCGCGGGCGCAAGAGACTGGATGCTGCGGGCGCCCCGAATGGCCGAACCGGGCGGTTGCACGTCATCGACCGGCAAATCGCCGAGTGCGATCAGATCGGGCAGGCGCTGACGCCAAAAAGCCCGCACGGTCTCGCCGCGCGGACCCTCCATGGTTTTACGCAGGCGCGTTCCGATCTCGGCCGGCGTGGTCGGCAGCGCGGTCAGCGTCGGCTCGCGGCCGGCGGTCAGCGCGGCGATCAGTTCCAACAGCTCGGTGCGCAGAATATCCAGCGACCAGCCGTCGATCACCGAATGGTTGGCAACCATGAACAGGATATCACCCGCCCCGGGGTCGGTCCGTTCAGCCCGGAACAGGGTAAAACGAAAGAGCGGTCCGTGTTCCAACTTCATCGGCCGGGCAATCTCGGCGCGCATGGCTGCGGCCATGGCCTCACTTTCGGCCGGCGCCGGACTCAGGGTCAGCCGGACCGAAGCGGGGGCGAGGACGCAGCGAAACACCGTGCCGTCCCGTTCCCGGAAACAGGTGCGCAAAGCGGGATGACGGGCGGCCAGTCGGTCGAGTGCCGTCTGAACCGTGGCCGGCTCGGACCGGGACGGCAGCGCCACCGCGAACGGCACGGCATAGGTGATCAGGTCGGGCTCGTCGCGATGAGCCATCCACACGCTTTCCTCATTGACGGAGGCGAGCGTGTCGTCTTCGTCCTTCACGGATGGAGCGACCGGTGCGGGCGGGTCAAGCAGAGCGGCCATCTCCGACAGTGTGGTCGCACCCATTGCTTGCGCCAGATCGAGCCGGCCCAACCCTTCGGCACCGATCCGATTGACCAGCCGCATCAACAACAGGCTGTGCCCGCCCAGCATGAAAAAATCATCGTGCCGGCCGATCTGCGAGGTTTTCAGCAACTCGGCCCACAGCGCGGCCAGACGGCGTTCGGTCGGGGTGGCCGGCGGCTCCCGCTCCGGGAGTGGCGCAGCCGATACGGCCGGGGCGGCGGCAACGAGAACCGGCGGCGGGGCCAGCGGGGTCAGGTCGAGTGGTTCGGCCCACCGGGCGGGCGCTTCGCTCAAAAACCGGAGCAGATGCTCGGCCCAACCGATGACCGTGGCCCGGTCGAACAGGCTGGCGGCATAGGTCAACGGCCCTTCCAGGCCACCGTCCGCGGTGGTTTCCAGATTCAGCAGCAGGTCGCAACGGGCGGCGGTGTTGTGGTGCGGAATAACGGTGGCGACAAGGCCCTCGAGGGCCGGCGGGGTTACCGGTCGCGGCTGAAGCGCGAACAGCACTTGCACCAGCGGGGCGTAAGAGCGCGACCGGGGCGGAGCCAGTCTTTCGACCAGCAGTTCGAACGGCACCTCGCGACCGGCGATGGTATCGAGCACCGCGGCCTGAACCCGGCCGACCAGAGCGCCGAAGCTGACGGCACCCTCCAGATCGATCGGGATGACGGCGGTGTTGGCGAAATAGCCGATTAACGCATCATGGCCGGGCTGATCGCGCATGGCCAGCGGCGTGCCGATCAGCATTTGCCGCTGCCCTGACAACCGGGACAACAGCACCGCCCACCCGGCCAGCAGCACCATGAACGGGGTCGCGCCCTGCCGCCGTCCGGCCTCGGCCAAGGCGCCGGCCACATCGGCCGGCACGCGCACCTCAAGAGCACCGCCCTGCCCGTCCTCGATCGCCGGTCTCGGCCGGTCAAGCGGCAGCGGCAGCAGAGCGGGCCAACCCGTAAGGCGTTGAGCCAAGCGGGCCAAAGCGGGTTCCAACACACCTTCGGCCGGTTGTTGCCGTTGCCGGGTGGCGATAGCGGCGAAGTCGAGCGCCAAATCAGGCAGCACCGGCCGCTCACCGCGGACCAGGGCGTTGTAAGCGGTGCTCAGTTCGGCGCTGAACACGCCATTGGACCAGCCGTCCCAGGCGGCATGATGGGCGGAGACCGACAGCACATGGCGCTCCGGTCCCGAACGGATCAATCGAACACTGATATGGAGGTGGCAAGACAGGTCGATCAATCTATGGGCCGCTTGATCAAGCACCGCGGTCAACGCCGCTTGCCGACCGGGCTCGGCGAGGTCGGAGAGGTCGGTCTCCGCAAGCTTGAAGGGTTCGTTCGGATTGATCCGCTGCTCCGGCCCGGTTTCGCCGTCGATAAAGTCGGTGCGAAACACGCCGTGTCGCTCGGCGATCAGAGCCAACGCCTGGTGCAGGGCCTCCCGATCAAGCCGCCCCTCGAAAGCGAACGCCAGATGCTCGGTGTAATTGCCGGTGGCGGCGGTCTCGGGATTGGCCTTGAACCCGGCCATTTCCAACCGATTCAAGAACCACATCCGTTCTTGGCCGAAAGACAGCGGCGCGGCCCGGGGCCGACTTAGATGTTCGATCAACGCAGACCGAGCCTCGGCAATGCGCTGACGCAGGGCTTCGGTCAGGACACCGGGGGGCGCATTAAATCGTAACTTACCGTCCGCCAGCCACAGACGGATATCCTGCGCCAGTAATTCGGAGAGCAAAGCGTCTGCTTTGTCCACAGGGGAAGCGATACAATTCACAGCCAGCCTTCTTCTCGTACGGGTGCCGGGGTCGGTGCTCGGGTAGCGGCGGCGGCGGCGAGCGCGCGGGCCAGACCGGCAACGGTTCGTTCGCTAAAAATCAGTGCGGCGGGCACTTCGGTACCGAGCGTTTCGCGCAAACGGGCGACAATGCGAACCGCGACCAGGGAATCGCCGCCGAGTTCTAAAAAATCATCGTCATAAGCGATGTCCGGCAGGCCCAACGCCTCGCGCCAGACACCCCGGACATTGCGGAGGATGCTGTCCGCCGTCACCGAAGCAGGATGCTCGACGGCTGCGAGCCCGGGCGCGAGGATCGGCGCCGGCTTCGCTCCCGGTGCGGAGGAATCGGCAGAGGGCGAAGGATCGATCCAATAGCGCTTGCGTTCGAACGGGTAAGGTGGCAAGGGCACCCGCCGACCGGGCCGGTCGGCTTCCAGAGCGGCCAAATCGGGCTCAACTCCGTGCAGCCACAAGCGGCTGAGCGACTGAATCAGTGCCTCTGCCCCGTCTTGTCCGCTCGCTTCACTTTGTGGTTGGGTGGCGATGGCACGGGCCTCGGCAGCACCGGCGGCACGGGCCAGCCGGGTCAGCGTCACTCCCGGTCCGGCTTCAACCAGCACCCGGGCCGGCTCTGTCAACAGGTGGCGCAGATTATCAACAAAGCGGACCGTGCCGCGCAGATGGCGCACCCAATAGGCGGGCTCGGTCGGTGCGGCCGGATCGACCTGGGCACCGCTCAGATTGGATAGCATCGGTATGGTTGCCGGGCGCAGGGTCACACGCGAAACGGCCTCGCCGAAATCCTCCAGAATCGGGTCCATCAGTGCGCAGTGGAACGCTCGGGACACCGGCAGTCGTCGTCCCGGTCGGTCCAGCGCAATCAGGGCTTGCTCGATCCGCGCAATGCCCGCTTCGTCACCGGCCAGCACGGATTGGCGCGGCGCGTTGATGGTGGCGATTTCGGGGATTCCCGCAGCGCCGGGCTCGAACTCACGCGCCAACAGCGCCCTTATTTCGGCTTCGGGCAACGACACCGCCAGCATGACGCCCGGCGGAGCGGATGCCATCAACCGGCCGCGGCGCGTTACCAGCGCCAGCGCATCGGCAAAGCTCATCACCCCGGCCAGGGTGGCGGCGACATACTCGCCGAGGCTGTGCCCGGCCAGCGCCGAGGGCACGACGCCGAAACTTTGCAACAAGCGGGCAATGCCGTATTCGACCGTGAACAAGGCCGGCTGAGTCATCGCGGTATCGGCCAGACGGCGCGCGGCGACGCTATCGTTCGGTGCGGCCAGCAATAACCCGGTCAGATCGGCCGGTCCGGCTTCGGCCAAGCGGGCGGCGGCTTCGTCCACCACTGCGCGGAACAGGGGAAAGCTGCGATAGAGGTCTCGGCCCATGCCGGGATGCTGGGCACCCTGACCGGGAAACAGCAAGGCCACCGTGGCAGGCCCGGCGCCCGGAATCAGCTCTCCATTGTCGAGCGCGCTTGTCCCGCGCAATTGAACGGCGGCGCCAGCCGGATTACAAGCCACGGCCACCCGTCGGTAGCGCAACCGCTTCCGGCCGCAATGCAGGCTGTGAGCGATGTCGGTCAGGGCAATCGAGGGATCATGTTCCAGATGTCCGGCTACGGCCGCAGCCAAGGCATCGCGAGCGGACGCCGTCGCCGCCGACAACATCAGCAAACGCGGCAAAGCGGGCTCCGGAGTGGAGGGCGCGGGACAGGGCGGCGCCTGTTCCAGAATGATGTGCAGATTCGTGCCGCCCATGCCGAAACTGCTGACTGCGGCCCGACGCGGTGTTGCGCCGTCGTCGCTTTCGCCGGTCCTTGGCCAAGGCTCGACCCCGACGACCGGGCGGAACGGTCCATCGGCAAAGGGAATACGCGGGTTGGCGCGGGTAAAATGGGCGGTCGGCGGAATCAGGCCGTGCTTTACCACCAGCACGGTCTTGATCAGGCCCGCGATACCGGCGGCGGCGTCGAGATGACCGATATTGCCCTTGATCGAGCCGAGCGGAATGCTGCCCGGTGCAGCGCTGCCATAAGCGAGGTTCAGGGCCGCGACCTCGATCGGATCACCGAGCGGTGTGGCGGTGCCATGGCCTTCAACATAGCCGATTGCGGTGGGCGGAAGATCGGCGTCGGCCAGAGCGGCTCGAAGGGCCGCGGCCTGACCATCGACCGAAGGAGCGGAAAAGGCGGCCCGCGCGCCGCCGTCATTGCTGATGCCGATCCCGCGGATCACGGCATGAATGGTGTCGCGGTCACGGAGCGCGTCGGCCAACCGCTTTAGCACGATCACGCCGGCTCCGGCACCGCCGACCGTGCCGTCGGCTTCGGCATCGAACGGCCGGCACCGGCCCCGGCGCGACGCGATTCCGCCATCGGTGTGAATGTAGCCCCGGGATGAGAACATTCCGGCGGAAGCCGAACCGGCCAAGGCCACACGACAGCGTCCGGCCCGCAGAGAGTCTACCGCCTGGGCCACGGTCGCCAATCCGGTTGAACAGGCGCTGGCTATGGTCATCGCCGGCCCGGTCAGTCCCAGTTTATAAGCCAAGCGGGTGGCGGCGAAGTCCTTGTCGTTGTTGACCACCAGAAAATAGCGGTCGGGTCCGCCGGCAAAACCGGCCCGCCGGTGCAGATTGTCGAGCAGATAAGCGTTGAAACCGGTTCCGGCGAACACGCCGACCGGACCGTCCCCGGCGGGATTGCAGGCGGCGTCTTCTAGCGCGTGCCATGCGGTTTCCAGCAATAGCCGCTGTTGCGGATCCATTTCCGCAGCATCGGCCGGCGTATAGCCGAACGGCACCGGATCGAACCGGTCGAGGTCCGGTAGTTCGGCATTGGCCGGCACGAAATCAGGGTGATTCATCAGCGCCGGATCGGTCCCGGCGGCTTCCAGCTCCGCACGGTCGAAATGGCGGATACTGTCCACCGCTTCGATTAAATTATTCCAGAAGGTGGCGCGGTCGCGCGCACCCGGAAAACGGAACGCCAAGCCGACAATGGCAATTGCCGCGGCACCGCTATCAGCTCGAACGCCGGAGGGCGCCGGGGCGAGAAGCGCGGACTCTCCGGCTAAACAGGCGGCAAAGGCGGCAATGCTGGGATAGCGGAAGATGTCCACCACGGGAATCTCTCGCCCGGCCAACACCGATAAACGGGCCTGAGCCTTGGGCACCAGCAGCGAATGGGCGCCGGCTTCGAAGAGATTGGCGGTGCGGTCCGGTGCCCGGCCGCCGAGCAGCTCGGCCCAAATCGCGGCAATCGCCTGCTCCAGTCCGGCTGGTGTCGGCCCGGCTGGTGTCGATCCGGGTTCGGGAACCGGGGCGAGGTCGGGAGTGGGCAGCGCGTGGCGATCAATTTTGCCCGAAGGCAGGCGCGGCAGTGTCGGCAGTACCAAAATTCGCACCGGGACCGCCGCCGCCGGCAGAATTTCAGCGACACCGCGACCGACCGCGGCGACATCGACCGAGCCGGTCAGATAGGCAACCACGCCCGGACCGCCGGGCGCCTCCGCCCACAAGCACGCCGCAGCGGCTTGTACCCCCGGTTGACGGCGCAACGCGGCCTCGACTTCGCCCAACTCCAGTCGCTGCCCGCGTACCTTAACCTGTTCGTCGCGCCGCCCGATAAACGAAATCTCGCCATCCTCGCGCCAGCAGGCCAGATCGCCGGTACGGTACAATCGGGCTCCGGGCGGACCGAACGGGTCGGGAATAAACTTGGCCGAAGTTTCTTCGGGCTTGCCAAGGTAACCCATGGCCAGCCCTGCCCCGCCGATGCACAACTCTCCGGGGGTGCCAGGCGGAACACGCCGCAACTCGGCGTCGAGAATGCGCACTCGGCAGCCCGGCAGCGGACGTCCGATCGGAATCTCATCCGGTATTCGGGCTGGCATCCGGGCGGGATCGATGCGAAATCCGGTGGCGTCGACCGTGCCTTCGGTCGGTCCATACATATTATAAACCGGCACCTCGCCCAGTCGCGCGCAAATCCGGGCGGGGAGGCTTGGCGGCATACGCTCACCACCCATGACCACCCGACGCAAACTTGCCACGCCACCGATAGGTGCCGAGTCCAACAATGCCTCAACCTGAGAGGGCACCAAGTTGAGATGGGTCAGGCCGTATCGAACGGCGTCGCGCCAAAAGCCCGCAGCATCCAGCATGCCGTCGCGACCGGGCAACCACAGGGTGCCGCCCCGGCTCAGCGGAAAGAATAGCTGTTGTATGAACGGATCAAAAGCGAGTGAAGACGCTCCGCACACTACCTCGTGTTCGTCGATGCCGAACCAGTCGGCCATCGACTCCATGCGTCCGGTCAGGGTGCCATGACTGATCGCGACCGGTTTGGGCTGACCGGTGGATCCCGAAGTATGATACAATAGTGCAAGTTGATCCGGATTCCCGTCTTCCGGGAGGGATGTGACCGGGACCGGACAATCGAGGCAATCGAGATCAAGTGTCTCCGGCCCACCGTCTCCGTTCAACCGATCGCGGGTCAAGCCATGAACCAGAACGAGACGAGCGCCCGCTGCAACAGCCATCGCGCGTAACCGAGCCGATGGCAGCGCCGGATCAAGCGGCATCACGGCGCCGCCTGCGGCCAGAATGCCGAGATAACCCACGGCCAGTTCAGGCGCTGCTTCCAGACAAAGCCCGATCGGCTCACCCTTTTTTACGGCCCGGGCAGATAAAACAGCCTGAACTGCTTGAATGCCTGCGGCCAGAGCGGCGTACTTCATGCTCCGCTTTGCCGTAACCACGGCAAGAGCGTTCGGCCGAATCCGAGCGATTGCGCTGACTTTGTGCTGCATCGCTCTTGGTTGACTATCCAATTCTTCAGGTGGCGCCGCGCCCTCTTCCAGGGCAACCGGGTCCGACAAAGATACCGAATCCGGCTCGAGATGCGTCCGGGCGTTCTTGTCGACTAACTCGGGAGACATGCGCAAATTCCAAGAAGATTAAAGATTGTAATGCATATGCATTCAGTTATCAGGACTTGCCAACCAGACAGGTCCGTATTTTAGCGAGTACTTAGGCATGGTTCAATATATAAATGTGAATTAATTCCAGATATAATTGCTTATATATTATATAGCATTAGCATTATTCTTCATGCTTATGTATGTCTTGCTTAGCCCTGTAGAATTAGTAAGCTGACAATTGCGTCGGCTTCGTCACGTTGTCGGTGTTGTTACCGTTTCACAATGCCAATGAGTGGGGCACACCCATCCTCATCGGCTCCATTTGAAGAACCGGAGCGGTCGAGCCCGAATAATTAAAATTGTTGCGCGACAATCTAGATGAGATGTGCGCGACAATCTGAATGATAATTCACGGTCGCGATGTGATTATGATTGTCGCGGAACGACAATCAACATAAGTTTTTGGTTGCTTGATCGGGGAAGATTTTTCCCCACTCTCCGAAAGGTTGGTTGGCCGTTATCAAGATGGAGCCTTTCCAATTGTAACTCGCTTCTGGCAATCTGGAGTTTTTGCACCAGATCGGTCGTGCGGGCGAACATGACGCGCCAGCCATTTTCAATCAAGGCAAGACCGAGCGCGGCCGACAAATGGCTTTTTCCGCCGCCGGGCGGGCCGAACAAAATC
>SESF01031051.1_pt1 | contig 13881 bp, 6 predicted proteins | sample 3171521 | NCBI WGS metagenome assembly SESF01 (sample SAMN10866945, study PRJNA518727) | freshwater metagenome | biome: subpolar coniferous forest; feature: holomictic lake; material: water; isolation source: holomictic Lake 227, 6 m and 8 m depth | place: Canada: near Kenora, Ontario | collected...
TATAATGAATTGATATTATAGCAGGAAAGCAGCACTATTTGTAGCGCTGCTTTCACATTAATAAACAAAACCTTTTTTCTACCTGATTACTTTGAGTAATTGACTGGTTTTATCAGACTTAATTTTAATAATACATGGAACTGAATAATCAAATGTTAGTGTGTTACTCAATGCTGTTTTTTGGTCAAGTATCAATCCTCCGAAGGAATAAACGGATACTTTTGAGCCTGAAATAACATTTTCAACAATTAACTGAGTGCCTCTTGTGTAGGCGTAAGCACTGTTTAAAGTCAAAATATCGTTTTTAGTCGCAATTGAAGCTACAGCTGTAGTTTGTGAGCTTAAAGCACCCGACTGTGACACTGCTACAACATTATAAGTTGCGGAAGGAATATAAGAGGCATCGGTATAACCGGGGCTGGTTGTAAATCCAATAACCTTATTATTTCTTAGTACTACATAACAAATAGAATAAGGAGTTGCATCCCAACTTAAAGCACCACCCGAAGTGATGGCTACATTTACCGGAGCAATGGTTGGCTCAGTCACAGCTCTCGGATCCCAGGCATCAGACCCTGATGTCACGTTTGCATAGGTATATTGTGCCGCTTCAGCATCCGTAAATGAACTCTTGGCTGTTCCGGTTATTGTACTGCCATTGCTAACATAGTCGTATGAAGAAATACGTTGACTCAAATCTGTTAAATTTCCATTAGTATCCATCGTGTTATAATCGGCAAAAATAGCAGGGATTGCACCCATTGAATGCCACCAGCCGGAAGGATAAATATTGATTTTTGTCGTGGTATTAAAGAATGATGCTTTCGGAGAATTTGCCCAAGGACGACCTAAATAGGTAGTGTATGATGCATTTGGACCATCGATAGTACAATTGCTGAATACATACCCCCATTGTGTTCCGGCAAGATGACTTGGTGCAACAATATAACCACCGGTGGAACGGGTACAATATATCGTACAAGCATCAAAGAATACATCACCACCACCGTAAATAAAGTCAACAGCTCCTTCAATACGACAGTTTTTTACATAATGACGATACGCCACATTTCCGTAAGTAGTAAGGTAAGTATCCTGATAACTTCTTAACCAACAATTGTTCAAAATAACACGGTCGTTTAATGTATAAAGAGCTAATGCCTGTGGTCCGCTTAAATTTGCATATCCGAATTTATTTTCGAAACAGATATTCTCAAAATAACAGTTCGCTGATTTAACCACTACCGTTGCTCCCGGATCAACAGAATAGACTACTGAATCAGGATATACAGCCGATGCACCTGAAAGGCGCGCAGCGGAAATAATTACACTGTCGCGGCTTTGACCAATCAGGTTGATATAGGGTTTTGTAGATGGAATATCCACATGACCGTTGTATGTTCCGTTCTTTACAAAAATCAGATAAGGCGCTGTACTGTTATCAGGTACAGCATTTACAGCAGCCTGAATAGTTGTATAATTTCCGGTGCCATCAATAGCAACAACAGCATCGAATAATTTAGCTGTTGGTTGTGGTCGGTTCATTGTTGTAAATGTGATAGTGGTATCGCCAAAAGCAACTCCATCAACATTTGTCAAAGCACCTGCTGGAATATGGAATGAATACTGCGTATTGTAAGCCAGTTTTGTATAACTAAAAATTACTGTTTTAGAACTGAAATTCGGAGTAAGAACCGTAGATCCCAACGTACAATTTCCTGTTCCCGCTTTTACATTTTTGTTGAATGTCAGGCTGATAGTTCCATTGGCTGATGCTCCGGTTGAACCGGTTGCAGGAACTGTTGAAACTAAAGTAGGTTTAACGGCATCGTAAACGGCTATTACATCGGCAAATACATAAATATTACTTATACCCGTACCATCATTACCACTTCCAACTGGAGTTGATGTTAAATCGGCTGTCCATCGTAAATATACCATTGGTTGATCTTCGAGTGCCTGAGGTAAGGTAGCCGGAAAGAATTTCCAGGTAGAAGCAGTCAGAGTACAGGTTGCCAAATCAGTAAAATTTGTACCATCGGTAGAGTATTGAAGTTTTTGTCCAGGGTAGAAGAATTGATTGTAAGCAAACATATTTGAATGAACATTTATGTTCTTATATCCTGAAGTCTTGAAAGATGCCTGAAAATATCGATGTATTGTGGTTGGAGATGTTGTCCAGAGCAAAGCGCAAGGGATGTTGCTTGCAGTATAAGTTAACCAACTTACCGTAGTTCCGGCAGGTTCATACGCACTAAATACACCTTTATTTGAAGCAACTGAATAATAATCACCCGGACGAGAATACTTAGGATCAGCAGTTACCAAATCCCAACCAACAATAAATGATTTCTCAGAGAAAGTAGCTACGAAACTTTTATCTCCATCAACGGTAATAGTACGAACTTTGCCTGTAGTATTATCCTCCCAATTCAGGAAAGTACTTACAGAGTCGTTCACGGCTGTCATACTCACTATAGTCCCGGTTTCATATTTGCCACCAGTTGGTGTCGGTGAAAGAGTTACTGTTCCCCACACACTTCCTGTCACAGACACTGTATAATTGTAGGTAGTGAGTGTGTTGAACACTGCTTTGATATGTTTCGTACCATCCATAGTAACCGTGTAAGGATTTGCAGCTGAAAGAACTGATCCAGAAACAGAATCAACCCAGTTTACAAATGCATAACCAAAGTTCTTAGTGGCTGTTAATTGCACTGTTGCATTCGGACTATAAGTAGCTGTATTTGGACTTTTTGTTACTGAACCTGCACTGGCATTGTTTAGGCTGATAAATAAATAAATATATGGTAGTGTTATGGTAGCTGATTGAGATGATTCGACCGAACTGTTATAATTTACAGCATCACCAATAGCAGTAACTGCAAATGTATAATTACTACCCGGAGTAAGTCCTGTAACATCGTATGAAGTTCCAGATAAGCCTGTAACTGTTGATGATGTAGCACCATTAAGTAATATTCTAAGCGTGTATGTAGTAACATTTGAGACAGCGCTCCAGCTGGCATGAAATCCGGTATAGGTAACCGAAGTTGAACTCAAACCAGTAGGACTATTTAAAACAGGTAACACGTTTGTGACAGAGCCCGAACATGTAACAGGAGTATAGGTTGCTAAAGCAGTGGTTACGCTGACAGACTCATTATAAGTGTTTACTGCTTTACCGGCTTTCAATCGAACATAAACCGTTTGATTAGTCAGATCACTACCAAGTCCACCCAAAGTTAAAGTCCCTGTGAAAGCGGAGTTATCTGTTGAAATTTCATAATCAGTAGGAGCTGTAAGTGTAACTGCACCACGAAGCAAAATTGTACTTATTGTAAAGGTTTTTGCAGTAGATGGTCCTGAACCCAGATTATAATCTAAATTCACAATACTTCCACCGGTAATGGTTACTGTTTCAGGATAAAAACAGTTTGAATTTCCGGCAGTAATCTTGCCTGCAAAATTTAAATCATTTATGGTAAAATTATAACTTGCGGGATTTACAAATAATATTGATGGAGAACTTTCAGTATATTTTGTGAATGTGACACTCTCGGGAGCAACTGGGGTTGTAACAGAAGAATTGACAGTCATATTAGAAGAGAAGTAATTTCCACTTCCGGTAACGTTAGTATAGCCGGTGGCATACCCAAATTTAAATGTGGCAGGAGTAACCATTGTTCCGGAAGCAAAAATGTTATTGCTAAAACTACTTCCTGATGCAATGCTGGTACCACTATAAAGCCTGAAAAATCCATTACCTAACTGACCTGCTGAATAATACACAGTGTTGTTATTAAATGTAACAACTGTATTGGCAATTGTTGTTTGACGCATATCGAAAAAATAGGAAGAAGCAACAGCATTACAATCAATAAATGTATTATTTGTCATGCTAATATTATTTAGAGTTGATGCCGCAGCTCCAGTAGAAATAATACCACTTGTGCCAATTGATTTAAATGTTGAATTAGTAAATGTAATCTGGCTCACGGTATTAGTATATGTACCAAGAACAAATACACCTCTGTAACCTTCGACCCAACAATTCTGAATTGTAACTTTTGCAGGGAAATTAGTATTACTTGCTGAGTTTACCAAATAGCGTAAAGCGGGAGTACCGGTAAATAACTTAACGCCATCGAATGTAATACCACCAGTCATTAAAGCATCTGCATAAGTAAGAGTATTTAAATAAAGTATCGGAGTTGCGCCGGAAGTAGCAGGGTCATACGTTAACGTGAGTTTGGTAACGCCAGCTGGAACTGCGATTGTAATATCACCACTGGAAGCTGATGTACCCCAGGTGCCTCCTTTCGCAAATTGTAAAGTAATATCTGTATTTCCTGCTGTTACTGCTGCAGACATATAACCCTGAATAGTAGTTGTAGTTGCACCAGAGGCTACCGGATAACTAGCAGCTCCGGCCAGCAGTTTTGTCGTTACTAAGCACGACACCAAAAGAAAAGTAATTAGTTTTTTCATACGAATTAAATTTATTGTTAATGATTAATTTGTTTCAGATATTAATAGATTATCAAGTGGCAAAAATAAAGGAATAAACAAGCAAACTTGTTCAGATATTGGTAAAATAGTTATCCAAATTGGTAATTCAGAAAAATTAGGAAGTTGTTTTATTCAGTATTATATACAGCTAAAAAAGAATCATTTAGAGAGGGAAGAGGATATCCAAAAAGAATATTTTGTATTGAAAAAAGTATAGACTTAACGGCTTAAATATTCCATCCTTAAGCAACACCCAGGTATTGCTTCAAAAAAGAAAGAGGATGTCTTTTTGTACACCCTCTTTCGCATAATAAACAAAACCTTTTATTGAAGTCGTCTTGACTTTTTGAGGAGGGAAACAATATTTAAAAGAAGGGAACGTTTTGTATGCGACAAAACAACAATAACATTCCCTTCATGGTGTACCAAGTACTTGACAAAGATACAATAAGAATTGAAATACTACCTCATTTATCGGTAGCAAAAAGAGGTTTTCAGACCACAAGTTGTCTGATTGAAGTCGTAAATAGTATTTTATATAAGCTGAAAACAGGTTGCCAATGGTATCTGTTGCCAGTAAGAAGTTTATTTTCAGGTGTAGTCCTAAGCCATAAAACTATTTTTGGTCATTTCCGCAAATGGTGTAAGAGTGGTGAGTGGGAATATTGTTGGACGAAAATACTGGAAAAACACAAATCATTTTTGGATTTATCTAGTGCTGACTTGGACGGTAGTCATGCCACAGCACTTCGCGGAGGCGAAGAAGTGGCTTATCAGGGTAGGAAGAAAAGGAAAACGACAAATTCTTTGTATCTTTCTGACAGACAGGGTTTACCTTTAGCTTTATCAAATCCAATGGCAGGTAACCATAATGATTTATATGCAATTGAAAAATCCTCAGAAGAACTATTTTCAACTTTAGGGGAGGCAAAGATTAGTACAGATGGTCTTTTTGTTAATGCTGATTCTGGTTTTGATTCAAAGGACTTTCGATCAATTTGTGAGAAATGGGGAGTAATTCCCAATGTTGCTTTCAATTATCGTAATGGTGAAAACAAAGATGAGTATTTATTAGATGATTTGCTTTACAAACAAAGATACGTTATTGAAAGAACCAATGCTTGGATGGACAGTTTCAGATCGCTGCTTAATAGATTTGATTATACAGTTTCAAGCTGGAAAAGCTTCAATTACATAGCTTTTATGATTATATTATTCAAGAAAATTAAAACTAACAAAAAGTCAAGATGACTTCATTACCTTATTACTTTGATCAATTGAGTTGTTCTATCAGATGTAATCTTAACTATGCATGGTGATTTGTAATCAAAAGTTACTTTACTACCAATTGATGTATTTTGATCAAGTATTAATCCACCGAAATTATAAACTAAAACTTTAGAACCGGGAATTACATTTTCAACAAATAACATATTTCCTCTGGTGTATGCATAGGCACTGCTCATAGTTGATACATCATCTTTAGCAGTAATTGTTACTACTGCTGCACTTTGCGGACTTAATGCACCTGATTGTGCCACTGAAACAACATTATAGCTTGCCAGTGAATTATGTGCTGCATCGGTATAACCCGGACTGGTAGTAAATCCGATAACCTTATTGTTTTTTATCACCACATAACAAATTGAAAAAGGAGTAGCATCCCAATTGAGAACACCTGCATTTGAAATGCTTACATTAGTTGGTGCGTTTGTTGGTTCAATCATTGCTCTCGGATCCCAGCTATCAGAGCCGGTTAAAACATTTTCATAACTGTAGGTTGCTGCTTCTGTATCGGTAAATGAGTTTTTGATACCGTTGTAAGTATAAGTTGTAGTTACCCCGTTCTTAACCGAGTCAATCTGATAACTTGAAATTCGCTGACTCAGGTCAAGGGAATTTCCATTGGCATCCATTGTATTGTAGTCGGCAAAAACAGCTGGAATACCACCCATTTTCGGCCACCAACCTGTTGGATAGATATTTATTTTGCTTATAGTATTAAAGAAAGAAGTTTTAGGGTAATCGTGCCAGGGTCGTCCCAGATAAGTTGTAATGGTTTGGCCGACCGGTCCATCCAATGTACAGTCACGGAACACATAACCCCATTTGGTGGCTGCAGGATGATTCGGTGCCACAATATATCCACCACTTGGACGGGTACACATTATGGTACATTTATCGAAGAAGAAATCGCCCATACCGTAGATAAAATCAACGGCACCCTGAATAAGACAATTTACCAGATATCCACGTCCGGCTACCTGACTTCCGGTCAGGTAGGTATCCTGATAACTACGCAACCAACAGTTTTTGAAAATCATTTTATCACTGTTTGTATAGATTGCCAGGGCCTGAGGACCACTTTGTAACTGGTAACCAAATTTATTTTCGAAACAGATATTCTCGAAATAGCAATTAGCAGACTTAACTACTACAGTCGCGCCTGGATCTACTGAATAAACAACTGAATCGGGATAAGTTGCGGACGCTCCACATAAACGTGCACCCGAAATAATTACACTATCACGGTTCTGGCCAATCATATTAATATAAGGTTTTGTAGCCGGAATATCCACATGACCATTATAAGTACCATTCTTCACAAAAATCAACCAGGGTTGAGTCCTTCCGGTTGGAGCAGCGTCAATTGCAGCCTGAATAGCAGTATAATTACCACTTCCATCTGCAGCAATTACTGCATCGAATAACTTCGGAGTTGGTATTGGCCGATTCATTGTATGAAAATGGATAGTTGTACCTGAGTATATATTTCCTGACATATCGGTAATAGCACCGGATGGAATAAGGAATGTGTAATCGGAATTATAAGCAAGTTTCGTATAGGGGAACGAAACTGTTTTTGAACCGAAAGAAGGTGTTAATGTCACTCCGTTCAATGTACAGTTTCCTATTCCGGCTTTTACACGTTCGTCAAAGGTAAGTACAATGGAACCATTAGCTAATACTGATGTTGCAGCTTCAACCGGAATTGTAGCAACCAACGATGGCGCTGTGTTATCTACAACAGGTATTTCATCGGCAAATACAAATATATTGGTAATTCCGGTACCATCTACATCAGTAGCATTGCCTAAAACAGGCGTACTGCTTGCATCCGGAAGCCATTTTACATACAATTTAGTCTGGTTATTAGCATCAGCCGGTAGAGTATCATTTAACTGAACCCAGGACGAACCGTATGCTGCAGAAAGGTTTACGCTTTTACGTTTTGTGTAATTTGTTCCGTCTATTGAATACCATAGATCAACAACCGGATATGCGTGATAAGAGGCTCCCAACATAGAACTTATACGTACATTTGAAAAGCCAACAGAAGAAAATGTTGTCAGAAAATATCTTGGAGTTGGCCAGTTTGCAACCGGAGTCCACATACTTGCACAGGGGTATGATGGAGAATAACGACCTCCACTTCCCAACCAGGTTGTTGAAGTCCCATCCTGATTCTTCTCAGCAAACAATCCCTGATTGGATACAGATGAATAATAATCACCTTGTCTGTCGGATGAGGGTGAAGTATTTCTGAAATCCCATCCGGCAATAAATGGCAAGACATCGAAAGTTGCTGTAAATATACTATCACTAGTAACTTTTATTGTTCTTGAAAGATCTGTGGCTGTGTTTTCCCAGTACATGAATGAGGTAACTCCATTAGGTACTACGGTCATTGTTACATCAGTACCGGTTTCATACCTCCCGTTTGTAGGAGCGGGATTTAATGTTACCTGTCCCCAGGAAGAACCCGTTCCACTCTTATTTACTGTAAATGAATAGGTTGGGATAGGATCGAACACTGCTACAATCGAAGTATCTGTGGTTGGAGTGATGCTTAAAGGGTTTGTATTTGATATAAAGATATTTGATTTTCCACCTCTCCATTCTTTAAAAGTATAGCCAAAGCCTTTTGTTGCTGTTAATGATACAGTTGAACCTGATTCTATTGTTCCGGATTGCGGAATTACAGTTCCTGCTCCTGATGGAGTAACTGATGTAGTAAGGTTTACTGTACTTAAAATTGCTTCGGTAGTAGCATTAACCGTTACATTTCGAATAGCTAGATATCTGCTTGCAGAACCTGCCCAGGCATAAAAACGTATATAAAGAGTTTGTCCGGCATTAACGGTAATAGTTGGTGAGAATTGTGTCAGGCCCTGAACTGTCGCAGATGCACTTCCTGTATTCGCTAAGCTTAAACCAGCTAAGGTTGTAGTGGTTTTACCACTTGTTCCATTATAGGTGGCAGTACCAATATTTGTGCCCGGTGTTGTCGAAAAATTATCAAATGAATAATAAGCTGCTACCATTGCACCACTGGTTCCACCTCCCAACATGTTTGCTGCTATGGAGCTAATGGTTAGTTTAGTAGATACAGGTGGTGTTACCTGAAACTGAATATACCCATTGGCATTATACGAGGTATATGGCAAATAAGATGAACTTGCCATTCTGGCCCACCCTGAGATTGTCCCTAATGTATTGTTGTAAGTAGTGCCTACAAATGCTGAACCTAATGATGCATCAGGAACAGTTTGTGCATTGCTGGCAGTTCCCGATAAATTGGATGCAAAAGACCATGTGTATGTCATGCTATCCGCATTTGCTTTAGCTATTAAAAAGACTAAGGCAATCAGAAATAATGAGAAAGTTTTTTTCATAAGTTTTTTTAATTAGATTTTAAATGATTATCATTTATTTCATTATATAATGGCTTTATATTTAATCGTTTAACTTCATTTACAAAGAAACCGGCAACTATCCGCGCTCCTTTTTCATTAAGGTGTGTATTGTCGTCGAGCCCTTTTGGATAAAGTTTACTGAAGCCATCGGCAGGAATTTTATGGAAATATTGTTTTGATTTTTCCGCTCCTTCTGAAGTCAACCAATCGGTAGTAAGCTTTTGTAAATCTATCAATGGAATCTGTTCAGCTGTCGCTACTTCGCGCGAGATTACCGGATAAACTCCGTGAGTATCCACCAACTTATCTTTATCAAACTTGCGACGCATAATAGAGGTACAAATAATAGGGTTGCCTCCTTTGGCTTTCACCTCATGTACAAACCTAAGAAGATTAGCCCGATAATCGTCTGGTGAGGTATAACGATCGGGTTTGTTCTGAGATCCATCGTTATGTCCAAACTGGATAATCACATAGTCGCCATTTTGAACATTCGATATAATTTTTTCCCACCAACCCTGCTCGATAAAAGTGCGTGTGCTTCGTCCGTTTTGAGCCAGATTATCAATCACAACTTTTTCATTGAAAAATTCAGGTAATAACATTCCCCATCCTCTTTCAAGAAATGCTTCATCATATTTTTGTCCTGTTACAGTATCGGTAACAGTTTTAAAAATCGGTTTTTGTGCCATTGTAGAATCTCCTGCCATGAAAATATGGATTGGTCGAGTCATAGCAGAACATACAAAAATCAGTAATCCAATTAGGGAAAAATATTTAAAATACTTTTTCTTCATAACAACTTTCGATTTATTTTTTTAGAACTTTTATAGTCTGATTCTCACTAGCGGCATTTATATTAATATAATATATACCTGAAGGCATTAATGACATATCGATATCTTGATGATAAGTATCGGGTAATTGTGACTTTTTATTTATTGTTTTTATTGTACTCCCATCTATTGATTGAACAGAGATGTTCACATTAGAATTTTGATTAAGTGAATATTTTAATACGGCTCTGTCTTTTACAATCGTTGGAATACAATATACATTCATATCAGAACAATGAACATTATTAGTTACAGAAATTGGAGAAACTACTCCTTTTATCAATACTCCGTATAAACAAATTGTTTTGCCTGAAGCTGTTCCATTATACCAGGGGTAAACACGCAGAAATAGATTTTCACCACCGTTTAATTCAACAAGTTTGTTATAAGATATAGGATACATTTGATTACTGGTATTGGCTACTGTACCACGATCACTGATCATTACAGTTGAGTTTGGGTCGCTAAACAACGAATCTTTTGAAATATATACTTTAAAACGCATACCGCTACCTCCGGCACCGCCTCCATAAAGGCCTATTGAATCAATATCAAAAATAGTTTGCTCCACTGCATTCACTCCAAATTGTATAAATCGATTATTTACAATATCAATATCACCTGCAGGCCAGGTAGTTAATGAAATTACATTTCGTTGTGTTTTTGTAGCTACTCCTAAAGCAGTACCATTCCAACTGGTTGTACCACCCGACCAGGTTTGAGTAGTTCCAGTAGCTGCATAACTTGATAAAATCATATTGCTGTAGGTTTCAGGAATAGCATTAACCGGTCCAAGAACAGCAGCGCTGGCAGGTGCTGCAGAAAGTTCCCAATATACACTGGCTTTTTGACCTGTGAGAGTAATACATTGACCACTAACTGCAATCTTTTTTATTTTTGTACCATTCGTTAATACTATACTGTCGTTGTAATTACCAACAACTGTAGGTTTGAATTTAATGTAAATGTTTGTAAGGTTAATTGTACCTAAAGTATATGGTATTTGCAGACTCTGACTGTAAGTGCCTGTTTGCGTAGATGATACTGAATAGCCATTCGGAGTGGTAATTGTTAATGTTCCAGTTGTCGGAGTTAAGTCTGTTCCACTCAAACTTACCTGTGTAATGGAGGATGCATTTGCATAACATTTGCCATTTACAATACTTGTTGGGCTAACCAGAATGTCAGGATTAGCATTCAGATAATCGGTAAGTATACCCTGTCGAATAAGTTCTTTAACCGCTAAACGAGCATAAGTTGTTGCACCGAAAATTCCAAGGTGTGTTCCATCTCCTACATTATAAATCAATGAGGTTGTCTGGCTAGCTCCGATACTTTCGCAGTATGCTTTAGTCAAAAGTGTATGGTCAATCAGTGCGCATTTCAAACTATCGGCTACTTTTCGCATAGCAGCCGGATAGTCGAGTGGACGACCGATGGAGTCCGTTCCAATATTGTGGCAGGCAGTTAGAGTCATGGTTGTTCCTGTAAACCCATTTCGAACAATCGGAGTAAACAAAATGGGAGTTGCACCAAGTGCACGAACTTCGTTTACATAAGCACACAGATATCTGGTATATTGATCCCAGGGATTAGTACCTATTCCGGTATAAGCTATACCGTTATGAGCACTTTCCCAGCCAGCATCTTTTTCATCGTTATGTCCAAACTGAATAATTACATAATCGCCCGCTTTAATTTGAGGCTTTACAGTAAACCAAAAGCGATAGTTGCCATAAGTGTCTTTTTCTTCGTAAAATGTTTTTGAACTGGTACCACTTTTAGCGCGATCGTTAATCACAGCTCCGTTAATAACAAACTGAGCCAACATTTGCGCCCAACCGCGTTGCCCATTGGGATTTGATACAGAATCAGTTGCTTTTTGTTCCATGGTAGAATCACCGATGGTATGGATGCTAAACTGACCATTTATATTCACACAGAATATAAGTGTAAGAATAAATAAAAAAAATGCTTTCTGATTCATGTTTGTTTGTTAATTTTTAAATTCAAAATTACTGGATTTTTCACGTAACAAAAATAGATGGATAAAATTCCTGACATGTTCAGATATTGGTAATAAAGTTGGATTTTTTGCCATATAATTTTTTTAATGTGTATGTATTTGGAGAAACTGTATTAAAACATAATCCCCTGTTGATTAATCAGCAGGGGATTATTTTTATAAATGGTACTTTTAGTAAGTCAGTTAATCATTTTTTGATTTATTCTCTTTTTCGTGACACTGGTCCTTATATTCTCTAGGACTTAGCCCGAATTTTTGCTTGAATACACGGCTGAAATAACGTGGATCGCTGATACCTACCATGTACGTAATTTCGCTGAAATTGTATTCTCCTGTTTCAATTAGTTGAGCAGCCCGTTGAATTCTCATATCAATTAAAAATTCAATAGGTGATAACCCTGTCAGACTTTTCAATTTCTTAAAGAAAGTAGATCGTCCGAAAGCAACATGGTTCGCAATTTCGTCGATTGTTATTTCGGAGTTCTCGATATTATTTTCAATATAGGTCATGATACGTTGAATGAAAATATCGTCTTGCGAAACAACGTTAGGTTTTGATGGCGAAATAACTCCGCTTGTTAATGATGATCGGTATAACTCTTGTAATTGTTTGCGTAATTTCAACAGGTTTTCAATACGTGCTTCCAGATAAGCCGAACTGAACGGTTTAGTGATATAATCGTCAACGCCATATTGCAATGCTTCCAGTTTGTTTTCCATATCCGTTTTGGCTGTAAGCAATACTACAGGAATATGACTTATTTTAATATCTTCTTTTACTGTTTTGGCAAGTTCCATTCCGTTCATTTCGGGCATCATCACATCTGTAATAATAATATCAGGAATTTCCCGGCGAGCAATTTCCAAAGCCTGAATTCCGTTTTCAGCTTCCAGAATATCGTATTTTTGGATTAAAATAGTTCTAAGAAATGCTCTTAACTCGTTATTATCTTCAACAATTAGAATACTTTGCTTTTCTGGATTATTTTTTATTTCCGAAATCTCTATACCGAAGTTATCAGGTACTGTTTCTATATTCTCTAACATTTCATTATCAATGTTTTCAAAACTTACATATTCATTGTCACTTGAAAAATGTTCATTCCCTTTCAGAAAAGAGACTTTGAACGATGAGCCTTTACCCGGCTCACTTTCCACATCTATTTTTGCATGATGCAACTCTGCTAATTCTTTGGTCAACGACAATCCTATTCCTGTTCCCTGCTGAAAAGACACATTCGCTCCGGTCATACTCTCAAAGCGGTTGAACAATAATTTTACTCTATCTTTACTCATACCCATACCCATATCTTTCACAATGATAGAAACCACATCCTGATTTTCGGAGATAAGAACTTCTATCGGATTTCCCGGCTGTGTGAATTTGAAGGCATTAGAGAGTAGGTTGTAAAAAATCTTTTCAAATTTATCTTTGTCTGCCCAGATAGTGGCATTATTGCTTTGATCAATAACCTGAAAGTTTATATTGCGCTCTTCAGCCATTTTGCTGAAATTTTTAGAGATTTCAATCATAAAACTTCCGGGTTGAATCAACTCAACCAACAGTTTCATTTTCTTGTTTTGTATTTTTCGGAAATCAAGAATTTGATTAATTAAACGAAGCATTCGCTCGGTATTGCGTTGAACTACCGTGAGTTGTTCCCTTGCAGGCTCTGAGAGTATTTCTGTACGAAGTATATTTTCTACAGGTGAAGCAATCAAAGTCAAAGGTGTGCGTAATTCATGTGAAATATCTGTAAAAAACCGCAATTTCATATTAGTCATCCGGTGTAACTACTCAGTACCTCTA
>SESF01028629.1_pt1 | contig 13877 bp, 12 predicted proteins | sample 3171521 | NCBI WGS metagenome assembly SESF01 (sample SAMN10866945, study PRJNA518727) | freshwater metagenome | biome: subpolar coniferous forest; feature: holomictic lake; material: water; isolation source: holomictic Lake 227, 6 m and 8 m depth | place: Canada: near Kenora, Ontario | collected...
TCCTCGATGATCGGCTTGTCATGGACAGGAACCAGGGCCTTGGGAATGACATTTGTCAGCGGCTTGAGCCGAGTACCAAGGCCGCCAGCCATGATGACTACCGGGACATCGAGCCTGCCGCTCGGCTGCCTGCTATCCCCGAAAAGCTCCTCCCAGAAAACAACCTGGGCCAGTGCGCCATCGTTTCCGACGATAGGCATGTACTCGACGCGATCCCGGAGCATGAGGGCCCTGATGTGTTCGGCCGAGTAACCCTCTTGCAAAAACAGGCAGTCAGAGCGGATCCGCGGACCTATTGGCTCGGAAAATGGAACGCCAGCGATGATTGCCCGCTGGACATCACCAATGCTGAACAGGCCCTTGTATACTCCCCCATCCTGGACGATCAGGAGCTTCCTGTTGCTCGCATCCATCAGTTCGATAGCCTTGCTGATGGTCGAAGCGCTGCCGATGATGAGCTTCGCGATTCCAGGCGCCAGAGCTTCGCTCATGAGGCAAGCTTCTTTTCATTGACAGCTTCCACGAGGAGCCTCTCGAATTCCCGTGCCTGGCTTTCCCTGCCGTAGCGAGCTATGAGCTCAAGGTCGGAGGTGAAGACCTTCCCGCTCGCCCAGTCAGCGTAGAGCTGCATTACTGATTTCCGTATCCCATCCCGGTCCTCGGGATCGACTACGGTGCCGGCTCTGCTGTTGCGTATGAGGTTAGCCGCAACCCCTTCTCCGACAAGGCCCAGGATGGGCTTGCCTGCCCTGAGGTACTCGAAAAGCTTGCCGGAATAGACTATCGCTTCCATGGCGATCTTTGGGAGGACAAGGGCAAGGACCGAAGCTCGCGAATAATGCCCAATGATCTCGGAATGGGGAAGATAAGGCGCAGTCAGGCAGGTGATGCCTAAATCGTTGGCCGCCTTGAGGGAAGTATCCACCAGGTCTTTTTTCATGCCAATTACCCTGAGAGTCATGGAGCCATCAGGAAGGCCCAGCTCCCTGCTGGCCGTAACCATTCCCTCGACCAAATAGTCCAGGGTAATGGGGCCATAGATACTGCCGGCAAAAAGGATTTCAAAGCCCTTTGATGGCAGCGCAAGGTAGCCGGAAAAGTCTTCTTCATCGTAGCCATTGGTAATACAGTGCATCTTGCCAGCGCAGGCCACGGGGTGGTCCTTCTCCATGATCTCGATCATCGGCTCGCTTACAACAACTACCTTCGAAGCAGCCCTTACAACCGAGGATTCAAGGGCAAGGTTCCGCCTCAGGACAGGCCAGTGCGGCGGGGCAAAGTGGTTCCTGACCCAGGGGTCACGGAAATCGGTGACGAGGGCCAGACCCAGGCGTCTGGAAAGGGCCAGGCCGAGGAGGTGATCTGAATAGGGAAAGGAGGTCGAAAGAATGGCGTCAAAGGACTCCTCTTGGAGAAGGGGGACCAAGGCCCGCTCGACATCGCTGGCCCAGGCTCGCTGAAGGTCCGGGACTATGGTCCAGGCAGCAGCTATGCGGGTGAGTTTGTTGAAGGCACGGACAAGGAAACGCTGTGGCTCGCGCTTCGGGATTACGGGAATGCCTGAAAAGAACCTTTTCAAGGGTGCACGGTCGGCAAAGCGCAGGACCCGCACCGCAGGGGGAATCTCCGCCGTCAGGGATTCATCGATGAGCTTGTAGTCACCAGGTGAGGCGGCTACCACCGTGATCGAGTGCCCGAACCTGCTGAGATACTTGACAAGCTTGGTGGCACGCTGGACCCCACCCCCACCACAGGGAGGAAAGTTATAGGCAATTACGATGATCTTCACGGAACCTCACCCAGGCCCATGACCTGACGGAGCTTCCCTGAGGAGGCTTCGATGGAGTGTTCCTTCTCAAAGGTCTCCCTGTTTTCTCCGGCAGCCAGGTGCTGGCCAATGCCCAGGGCCTCGATCCTGGGCCTCGCAAGATCCTGAAGCGACAGAAGGTGCATCTGATATTTTTCCGAGAGCATTTTGTAAGCCTCGATTCCTTCGGAAGCGGCAACGTCGAGACCGGAGGCGAGAGCCTCGAGCATGGAAACCGGCGTCGCGTCGCGATGAGGGAAACTCAAGAATACGTCTGCCGCAGCATAGAGACCAGGCAGATCCTCATAGGTGAGCATCCCCTCCGATACGATGATCGCCGGATGGGCTCGCGCCAGTTCAAGGACTCCGTCGCAACTTCCATCCGAGTAGATGCCGACAGCATGCAGCAAAAGACGCGCTCCCGGCATCTCTCCGGAAAGCTGAATAAACCAATTGACAATATCTCCAAGCCTGTAGTTGGCCTGGGGAAGGCGGTTGCTCAGGAATACAAGGCCCTCCCGGGGAAGGCCGAATCTGTCCCGCGCGGCGCTGCGCTCGTCAGCTCTGGCCAGGCGGAAGATTTCTCCGTCCACTCCCCAGGTAATCAGCTCTACCCGTGCTTCTGGAGCCGAGGCGCGTATTGTCTTGCGGATTGCTTCGGAGTCGCAGGTCACCAGACGGGCAGTCGAATAGAGTGCGAGATACTTTTCCCGGGCACGGCCCCGGGCTTCGAGAAAGTAGGAATTGACATCGGTTCCCCAGCAGGTGACCATCAGGCGCCGAGGGCAGATGCGCGAAAGCCAATAGGCAAGCCGGAAGGTCTGGCCGCTGAGATAGTGCACGTTGATCCACGCGGGCTTTTGCGCTAAAAGCGCGAGGGTCAGGACGGCGGTAGAGAGCGTGTTGAGGCCATTGATGGCCTTGAGGACAGCCCCTGCCATGCCGGCAGTAGGGATGAATGGCCAGGTCCGGAAGCTTCGCCCGAACTCGTTTCCCGACTCGCCCGGGATGGGGGAAACAAGACGCACCCTGCATCCAGCGATCTCGAGCTGACGGCACCAACGAAAGGAATGGACGCTGTTCGAGGGCGCCACAACGATGCAGAGGGGGACGGGGTCTGGATCACTCGGCATCTAGACTACGTACTCATCCATAGTTGTATTCAGCTGTAGGATGGATAAAGCCCGAATCGCTCGTATTGACAGCCATATTGAGGGCAACCATGCCATGCACATCCACTGACAGGCAATTCTGCAGCGTGACAAGGTCATGGTCGGAGTTGCCGAAGAGGAGCGTGATCCGGTAGGTTCCATCAAGCAATTTCGGAGAGGTGATCCTGACGTGCAGCTCGCCGGGACCGAGGTCCCTGGAGCGAATCACCTCACAATTACGCGCATAGTTCGTAAACATGGTGCTTCCGAACATGTCGATGAGCTTGATGCTGAGGAAGGGCAGATTGATGTCGGGGCCGGGGATGTAGCGCCCGGTGACGACGATGGCGTCACCATCCTGGCAGACGCTGGCCGAGACGAGGAAGGGATTGTCGAAGCTCGCCTCGCTCCGAAGGCCGGTATCGAGGTAGGCAGCGAGCACTTCACCTACGGGACCCGCCATGATCAGCCTGCCCTTTTCGAGGTAGAAACCCTTGTCGCAGAGCTGCCTGATCGCCCCCGCATTGTGGCTCACAAAGACGACGGTGCGGCCCTGGTTCCTGCTGACATCCTCCATCTTGCCGAGGCACTTTTTCTGGAAGGCTGCGTCTCCCACCGCGAGGACTTCGTCAGCGAGGAGGATCTCGCTGTCGAGATGGGCCGCCACCGCGAAGGCAAGGCGGACATTCATGCCACTCGAGTAGCGCTTGACCGGAGTATCTATGAATTGTGAGATTTCGCTGAAGTCGACGATCTCGTCGAACTTGCGCTGGATCTCGCGACGGCGCATGCCCAGGATAGCCCCGTTCAGGAAGACATTCTCGCGGCCGGTGAGTTCGTGATGGAAGCCGGTGCCCACCTCAAGGAGGCTCGCTGTCCGCCCCCTGATCCCGATGCGCCCTTCGGTCGGGGCGGTGATCCGGGAAAGGACCTTGAGCAGGGTACTCTTGCCTGCGCCGTTCCTGCCGACGAGACCGACGCGTTCGCCTTCCTTGATATCGAAGCTGACTTCCTTGAGTGCCCAATAGTGTTCGCCAGAATCCCCGTGCGGGTCAGCGCCGATCATGGCATTGGGATCGCGTCTTCCGAATCGTCGGGCCACCCAGGATTGAAGGTCCTTGTACATCATGCCGTGATTGATCACGCCAAGCCTGTACTCCTTGGAAATGGCCTGGGCCCTGATCGTCGACCTCATGCCGGCATCACGCTACGTCGATGAAGGTTGCCTCGTTCCTCTTGAAGAGGATCAGGCCAAGAAAAAACAGGATCAGGGTCATGGTTAGGCTGATGACTACAGCAAGGGCACTCGGACCCCCGACGCCAAAGAGGCAGACGCGCCATGCTTCCATGGGTGCCGCCATGGGATTGACCAATTCGATCCAGCTGTATTTCTTGCTCATCACCGACAGCGGGTAGACCACCGGGGTCGCGTACATCCAGAGCTGCATGCCAAAGCCCAGGACCTGGCGAAGGTCGCGGTACTTGCCGGTAAGGGCCGAGATGAACATGCCGAAACCGGATGAAAGGGCTGCGATCCACAGCACTATGAAGGGAAGCAGGAGGAGTTGAAAGCCGGTAACTGCGACCTTTCCCTGGATTGCATACCAGGCGAAGAGGACGGCGAAGGTGGCAAACTGGATGCCCAGGGCGGCCAGGTTGGAGATCACCTTGGCTACCGGGACGGCAAGCCGTGGGAAGTAGACCTTTCCGAAAAGACTGGCATGGACTGCAAAGGTATCGGACACGTTGGTAAGGCAGGTCTGGAAGTAGAGCCAGATCATCGTGCCGCTGAAGTAGAAGAGCTGGCCGGGCACACCGTCCGTCGACAGTCCCGCGAGCTTTCCGAAGATGAACATAAATATGAAGGTCGTGATCAATGGCTGGACGACAAACCAGATGGGCCCCAGGATGGTCTGCTTGTAGAGGGTTGTAAGATCCCTGCCGACGAGAAGTCCAACGAGATCGCGGTATCGGATGAGCTCGGCAAGATTGATGGAGAGCAAGGAAGAATGGGGCTTGATGACGAGGTCCCAATCTTCCCCGTCTGCCCATTTTCGGCTTGTTTCGCTCATTTTTTCACTTCCTTGAGGCGTTCGGCGATCGCTATGAAAAAGGCCTGGGTCCGGCCGACAAAGGAGGGTTCCAATTTGCTCCGGACTGCGCCCAGGAGGTCGAAGGCCCGTACTGCGCCGATGCCGTAGAACCAGGTCCGTCCCTCGCTGCGATAGGCACAAAGGTACCAGAGCATGTTGTCCGGCTGGACTGCAGAAATGCCGAAGTAGACAAGGGAATCGAGGTTGCGGCCCGAGAAAGTCAACCAGTCCGGGCCACGCTCCCAGGAATAGCGTGCACGGTAATCGTCGAAGGGCTTCATGTGCATCAGGGCTTCCGTGCTGGCGCCCCCGCCCGTGGCCACCCTCGAAGTCACGATGGCCTTATCGAAAAGCGGGTAGGTATGATTGAACGAGACTGAATAATAAGGAATTCCAACATAGCCGGGTATGTTGTCGAGGATGGATGCAAAGTCGGAAAGAACATCGCCCGATCCGCTCGAGCCGGCCTGGGTGGCGACTACTTCGACAAGGTAGTTGGGCTTGAGCCGCGAAAGCGAAGAGATGACTTCCGCCGCGCCATGGGCCGAGGGAGGGAGGCTGAGCAGCGCCGGGGTCTTGACGAGACGTACCACCGCCTCGCCCCGGACCAAGGCTGCATTTTCCGCAGCCGAGAGACTCCCGTTTGCTGGCTGGGCCGATAGGCTGATGCTCACAAGTAGGATCATCGCAGCGAGTGGAACCCGGGGCTGGATCAATCCAGTCAATAGAAATGCCCCATCCCGAAAAAGAATTCCCTGGTGGCTCGTCCATCGCGGGGGCTGAATCCGCCAAGTGACCGAAGCATGAAGACGTCGCGCAGGTCCCAGCCTGCGCTGATCCTGAAATAGAAGCTCCGCATCGCAGTCGGGAAGGTGATGACCTCGATGCCCCCGCCCAGCCAGCTGTCCCCGAGATTGAACCAGCGCCCACTATTACGATCATGGTCAATGCCAAAATCAAGGAAGGGCGACCAGTGCTGTTCGAGGTCGAAGATGTGCAGGGAGGGCATGGCGAGCCAGTCCGAGACTTTGATCTGGAGGGCGCTGAAGGGCAGATCCAGGTTGACAAATAGCGCGGTATCGCTGACGATTCGATTGTTCATCACGCCCCGGACGTATTCTCCGGCATTGATGAGATAACCGAAGCTGACAAAGCCTGAAAGTCGCCCGGAATACCCAAGTTTATCGTTGAAATCAAAGGCCGAAACCGTAGCGCTCAATTTCCGGAAGCGCTTTCCCTCTGTATTGAAATCAAGGCTTGCAGCCACGCTGCTGGACAGCCCCCTCCGAAAATTGCCTACCCAATCGATACGTCCTCCGCCGACCGTGACAGAACTCCCCAGAGCCGGGCCATTGTCGATACGCTCATCGATGAGGCCGCCGGGCTTCCAGTTCCCTGACAGCGAGAGGGCAAGGCTCGAGCCCAGTTTGCCCAACAGCGGAATTTCCCATAGTGGCACTGAGGCCGAAGCTCCCGCGCTCGAGGTCAGGTACCAGGCATCGGCGTAGGGCTTGTCACTGGCATCAAGCTGCCCTGAAAGGAAGCTTTGGGTCGCAGCTGCTTCGACAGTGAAGATACCCAAGGGCAGGCGATAGCCGAAACTCGTTGCGAAATTGATGCCCAGGGGTTTGCCTTCAGGCAGGACTATCCCGCCGGAGGCTCCAAGGAGAACCTCGCGCCCACCCAGGGGAAAGGGTGCTGAAAAGCTGGCATCCAGGCCCGGTGCGCTTTTCCACTTTGCGTCGAACTGCCAATTCAGATTGGCATACAGGGCTTCGGTGGTTCCAAGGAAATCATAATCCCGGCCTCGGCCGGCCAGAAGAAGTCCGACATTCGAATCGTATTTCAGATAGGGCAGTACGACGATATTCATCGTGTCCTTGGCCCTTATTACCAAGGATACTGGAAGCGGCGATCCGGTACCGGCCGATGATTCTGCGATCGTCGTATCTATGACAACAGACTCGAGCACCCGCTCGTTGGTCAGGACCTGGAGCTTATCTGCAATGTAAGAATCCAGCTCTTCCCGGGTCTCAAAGACCCTCCCGGCTTCGATCCCGGCTGCCTTGGCAAGGTAGTATTCCAGAGTACGACCTGTTATCTCCCAGGAGACCGATTCAATGACATAGGACTCGGCATGGACGGATAGGGCCAGGGACAGAAGTGCCACAGAGAAAGCAAAAAAGCGGCGCACAATCACAAAACAGCGCCATGCTCGGGCTCTGGCATCGGCAGGGTGGCAAGGTCGAGGCTCATTCCCCGAAGACCGGCAGGGCTGCGGGTCAGTGAAGAAAGCTCTCCGAAAACGATGGCCAGACTGTCGCCGACATTGGCTTCGGCCCAACGATCGACATCAGCGCTCTTGAGGAAGACAAGACTGTGGCGCTCGCAGGCGTTTTCAAGAATGAACTCGGCTGTGCTTCCTCCGATGAGGACCATTCGAGTCACTCCGTTTTTTTTTGCATCGGCGACAAAGGCTTCTACCCGGCCGCCAAACACCGATGCGGCCCGGATCGCCCTGCCCAGATGGTCGCCATAGCGATGGGAAAGTTCAGCCTGCCCTTCCGGGGTAACGAGATAGGTGATCGTTCGAGCAGAATGACGGCTGAGGGACATCCAACCGGAGGCGACGAGGCGCTTGAGGACCGCATTGGTCATGCCGAGCGACAGACCTGTGATGCGGGCAAGCTCGCGCTGGGTCAGCTTGATGGAGGCCGACCAGCAGCTTCGGACCTTTTCAAGGATGAGAAGCTCGGTATCGTTGGCTTGGAGAGGGGCTTCGGGCATGACAAACCTTTGCGGACGGGCCGCATTAAATTCACTGATCTGGTAGCCATCAAATCGGAGGCGGTCGAAACGCACTCCCCTCTTCGATTGGCGTGCTACGAGCCGTTTTTGCTCCCAACGGCAAAGTTGTTCAATTTCTGAACATTATCCTATCACGGGGCCAATGCAGATTCAAGCACAGCTCTTTGGCCTTTTTTACAGCGTCACGCGTATCCAGAAGGCGGCGACAATATTCACGCCGAGATCCAGGGCAAGGAAAAAGCCCGCTGCGGCCAAGGAGAGGAAGGCCCGTCGGGAGGCATCCCGGGCTAGTGCCCCGCGCCCTTCTCCTGAATGGCCGGGGGTATCGGGGAGACTGGAAGTATCCCTCAGGATGCGAGCCCGGAGTCCTGCCCGCCATGAACGAAGGTACAGAAAAAAGAAGGGCAGCCCCGGCGGCAGAAGGCAGAGGATGGGGGAGAGTCCGACGAGAAAGCTGAGGTAGCGGACCGAGGGGAAGGCATCGGTCCAGATGAGGAGCAGCAGTATTCCCTGCAATCCGAGGCCCAAGCCAAGGGATGCCCTCGACAGGGGGCTCCAGTATTCATTTTCCTTGCGACCGCCAGCTATGGCGCGCTCAAGGAGGCTCTCCTCGTCGCCGGTCCAGGAAAGCGCGATGAGGCGTTCCTTGGCCGTACCGTAGATCACCGGCGTGCCCCCCTCGAAGCGAAGCAGGCCTCCCGCATAGAGCTTGGTTCCCTCAGGAACCATCCTGACACGCTGCCAGGGCAGGCTTTTTACAAAGGAATTGCGGCCAAAGAAACTTTGGCCCCCACCCTCGTCGGCGAGGATATGGAAGGGGGCCTTCCCGAGATCGACAACGGCGGTAGCCCGCTCGCCCCGGAGCCAGATCCGGCCCGAGCCCTCGATGCCCTCGATATCGCCGATGAAGCGGACTGGTATGGCTCCGCCCTGGCTTGCGCCTCCGCCGACCGAGACTACTTCATCGAGCTGGCCTGCCCTGCTGAGCTCGACGAGACGCGAACGGAAGATCCTCCAGCGCCGGTGCGTGCGGAAGGCACCCAACACGGGGATGAGGACATAGAAGAGGACGGCGACCAGGATGGACGCGTATAAAGGAAGCAACATCGCTTGCCCTCGGCTTTCGCTCGCGATAGGGTGACCCTACCATGATCGAACGAATTCTTGTAGGCGCGATCGGCACGAACTGCTGGGTCATTCCAGCCGATCCCGCTGCGCCTGAGCAGCAGACCCAGGAGGGAGGCAAGGCTTCCACCAGGGTCGTGGTGGTCGATCCGGGCGGCGACGGGGAGCGCATCCTCCGCTTTCTCGAGGACCGGGGCCTCGAGCCTGTCCTGATTGCCCTGACCCATGGCCACCTCGACCATACGGCTGCGATTCCAGAGCTGGTAGCAGCAGCCCGGGCCAAGGGTCGGGGGCTTCCAATAGCGGTTCACTCCCGGGATGCCTGCTGGCTGGGCGAGAAGGGCGAAGAAACCAACCGGGCCCTCTTCGCAGCGATCGGGGCCTCGGACTTTTTCAGCACACTGTGGACGCCCCTGCCCGAGGCGGACATCCTGGTCGAAGAGGGCCAGACCCTGCCTGGCGCAGAGTGGGCAGTTCTCCATACGCCAGGTCACACAGCTGGTTCGATCTGCCTGTACCACGCGGGACAGGGCTTCCTCGTTTCAGGCGACACCCTTTTCCGGGACGGCGTCGGCCGCACGGATGGCCCTGACTCCGACGAGGCCGCGCTCCAGCAGAGCATTGCGGGGAAGCTTTTCTCCCTTCCGCCCGAAACCAGGGTCTTCCCCGGCCACGGTGCGCCCACGACCATAGGACGCGAGCGGGGTGGATGAAGGGGCCTGCAGCCGAGGCCTGCAGCCGAGGCCTGCGGCCTACGCTGACAACAGAGGCCTGGGAAGGTTAGTCTCAACAGATGGATACAAGGACCCTTTCCTTCGCGGTCGCCCTGGTCTCGGCAGCGGTCGCCTCTCTGATAGTCATGCAGGCAACCATGGAGCGAAGACGGGCGCAGCTCATCTTTGCCGGAGCCTTTGCGTGTGGAGCCCTCGGCTTCATCCTCCTTCCCTTTCAGGAAGAACTGGGACCCCTCTTCGGCATTGTCATCGCCAACATGCTGGTCTTCGCCTGGCAGCTCGGCCTGGTATGGGGAAGCAGGACCTTCCTCGAAGCGAGCCCCGCCTGGACCTGGCGTCTCTGGATCATCCTCGGCGCCTGGTTCATCCTCCTCATCGTCCTGGCCTTCGGCCTCCCCTCCAACAGCCTCCGAGGAATTCTCTCGTCGCTGTTCACCATCGCCGCCACGGGCGAACTCATCCTGGCCTTCTGGCCAAGGAACCCGAGGGTTGCCGAGCCCTTCAGGATGGGAAGCCTCGTCGTCGCCTTCACCCTCATTGCCTGCCACGCGCTCCGCATCCTGCTTTTCATCGCAACATCCTCCCCTGACGCACGGCCCTTTGAAAACAGCTTCGTGAATGCCTTCAGCTCATCCTTTGCCCTCATCCAGGCCATCGCCTTTGCGGGCCTTGTGCTCTTGCTCGACTACGCCGCGCTCAGGGTCGAACTCAGACGCGTGGAAGGGAAGCTTGCGGACATGACCATGACTGACGGGCTCACCGGCATCGGAAACCGCCACTTCCTCGAGGTCTCCCTTCCTGTAGAACTCGAGCGAGCCACCCGCTACGGGCGCCCCCTCACGCTTGCGATCATAGCCCTCGACCGTTTTGCGGCCTTCCTCGAAGGCGCGGGCCGGACGGCGGCAGGGCCGGTCGTAGAAAGGCTCGCTGCCCTCGTAAAGGGACACATCAGGGAATCGGACGGCCTGTTCCGACGCGGGGAAGCCGAATTCGTCATCGTAGCCCCGCAGACGACCCAAACAGCAGGCCTCGTGCTTGGCGAGAAACTCAGGCAGGCCATCGAGGCGGAAAGCTTCCCCGGAGCAGGGTCGATGACCGTCAGTATTGGTATCGTCGAATGGCAGGCCCAGGAGACGCCCTCCCAGCTCTTCAAGCGCCTCGAGCACGCGATATACATGGCACGCGAGGCCGGGGGGAGCCGCGTGGTCGGCTTCGAACACGAGTGGGTCCTGCCGCCAGCCTCGGTGGTCAAGCTTGAATGGAAGGCTGAATGGGCCTCGGGGGACCAGCGGATCGACGACAGCCACAGGGGCCTTATCGAGGCTGCGGGGACCTTCCTGGAACTCGCGGGCACCTCCACCGACAAGACGACCTTCCTCGCGCGCTTTGACGCCCTCCTCGATAGGCTTTCTGCCGAGTTCGCACTTGAGGAGTCGATCCTGAAAGCAGCCGCGTGGGAGGGTCTCGCCGACCACGCGCGGCTCCACGAAGTGATCAGCCGCGACGCCCGCGCCATACGGAATGCGGCCGCCCGAGCCGAAAGCAGCCCGGGTGCCCTGTTCAACTTCATCGTGGGCCGCATCGTCGGCGGGCATTTCCTCGAGGCCGACTTCCGCTACGGAGCCTGGCTGCGCGAAAGGGAAGGGGGGATGGGCGGGGCTGCTGGTGGCGCTGGCAGCACGGCAAGCGCTGGCGCCGCGGGCAGCACGGCCAATTAGCGCTGTCTGCCCTTGGCGAGCTTCTCCTCGAAGCGTTCGAGGTCCTTGCCCTTGAGGGGGCTGTGCAGGGGCGCATCCAAAGGCGCGTCGGGTTGCGCGCCTGCCCCCCCGAGCCTCCGCCTGAGCTCCGCCATCTCGGCCACGGAAAAGCGCGTACCGCCCAGGAGGTGGCTTTCGAAGCTCGCCGTTGCGGCGGGGGCCACGAGGCGGGAGATGCCGAGAAGGACCTCGGCGTAGCGGCGGATCTCGAGCTGGGCGTGGGGGTCGAGCCTGAGGGCGAGAAAACGGAACAAGTTATGAAGATCGATCTGCCAGTACCACTCGGTGTAGAGCGAGAGCGGGAGGTTGATGCGGGCGATCTCGCGGGCCAGGCCACTTTCAACCAACACTGAATAGTCGTGATAGGACGATCTCTGGCCGGCCTCGAAACGGGCGAGGGTGGAGGCGGCCTCCTCGGGACCCAGCGCCTCTTCCTTCCGGCCCTGCTTGTTGTCGGAGCTCTGGGCAGCGAGGTCGGCGGGCGCCGGGCGGTAGAACTCGTCCTTCATCACCGAGTAGCGGCCCGAGATCTCGTTGAGCCGCGCCGTGCGGTGGCGCACCCACTGCCGCGCCACGAAGATCGGCAGCTTTACGTGGAAGGTCAGGACTACCTGCTCGAAGGGCGAAGTGTGTTCGTTCCTGAGAAGATAGTCGATGAGGCCCGCATCCTCGCGGTAGGTCTTCGTGCCCTCCCCGTAGGACACGCGGGCTGCCTGCACGATGCGTTCGTCGCCACCGAGGTAATCCACGAGCCGTACGAAGCCGTGGTCGAGCACGGGATATTCCCTGTCGAGGATCTCTTCCGCCGCCTCTACCACACAATGCGCCATCGATTCCTCCCCTGAACTAGCCTTGGCAAGCCGAAGCTTGCCGTGAAGTGCTATATTCGCCGAACGATGAGAGACATGCAACATGCGCGGTGAAAGCGCTGCCCTGGCAACGGCCCTCCTTTGGACAATAACCGCGATAACCTTCGAATACGCAGGCAAGCGGATCGGAGCGAAGGCGCTCAACTTCCTCCGCCTTGTGATGGGCTCGCTCTTTCTCGGAATCTACGGCCTCGTCGTGCATGGGAGCTTCGCGCCCTTCGACGCGCCGCTGCAGACCTGGCTCTGGCTCGGCGCCTCAGGGCTTGTGGGCCTGGTCTTAGGCGACCTCCTCCTCTTCCAGGCCTTCATCGACTTCGGCGCACGCCTGTCCATGCTGGTCTATGCCCTGTCCCCGGCCTTCGCGGCCATCCTGGGCTGGCTCATCCTCGGCGAAACCCTGGGAACCCTGGCCCTCATCGGCATGGCCCTCACCCTGGCAGGCATCGCCCTCGCAATCCTGGGGCGCCCCGGAGCGAAACCGGAAGCTGGGGCCGCGGCCTCCCCGGGCTCCCTGGCTAGCGCTGAAGCCGCCACCCCGGCCGCCCACGCTGGCACCGGTGCCGCGGCCTCCCCGGCGGCCCCCTCCTCGGCGTCCACGGAGGCCCATGCCGCCACCGCTTCCCGCCGCCTGCGCGGAATTCTGGTAGCTCTCCTGGCGACCCTCTGCCAGGCGGGGGGCCTCATCCTCTCCAAGATCGGCGCGCCGAGCCTCGACGCCTTTTCGGGAACCCAGGTCCGCGTCATCGTGGGAGTCCTGGGCTTCGGGATAGTGCTTGTCGCTACGGGAAGCTGGAAAGGCGTGTTCGGCTCCCTCCGCGACGGCAAGGCCACCGCAAGCCTCGTTGCCGGTTCCTTTTTCGGCCCCTTCCTCGGGGTCTCGCTCAGCCTGGCGGCTGTCCAGGGCACCCAGGCTGGCATCGCAGCCTCCATAATGTCCTTGGTGCCGATCATGATCATCCTGCCCTCGGTGGCCATCTTCAAGGAAAAGGTCGGCTTCCTCGAAGTGCTCGGCGCCCTCATCGCCGTCGCTGGCACTGCCCTGCTATTTATATAGGAGGAAGTTCCTCGAAGCTTGTTGGTAGTTCCTCGAAGCTTGTTGGTTGGCGCATTGACCGCATGCCCGCGCTCGCGCACCTTATATATATGGAGGCTCCCGTGTTCGAACTCAGGAAAGACGTGGTCGATGACATCATCTTTGCGATGGAGGATCAGGACGGGGCCTGGCGCGTCAACCTCGAAACCGGGGAGCTGATAGCGCGGGAGGCTGCCTGTGGCGACTTCGATCCCCTTGCCCTGCCCCAGCCCGAATCGGTCGACATCCCCGAGTGGCATCCCCGTGATGGTTTCAAGCTCATGGAGTCCTTCACCGCCGACATTCGGGAGCCGAGCGCGAAAAAGGCCCTCCACGCCATACTGTCGCAGGGCCGAGGGGTCTTCCGTGGTTTCAAGGAATGCCTGGCGAGCTACCCCGCCATCGAAAAGTCCTTTCGCGAGCGTAAGTTACGCCTCATGAGCCAGGCAATCCGCGAATGG
>SESF01024826.1_pt1 | contig 13872 bp, 9 predicted proteins | sample 3171521 | NCBI WGS metagenome assembly SESF01 (sample SAMN10866945, study PRJNA518727) | freshwater metagenome | biome: subpolar coniferous forest; feature: holomictic lake; material: water; isolation source: holomictic Lake 227, 6 m and 8 m depth | place: Canada: near Kenora, Ontario | collected...
TGAAGGCCTGGCCCGCGGACGCCATCGGCCTCTCGGGCCTGCTGGTGAAGTCCACCGTGATCATGAAGGAGAACCTGCACTTCATGGAGGAGCAGGGCCTGAAGGTGCCCGTCATCCTGGGCGGCGCCGCCCTCACCCGCGACTACGTGGAGGGCGACTGCCGCCGGGCCTATGCTGGGCCGGTCTACTACGCCGAGGACGCTTTCGAGGGGCTTCGGCACATGCAGGCGCTGGTGGCGGGTGAACCCGGTGTTCCGGCCGCTGCTCCAGCCGCCGTCGCGGTTGGAGACATCAAAATCCTGAGGCGGGGTGGCGTGGCTGTGCCGCTGTCGGCCTCCGGCCAGAGCAGCTGGGTGCGCCACGAGGAGACTCCGCCGACGCCCCCCTTCTGGGGCGTCCGCGAAGACGCCGCGACCACCGAGGAGCTCTTCGGCCACCTCGACGAGTTCGCCCTCATCCGCAACCGCTGGGGCTTCGCCCAGGGCAGCCAGAACGACGAGGCCTTCGCCGCGGTATTGCGCGACAAGGCCGAGCCCCAGCTGGCCCGCTGGAAGGCGCGCCTGGCAGCCACGCCCATGCTCGAACCCCGGGCTCGCTACGGCTACTTCCCCGTGCGCGCCGACGGCGATGCCCTCCAGGTCTTCGATCCCGCCGAACCCACCCGGCCCCTGGCCCGGCTCACCTTCCCCCGGCAGACCGCGGGCCGGCGCCTCAGCCTCCCGGACTTCTTCCGAGCCGACCAGACCGATGTGCTGGCCCTCCAGCTCGTGACCCTCGGCCAGACCGCCGCCGACCACGCGGCCCGGCTCTACAGGGAGGACGGCTACGCCGACTACTTCGCCTTCCACGGCCTCGCCACGGAGCTCACGGAGGCCTACGCGGAGCTGCTGCACGCCCGCATCCGCCGGGAGCTGGGGATCCAGGCCAAGGACCTCCCGGGCCGCGCCCTCTTCGCCCAGGGCTACCAGGGCTCCCGCTACTCCTATGGCTACCCCGCCTGCCCCGACCTCGAGGGCAACGGACCGATCCTGGATCTCCTGGACGGCGGCCAGATCGGTGTAAAGCTCAGCGAGAGCCACCAGATGGACCCCGAATACACCACCAGCGCCCTGGTGGCGTGGCATCCGCAGGCACGGTACTTCTCAATCTGAGCCCCTGTCCAGATATCCACCCCATGACATCCATTGCAATCCCGGCGGGGCCGCGCTATCGTTCTGGACGGCCCCGAGGGGTCGCTTTTCATCGAGATCCTTGCCAGTTCCATAGCGAGTTATCCAGAAAGGTGGAGGGACGGGCCCTGTGAAACCTTGGCAACCTGCGAAAGCAAGGTGCCAATTCCTGCCGCAAAGTGCGGAGAGATGTCGAGCTGTGTCGAGCTGACGCAAACATCGAAGGGGCCCGAGCGATCGGGCCCCTTCCGTTTTTTAATACCTGGACTTGCATGGACGGACAGGGCTTCGGCCTTCCCAACTCTCAGTTCCCCAGGAGCCGCCATGAGCGCCGCCAATCCCCGCTTCGAGACCCTCGCCCTCCATGCAGGCCACAGCCCAGACTCAGACACCAAGAGCCGGGCCGTGCCCATCTACCAGACCACGAGCTACGTCTTCGACAACGCTCAGCACGGTGCCCAGCTCTTCAGTCTGGAGGTTCCGGGCAACATCTACACCCGGATCATGAACCCCACCACGGGCGTGCTGGAAGAGCGCGTGGCCAAGCTTGAGGGCGGCATCGCCGGCCTGGCCGTGGCCTCGGGCCAAGCGGCCATCACGCTGACCCTCACCACCCTGCTGCGCGGTGGCGATCACATCGTCGCCGGGAACAACCTCTACGGCGGCACCTACAACCTGCTGCACCACACCCTCCCCCGCACCGGCATCACCACCACCTTCGTGGACTCGAAGAGCCCCGAGGCCTTCCGCGCGGCGATCACCCCCGCCACCCGGGCCATCTACCTGGAGGCCCTGGGCAATCCCAAGCTGGACGTGCCCGAGTTCCAGGTCATCGCCGACATCGCCCACGCAGCCGGCATCCCGCTCATCGTGGACAACACCCTGCCCAGCCCCTACCTGCTGAACCCCATCGCCCACGGCGCCGACATCGTGGTGCACAGCGCCACCAAGTTCCTGGGCGGCCACGGCACCTCGGTGGCAGGCGTCATCGTGGACAGCGGCAAGTTTGATTGGAAGAGCGGCAAGTTCCCGGAGTTCACGGAGCCCTTCGCGGCCTACCACGGCGCGATCCTGGCCGACCTGGCGGGACCCGCCGCCTTCATCACCAAGGCCCGCATCGAGGGTCTGCGTGACACCGGCGCAGCCCTCAGCCCCTTCAACGCCTTCCTCATCCTCCAGGGCATCGAGACCCTGCACCTGCGCCTGGAGCGCCACGGGGCCAATGCCCTGGCCCTGGCCCAGTGGCTGCAGCAGCACCCCAAGGTGGCCTGGGTGAACTACCCTGGCCTGCCCGACAGCGAGAACCACGCCACGGCGGCCCGGCACTTCCGCAAGGGCGCCGGCTTCGGCGGCATCCTGACCTTCGGCGTGAAGGGCGGCCTGGACGCGGGCAAGGCCGTCATCGACGGTGTGAACCTGTTCTCGCGCCTCGCCAACGTGGGCGATGCCAAGAGCCTCATCATCCACCCCGCCAGCACCACCCACGCGCAGCTCTCCGCCGCCGAGCGCGTCACGACGGGTGTCACCGACGACCTGATTCGCCTCTCCGTGGGCCTCGAGCATGTCGAAGACCTGATCGAGGACCTGGCCGCAGCCCTTTCGAAGGCCTGATCCGATGCCCGTCAAAGTCCCCGCCTCCCTTCCCGCCCGCAGCGTCCTGGACGCGGAGAACGTCTTCCTCATGGACGAGCTCCGCGCCCTGCACCAGGACATCCGTCCGCTTCGCATCGCGATCCTCAACCTGATGCCCACCAAGGTGGCCACGGAGACGCAGCTCCTGCGACTCCTGGGCAACACGCCGCTGCAGGTGGAGGTGACGCTGCTGCACATGGCCTCCCACGACTCCAAGAACACCTCGGCGGAGCACCTGCTGGAGCACTACGTCTCCTTTTCCGAAGTCCGCGACCAGTCCTTTGATGGGCTCATCGTCACCGGCGCCCCCGTGGAGCAGATGCCCTTCGAGGCGGTGGACTACTGGGGCGAGCTGACCGAGTTGCTCGACTGGGCCCGCACCAACGTGTTCTCCAGCCTCTTCATCTGCTGGGGCGCCCAGGCGGCCCTCTTCCGCTACTACGGTGTCCCCAAGTACGCGCTCTCCGAGAAGATGTTCGGCATCTTCCCGCACCGGGTGAACGCCCGCCTCGAGCGCATCGTGCAGGGCTTCGACGATGTCTTCTACGCGCCGCACTCCCGCCACACCGAGACCCGCCGGGAGGACATCCTGGCAGTGCCAGAGCTGGTCCTGGTCGCCGAATCCGACGAGTCCGGCGTCTATCTGGTCCAGTCCAAGGACCGTCGCCAGGTCTTCGTCACGGGCCACTCGGAGTACGATCCCTGCACGCTGCAGGGCGAATACGCCCGGGACCTGGGCAAGGGCCTGCCTATTGGCGTGCCCCGCAACTATTTCCCGGGGGACGATCCCTCACGGCCGCCCCTGGTGCGCTGGCGGGGCCACGCGAACCTGCTCTTCGCGAACTGGCTGAACTACTTTGTGTACCAGGAGACTCCCTACACCTTCGGTCCGGAGTCCCCCGAGGGAGGACCGTCATGAGCCTGAAGGTCCTCAAGTTCGGTGGCAGCTCCGTCGGCACTGCCGAGGCCCTGCGCCGCGCCGCCGCCATCGTGCACGACGAGCTGCCGACGGGCGGACTGGTCGTGGTTTCTGCCCTGCGGGGCACCACGGATCGAATCCTCGATGCCTGTGCCGCCGCCACCCGCGGCGACCTGCCCACGGCCCTCGCCCTTCGACAGGCCATGGAGGAGCGCCACCACCAGGTCGCCTCAGAGTTGGGCTTCCTGGAGGCCGTCCTGCCCGCCTGGAACCCGCTCTTCGACCGCCTGGACCAATTGCTCACGGGCATGGCCATGCTGGGTGAGGGCACGCCCCGGGGGCGCGACGCGGCTCTGGCCGTGGGCGAGACGCTCTCCGCCAACCTGGCGGCCCACTGCTTCCAGGCCAGCTTCCGGGACGTGCGCGAGGTCATGAAGACCGACGCGCGCTTCGGCAAGGCCCGGCCCCTCCTCGAGGCCCTGCGGACCGAGGCCGCCCCCTGGCGTGAGGCCCTGGCCGGGGGGGCGCTCTGGGTGACCCAGGGCTTCCTCGGTGCCTCCCCCGAGGGCATCACCACCACCCTGGGCCGCGGCGGCTCGGACACCAGCGCCACCCTGCTGGGCGAGGCCCTGGGCGCCGAGGAAGTGCAGATCTGGACTGACGTGGACGGGGTGCTCACCGCGGATCCCAGCCTGGTGCGCGAGGCGCGCCCCATCCCCCAGATGAGCCTGGGCGAGGCCGAGGCCCTCAGTGCCTTCGGCGCCAAGGTGCTGCACGCGGACTCCCTGGCCCCGGGCGGCCGCGCGGGCTTCCGGCTGGTGGTGGCCAACACCCTGCGCCCCGGCGCCTCCCGCACCGTGATCCTCCCCCATCCACCGGTCCGCCCCGCGGGCACCATCACCTCCGTGGCCTATAAGGAGGGCATCCACCTGCTGCGCTTCCCCGCCTCGGCAGGCCTGGAGCCGCCCCTGGAGGCCGCCCGCAGCCTGGAGGAGGCCGGTGCCCTGCGCTTCGGCCTCATCTCCAGTCCAGCCGGCACCCTGCTGGCGGTGCGGCCGGAGACCCACGCGGCAGCCGAAGTCCTGGGGACCCTGGCGGCCTCGGGCCTGGCCTGTGAGTCCGGCTGGGCCGTGGTGGCCCTGGTGGGCGAGGGACTTCGGACCGATCCGCTGGCGGCCCTGCGCTATCTGGCGACCCTGGGGCAGGAGCCCGTGGGCGGTTTGCTCACCGGCAGCAGCACGGTCTCCATCGCCTTCCTGGTGCCCGAGGCGCGGCTGGCAGAGATCATCCCCCGCCTCCATGAACACTGTGTCCAGGCTCTTTGAGGCGGTTGCCGAAGCCTGGACCGGGTCAGCCCTGCTTCAGCAGCCAAGCCTTCAGCCGCGTGTGGAAGTCCTCAGGATGCTCCAGATCCGCTGGCATCAGGCGGGCGGGGTGCTCGGGGTCGCCCACGACCAGGTGGGTGCTCTCGATCCCGTTGGGCAGACGGCTGCCATCCGGCAGAGACCAGACAGCCCCCCGACGCTCCGTGGGGATGGGCGAGGCCACCTGCCGCCGCTCCTTCTGCTCCCCTAGGTTCATTGCACTCTCCTGTAGGATCTTAAGGATAAGTCGTTCCCTGCCAGATGCCAGTCGGCTGCGGGTGGCATGAGAATAGATGCCGGAATTACACTCTTTAATGCTATTCCAGGCCAGCTTTTCAAGCCGTCATAAAGAATTCTCGAGGTCCTGCCGTGCACCCATCCTGGTCCCCCCTGGTCGTCTGTCTTGCCACCTCCTTGCTGGTGGCGGCTCCACCCCGCAAGGACCGGCAGGTCACCCTTCAGGGCCTGGACCTGCCGGGCATGGATCTGTCGGTGGCCCCGGGGAATGCCTTTTATGGCTATGCCAACGGCGCCTGGGAGAAGCGCACCGAGATCCCCGCCGACCGGGCGGCTTACGGTGTCGACGCCGAGGTCACCGACCTAACGGACAAGCGGACCGCGGCGCTGATCAAGGCCGCCGCGGCCGCCAAGGCCCCGACGGGCTCGGAACTCCGCAAGATCGGTGACTGCTACACCAGCTTCATGGACGAGGCCGCCATCGAGGCACAGGGGCTGCGGCCCCTGGCCCCCACCTTCAAGGCCATCGCCGGGCTGCGGGACCGCAAGGAGCTCGCCCACTTCCTCGGCACCACCCTGCGAGCCGACGTGGATGTGCTGAACGCCACCCATGTCGAGACCCCCAACCTGTTCGGGCTCTGGGTGGCCCAGGATCTTGACGACCCGAGCCGCTACGCGCCGTTCCTCCTGCAGGGCGGGCTGGGCCTCCCGGAGCGCAGCTACTACCTGGACCCGTCCAAGGGCATGGCCGAGATCCGCGCCCAGTACCTGACCCACGTGACCGCGATGCTCAAGCTGGCGGGGGAGTCCGATGCCCCCGGCAAGGCCGCAGCCGTGGTGGACCTGGAAACCCGCATGGCCAAGGCTCACGTGAGCCGGGAAGCCACCGGCGACGTGCTCAAGGGGAACAACCACTGGACCCGGGCCGAGTTCAGCACCAGGGCTCCGGGGCTGGACTGGGAGGCGTTCTTCAGCGCCGCCGGGCTCAGCCGACCCAAGGTGTTCGTGGTCTGGCAGCCCACGGCTGTCACCGGCCTCTCGGCCCTGGTGGCAGAGGCGCCCCTCGCCACCTGGAAGGCCTACCTCACCTTCCACGCCCTCCAGAACCGGGCCCGGGTGCTGCCCAAGGCCGTGGAGGAGCAGTCCTTCTCCTTCTACGGCAAGGTGCTGAGCGGGGCCACTAAGCCCCGTGAACGATGGGTCTACGGTGTGGCCGCCACCAACCGCACCCTCGGCGAGGCCGTGGGCAAGGCCTACGTGGCCCTCCACTTTCCCCCCGGGGAGAAGATCCGGGCCCAGCGGATGGTGGCGAACCTTGTCGCAGCCTTCCGCACCCGCATCCAACAGCTGGACTGGATGACCCCGGAGACGAAGGCCAAGGCCGTGGCCAAGCTGGCCACCCTCAAGGTGGGTGTGGGCTACCCGGACCGCTGGCGGGACTACCGCCGGCTAAAAATCGTGGCGGGAGACGCCTTCGGCAACACCGAGCGCGCCGAGCGCTTCGAATACGAGCGGAACCTGCGGAAGCTGGGACGCGCCATCGACCGCACCGAGTGGGTGATGACCCCGCAGACCGTGAACGCCGTGAACCTCCCGGTCATGAACGCCCTCAACTTCCCCGCAGCCATCCTGCAGCCCCCCTACTTCGATCCCCAGCGCCCGGTGGTCATGGACTACGGCGCCATCGGCGCGGTCATCGGCCACGAGATCAGCCACAGCTTCGACGACTCCGGCTCCCTCTTCGACGCCACTGGCAGGCTCCGCAACTGGTGGACCCCCGAGGATATGAAGCACTTCCAGGCCTCTGCGGACCAGCTGGTCAGGCAGTACGACGCCTACCGGCCCTTCCCGGACCTGGCGATCAACGGCAAGCAGACCCTGGGTGAGAACATCGCGGATGTGGCAGGCCTCGCCGCCGCCTACGATGCCTACCGCCTGACCCTCGGCGGCAAGCCCGCGCCCGTCGTGCAAGGCTTCACCGGGGACCAGCAGTTCTTCATCAGCTACGCCCAGAGCTGGCGGGAGAAGCTCCGCGAGCCCATGCTTCGCCAGCAGATCCTGACGGATGGGCACGCCCCCGCCTCCTACCGCCCCGCCACCGTGCGGAACCTCGATGCCTGGTACGCAGCTTTCCAGGTCAAGCCCGGCCAGGCCCTCTACCTCGCCCCGGCAGACCGCGTGAAGATCTGGTAGGAGAAGCCCATGTCCCTGCTCGACGCCCGCCGCAGCATCCTCGTGATGATCGACTTCCAGGGCAAGCTGGTGCACCTGGTGCACCGCCCGGCCCTGGTGCTGGAGACCGCCCACCGCCTGCTGCGGCTGGCGGACCTCTTCGCGGTGCCCGTGGTGCTCACGGAGCAGTATCCCAAGGGCATCGGTCCCACCGAAGCGGGCCTTCGGGCGGCCTTCGACGGGCTGAGCGTGCCCACCTTCTTCCTGGAAAAGACGGCCTTCGGCTGCTGCGGGGATGCGGGCTTTGAGGCAGCTCTTCAGCAGGCCCGGCCCGGCCTGGCCCCCGCGCAGCGGCAGATCGTGGTGGCGGGCATCGAGGCCCACGTCTGCGTGATGCAGACCGTGCTCGAGCTGCTGGCCTCAGGTCACGAGGTCCACCTCTGCTGGGAGGCCGTCAGCGGACGCGGCGAGGAATACCGGCGCCACGCCCTGGACCGCATGGCCGCGGCGGGCGCCACCCTCACCAACCACGAGTCCGTGGCCTTCGAGTGGGCTCGCGATAAGAACCACCCCCAGTTCAAGGCCCTGTCGGCTTTGCTGAAAGAGGGGCAGCCCAGCTGATGTCCCGCATCCACGGCCAGCCCGTCCCCGCCCTGTTCCCGGCCTCCGGCCCCGTGTCCGTGATGCTGTTCGGCGAGGCTCCCGGCCCCCGGGGCGCGGACCAGTCCGGCCTGCCCTTCTGGGGGGACGGTGCTGGCGTCACCGTCTTCCGGGCCCTGGCCGCGGCGGGCCGGGCCGACGTCCCGGAGGCCGCCTGGGAGGACTGGGACGGCGCCCGGTTCAAGCGCCTGGGCCTGATTCCCCGCCTGCACGGCACCGCCCTCAGCAACGCCTACCCCGCCTGTCCCACCAAGGACGGGGAGCACTTCCACGCCCCCTCCAACCGGGACCTGCTGGCCCCGGAGAACCAGGCCCGCCTCCTGGCAGAGCTGACCCGGGCCTCGGCCGAACGGACCTCGCCCCTGCGGGTCATCGCCTTCGGGAAGCGGGCGGGGTGGATCCTGGAGCGCCTGCCCGGCGTCCCGGCGCTGGACCTCCACGCCCTCCCCCATCCCAGCGCCCAGGGCCTCCTGCAGGCGGCTCCGGGCAAGGGCCGGGGCCTCCGCCTGGCGGATCTCCGCGCCGCCTGGGAGGAGGCCCTCCTGGCCCTGCTCCAGCGCTGAGAGTCCCAGGACCTTCCATGCGGAGGGGGAACCCCTTGCCCGAAGGGGGCGTCTCGGGCAGAGTCCGTGGAAAGCCCCTCGGTATTCAACGTCCGCAGAGAAGGTGGGACCCATGAAACTGCCCGCGAAGCTCCTGGTCGGCTTCCTCCTGGGCGTGGCGCTCGGCCTGGCGGGCCATTATGGGTTCCCCCAGCAGGCCCATCCCTCCATGCGCTGGGTCACGGACGCCATGACGCTGGTGGGTTCCGTCTGGCTGCGGATCATCTTCATGGTGGTGGTGCCCCTCATCGGGGCGGGGCTCATGGTGGGGGTCTTCGAGCTGAGCAAGGGCCGCAACCTGGGCAAGGTGGCCGTGAGCTCTATCTCCTACACCCTTCTGTTCAGCTTCCTGGCCGTGCTCATCGCCGTGGGCCTCACCGCCCTCATCAAGCCCGGAGCCGGCCTTGCCTTCGACCGGGCGGCCCTGGCCCAGAACCAGTCTGTCATCACCATCCAGAAATCCGTGGCCGCCGCCCAGGCGAAGCCCTGGTACCAGTTCGTCGTGGACCTGCTGCCCCAGAACCCGCTGGATGCCGCCGCGCGGGCCTTCCAGGGGGAGATCGTCCCTTTCATGTTCTTCTGCCTCTTCTTCGGCTATGCCCTCAGCCTCATCGTGGACAGCGAAGACAATGTCCTCATCCGGGGCCTGGAGACCATCTTCGAGGCCTCCCTGCAGGTCATCGACATCGGCATGAAGCTGGCGCCCCTGGCCATCTTCTGCATCATTTTCAAGACCGTCTACGCCCTGGGGGGCGGGTTCCTGGGCAATGTGGCGCTCTTCGCAGGCACCGTGGTGCTGGGCTTGCTGATCCAGCAGTTCGTGGTCTACGGCGCGGCCCTGGCCTTCCTCGGCAGGACCAACCCCTGGACCTTCTTCCGCCAGTGCAAGGAGGTCTACCTTTACGCCTTCTCCACCGCCTCCTCCAATGCCACCCTGCCCCTGGCCCTGGAGACTGCGGAGCACACCCTCAAGCTACCCCCCCAAATCGCCCGCTTCGTGCTGACCGTGGGGGCCTCCGCCAACCAGAACGGCACGGCTCTCTTCGAGGGGGTCACGGTGCTCTTCCTGGCCCAGGTCTACGGCATCCACCTGCCCCTGGAGAGCCAGGTGATGGTGGTGCTCCTGTCCGTGCTGGCGGGCATCGGCACCGCCGGCGTGCCCGGAGGGTCCCTGCCCCTCATCGTGGTGCTCCTGGTGCAGGTGGGCATTCCCGCCGAGGGCATCGGGCTCATCCTGGGAGTGGACCGCTTCCTGGACATGTGCCGGACCACCCTCAATGTCTCGGGGGATCTGGTCATTGCCAAGCTGGTGAGCCTGGGCCATGAGGGGACCCCGGCGCAGAATGCCTGAGGCCGGTGCCCGGGGGTCAAGTCGAGATTTTCCTTTGCCGACCCCCCGGTCCCCGGGGCTATCCTGGGGCCTTGCTCTTCTGAGGGTATCTTTCCCAGCCTGGAGGCTCCATGTCCCCTTTCCGTCATCTGCTGCTGCCCCTGTGCGGAGCCCTGACCCTGGCCCTGGTGGCCGGGGACACCTCCAAGGCCAGCACCCCACCGGCCAAAACCACCGCCAAGGGCAAGAGCGCCAAGCCCGCCGCGCCGGCGGCCCTGCCCGCCCCTGTCAAGGTGACAACGGTGGAGGGCATCACCGAATACCGCCTGGGCAACGGCCTCCGGGTGCTGCTCTTCCCCGATCCCAGCAAGGCCACCATCACCGTGAACACCACCTTCCTGGTGGGCTCGCGCCACGAGAGCTATGGCGAGACCGGCATGGCGCACCTGCTGGAGCACCTGGTCTTCAAGCCCAGCAAGAACTACAGCGGGAAGAACGGCCAGCCTAACCCCGTGGACGTCCTGAACAGCGTGGGCGCCCGCTTCAACGGCACCACCTCCTACGACCGCACCAACTACTTCGTGACCTTCCCAGCCACGGACGAGAACTTCCGCAAGATCCTGGACCTGGAAACGGACCGGATGGTCAACGCCAACATCGACCAGCAGGACCTCTGGGACAAGGAGGCCGGCAAGGGTGAGATGACCGTGGTGCGCAACGAGTTCGAGATCGGGGAGAACAGCCCAGTCCGGGTGACCCTGCAGCGCACCCTGGCTGCGGCCTTCAGCTGGCACAACTACGGGAAGTCCACCATCGGTGCCAAGAGCGATGTTGAGAACGTGAACATCGACCATCTGCGGGCCTTCTATCACACCTACTACCAGCCCGACAACGCCGTGCTCCTGGTGGCAGGCAAGGTGGATGAAGCCAAGGCGCTTGGACTGATCAACGAGCGCTTCGGCCGGCTGCCCAGGCCCACCCGGGTGATTCAGCCCACCTACACTCTGGACCCCACCCAGGATGGCGAGCGCGAGGTTACGGTCCGCCGGGTGGGCGATTCCCAGGTGGCCATGGCGCTCTACAAGCTCCCCGCAGGCTCCGACGCGGACTTCCCCGCCCTGGAGGTCCTGGGGCAGGTCATGGCGGACACCCCTGGCGGGCGCCTGCACAAGCAGCTGGTAGACACCAAGAAGGCAGCTGAGGTCTCGGACTGGGTGATGGGCGGCCGGGAACCCGGATTCGCTCTCTTCTTCACCATGGTGCCCAAGGACGGGAACCTGGATGAGGTCAAACAGCTCCTGCTGAACACCCTCGAGCAGACCACCACGCCCATCACCCAGGAAGAGGTGGACCGAGCCAAGCAGTCCCTCCTGAAGGACATCGACCTCACCCTGAACCAGAGTGACCGGCTCGGCGTCGGGCTCTCGAATTACATCGCTGTGGGCGACTGGCGACTCTTCTTCCTCCAGCGCGACCGCATCAAGAAGGTCACGCCCATCGCCGTGCGGAACGCTGCGGCGAAGTATTTGAAGCGGGAGAACCGCACCCTCGGCACCTTCATCCCCACCAGCAACCCGGACCGGGCCGAGATCCCCGCCCTGGTGGACGTGGCGGCCCTGGTGAAGGACTACAAGGGCCAGGCGACCATCGCCCAGGGCGAGGCCTTTGACGCCTCCCCCGCCAACATCGAGGCCCGCACCCGCAAGGTGGTCCTCGCGCCCGGCTTCAAGGCGGCCTTCCTGCCCAAGAAGACCCGGGGTGAGCAGGTGAGCGCCACCCTGACCCTCCACCTCGGCACCGAGGCGTCCCTCATGGACAAGGATCTGGCCGGGGAGATTGCCGGGCAGCTGCTCATGCGCGGCACCGCCAAGCACACGCGCCAGCAGATCTCGGACGAGTTCGACCGCCTGAAGGCCCAGGTGAGCGTCGGTGGCAACGCCGAGAGCCTCAACGCCCGCATCACCACCACCCGGCCCAACCTGGCCCCAGCCTTGGCCCTGGTCGCCGAGATCCTCCGGGAGCCCAGCTTCCCCAAGGATGAGTTCGAGCGGCTGGTGAGCGAGACCCTGACCGGCATCGAGAGCCAGAAGAGCGAGCCCGGCATGGTGGCCCAGATCGCCCTGCGGCAGTACACGGATCCCTATCCCAAGGGCCATGTGCGCCACACCAGCAGCCTGGATGAAGCCATCGCGGCCTACAAGACCGCCAAGGTGGATGAGGCCCAGGCCTTCCACAAGGCCTATGTCGGGGCTTCGGCGGCGGAGCTCGCCGTGGTGGGCGACTTCGACGACAAGGCTGTGGAAGCCCAGGCGAAGGCCCTCTTCGGCGGCTGGAAGGCCGCCCAGCCCTTTGAGCGCATTCCCCGCCGGATCAAGGACGTCCAGCCCATCAACCGGAAGCTGGAGACCCCCGACAAGGCCAATGCCTTCTTCCTGGCGGCCCTGGTCCTGCCCCTGCGGGACAGCGACCCGGACTACCCGGCCCTGCTGATGGGCAACTGGATGCTGGGGGGCGGTGCCCTGAAGAGCCGACTCGCCGACCGCATCCGCCAGAAGGAGGGCCTCTCCTACGGTGTGGCCAGCCAGCTGGCCGTCTATCCCCTGGACCCTGCGGGCAACTGGCTCGCCTACGCCATGTATAACCCGGCCAACCTGGTCAAGCTTGAGCAGGCTTTCCAAGAAGAGCTGGCCAAGGCCCTAAAGGACGGCTTCACCCTCGATGAGCTGAATGCAGCCCGGACCGCCTGGCTCCAGGGCCAGGAGACCAGCCGCACCCAGGATGGGGCTCTGGCCGGTCGGCTCACGGCCAACCTCTTCCTTGACCGCAGCATGACCTGGCAGGCCGAGCTCGAAGCCAAGGTAGGAAGCCTCACCCCGGAACAGATCGTCGTGGCCCTGAGGAAGTACCTGGATCCCAGCAAGCTCAGCATCGTCAAGGCCGGCGACTTCGCCAAGGTCGAGAAGAAGTAAGCCGTTTCGACCAATTGAAAGGAAAAGGGAGCGGTCCTACCGCTCCCTTTTCCTTTGGAACAAACCGATCCCCGTGTTCTGCTGGAAGTCCGCTTGGCGTTTGCAAGGACGCGGGGCGATGACGGAGGGCGGCGCCATGGCACGCATCGAACGGGAATGGCAGGCGGAACATGACGGCACCGCGCTGGCCTCGGAGCTGCACCGGATCATGGTGATCAGCCACCGGCAGGCCAAAGGCTTTGTCGACGGCAGCTGCGTCACCGTGAACGGCGAGGTGGCCACCAAGCACGGCCAGCGCCTGAAGACCGGCGATGCCATCAAGGTCGTCTTCGACCCCGAGCGCACCTACGAGGTGATCCCGCCCGCGAGCAAGCTGCAGGCTGGCCCCTTCGAGACCCTGTGGGAAGACAACCACCTGCTCTTCGTCTACAAGCCCGCGGGCCTGCTCACGGTGCCCTCCGAGCTGGGGAAGGAACCCAACCTGGCCGAAGCCATCACCGAGTCCTACCGGCGCCGCGGCTTCAAGCGCTTCAACCTCTACATCGTCCACCGGCTGGACCGCTTCACCAGCGGCGTCCTGGTCTTCGCGAAGACACCCGAGGCCCTGCATGGCCTGAAAAAGTACTTTGAGCTGCATCGCCTCCAGCGGGTCTACTTCGCCATCCTGGTGGGTGAGCTGCCGGAGAACAGCGGCACCCTCGCCGGCCACCTCATCGAGCACGCCAAGTCCCTCAAGATGTCCGTGGCCACGGAGCGCAAGGGCCCCGGCGGCGGCAAGCGCATGCCCCCCGGCGCCAAGGAGGCGGTCACCCACTACC
>SESF01014020.1_pt1 | contig 13868 bp, 12 predicted proteins | sample 3171521 | NCBI WGS metagenome assembly SESF01 (sample SAMN10866945, study PRJNA518727) | freshwater metagenome | biome: subpolar coniferous forest; feature: holomictic lake; material: water; isolation source: holomictic Lake 227, 6 m and 8 m depth | place: Canada: near Kenora, Ontario | collected...
GAGCAAAGTCAATAAGCAGATGAAAGCATTATGAACTACAAAAACAAGAACAATGGGGGATTTATCGTCGCTTTGGCGCTCGCGGCCCTCTTGCCACACCATGCTGCCTTCGCCGCTCGAGCCCCGGTAAGTCTTGGCGCGGCCGGCAATTATGCGATCCTCGCCAAAACAGGAATCAGCACCGTTCCGTCTTCCGTCGTGACTGGGGATATCGGCGTGAGCCCAATCGATTCGACGGCCATAACTGGATTCTCATTAATCCTTGACAGCACGACTCGCTTCGCGACCTCGGCGCAACTGACCGGAAACGCTTATGCAGCCGACTATTCCGCTCCTACTCCTGCCAACCTAACCACGGCGGTCAGCGATATGGAAACCGCTTACACCGACGCCGCAGGACGCACCTTGCCTGATTATATAGAACTGGGAGCCGGTATCATTGGCGGGTTGACACTCACCCCTGGCCTTTACAAATGGTCTACAAGGGTGACCATCCCGACGGATGTCACACTCTCGGGTAGCCCGAATGATGTCTGGATCTTTCAGATCGCGGAAAATGTCGACATCGCCAGCAACAAGCGTGTCAATCTGAGTGGCGGCGCCCAGGCTAAGAATATATTCTGGCAAATCGCCGGCGGTGTGGGTGTGGCCATTGGAACCGGCGCACATTTTGAGGGAATCATCCTGGCTCAGAAAGCGATCAGCCTGAATACCGGCGCGTCCATCAACGGCCGGCTGTTGGCCCAAGCTGCGGTTACTTTGGAGGCCAACACCGTCACCGCTGTTTCACCCAGCCTCCGATTGCACTCCGCCCCGGTCGTCACAGGTCCCTACGTGGATGCCGCAGCGCAGTCAATCAATCTCGCGACTAAGACCATAACGGTTCCTCAGTCGGGCAACGCGCAGTTCTATCGCATCTGGTCGGACACAGCTCTGCACATCACAAACATCACCCTCTCGGGTGGCAACGTAGTCATCATCTACAATTGAGCGATCGCCCAAACCGGCAGCGCAATCAGCAAATCGTCGAAAACTGCACAAGCGCCCCGCCGGCAACCACCTGCGGGGCGATGCCGTTCAAGCGAGGGAAGGACCGTTGCGAGGCGGCGCAAGCCTTCTGAAGTCGGATTTCCACCACCATCACCTTCGCCCAAAGAGGCCGCCCCCGCCGCCGCGCAGCGCTGCTCGATGAGCAGCCCGCACTCCAAGCCGCACTCGCGTAGCTCGCGCAGGTGCTGCTCGCTCAGCCGTAAGGCGCAAGCTCCGAAGCTGGAGAGGGGGCCGACAGGTCAACTGCCCGCAGAGGCAAGCAGAACCGTAAGATCGACGGAAGCTGACTGGCAAACCTTCCCGCGAGCCATACGAGCCGCCGCTGGGGGTAGTTTGGACGGGGAGAGAGGGCTTGCTACTCAAGTAATACGTTTTGTGGAGCTATACAGGGTGAAGTGAAAGCGACAGCCGCTATTGTGCAATCCCCGATCTATGGGCTGGCGGCAGGCCCCGCGACCGTGGCCTTCCAACTCGGAATGAACTGGCTCTACCGTTTGGGGCTGGTCCAGCTTTCGCACCTGTCGCTGAGGACGTTCCTGATCGGCAGCTTTGCCGTCATCGTCCGCTTCTCATTGCTGGAAGGCTGGCTGCTGAATTCGTAACTGTTCAGGTCCCCCCAGCGCACGCGGCAGGGGCGGGGACGGCTCATCCCCTGGTCTGGCTGATTGGCGAACGCAACCGGGGACGAGTCGTCCCCGCCCTTGCCGCGCACCGATGCCAGGTGAATAGTTACCTGAATTCTTATGTCTTGAATGCCTTGTCACCGCCGCCGCCATCATTCGCCAAACTTACGAATGAACCAAGTCTTCACGACTTGGGTCAGAATCGCATAGGCCAGCAGCATAGCGGCCAGATACAGCCAGTAGAGCGGCGGGAGCGGGACAAAGCCGAGCGTATTCGCCAGCGGCGAAACCGTCAGCCACGCGCCGGCGGCAACAATGATCACGGAGGTGAGGATGAGCGGCCAACTGGCCCAGCTTTGGATGAATGGGATCTTGTTGGTGCGGATGACGTGGATGATCAACGTCTGGGTAAACAGCGACTCCACAAACCAGCCGGTGCGGAACAGGGCAGGGTTGTGCCAGCAGTTGAAGACGTAGAGCATGAGGAAGAACGTCGCATAATCGAAGATCGAGCTGATCGGCCCGATAAACAGGATAAAGCGCAGGATCTTGCCAATCCCCCACTGGCGCGGCTTGGTCAGCCAGTCGGCATCTACCTGGTCTGTGGGGATGGTGGTCTGGGAGAAGTCGTAGAGGAGGTTGTTGGTCAGCACCTGGATCGGGAGCATGGGCAGGAAGGGCAGGAACGCGCTGGCGCCCACGACGCTGAACATGTTGCCGAAGTTCGAGCTGGCCGCCATCTTGATGTACTTCACGATGTTGCCGAACACCCGCCGGCCTTCGAGCACGCCTTGCTCCAGCACCAGCAGGCTGTTTTCGAGAAGGATTATGTCGGATGATTCCTTGGCGATGTCCACCGCGCTGTTCACTGAGATGCCCACATCGGCGGCCTTCAGGGCTGGGGCGTCGTTGATGCCGTCGCCCATGAACCCCAACACGTGGCCCTTGCTCTGGAGTGCGCGGATGATGCGTTCCTTGTGCGCGGGGGCCAGCCGGGCAAAGACGCTGGTGGCGCTGGCGGCGGCGGCCAGTTCTGTGTCGTTCATCGCCTCGATTTGGGAGCCGAGCAGGAGATGCTCCACCGGCATGCCCACCTGCTTGCAGATATAGGCGGTGATGATCTCGTTGTCGCCGGTCAGGACCTTGACGTCCACGCTCAGGCTGTGGAGCCGCTTCAAGGCCTCGGCGGCGGTCTCCTTGGGCGGGTCGAGGAAGGCCAGGAAACCCAGCAGGACTAAGTCCGACTCATCCTTGACCGAATAGACCGGCTCATCAGATCCGCCCGGCATTTGCTTGTAAGCCAGCGCGATTACCCGAAAGCCCTGGCCGTTCAGATCGTCCGCCAACTGTCGGCGTTTGGCGTCGTGTTCGGGCAGAACTTCGATGACCTCCCCTTTGACTTCCACCCGGCTGCACTGGCTCAGCACTTCCTCCACCGCGCCCTTGCAGATCAACGTGTTCAACCCGGTGTCATCTTCCACCACCACCGACATTCGCCGACGGACGAAGTCGAAAGGGATCTCGTCGATCTTGTGGTAATTCTCGTCCGCCTTCAGGTGCTCTCTCAACTCCTTATGGTCGAGGATCGCTTCATCGAGCAGGTTCTTCAACCCGGTATGGTGGAAGCTGTTGAGGTAGCCATACTGCAAGACCTTCTCGCTGGGTTCGCCTTGGACGTCCAGGTGCTTTTCGAGCACGATCTTGCCCTGGGTGAGGGTGCCGGTCTTATCGGTGCACAGCACGTCCATCGCCCCGAAGTTCTGGATGGCGTTCAGGCGTTTGACGATCACCTTCTTGCGGGACATCGCCAGGGCACCCTTGGACAGGTTGACGGTCACGATCATGGGCAGCATCTCGGGGGTGAGCCCGACGGCCACGGCCATCGCAAACAGGAATGCTTCCAGCCAGTTGTGCCGACTCAGCCCGTTGATGAGGAACACCGCCGGAACCATCACGGCAATGAATCGGATCATCAGCCAGGTGAACTTGTTGACGCCCAGGTCGAAGCTGGTCAACTGCCGCTGCCCGACGATGCTGGCAGCCAGCGATCCAAAGTAGGTCCGGTTCCCGGTGTGGATGACCACGGCGGTCGCCGAGCCGCTCTCCACGTTGGAGCCCAGGAAGCAGATGTTGGGAAGTTCCAGCGGATTCAGGACGGTGGCCGGTGCCGGGGCGGCTTTCTTCTCCACCGGCAGGGCTTCGCCGGTGAGGGCCGCTTGATTCAGGAACAGGTCCTTGGCTGACAATACCCGAGCATCAGCCGGCACCATATCACCGGCGGCTAGCCGGATGATATCGCCAGGCACTAACATCTTGAGCGGGACTTCGGCCTCCTTGCCATCGCGCACCAAGGTCGCGGTGTTGCTGACCATCGCCTGGAGCTTGGCGGCCGCGTTATCGGCCCGCATCTCCTGGAAGAAACGCAACACTACGCTCAGAACCACCATCACGAGAATAACTACCGCTGCCTTGAGGTCTCCAGTGAGAAAGGAAAGCACGCCCAGCGCCACGAGCAGAAGGACCAATGGATTCTTGATGTTAACCAGAAGGCGCATCAGGGCCGATTGACGCTTCTCCTGGGCAATTTCGTTCATCCCCACCTGACTTAAGCGAGCGGTGGCTTCTGCCTCGCTCAGACCGCCCAATTGCGATGCCAACTCCTTCAGGACGGTATCGGTATCGGCACGCGCCTTTTCCGATAGTTCAACGGAAAACTGCGCCGCGTTTTTGCCGGGGACGGGCAGGGGAACGATGGTGGGCGCCTTCGCCGTTGTCGGTTTCGAGCGCGGGCTCTCCTTTGCGGGTTCCTCTATGATTGTTTGCACAGCAATTATTCCCACGCAATCGCTGCCGGCTGAGTCCCGGAAGGAAACGAGGCGCTGACGGGTGTTTCTAAGAGACGTTTATTCATGACGTAGCGCGTCGATCGGATTGAGTCGAGCGGCGCGACGGGCTGGGGTGTAGCCAAACAGCACGCCGACGACGGCGGAGAAAAGAAAGGCGACGATGTTGATCTGCACATTGAAGTTAAAAGGAACCTGGATGATCTGCGCGAGTCCGGCGCAGAGACCGAATGCGAGAAAGATGCCAACCAGGCCGCCGACGCAGGAGAGAGTTACCGCCTCCACGAGAAATTGCAGGAGTACCTCGCTGGCGGTCGCGCCGATGGCCAGGCGGATGCCGATCTCGCGGGTGCGCTCGGTGACGGAGACGAGCATAATGTTCATGATGCCGATGCCGCCGACCAGCAGCGACACGCCGGCCACCGCCGCGAGCAGCATCGTCATCAACTGCGTGGTGGAGCCAAGCGTTTCGGCGATCTGGCGCGTGTCGAAGATGTTGAAGTTGTTGTCCTGATTCTTTTGGAGGTTACGGCGTTGGCGCATAAGCGAGGTGATCTCGGTGATGAGGGCGCTGCTGTCCACGCCGTCCTGCGCCGATATCGAGATCTGGCTGATGTCGTGCGAAGAGGTCTTGCCGATAAGTCGCCTTTGGAGCGCGGAGAGCGGCATGATGATGGTGTCGTCCTGATCGCCCATGCCAGCCTGGCCTTTGGCGACGAGCAGGCCGATGACTTCACAGGAGGCTTTGCCGATGCGAATCTTCGCGCCAATAGGATGGTCACTGCCGAACAGTTCCTTGCGCACCGTGTTGCCGATCACGCACACGGCAGCGCCCGAGCGTAGGTCGGCATCGGTGAAGAAGCGGCCCTCCGCCAGGTTCCACTTGTTAATTTGAAAATAGACGGGCGTGGTGCCGGTGACCGAAGTGCTGCGAGCGTTATTAAGATAAATCGTGCTCAATGAAGCGGTGCGCACCGGCGCGATGGCGGCGATGCCCGCGATCTGCTCACCAACGATCTGCGCATCCTTCTCGGTGAAGTTGGGCACGCCAGACGCAGCCGACCGGAAACCAAACCCGGCGCCGGGCCGCAGCGTGAGCAGGTTGTTGCCCAAACTGGAAATCTGCGCTTTCACCGCCAGCGTGGCGCCCTGGCCGAGCGTGACCATGGTGATGATAGCGGCAACCCCGATGAAGATGCCGAGCACAGTAAGAAACGCGCGGGTGAGGTTGCGCCCGATTTCCCGCACGGCAATAGATAAGGCATTCCAGATCATTAGAATAGGGAGGTTCAGCTCCGAACGAGATCGGATTCGACCAGACCATCTTTGATGAGCACCGTGCGCCGGGCGGAAGCCGCGACATCGTCATCGTGGGTCACGACGAGCACGGTGATGCCGCGGTCCTTATTGAGGCGGGTCAAAAGCTCCATGATGTCGCGCGTAGTGATTGAATCCAGGTTGCCTGTGGGCTCGTCGGCGAAGAGCGTGCTGGGCTCCGTGACAATGGCGCGGGCGATGGCGACCCGTTGCTGCTGACCACCTGACAGTTCGGCGGGGGTGCTGCGCAACTTCGTGGGCAGGCCGACGGAGATGAGCGCGGCCACGGCTTTTTCGTGGCGATCCTTGCGCGACACGCCGCGATAGAGCAACGGCAGCTCCACATTGTCCAGCGAGCTGGTCCGCGCGAGCAGGTTGAATCCCTGGAAAACGAAGCCAAGCGCATAACGGCGCAGCAACGACCGTTCGTTGGTATCGAGCGCTTCCACGGCGATACCCTGATAGTGATAGCTGCCGGCCGTCGGTGTATCCAGACAGCCGAGTACGTTCATGAGCGTGGATTTCCCTGAACCGCTCGGCCCCATAATGGCGACGAACTCACCGCGTTGGATGGTGAGATCAATGCCCTTCAGAGCCTGAAAAGCAGCGTCGCCGAGCCCGTAGGTCTTGGTCAGTCCGTGCAGCTCAATGAGCGGCGTTGGCTCGGGCGCGTTCATGTCAACGGAGTGTTGGCGCGAAGGACAATGAGCATGCCTTCGGTGAGCCCTGCGCCGGAGACTTCAGTGTTGCGTCCGTCGCTAAGTCCGATTTGCACCGCGATGGATTCGGGATGTCCGTTGCGCAATACCCAGATGTGGGCGGCGGTGGCGGCAGACTTTCCGTCAGCTTCCGCACCCGTTGGACGACCGCTCCTGCGGGTCGGCATTGGGATCAGGCTTTGCACAAACGACTTCTTGGCAGCACTGGGCGCGGCGACAATCGCGCTGGCGGGGACAAAACGCAGGGCGGCGGTGGGCACGAGAAACACATTGGTGCTTTCCGCCATGCGAATATCCGCGGTGGCGGTCATGCCGGGACGGAGGCTGAGATCGTCATTGCTGACTTCAAGGTCAGCCTCGTAAGTGACCACGTTGTCCTTCACTACCGAGCCGTAGGAAACAGTCGAGACGATGGCCGTGTAGGCACGGTCCGGCCACGCATCCACGGTGAAGGTGGCACTCTGGCCTTTCGCCACGCGGCCAATATCCGCTTCGGCGATCGAGACTTCCAGCTTCATGCGCTCCAGTTTCTCCGCGATGATAAACAACTGCGGCGCAGTGAAACTGGCAGCGACCGTCTGCCCGGGTTCAATGCTGCGCGTGAGCACGATGCCATCAATCGGCGACTTGATGATGGACTTGGAAAGATCGTTTTCGTTAATTCGCACTTGGGCTTCCGCTTCTCCGACCAAGGCCTGGGCGCTCAGCACATCGGCGCGGGCGCGGTCGGCGGTGGCGATGCTGGCTTCGAGGTCGGACGTGGAAGATACACTGATCCGGTGGAGTTCCTGCTGACGGGCAAGCGTGGCGGCACTTTCTTTTACCGTGGCCTCGGCCTGGGCTACCTTGGCCTGCGCGGACCTGACGGTGGCGCGGCTGCTTTCCGTTTGCTGGGCTAGCTTGCTGGTGTCGAGCTTGGCGAGCGGCTTCCCCTTGGTTACATGGTCGTTGAAATCGACATAGACTTCGAGCGTCGTGCCGGAGAGTTCGCTGCCAACGGTGACCTCGGTGGTCGGCGCGAGGTTTCCCGTAGCCGTGATGGTGAGGCTGATTTCGCCACGTTTGAGGGTTTCGGTGACGTAGGCCGTCACTTGATTCTTCGCCTTCTCAACCCGACTCCACCAGAACCAGGCGCCACCGCCAACGGCGAGTACGACGAGCGCGAGGATCAGGTTTCGTTTGAAATGCTTGCCTGCATTACTCCCTTTGATGGCAGCGGCAAGGTCTTCCGGGGCGGCGCTGACGGGGGGTTTCATTATGGATGAGACGGATGCTGCTCCGGTTTTGCGGCTTCCAACGCGCTCCACTTCCAGTTCCGAATCTCCGGCAGGTCCAAGCCGTTCTTGAGGATGTATTGTTTATGCTCGATCAGCTCTTCCTTGAGCTGCTGCTTCAGGTACATGCCCTTATCGCCGGTCTGTGGCAGGCGGTCGATGGCGCCCCAGTGTCCCAGCAGCCTGTGCTTCACATCCGCGAGGGGCAGCGGGCGCCCTAGCAACGGATTGTCATAGAGGTAGATCTGCCCGACCGAGAGGTAGTTCGTCGCGCTCCAATACGCGTCCATCTTGTGGAGTTGCTCTGGGGAAAGCGTAGGTGTCTTCATAGTTTAGTTCGCTCAAGCCGCGTGTCGCAAACAGCGCCTTGCGAAAGGCGCTGCGGTTCTCTTCGGTGGATGGAATATTCAACTCTTCGTATTGTCGCGACACCGGCTTGTGCGATTCAATCGGAGGGCTATCCTCAATCTGTTTGCGGGTCAGATTCACGATCAGGAGCTTTCCGGTTTGATGGAGACTGCCGAAGGCATGGGGCGAGAGGAGCAGCTGTTGCCCTGGCAACCAGGAACCCGTGTCCGCGACCACATAACGAACCGCCCAGTCCTGATCCTCGAAATAAAAATCCTTCACATGGCCGATTTCGCCATCTGACGCACCGAGTTTGGCTCCGTAGAACTCCTTAACAATTCGTAACATAACCTTGTCCTTCTATATGCTGTTATTCCTCTAGCTAGTGGGGGGCCAACCTGAGGCTCGGCTCTTTAACCTCCTCAATCCAGGCAGATTAAGGCGATATCACGTGGGCTTCGATGGGTGCTCAGGAATGTAAAGTAATTGCAACATGCAAGAGGGCTGCCTGGGCATCGTGCATTGTGCACATGCGCCTGGCAGATCGAGCAGGATGAGGTCCGGTCGACGAACCGACAAGCGCTGAGAGGCCTGCGCTCCGCCGATGGCGGACAAAACCTCGAACCCGAGCTTGCCCAGGGCTGCAACGACGACCTGAATGTTGGACTCCTGGTCATCGATCGCGCTCAAGAGTGATGTTGCTCCTGGTATAAGTCCTTGAGCAATTCGACTCTCAGAAATTCAATTGGATCATGGTCTGACGCCTTGCCGCTGCGTTCGGTGGCCTTGAGCAATTTGGCAAAAGCGTCCGCGAACTGCTTAACGCCCTCGTCCAGCAGCTTATCTGTGAGTTTCTTGAAGGGAATCCCGACTTGTTCCACCAAATTCATGATGCTGATCGCTTCTTCGGTATTCTCCGTCAGAGTGAGCCTAACACGGCCGTGATCGCGGAACGCGTCGAGCGTGGCCGGCGGCATTGTGTTGACCGTTTCGGGGCCGATGAGTTCCTCGACGTAAAGGACATCGGAATAGTCGGGGTTTTTCATGCCGGTGCTGGCCCACAACAGCCGTTGGGTTTGCGCGCCGTGCCGGCTAAGTTCCTGCCAACGGTCCCCGCGAAGAATTTCCAGATACTTCTGGTAAGTGCTTTTAGCACTGGCGATGGCGACCTTGCCCAAAAGGGAGCGCAATCTGGCTTGCTCTCCGAGGTTGTGAGAATCCTTCAGCAGATCGGCAATGCAATTGTCCACGGCGGTATCAATGCGGCTGATGAAAAAACTGGCCACACTGGCCACTTTGCCCAAGTCGGCGCCCCGCCGAGCAAGACTCTCCAGTCCCCCCTGGTAGGCCGCAGCCACCTGCTCGTAGGCCTCCTGCGCGAACAGCAGCGTGACATTCACGTTGATACCCTCGCTGATCAATTGCTGGACAGCAGGGATGCCCTCCGGCGTGCCTGGAACTTTGATCATGAGGTTTTCCCGGGCCACCGTCTGCCACAAGCGCCGTGCTTCTCTGAGTGTTCCCTGCGTCTCGCGGGCAAGCCGCGGGGAGACTTCCAGGCTCACGTAGCCATCGCGCCGCTTCGAGTCCAGGTAAACGGGCCGCAATAAATCGGCCGCATCCTGGATATCCCGCACCGCGATGCGTTCGTAAAGCGCCTTGGCATCGATCCCTTGCGACTCTGGAGCTTCGAGCATGTCCCGGTAGTCGGTGCTGCCAGCAATGGCTTTTTCAAAGATGGAAGGGTTGGAGGTCAGGCCACGCAAACCATCCTCCTTGATCAAGCGCTTGAGTTCGCCGCCGGTGATCAGACTGCGGCGAAGATAGTCCAGCCAGACGGACTGGCCTTGGTCTTGCAGAGACTGCAATGGGTTTTTCATAGTTCTTTTATCCGGTTCTTTCCTTTTCTTGCTTGCCGTTAATATGGCGGTCGTTCTTCAAGACCACAGACATTTGCGGAAGCGGGATGCCGATTCCTTCAAGGGCAAAACGCTTCGTGGCCTGTTCGAGTAAATCGCATTTGAACGCGATCGCGCTTAAAGCATCAGCACACCACACATCAAGGGTGAGCACGACGCCCGAACTGCCCAACTGCGTAAGCGGGCACCCGCAAACCTCCTTGGCCTTCGGATGCTTGCCGGCCAACTCGATCAGAATGCCGCGAGCTTTGTCGACGTCCGAATCATAGCTGATGCCGATCGGCACCGAGCAAAGTATGCGCGGGTCGTTCGCGGTCAGGTTGACTGTGGTCTGGCTGGCCATGAGGCTGTTGGGAACAACCACTCGGCGATTGTCATCCGTCTTTAGCAGGGTGTAACCGAGGGTGAGGCTTTCTACCACGCCGGTTTCCAGTCCGGTCGGCGCCGTCACCTGCAACCGGTCGCCAAGCTTGAATGGCCGATAGAGCAACAGGGAGATTCCGGCAACCAGGTTGCCGAGCGTGTTTTGCGCCGCGAGGCCAACAATCACCGTGATGACGCTAATACTCGTCAGCGACGCCGTGCCTAGACCGGACAGGGCTGGGACAAAGTGCGCGTAGAAAATGAACGCGAAAATGTAGACACAGTATCGGACCAATTTCGCGAGGAACTTGACGGCCATAAGATCAAGGTGGTCGTTCTTGTCGCCCGCAAGCACCCGTTGGACGGCTAAACGCAACATGCGCCCGGTGAACCAGGCAAGAAACGTAAAGATAATGGCGTAGATGGCGGCACCCAAAAGGGTGGACGGATCGCCAAATCCCCCATGGATGATTTTATCGAAAATGGCCATAATCGAACTATCGGTGGATGCAAATCCTGATTTTCATGGTCCGGTTGTTTCCGAGGATGTTTTGCCAGGAGTCGTAGCAACCTTCGGCAAGTCCGCCCGCTCGCCCAGCTTCCAGTTTCGCCGTGGCAGCTTTGAGGTCCGTGTTGACCGCCGGCAGTTGCCGATAAACTGTCACAGGTCGAAGATCACCTTGGATTCAATTTCGGAAGGAGCGTTTGCTCAGGAGTCCCTCCTCGGATCGAAGGCGGATTCGGTCGCCAGTTGTTTCCATAAACGCTCTGCTTCTTTGCTGACCCGTGCCGGGACCTGGATGAAGACCCCGACGTAAAGATCGCCGCGCTTGGCCCCTCCGGTGGGAAGCCCTTTGCCGCGGATGCGCAGTTGATGTCCCTGTCGAGTGCCGGCGGGGACTTTCAAGGAGACAGTACCTTCCAGGGTCCGCACCGGAACTGTTGCCCCCAAGACGGCCTCCCATGGAGCCAAATCCAGATGGCCAACTAGATCCGCCCCCCGCACGCGCCAATCCGGGTGCTGGGCATACCGCACACGCAGGTAGATGTCTCCGGCCCCGCCTCCACCCAGCCCCTCGCCGCCTTTGCCTGGCACTCGAATGGACTGGCCAGCCCGGACGCCAGCCGGAACTCGCACCGAGTAGGTTTGCGTTTCCTCCTGGCCCGTGCGAGCATTGGTTCGCCGCACGGAAATGGCTCGCATGGCCCCCTTGAGCGCTTCATCGAGCGTGATGAGGATGTCCCCTTGAATATCCTGGCCTCGCAGCGTTGGTGCGTCTTGCTCCTCAGATTCATCGGCACGGTCCCCAGACCCGTGCTGGTCGAACGGCGAAGCCCCGCGAGATCGTCCAGTACGGCCGCCAAAGAACTGTTCGAAGAAATCACTGAAACCCGTTCCCTCGAATTGGAAGTCGTAAGCTTCTCCACCCGCTCCACGTCCAGAGGTTCGGCGTCCACCTTGGCCCGGCGGTGGCTGTTGACGCGCGCCCGTTTTCCAATCGGCGCCTAATTGGTCGTACTTCCTGCGGCTCTCCGGATTGCTCAAGACCTCATGGGCCTCGTTGAGTTCCTTGAACTTCTCCTCCGCCGTCTTTTTGTCCTTGGCGACATCGGGATGATACTTCCGCGCGAGCGTGCGGAAAGCCTTCTTGATTTCTTCGTCGGTCGCCTTGGGCGGAACACCGAGGACCCGGTAATAGTCTTTGAAATCAATGGGCATGGCAGCCTTTCTTGGAATGCGTTGGGTCATTAACTACCACTTTGGCCGGTCGAAAGACCTTCTCGCCTCGCCGGTAACCGCGCTGGAGAACCTCGATAATAGAATGGGCGGGGTGGGTTGAGTCGTGGCGCTGGGAAACCGCTTCATGCCGGTGCGGGTCGAATGGGCGGCCAACGCTCTCCTCGGGCTCGATACCATGCTGTTGGAGCAACTGGCGCAGTTGCCGAAACGTCATTTCCACACCCTGATTGAGCTCCGGGGAGCCTGGGGTTACACCGGCGGCCAGAGCCCGTTCGAGGTTGTCGATTGCAGGCAGCAGCTCATGGATGAACGATTCCTTTTGCGCGGCCGCCCGGGCGTCGCTTTCCTGGCGGCTGCGCCGCTTGAAATTCTCGAAATCGGCGGCCAAGCGCAGGTTCACATCCTTTTGTTCGGCGAGTTGCTCGCGGATCGAGTCCGATTCAGTAGTGGCCGGTTCAACAGTGAGAGCGCCAGTATCCGATCCGGCCAACGGTTGGTTTGGTGATCCAGGGTTCATCGGTCAAATGCTTTTCAGAACGTGCGGCCGTGTTTCTCCCCGTTGCACAACTCGTGAACGGCAAACTCGTGTTCGGCCCGCGAATCTTCGCCGAACGAAGCGACGGCTACCTGGCATGGTATGCCCATGACTTGCCGTTATCAGAATCCGCCGCCCCTGGAACGAATCTGCTCCAGGTAAGTTCTCCTTTTCTCTCTAGCTAATGGGGGGCCAGTTTTGCGCGCGGAGGTATAACCCATTCAGTCCTGACCACTTAAGGTGCGTAAGGCTGCCTTTTGTGTGCGGTGAACAGTATCTAGTGTATTGCAGTTTGCACGACCACTGGTGGCGCACGATGCACTTTGCATGGTGGACTGGCGGCGTGGATCGGCCCTCTGGAGATCGTTCGGCTGGCCGTTATGAGACGGGTGCCTGCAGAATTGCCAAACGGCGTTTGTCGCTGGCAAGGTGGTTGCGGGTGTTTCGGGGGCGGCCAGCCCATTCGCCAGGCCAATCACCACTTCGCGGCCAGTTTGTCAGGCCCGGAGAAATGTTGTTCGACGGGTTTCATAGATCATCAATGACTTTAGGAGGAAACGCGCCCGCAGAGCATTCAGGACTGCCAGAGCATCGATGACCTCCTGGCTGATCGCGCCGGCTACCGGAGTCAAATGCCCCGTGGCGGCGACGACCATGCCGATGAGGCTGAGCGCCATGCCACCCACCGCGCTCTGGAGCGCGATGATCCGCATCCGGCGGCTGATGTGCGTGAACTCATCCACTTTCTTGAGCGAGTTCTCCATGACCACGACGCCCGCCGCTTCCGTAGTCACGTCGCTGTTCTGGCCTATTGCTATGCCAACTGTGGCGGCCATCATGGCCGGGGCGTCGTTGATGCCATCCCCCACGTAAAGGGTTTTTGCTTTCGCGGTTTCCTGGCGGACGATGGCGAGCTTTTCTTCCGGAGTCATCTGCGCGTGGATTTCGGTGATGCCCACCTGGTCGGCGAGGTAGCGCACCTCCGACTCGCGATCTCCCGACACGATCATCACGTGTGCGAAGTGATGTTTGGGTCCCAAATGGTTCACGAAGGAGCGGCTCTCCGCGCACGGCGCATCCCGAAAGCGCAAGGCCGCCGCGTAGCGCCCGTCAACCGCCACTACGCACTCGAGCCC
>SESF01028737.1_pt1 | contig 13851 bp, 7 predicted proteins | sample 3171521 | NCBI WGS metagenome assembly SESF01 (sample SAMN10866945, study PRJNA518727) | freshwater metagenome | biome: subpolar coniferous forest; feature: holomictic lake; material: water; isolation source: holomictic Lake 227, 6 m and 8 m depth | place: Canada: near Kenora, Ontario | collected...
AACCGGGGTTTCCGGCGGCGGCGCGCTCGTCAATGTCAGCGGCGCCAACACAATCAGCGGTACCGTGGCATTGGCCGGCGACGCCACCGTCACGGTCGCCAGCAACAGCTCCCTGACTCTCAGCAACACGGTCAGCGGCACCAGCCGCTCCCTGACAAAGACCGGCACGGGCACCCTGACCCTGTCCGGCGTGAATACCTACACTGGCGCCACTACGGTGTCGGCGGGCAACTTGCAGTTAACGGGCTCCATCGCCGGGGCGGTCACCGTGGGAAACAGCGGTACACTGGTCGGAACCGGCAGGGTGACTGGCCTGGTGTCGGTGCAATCAGGCGGCGGCATTTCGCCGGGCAACAGCGGAACCGGCACACTGACGCTGAACGGCGGCCTGACCGTGGCGTCCGGCGGCACTGTCGCCCTCGACATCAACGGAACCAACGCCGGCAGCGGCTATGACGTGCTGGCGGTCACCGGGGCGGTCAGTATCGACAGCGCCGCGACCCTCACTCTTTCCGGCTCTTACACGCCCAGCACAACCGACCGATTTATCCTGATCACCAACGACAGCACCGATGCCATCACCGGCGCCTTCTCGGGGCTGGCCAGCGGTGAAAACAAGACGTTTAATACCAAGTCGCTGGCCGCCAGCTACAGTAGCGGCACCGGCAACGATTTCGCGCTCGGGCACTATCCCAAGGTGGTGTCCATCGTGCGCGCGTCTTCGGCGGCGCAGGGCACCAATGCCGCTTCGGTCAGCTACACCGTCACCTTCAGCGAGGCGGTGACCGGGGTGGACGCCGGCGACTTAGTTGTGACGGCCACCACCGGCTCCAACACCGGATATTCCATTGGCACGCCCTCATCCAGCGACGGTGGCATCACCTGGACGGTCCCCGTGGCCACCAGCGGCAATGGCGCGGGCAACGCCACCATCCGGCTTGACCTCAACGACGCCAGCGATGCCAGCGGCATCACCAGCACAACCGACGGCATTCCTCTCCTCTCGTCCACCGGCACCGCCGACGGCAGCTATAGCGGCGGTGAAACCTACATCGTAGACAAGACGCCGCCGACCCTGGCCATCACCAGCGACGTCGCGGTGGTGAAGGCGGGTGAGACCGCGACCATCACCTTCACCTTCAGCGAAGACCCGGGATCAAGCTTCACCTGGAACGGCACGACCGGGGATGTCGCGGTCTCGGGCGGCACGCTCGGGGCCATCAGCGGCTCGGGCCTGACCCGGACGGCGACCTTCACCCCCACTGCCGCTCTGGCCTCGGGCAGCGCCAGCGTCACAGTGGCCTCGGGCGCCTACACCGACGCCGCTGGCAACAGCGGCGGCGCCGGAAGCACGCCCTCCATCGCCATCGACACCCTGGCGCCGACCTTGACCGCGGTGAGCGTCGCCTCCAGCAACGCCACGCCAACCCTGGCCAAGGTAGGCGACATCATCACCGTCAGCTTCACCACCGATGGCTCCCAGTCGGGCTCCCCGACGGCCACCATCGACGGTCACGCCGCCACGGTGTCCCGCGTCAGCGGCAACGCCTACACCGCCACCTACACCATGGCCTCCGGTGACAGCGAAGGCGCGGTGACCTTCGCGCTCAACGCGGTGGACGCAGCGGGCAACGTCATGTCCCCGGTCACCGCCGACATCAGCAGCAGCTCGGCCGTCACCTTCGACAAGACCTCGCCGGTCGCCCCTGGCGTCTCCCTCTCAAGCGATACGGGCTGGTCTCGGACCGACGCCATCACCTCCACCGGCACACTGTCCCTGACCGGTATTGAGGATGGTGCGACGGTGCAATACAGCACCAACCGTGGCAGCACCTGGCAGAGCAGCTTTACGGCATCGGCCGGCAGCAGAGTCGTTGAAGTGCGTCAGGTCGACAACGCGGGCAATATCGGCAACGCCTCAACGCTATCCTTTGTCCTTGAGACCCAGGCCCCGACCTCGATCTCCGGCTCCCTCGCGGCGGTCAACGCCGCAGCTGTCGGAACCTCGGTCGGCACCGTCTCCGCCACTGATCCGGCCGGACAGGCGATGCACTACACCCTGGTCAACGATGGCGGCCACTTCGCCATCGACCAGACCACGGGCAAGGTGACGATCAGCAGCGCCATCGACTACTCGTTCGCCTCGGCCACCAGGTACACGATCACGGTTCAGGTGGAGGACGCGGCGGGGCTTTCGAGCACGAAGACGTTCGACGTCAGTGTCTCGCTATCCCCCGCTCCGCCGCCGCCGGCTCCGCCCGCGCCACCGGTGGTCGAGATCAAGATTTCTCAGCTGACGACCACTCCGACCTCAACGACGGTCTCCTCGACCTCCTCGGTTTCGACCAGCGGCGATGTTGGGTTGGGAGCCAACTCGTCCAACTCGGTGTCGGTCGGCGGCACCAGTACCAGCGCCAACAGCAGCAACGGGCAGCGCTCAATCACCGCCGACAGTACGGGCGGCGGCTCCGTCGGCGGCAGCGGCAATCAGGTGCTCTCGGTCAGCAACATGGGCGGGGTGTCCGGCGGCAGCGCCGGAGCCAGCGGCAGCGGCAACCAAGTGTTGACCATCAACAACATGGGGGGTGCGACGACCGGTGGCAGTTCGGGAAGCGCGGGCCTCTCCGGCAGCAGCCTGGGCGGGGGCGCCAGCTTCAGTGCATCGTCCAGCGGCTCGTTCGGCAGCAGCAGCGGCAGCAGCTTCAGCGGCACCAGCGGCAGTTTCAGCACCGGTTCTGGCGCGGGCGGGTTAAGCGGGCCGGGCAGCAGCTCAAGCGGTCCCAGCTCCTCCAGCGGCTTCAGCACGGGTCCCGGCAGCAGTTCGAGCCGCGGCTCTGGCCCAAGCTCCAGTCCGGGCGCGTCAACGGGGAACTCCAGCGCCGGGGCGAGCGCTGGTGGAACTACCGGTGGCGACACCGGCTCAACCACCACCAGGGGCGGCGACAGCGGAACGGGCGGTACTGGTGGCCGCAACTCCTCCTCGGGAACGGGTGAAGGCCAGAGCGGGGATCGTGGTCAGGGCCAGGATCAGACCCGCAACCAGTCTCCTGAGCAACAGAATCAAAATCGCAATCAGACCCCCGAGCAGCAGGGTCAGGCCCGCACTCAGGGCCAGAACCGTGGTCAGGGGCAAAGCGGGGATCACGGGAACACCCGTGGTGGGGACACGAACACCACCCCTGGAACGGGCGGCGAAACGGCACCGGCCACCGGCACCACGGTGCCCGATCTGGGGCCGCGCACCTTCCTCTTTGACGAGCAGCCCGTTCACAATGGGCCGCTGTCGTTCAGCCAGCAACTGGCGGCGGCCAACAACTTTGACCAGAAATGCATACAGCTCGACGAAGCGGCCGCCAGCCTGCCATTTTATGACGATCAGTGGGCCGCATAATTCACGTTTCAGATTTCGCCTTCATATGAGAACCGATCACATGACCGTTTCGCCTGAACATTCTGCGCTTCGCATTGGGCCTCGCGACCTCCGTCGTGGTCTGCGCCCCTTCCTGCTCTCGGGAACCGTGCTGGCGCTGTGCGCCTGTGCGGTGTCGCCGGACCCGTTCACCGACGAGGAGAAGCGGCTGCGGATCAGCGAGGACAAGGCGCTGATGTTCGGCGATCTCGAACCAATCACCAAGCCGATCGGCCTCGAAGAGGCCATGGCCCGGGCGGTGAAGTACAACCTCGACCACCGGGTCGAACTGCTCAACAGCGTTGTCAGCACCAACCAACTTGAGCTGGCCCACTACGACATGCTGCCCAAGCTGGCGGCGACCGCCGGCTTCAACGAGCGCAACAACGACATGGCCTCGACGAGCACGACGGTGCTCAGCCACATCAACTCGACGGAGCCGGCGGTCTCCCAGGAGCGCCGGGTCCAGAGCGCCCAGATTCAGCTGAGCTGGAACGTGCTGGACTTCGGCGTCAGCTACATCCGCGCCAAGCAGATGGCCGACAAGGCGCTGATGGCTGACGAGCAGCGGCGCAAGGTGGTGCAGAACATCATCCAGGACGTCCGCTACGCCTACTGGCGGGCGGTGGCGGCTGATCGGCTGCTGGACCGTCTGATGCCGCTGACCAAACGCACCGAAACCGCCCTCGCCGATGCCCGTCGCCTGGAAGGCAGCCGGGTGCGCGAGCCGATGGCCGACCTCCAGTACCAGCGAGCCCTGCTGTCAACCTTGGAGCGGCTCAAGTCTCTCCGTCGTGATCTGGTCGCCGCCAAGGCTCAGCTGGCGGCGCTGATGAGCCTGCCGCCGGGCAGCGACTTTCACTTGGTGATGCCCCGCGACGAGCGCGACACCCCGGTGCCGCAGGTCAACGCCAAACTGGCGGAGATGGAGGAGGTGGCGCTGGCCAACCGGCCGGAGCTGATACAGGCCGCCTATCAGCATCGGATCAGCCGCGCCGAGACCTATCGCATTCTGCTGGAGATGCTGCCGGGCTTCAATCTCGGTATCAGCGGCAACTTCGACTCCAACAAATACACCGTCAACCACGCCTGGGCCTCCTACGGCGTCAACATGGCGTGGAACCTGCTGACCCTGGCCTCGACTCCCGAGCGCCTCGATGTCGTCGCCTCCGACAACAAGATGCTCGAGATGAAGCGGGCGGCCCTCAGCATGGCGGTGATGGCTCAGGTCAACGTCGCCTCTCTGCGTTACGAGCAGGCCCAGGACGAGTACACCACGGCCCGGGATCAGGCCGACGTCGAGGGGCGGATATTCGGCCAGACCTACGCCGCCGGCCGCAGCCGGCAGGTGGGCGAACTGTCGGTGATCCAGGCGGAAGCCGATGACGTGTTCTCGACCCTGCGCCGGGACACCGCCTACGCCAGCCTCCAGAACGCGTACGGCGCCATCCTGGTCGCCCTCGGCGCCGACCCGCTGCCAGATGTCGTCACCGACTACAAGCTGCCGACCATCGCCAACGCCATCCACGCCAATTTGGTCAGCTGGGCCGACGGCTCGGCCCTGCAACGGGTGCTGGCGAAGCTGAAGGAAGAGCCGAAGTCCGCGGCGACGCCGGCGCCCGCCACTGCCTCTGCTCCCGCTTCCGAGCCGGCCAGGGCCCCCGAACCCGCCACGGCGGCAGAGGTGCCGAAGGTGCCGGAACCGGTCAAGGCCGTGGAAGCTCCGAAGCCTCAGGAACCGGGCCAGCCGGCAGATAACACGAAGACTCCCGGCGACACCATCCGCGATCTCAGGAATTTCCTCTACCGCACTCTCAAGGAGAACAGCGGCGTGCTCCCGATGGGTGAAGACCCGATGCACCACGGATGACGGCGCGTCTCTCACTCAGGCGGTGGTTCATAACGGCACTGCTGGGGCTGATGGCGGTCGCCGCCATCAGCCCCGCTATCGCTGCCGACGCCCCCGTCCCCGGGGAGCAGGCCCGCGCCCTGATCAAGTCCAAGTCCTCGGCGGTGTTGTCGAGCGAGATCGCCGGCCGCATTCTCAAGATGCCGCTGCGTGAGGGCGAGCGCTTTCACAAGGGCGAGCGGCTGGTCGAGTTCGATTGCAGCTGGTACGTCGCCAGCCAGCAGGCGGCCCAGGCCGCGCTCACCCATGCCCAGGCCAAGCAGAACGGCATGGAGTCGATGGCGGCGATGCGCTCGGCCGGCACCATGGATGTGGCGCTGGCCCGCTCCGATACCGAGAAGGCGCGCGCCGATGTCAGGCTGGCGGCGATCTCGGTGGAGCGCTGCGTCATCACCGCGCCGTTTGACGGCCGGGTGGTCGAGCAGAAGATGCACGCCTTCGAGAGCGTCGCCCAGAACACGCCGCTGCTCTCGGTGCTCGCCGACGCCGACCTCGAAGTGTCGCTGGTGGTGCCAGCCAACTGGCTGGTCTGGCTCAAGACCGGGCAGCCGTTCAGCGTCGCCATCGACGAGACCGCCCATTCCCACCCTGGTCACGTCTCCCGCCTCGGCGCTCAGATCGATCCGGTCAGTCAAACCGTCACCGTGTTCGGCGATCTCACCGCTCCCGACCATAACCTCATCGCCGGCATGAGCGGCACCGCCAGCTTCGCGCCCCCGCGGGGCCGATAGGGGAAGATCATGCACCCCAGCCCGGACCGCTCCGCACTGTCGACCTTCATCATGCTGGAGGCTTCCGCCCAGGACGCCGAGACCATGGAGGCCCTCTGCCACACCATCGTCAACGGCTCCCGGCGGCTGGTGCCGTACCGGCAGGCGGTGCTGTTCACAACCGACGACACCGGTGGGGTTCGGGTCGAGGCGGTGTCGGGCTCGGCCGTCCACGAACAGGACGCGCCGCTGATCTTCTGGCTGACCCGAACCGGCAAACAGGTGCTGAACGGCGAGCATGGCGGCCGACTCCACGTCGTTCGCCCCGAGAGTTTGGACGCGGCCCTCCGCGAAGACTGGTCGTCCTGGATGCCGGCCCATGTGCTGTGGTGCCCGCTGCGAAAGCGCGACGACCTGCCGTTCGGCGCCCTGTGGCTGGCCCGCGAGGAGCCCTGGCAGGAAACCGAAGCGGTGACATTCGAACAGCTGGCCCGCAGCTATGCCCATTGCTGGCTGGCGCTGGTGGGAAAGCGGCGGTCGCTATTGCCGCTCAAGGCGCGGCGGCCGGTGGTGATCGGCGTGCCGGTCGCGCTGCTGCTGGCGCTGCTGCTCCCCGTCCGCCAGTCGGCCCTCGCCCCGGCCGAGATCGTGGCGGCCTCGCCGGTGTCGGTTGCCGCCCCCATCGACGGCGTCATCGCCCATTTCCAGATCAAGCCCAACCAGCCGGTGAAAGCCGGGCAGGTGCTGTTCAGCTTCGACGACACCACCCTCAAGGTCCAGGCCGCCTCCGCCGAGCGCGCCCTCGGCGTTGCCCTCGCCGAACTCCGCCAGAGCAATCAGGGCGCGATGGTCGATCGCAAGCAAGGAGAGAAGGTCTCCCTCAACGAGGCTCAGGTCCGCCTGCGCCAGACCGAACTCGACTATGCCAACAATCTGCTCGGCCGGATCACCGTCACCGCCGAGCGCGCCGGGGTTGCTGTCTTCGCCGACGAGAACGACTGGATCGGCCGGCCGGTGGTCACCGGCCAGCGCATCCTCCAGATCGCCGATCCCGCCCGCACCGAACTCAACATCGAGGTTCCCGTCCGCGACGCCATCGTGCTGACGGAGGGCGCGCCGGTGGATTTGTTCCTCGACGTCGATCCGCTGTCGCCCAAGCCTGCAATCCTGACCAGCGCCAGCTACGAAGCCGAGATTACGCCCGCCGGCACCCTTTCCTACCGGGTGCGCGCGGCGTTCCCCGAAGACCTGCCGCCACCGCGCATCGGCCTTCAAGGCACCGCCAAGATATACGGCGACCGGGTGCCGCTGGCGCTCTACCTGTTCCGCCGGCCGCTGGCCTCATTGCGCCAATGGCTGGGGGTCTAGCGCCATGAGCGCCGCCCTCGCCTCGAACGTTCTTTCCTTCGCCCCCAACCCGCACGCCTGGCTCAAGAAGCCCCTGCCGCCGCTGCGGGAAGACATCACCCTGCTCGCCGGCCCGGCCGAGGCCGATGGCACGCCGACCTGGACTATCTACGACCCGACCCGACATCGCTACTTCCGCTTCGGCTGGTCGGGCTTCGAGTTCCTCTCCCGCTGGCATGCCGGCACCGGTGAGGCGCTGCTCAAAGCCATCGCCGACGAGACCACCCTCGAAACCAATCCCGAGGAGTTGGAGCAGCTCATCCGCTTTCTCACCGCCAACACCCTCCTGCGCTGCGATGAGCAAGCTGCCATCAAAACGCTGACCGAGATCGCTCTCAAAGCCAAGCCGTCGTGGGCGGGCTGGCTGCTGCACAACTATCTCTTCATTCGCATCCCGCTGTTCCGGCCGGACCGTTTTCTCAGGCAGACCCTGCCGTGGGTACGGCCGCTGCTCGACCGCCGCTTCGTCTGGACGGTGCTGGCGGCGGGCGCCCTCGGGCTGATGCTGACCCTGCGCCAGTGGGACCAGTTCACCCACACCTTCCAGTATTTTATTAGCATGGAGGGCGCGCTGGCCCTGGCGGTGACCCTGGCCGGGGTCAAGGCCTGCCACGAGCTTGGCCACGCCTGGACCGCCAAGCGCTACGGCTGCCGGGTGCCGACCATAGGCGTCGCCCTGATGGTGCTGATGCCTGTGCTCTACACCGACGTCAGCGACGCCTGGCGTATCGTCGCCCGTCGCCCCCGCTTGCTGATCGGCGCCGCCGGTGTCCTCACCGAACTGGGCCTCGCCCTGATTGCCACCTTCCTATGGAGCTTTCTCCCCGACGGCACCCTGCGCAGCGCCGCCTTCCTGGTGGCCACCACCACCTGGATCACCTCGCTGGCCATCAACCTCAGCCCGTTCATGCGCTTCGACGGCTACTATCTGCTGGCCGACTGGCTGGGGGTGACCAACCTGCAGCCCCGCTCCTTCACCCTCGCCCGCTGGCATCTGCGCCGGTTGCTGTTCGGCTTCGACGATCCGCCGCCCGAGCATTTCTCCCAGCGCCAGACGGTGATCCTGATCGCTTACGCCTGGGCGACCTGGCTCTACCGGCTGATGCTGTTCGCCGGCATCGCTCTGCTGGTCTACCATTTCTTCGTCAAGGTGCTGGGCATCTTCCTGTTCGCGGTCGAGGTCGGCTGGTTCATCGTCCTGCCCATCGTGCGCGAACTCGCCGAGTGGGGCCGCCGCCGCGGCCATCTGCGCTGGAACACCCAGACCGGCCGCACCGCGCTGCTGGCGCTACTGCTGATCGGGCTGGCGGTCGTGCCCTGGCTCAGCCGGATCAGCGTGCCGGCGGTGCTGCGGGCCGCCAGCTACGCCACCATCTTCCCGCCGGCACCGGCGCGCATAGTTGAGATGAATATCGCCACCGGCAAGACGGTCGAGGCCGGCGCCATCCTCTACCGCCTGGAAGCGCCGGAGCTGGTCTTCCGCCTCCGCTCCGCCCGCGACCAGCAGCGCGCTCTGGAAATCCAGATCGAGCGCCAAGCCGGCAGCCTGGAGACCCTCGACAACATCACCGTTCTCCGCGAGCAGCTCCAATCCAGCGTGTCGACCCAGGCCGGGCTGAACGCCCGCATCGAGCAACTCACCCTCCGCGCCCCGTTCGCCGCCGTGGTCGCCGACCTGCCACCCGAGCTTCGTCCCGGCCTTTGGATCAAGCCCGACCAGCCGCTTGGCACTCTGGTGGGGCCGGCAACCGCTGAACTCCGGGGCTATGTCGCCGCCCAGGACGTCGCCCGCATCGCCCAAGGCGCCCATGGCCGTTTTTTGCCCGACGATCCGAACCGGCCGTCCCTGGAGGTCGAACTCATCGAAATCGGCCAGGTCAACGCCGCCGCCCTCGACGTGCCGATGCTGGCCTCCACCCAGGGCGGCCCGATTGCCGTCCAGCCCGTGGGTAAGAGCGGCGCCCTGGTGCCGACGGCCGCCGTCTACCGTGTTGCCATGCGCCCGCTCTCCGCTGAGCCCGCGCCCCGGCAGGTGATCCCGGGCACCGTTCTGGTGGAGGGCGAGGCCCGCAGCTTTATTACTCGAACCTTCCGTGGAGTGGCCGCGGTTCTGATCCGAGAAAGCGGGTTCTGAACGGAGAGACGTCCGGCTCTCTCGCAAGCCGGTCCCCGCAGCTTAACGAAGGGTCAAATCGGCGGTATCTCGTTGAGGGCGTAAAATTCCACCGTCTGAACCCGGCCCTTGACCGGGGCCTCGTACAGGCGCTGGCCGCTCATGTCGAGCCCCGCCACCACTGCGGCGCGGTGGGAGAGCACCACAACGCAGTTATAGTCCTTGGTCAGACCCTCCAGTCGGGCGGCGGTGTTGACCGTGTCGCCGATGGCGGTGAGGATGTGGGAGCGCGGCGGCCCCATTTCCCCCACGATCGCCTCGGCGCAGTGGATGCCGATGCCGATGCGCAGCGGCCGCGCCAATTCACCCCGCAGATGGTGATTGAGCTGGGCCAGCCGGAGCATCATCTCGCGGGCGCCGCGCAGTGCCGCGAGCACGCCATCGCCGGGGTCGGGGTCGTTGAGACCATAGAGAGCCATCAGCCCGTCGCCGGTGAACTGGGAGTAATGGCCTCCGCTAGCCACCAGCGCGGCGTTCATCTCCGAGAAGAACTGGTTGAGCACGAACAGCACGTCGTAGGGCAGCCGGGCTTCGCCCAGGCTGGTGGAGTCGCGCAGATCGACGAACACCACCGTCACCGGCCGTTCGCTGCCCTCCAACCCACCGAGCCGGCTTCCCTCTCTGGCGGTGGCGTCGGCGGGCAGCAGCGGCGTTACCGCCAGATCGGCGGTGGGATGGAGCTGGCAGGCCAGCCGCAGCCCCGGCGGCGCTTGTATCCGCGCCAGCGCCGCAGCCTCCAGAACCGAAGGCGGCGGCAGATGCTCGAAGCCGCGGGTAACCAGGACCCGGCAGGTGGTGCAGCGGCCCCGACCGCCGCAAACCGAAGCGTGGGCGATGCCGCCCGCCCGCAGAGTCTCCAGCACCGAGGCGCCGGGAATCAGCGCCATCACCTTGCCACCGGCATGTTCGAGCCGCGGCGGTCTGGTCAGACGATAGGCCCACGCTCTCACCGCCCGGCCGGCAAAGGGCACCAGCACCAGCACCAGATGCCCGGCCCAGCCCCAGACCGCCATGCGATCGATCTCAGCGATGATGGTCCCGGTGAGATTGGCGTCGTCGAGCATCGCGCCGGCATAGTCCGGGTCCTGCTGCGCCTGCCGGCGCACCTGATTGCCGGCGGCAACGAACCCCGACAGCGCCAGGGTGGGAAGCAGCACCGCGACCATCAGCAATCCGCCCCGCCAGTCGGGATACCAGCGTTTTGTCTGCAGCCAGAAGCGAAGGCCGATGCAGGCGTGTGCCCACACCGTCAGCAGCGCCGCCGCCTGGGTCACTCCCAGTGCCGGCACCACCACCCACTGCACCAGCAGCACCGAGGTGTAATCATGATTGACCTTCAGCACCTCCGAGGCCAGCCGGATGCCGATCACGTGCATCATCAATAGGACGGGGATGGTCAGCCCCAGCCCGAGCTGCCACCACTCGCCGGGGTTCAGCCGCAAATGGCGCCGACGATAGATCGACCACAGCGCGTTTGAATAATGGACAAGGGCGGCCAGCGCGAGCAAACAGCCGCCGCCGGCAGTTCCCCACGCTCCGACGAGAAAGGGCCGTGCGCCGTTGGCCAACCCCAGTGAAACCAGCAGCAAACTGTGGTTGATCAGATGGCTGACGACAAAGGTGAGTATCACCAGCGCCGAAGACAGCCGGAGCCACGCCCGGACCGACGGCGCATCCCAACCCCTCATAATGGTCGTGACGGTGGCGGGCACGGGTGCGGAGGTTTCTGATCAGGGTCGGGCAAGGTGCCAGACATCACGGAAGCCATCACCGCCGATCTCGCCGGGCGCGGCATCCTTATGCCACGTGTAGAGCGGATGGCCCTTGTAGGCGAGCTGCGCCTTGCCGTCTTTGCGGGCCACCGCCGTGAACGCGCCGCCGGGCGCCAACCCGGGCGCGGCCACCAGCGGCGGCCACAGCTCGGTGCATTTGTCGTAGCAGGCCGGCGCGCCGCCATCGTCCTTGTCGAAGACGTAGAGGGACAATCCCCGGCTCTCGGTCAGCACCGGGCCTTTGGCGGTTTCGCCGATCCCGATGCCCGCCGGCCGGCTCTCGGCCATCGCCGCCGCGCTGGCCAGCGCCATTGTCGTGCCGAGGAGACACCCCAAGATACGCTGCCCCATACGATAATCCCTCCTGCAGATTTTGGCGCGATTGGCCTCTTTTTTCCAAGCCAGACCTCGTGGCTTGTAACGAGGATAGCGCCTGGCCGGGCATTGTCCATCCTCTCCGGCAGCACCGTCTCGGTCCGGCGACACGATCCGTCAATCCTTGTAGCACAGCGGATCAAAGGCAGAATGACTGTCCGGGAACCCGTCCGGACATCATTGTGTCCAAACTGCCGTTCTTCACCGGGGTTGCCGGACATACCAGCAGATTCCATTAAACCACCGTTTGGTGGACAGGCCGGAGACAGTTTCCGGGATGTTCCGCTGTGCTACACGAATTGACGAATCGTGTCAGGAGCCCAGCACGGCCAGAAAGCAGTTCACGGGTGCGGCGAGGTGGTGCAGGACGATGTTCCATTCCGGCCTGATTTCGGTGATCTTGCAGCGGCCTTATTAGACATTTCTGGGTAGTCATGCCTCATTAGAGTCTTTCTGGTTCGCCGGAGATTTGCGGAAAGCCTTAATAGTGAAGAAGGTTCCCATTAGCGGATCGCTTTCCAAACTGATGCTCCCACCGAGACTGTTTGTCACAATATTGTAAACTATGTGAAGCCCAAGGCCAGTGTTTCCTGCACAACGATTGGTCGTATAGAATGGCTCGAAGACACGATCTTGAGATTTTTTTGGAATACCGTTGCCATCATCACTGTATATTAACTGAAACTCCCGATCTCCCTGCTTAGTCACAGAAATTCTTAGCGTCCCTTGTTTTCCATCTTTGTATCCATGAGTAACTGAGTTAATAACAAAGTTTGTTATTATCTGAGAAAACGCTCCGGGATAACTATCAAGGTATAGGCTTTCTGGACAACAAATATCAAAGTTGTGTCCTCGATTTTGCCATTCCGGACGCAGACTGATAACAATTTCTTTCAGTTGGTTGCTCAGATCAAAAACCCTTCGTTCACCACTAACTTGATCGGCGGAAACACGCTGAAAGCTTCTTACTAGGTCAACAGTACGCTCGACGTTGCTAAGTAATAAGGTTCCAGTCTCATTGATTTCATTTAAAATGCCGATGATCTGAGATTTTCGAAGAGTCCCGCTGGCAACAGCGTCGCTGGCTGTCTTTACAATCTCTAAACAATGCGTGATAGCGGTAAGAATAACGCCAATAGGCGTGTTTATCTCATGCGCAATACCTGCTGTGAGTTGCCCAAGAGCGGCCATTTTCGTGGTCTGTATCAAGGCAGTTTGTGTTTCACGCAATGTTGCAAGGGCTGTTTCTGCTTGAAATTTTGCGGCTTGCAACTCACTTTCAACAAGTTTGCGCTCAGTTATATCAATGTTGGTTCCGACAATGCGTAAGGCCCTGCCATTCGTGTCGCGCGAAACAGCGCGCCCTCGCCCTAGGATCCATTTCCATGATCCATCCTTTGTTCTCATGCGAAATTCAACGTCAATGCGATGCCGTAGATTATCAATACACTCCTGGCCAACAGACAATGTATTTGTCAGGTCATCAGGATGTATGAGATTTATCCAAGCATTCACATCATGGGTGACCTCATCAGGTTCATAGCCAAGCATTCGAAAATAAGAGGGGCTGAAATATGCGCCACCAGTCGGGACGTCCCAGTCCCACAGGCCGTCGCTGCATGCTTCCATGGCAATGACAAAGCGTTCCTCGCTCTGACGAACTGCAACTAAGGATTCCTCAAGTTTTATTGTTCTTTCCGAGATTTCGGTCTCAAGACGTTGCCGGGTCGTCTCTTCGTCACAGCGGTGACGCCAATGGTAAAATGCGATGCTCAAAGTGGCGAGGCCAACCAGAAAAATCAGCAAGATACTTCCTTCATATTGCTTACCCTTCCAGGGCCAGTCAGCGCCACGACTCTGCGGCGTCGTTCGGCCATGCCAGCATCATGACTGGCCCCCTCGGATGGGCGACCGCGACTCGGACCCTGGATTTGTCAATGCTGCCAGGGTTTGCCCGATGAGGCTAGAGACTGTGTGCCGATTCTGAGGTTTTCACCGTGCCCTTCCACGCCACGCCATCGACGCTGAAGCACGCTGATCCTGCCCGCGTTGGCGCCGCCCACCGGCCTTGGATTATGGTGAAAACTCAAAAACTG
>SESF01029753.1_pt1 | contig 13844 bp, 15 predicted proteins | sample 3171521 | NCBI WGS metagenome assembly SESF01 (sample SAMN10866945, study PRJNA518727) | freshwater metagenome | biome: subpolar coniferous forest; feature: holomictic lake; material: water; isolation source: holomictic Lake 227, 6 m and 8 m depth | place: Canada: near Kenora, Ontario | collected...
CAAAGGGGTTGTCGTATGAACAATATACGAACCAGCAACTGCGATTAGTCCGCCGAACACTACTGCCAAAAGGATGGAGACAAGCAAGTTATAACCTGACGCAACAAGCTTCTGCCTGCACCAATATGCTCCCAGCGAAGCTATAAAAATAATAGGTAATATAATATTATCAGCTCCGTTCAGAGCTCCGGTAGCAACTCCGGCAATACCTGCCATGGATCCGCCCAATAAATTATTCTTATAGTGTCGTTCGGCGGCAATTGCCGTGAGTTTTTCATGAATCCAGTTCCTGCTTGGTCTATCAGTCATTTTGTCCAGATTGTGCAGAAATTGGCTTATATATCGAACTGCGGCGATATTAACTCCGCCGAATTCTGGAGATTTATCAATTACAGTCCGGTATTCCTTCCCGTCCACAGTTGTGATAATTAATCCGGCGTAAGTAATCAGCATGCGGATTTCAGGTCCATTGAGATACTTATTGAGAAAAAGTATTGACTCTCTGACTCGCCGTGCGGTAGCGCCATTATGAAATAAAATGCGCCCTAGAGCTAGAAGCAATTCAATTAGTGGAATCTCTGGAGCAGAAACGCTGTCAATATCTTTAGTGTTCATATAAGTCCTAACTCCCTTTGCTCCTAATTACTCAATAAAGCCTCTTTGACTTTATCAAATCCGATTCTTTGAATCATTTTCGGAAACCTTTCGCCAACTTCACCATTTTCCCTGTAATAGTCAATTGCTTTATGAATGCATGATTCAGCCTGTTCGAGAGTTACTTCTTCGACGAGAAGGTTTCCGTGAAGTTGCATAATTCTTCCATGAATTCCGCCGATAAATATATCTACTTTGCCAAGTTTTTTACCAACTAATCCAACATCAGTTAATTGAGGTTTGGAACAGCTGTTCGGACAGCCTGACACGCCTATTCTGAACTTATTCGGAAGCGTGACATCATAATATCCTTTGTATATCTTTTCCATAAAATGTTTAGTTAGGCTTTCGACATCATATAGCCCGAATCTGCATACAGTTCCTTTGCAGGCATGCACAGCCCTGACTCTCTTTCCGGCTCCGCCGACCATTGCTCCAACAGATTCAATTTCAGCTTTTACCTTTTCCAGGTCTTCGTACTTTATAAACGGTATCTCGATATTGAGTCTTTGAGTAAGCAAATAATATCCTCTGCCATATTTTTCTGATATTTCAGTTATTTTTCTGGATATATTTGCAGGAACAACACCGGCCGGCATAAGCGCTCTGACAGAAAAAAAACCTTCTTCTTTCAGAGACAGAAAACCCTGTCCTCTTAACTTCATTTTCAGTTCGTTGGTCATTTCAACAGACATTGAATCCTCCCATAATTCTTGTTAAAAACTCTTTAGTAAATATCAGAAATTATCAGTATAATATCGGAAGTATCAACGGTCAGCTGAATTTATTCGGTTTTAAAAAGCTTCCTTTTGAAATAGAGCGCCACATTAACAAGTCCTATCATTACCGGAACTTCTACTAATGGTCCAATTACTGCAGCAAAAGCCACTCCGGAATTGATTCCAAAAACCGCTACAGCCACAGCTATGGCAAGTTCGAAGTTATTGCTTGCCGCAGTAAATGACAGAGTAACTGTTTTTTTGTAATTGGCACCAGCTTTCCTGCTCATCCAAAAAGATACGAAGAACATTATCACAAAATAAACAAGAAGAGGAATTGCTATGCGAACTACATCCATCGGTATCTCTACAATGAGCTTACCTTTCAAACTGAACATGACGACTATTGTAAAAAGAAGCGCAATCAAAGTTATTGGACTTATTTTAGGCACAAATTTTGCATGATATTTTTCCTTTCCTACAAGTTTTACACCGACAAAACGAGTTATTGCCCCGGCGATGAAAGGTATCCCCAGGTAAATGAAAACGCTCTCGGCAATCTGACCGATACTTATATTGACTATTGCTCCTTTAAAACCAAACATTGGAGGGAGAATAGTTATAAAAATCCATGCGTAAACGCTGAAAAACAGCACTTGAAAAATACTGTTGAAAGCAACCAGCCCTGCAGCGTATTCGGTATCTCCTTTTGCAAGTTCATTCCAGACAATGACCATAGCTATGCAGCGGGCCAAGCCTATCATGATCAAGCCTACCATGTATTGCGGATAACCGTGAAGAAATACTATAGCGATAACAAACATCAAAATAGGGCCGATAATCCAGTTCTGCAGGAGCGAAACTCCAAGCACCATCTTATTGCTAAATACATCGCCCAATTCTTCGTAACGAACTTTGGCAAATGGAGGATACATCATCAGTATTAATCCGACAGCTATTGGGATGTTGGTCGTTCCGACTGAAAAGATGTTGATAAAATCTTCGATGCCTGAAATAAAATAGCCCAGTCCGACTCCCAGAGCCATTGCTCCAAAAATCCACAGGGTTAAATACCTGTCCAGAAAGGAGAGCTTCTTAGTAATTTGAGACATAATAAATTCCTTATGTTTCAATGATTAGAAAATAAAGTTAAATAGGTAACCGACTATCAGAATTCCGCATCCAACGATGCCGACAAATGTGGCAATTAAAGGCAACTTAAGAACCTTCTTAAGAATGATTATTTCAGGAAGGGAAAGTCCGATTACAGCCATCATGAAGGCAAGAGCTGTTCCAAGGGAAGCACCTTTCTCAATAAGTACTGACACAATTGGAATTATGCCTGCTGCGTTTGAATATAATGGTATGCCGATAAGCACTGAAAGCGGAACGCTGTACCATTCATGACTACCCATGAATGATGCCAGGAAGTTTTGGGGGACGAAACCGTGAAACCCTGCTCCAACTGCAATACCTATTGCCACATAGAACCAAACCTTGCCGACAATATCCTTAATTGCGTCATAACCGTAGCTAATCCTTTGAGAAAGAGACATTGTTTCTTTTGCCAAATCCTGATGTTCAGCATGAATCTGATAAACCCAGTCCTGAACCCACTTTTCAAGCTTGAGTTTGCCGATTATCCAACCGGACAGAATCGCTATTAAAAGCCCGGTTGATATGTAAATCAAAGTTACTTTCCAGCCGAACATTCCGAAGAGAAGAACAACAGCTACTTCATTTATCATGGGAGCCGAAATCAGAAATGAGAAAGTTACGCCAAGAGGAATTCCTGTTTCTACAAAACCCAAAAAAAGAGGAATTGCCGAACATGAACAAAACGGCGTTATGATTCCTATAAGAGCCGCCAGAATATTCCCTCCAAATTCAGACCGTCCTCCAAGAATTTTCAAAACTCTTTCCTGAGTCATATATGATCTGACAATCCCTACAAAGAATATTATCAACGCCAGAAGCATCAGGACTTTAGGCAGCTCAAATATGAAAAACCCCAAAGCATCGGTTATCTTTGCCCCTTTTTCGAGTTTCAAGAGCTTAAAAACAAACCAGTCGGAAATGTTCTGTAATGAAAGATAAACCAAAACCCACAGTATGAGCCAGGCAAATGCTATGGCAATGCTTTTTAAGTTTTTCATTTTAAATGGGATGAGATATTAACTACAAATTCTCTGATCTCGTCTCTGACTTTGCGGTAGCAGTTGAGTTTGTCTTCTTCTTTTTCAAATTCTTTGGCAAGCTTCGGAGGGTCTTCAAATCCAACATGAATGACTTTGGTTTTTCCGGGGAAGAAAGGACAGTTTTCGTTGGCATGACCACAGACAGTTATCACGAAATCAAACTCGATCCCTTTGAGTTCGCTTAGAAGCTTGGAGTAGTGTTTTGAAATATCCACTCCGGCTTCTTTCATTACTTGGACGGCATAAGGATTGAGACCGTGTTTCTCTATTCCTGCCGAATAGGCTTCAAATTCATTTCCTTTAAGATGTTTAGCCCATCCTTCCGCCATTTGGCTCCGGCATGAGTTGCCTGTACATAAAAATAAGATTTTCAACAAGTTTTCTGATTTCTGCATAATTCCTCATGGGTCATACTTATAATTTCTTCTAATCTAACAGCATCTGATTTGATTAAATCGTCATTTTGCAAAGATGATTTTAATAGACTGAGGATTTTTAAACCCAGTCCCGTATTGTCACTGAGATTAAGTTTATAAAAAATCCATTTGCCGTCTTTGCGGCTTTTGAGAAGTCCGGCGTGCTTGAGAATGGACATATGTTTGGATATTGTTGACGGAGCAAGATTTAGTAGCGCTGTAATGCGGCAGACACACAGTTCCCCATTACATAATGACATCATGATTCTTAGCCTTGTAGGATCTGAAACTGCCTTTAACACTTCTACAAATTCATTCATTTTTTCTTTTCCTCGTTTTATCTTTAGCTTAAATCAATTCTATATTTCGTCAAGCAACGAAATAACATTGTCGCAAAAATATCAATTCACACGCCAATAGAACTCGGGGTTACTCTATTTGCCCTCTAATCCAGCTCCACGCAATACCGATATACTCATGTATTGCCATATTTGAAGAAATAAGATGTCCGGCATCAGGGAATTTTTCGATAACAGGCATCCGGCGCTTCGGAGTACTTACAATAAAATCAGTAGGAGCAGGAATCGGGTTCAATCCCTGCTTTTTAAATAGCAGAACGGCTCTAGGCATGTGAGTGGCCGAAGTGACCAACACGAATGGGGCGTCACCAATAATTTTCTTAACATTCATTGACTCTTCATGAGTATCCATAGAGTCGTGATCGGTGATTATATCAGAGAAAGAAATACCTAATTCGACAAGAAATTTCTTTTCAATTTCAGAAGAAGGGTCTTCAGGCGGACCACCTGTAAGAAGTAGTTTTGAACCAGGATTAAGCCTGTAAACCCTGATTCCTTCCATGAGCCGCGACAAAGTGGAATAATTACCTTTTGTATTCATAGGCACGCCGTACATTTCATCAGCTCCTCCTGACAGAACGACAATATAGTCAATTTTCCTGTCAGTTTTTTGCTGATAAACACAATGATAACTCTCAAGCGGGCTTACAAGCATCGTCGATACATCTACAAAACTCAGAAAAGTAATGATAAAAGCTCCTATGCCTATAAGAATTCTGCCAAGTCTTTGCTTCCTTGAGTATGAGAGAAAAGCCAAACCTGCAAATATCAGAATTAAACTGAAAAAAAGCGGATCGAAAAGAAACTCCGTAACGAGTTTCTTTAAGAAAAAGCCTAAAGGCAGGTTATGCATAGAAATAAGTTCTTATAATTTTATATAAGAGCTGACATCATCTTTTCGAGCTTCACTGTATCAACAGCAAAGTTTCTTATGCCTTCAGCAAGTTTTTCTGTAGCCATAGCATCTTCATTATGCATCCAGCGAAAACTCCTCTCGTTGATTCTAATCTTTTCTTCTAGTGATGCTTTTGCTTTTTCAGGCGACAATTTCCTTTCGAGTTCAACATCCTGGGCATTTTTCAGCTGCTCCAAGATATCAGGAGATATAGTAAGGTAATCACATCCTGCAAGCTCTACTATTTCGTCAACATTTCTGAAGCTTGCGCCCATTACGATTGTTTTATATCCATAGTTTTTGTAGTAGTTATATATTCTTGCTACAGATGTGACTCCTGGGTCTTTTTCTGCTGCATATTCTCCGATATTTGTGTTTTTCTTATACCAATCGAGAATTCTGCCTACAAAAGGAGAAATGAGAGTTACTCCTGCCTCAGCGCAGGCAATAGCCTGGGCAAAACTAAAAAGAAGCGTCAAATTACAATGGATATTTTCCTTCTCGAGTTGTCTGGCAGCCTCTATTCCTTCCCATGTCGAGGCTAATTTAATGAGTATTCTATCTGATGGAATACCAAGCTCCTTATACATTCCTATGATTTCATGAGCTTTTTCTATGCTCCCTTTTGTATCAAAGGAGAGTCTGGCATCTACCTCGGTAGAAACTCTTCCTGGAATTATTTTCAGTATTTCTTTCCCAAAGTTAACGGCCACTCTTGTTATAGCCTTGTCTAGAACTTTATCATTGCCTGCGACTTTGGATTTAGCATAACTTACAGCATCAGTAATCAGGCCTTTATATGTCTCATTTGAAGCTGATTTTAAAATAAGGGATGGGTTTGTCGTAGCATCAGTCGGAGTAAATTTTGCAATTGAGTTAATATCGCCTGTATCGGCTACTACTACTGTCATTTTTTTGAGAGATTCTAGTTTGTTCATATCTCAAGCACCCTTTCTATTGTCGTTGATATTTTAGACTAAGTTATTACAATGATATATGTAATTGACAAAAAATAAACAAGTCATTCATTATTTAAATCAAACGCGTTTATTTTAACATGATAAGGAGTTTTCCTGTATGAAAAAGATTTTTATTTTAATATGTTTAATAGCAATATCATTTTTAGCTTATTACGGGTATAAACACTTTATAAAAGAACGGGTTCTAGGCGACTATTCCCAGCAAAATGATATTAGAGACCAAGCTCTTCATAATCTAACTTTAAACCAAGGCGATGATATTTATAATTCCGCTTTTTATCTGACAGCAAAATGGACATCAGAACTAGAAACTAATCCAAATAACTCATCAGTCAAAATGGAAGTTATTGCAACCAAAACAGAGTCCGCAAAAGGCAAGAAAGTAATAGCCCTATCCTCTATGAAAGGAATCACCCCAAAAGGCACAAAAGAAGGCTCTCTAATGTGCCATGTTTTCAGAAAAGATATTACTCAGGACAGCCCTTTCGTATGGGTAAGAATAAGTGCTACTATAGACGGACAGCCTCAATCACCTATTATCAAATCTTTAGGCAAGTTTAACTAATTCCAAACTTTTTGTCTCTATAGTTCTTTAGATTAAGATAGACAGACTCTGGTATGTTGAGCTCTCCGCGCCCGAAGCCAAGGTTGATTGAAGGCTGGTTTTCTCCATGAAAGTCCGTTCCACCTGAAATAGCAAGCGTTAATTCTTCTGCGCACTTTAAGAGAACTTTGTGCTGTTTGAGTGTGTATTCAGGGTAATAAGCTTCGACGCCATCTAGTCCAAGATTAACCAATGATATAATATCCGTCTTGATATTTCTTATATCATTTTTATTTCTATGAAGAGGATGCGCCCAAATAGCTATTCCGCCTGATAGGTGTATCACATCTATAACTTCCTTAACCTCAGGTAGTATCCGCGGAGTATAACATTCAGAACCCCTTGCAAGACATGAAGAAAATACTTCCTGAACATTATTAAAGTATTTTTTCTTGACAAGCAGAGAAGCAATGTGTGGCCGGCCTAATACTTCTCCTTTAGATTCAGCTGTAAGCTCCTCTTGAGTTAACTCATAGCCCTTAATATTCAATTTCTCTATTATTGTAATATTTCTTATTGCCCTGTTGCGCCTGGCATTTTTCATTAAAGCTACCAACTGTTCATTTCTGGAGTCAATCCAGAATCCCAGGATATGAAGCTCTCGATGATTCCAGGCTCCAGCAATCTCAACTCCCGGAATAGCTTTTATTGGCGAATCTTTGGCAGCCTTTAAGAATTCTTCCATACCATTTGTTGTGTCGTGATCGGTAAGAGCAATAGCCTTCAAACCTATTTCAATAGCTTTTTTGACTATTTCATCAGGCGAAAGAGTTCCATCAGAAGAAGTACTGTGTATATGCAAATCTATCATTCTTGCAACATGATTAAAATTGAATTTGTTTAGTTTAAGTAATACTAGATGATGAGTTATTATTTTAAAAGCAGTGTACAGTATCTATAGAATTAAAAACAGTCTCTAATTTTTCTAAGTTTTGTTGAATATTTTCCATATTAACTAAAATTAGGGTTAAACCACATTATTTCTTAAAAAGGGAAACCTTCTTGCTTATGGAATCTTTTTTATTTCTAGGAACGGCCTCGATCTCGCCATTTTACGCATTCAGCCACAGCGATACAGTCGGAAAAATAATAGTCGTAGCTCTATTTATAGTCTCAATTTACAGCTGGACTGTTATGATAGATAAATTTATCAATATGTCCAAAATGCTCAAACAGTCCAAGTCATTCCTATTGCTTTTCAGAGATGCCAAATACCCTCTCATGGTTTATGCAGAAGGCAAAAAAGAAAAATCTATGTTAGGTGACTTATACCGTAGGGCGGCAACTGAACTGATCGAATTTTACAATTTAGATGAATCACATGCAAACCAGTATGGAAGCAAAGCCTTTCCAAACCAGAAACTTACATTTGGACAGCTAGAAACAATCAGAACTATTCTTGACCAGTCAGTTTCAGATAAGATTCTCGAACTCGAAGATAAGATGGGATTCCTGGCTACGGCAATAAGTATCGGTCCATTGATGGGGCTTTTCGGCACAGTCTGGGGAATAATGATGGCTTTTATATCCATGGGCGTAATAGGAAAGGCTGATATTCCAGCTATGGCTCCCGGCGTAAGCAGTGCTCTTCTTACTAGCGTATTGGGGCTAATAGTCGCCATCCCGTCACTTGTCGGTTATAATATACTTTCAAGCTATATCAAGAAACTCATAGCCCACATGGATAACTTCGCAGATGATTTCGTAACGAAACTCAAACTTGAACACCACAACTAAGCTAGCCTACTACTAAAAATGAGAAGACAAAGAAGAAACTCTTCACTTGGAGCGATCAATCACATTGACCTGACCAACCTCATTGATGTGGCGTTCACTTTGCTTATTGTCTTTATGATTACCATCCCTCTTGTCGAATTTAATGTAAATGTCTCTCCACCGGAAATGAACGCTCAGCCTATAGAAGACAAAGATAGCGTATATGTAAACCTCAATAGTAAAAATCAGGTCTTCTTTCAGGATCAGTTAGTTACTGATCAAGTTCTTCAACAGAAAGTTGATGAAGTAATAACAAGAAAACCTAATGCCAATGTATTTCTGAGAGCCGATGGAATATGTTCCTACAATCAAGTAATGGATGTCATGAAAACCATCAAAGCTGCAGGCGCAAAAAATATCTCCCTCATCACCACTAAAGAAAACTAAGGCCGCTATGAAATTAATGCTCGCCTTTGGATAGACGAGCATTATGCCTAGCCGCTTAAATCTATTAAGCTAACACCCTTTTAACTCTCTTTGCCTCTGCATCAATTCCAGCCACGAGATCCTTAATAATATCTGCAACAGGTTCAGACTTGTTAACCAAACCTACAGATTGTCCTGACATAAGCGAACCGTGTTCTACATCACCATCCTGAACAGCTTTTCTCAGAGCGCCCATCCAGTACTCTTCAACTTTGTGCTGAGCTAAATTTCTTGTTATAGTGCCTTCATCAATCTGCTTTATGAGGTCGAGCTGAAGTTTTCCAAAGGCCTCGTATCCTTTATTTCTCAATGCTCTGACTGCTACTACGGGCAGACGGCTGTCAAACTGTGGAGTAGCGACTGCATCTCTGGCATTGGCATTGATGAATTTTTGTTTAAACTTAGGATGAGCCAGGCACTCTTCTGCCATTGCAAAACGAGTTCCGAGCTGAACTCCTGAAGCTCCCATAAGAAGCATGTGAGCGCAAATTTTACCGGTAGCAAGACCGCCTGCTACAAATACAGGTACTTCAGCTACTTCAAAAAGAACCTGCTGGAGCAGAACTATCAAGCTTACATGTCCTACATGCCCACCTGCTTCCGTGCCTTCAAGTATTATTGCATCAGCGCCGTATCGAACCATTCTATGGGCTATCGAGTCTGTAGAAGCAAAACAAATTACCTTGGCCCCAGTATCTTTTGCTGCCTTAATTTCAGCTTTGTCAGGAAAACCGCCTGCAAATATTACATAAGGCAAATTAAGCTCTTTGATTAACTCAAGATGCTGTTTGTAAGCAGGAGCAATAGTAATAATATTTACTCCAAAAGGTTTATTTGTAAGCTTCCTTGTCTCTTCAACTTGTTTCTTGAAAACTTCAGGAGGTGTATTTCCACCTGCCAAACATCCAAACCCGCCGGCATTACAAACAGCTGAAACCAGATGAGGCTCGCTTACCCAGGTCATGGCTCCTGAAATTATGGGGTATTTAACTCCTAGAAAATCGCTCCCTCTTTTAAAGAGTCTTTGAGATAGTTCTGACATTATTTTCTCCTATTTTTAATTTGTATGAATGTACGCCAATACTATATTTTATATTTTATAAGTCCACAAATTCCATCCTTATGGCAAGTTTTAGGTAAAAAATCAATTGATTTTTAACTCTTGATAATTATATTCAGAATTCTACTTAAGCCGAAGTGGCGAAATGGCAGACGCGCTAGACTCAAAATCTAGTACCCGCAAGGGTGTAAGGGTTCAAGTCCCTTCTTCGGTACCATCTTAATTAGCCTCAAAAAAACTCTTAAAGCTCTAGCAAGTTAAAAAAGTGGGCTCTTCGCCAACAAGTGGGGGCAAAGTTAATTAAGCGCATAATGCTCTTACTCTCAATCTATAGTTCTCAAAATTCCTGAAACCGAAGGCTCTTCTGGAAATCATTTCCATCTTGGTATGAAAACCTTCAGTAATCGAATTGGTTCTTGTAAACCTCCACATCCTGACTATCTCAACTTTCCATATATCAAGCGTATTTCCTAGAGTTTCAAGGCTTTCCAGTTTACAATATTTAAGTTCTTCTATCATATTCAGAAACTTGCTGAGCAACTCTCTGGCCTTACTTTTTTTTACATCCCTTACAAGCATTAACATTGTTAGTTCCTGCTTGAAAGAGTAAATTCTTTTCACAGGAGTAAATCAAGAAAATCAAGCACTTCTGATGATTCTTTGAGAGTAAGCCATATAATTTATATCAGATTTTGAGTTATCAACAGCTTAAGAGCTTCTATTTGCAAGAAGCTCTTTAATCTATCTTTAAAATATGAGAAATCAGACAGTTTTTAAAAAGGTCGATCAATATACTAGGATCAAGGAAGTAAAAGGTCTAAATATTTATCCTTTCTACAAAGAATTGTTTTCTGCTATAGATACTGAAGTTATTATTACTGGACACCAAAAGGTATTGATGCTCGGGTCTAACAGTTATACGGGCTTAACGACCCATCCTGAAGTGAAAGAAGCGGCAATCAACGCCATTAGAAAATATGGAACAGGGTGCTCAGGATCAAGAATTCTTAATGGCACTCTTGATATACATATAGAACTTGAACGAGCCTTAGCAGACTTTGTGGGAAAAGAAGATGTTATCATATATCCTACGGGATATTCCGCGAATGTGGGAGTTTTGTCTGCCTTGATGACGAGGCATGATCATTTTTTTATGGATGATTTGAATCATGCAAGTTTGATAGATGGTGCACTGCTTTCTAGAGCTCATATTCACAAATATGAGCATAATAACATGGAGAGCCTTAAACGCCTCTTCGAAAAACATAAGGATACAGAAAATCTTATTGCTGTTGACGGAGTTTTTAGTATGGATGGAGATATTGCAAAGCTCCCAGAAATTGTAAACTTTGCAGAGAAATATAACACTGTAGTCGTTGTAGATGAAGCTCATGCCATTGGGGTTATCGGAAAGGATGGAAGTGGTACGGCGTCTCATTTTGGGCTTACTGATAAAATCGATATCATTATGGGAACTTTTAGTAAATCCCTTGCTTCTGTTGGTGGGTTCATAGCTTCAGACGCTACAATTATAGAATTTCTCAAACACTGGTCTAGATCGCTACTATTTAGCGCAAGTTTACCTCCAGCATGCATTGCTTCAGCTCTTGCCGCGCTAGAAATCATTAAGGAGAATCCAACAATAAGAGACTCCTTATGGAGAAATACAAGGCAAATGCAAGATGGGCTGATAGCTGCTGGATTTAATATAGGAAACTCAGAGACGCCTATAATTCCTATAATAATCGGCCCTGATGAAAAAGCATACATTATGACTAAGCTTTTGCTAGAGAATGGCATATTTGTAAACCCAATAGTATCTCCAGCTGTGCCTAAAAACTGCTCTCTAATAAGAATAAGTCTTATGGCAACACACACTGAAACTCAAATCGCGTATGCAATTGAAAAATTAACAAAAACAGCACAATCCTTGGGAATAATTTAATATTCAATAATGCAATCTGTCTTAATTACAGGAACTTCAGGATTTATAGGCTCTCATCTGGCTGAGATTTTCCTAAAACATAATTGCAACCTCGCCCTATTTATCAGGAAAAGAAATGAGCTAATTGATGAATTTGAACAGCGAGGAGCCAAAATCATTGAGGGTAGTTTTGAATCTAAAAAAACCTTAATGTCTGCAGTTCATGGCATGGATGTTGTGATCCATAATGCTGGTACGACAAAGGCATTTCAGGAACAAGAATATCTAAAGGTTAATTCACAATACACCAAGAATCTTCTTAATGTCTTAAACGGAAATCAAAAATTAATCTTTATCAGTTCGCAAGCTGCGGCAGGCCCTTCAAGTTTTTCAAAACCACTTACAGAAGAAGCAACTCCCAATCCAATTAGTTATTATGGGAAAAGTAAACTGCTTGCCGAACAATACATTAAAGAATGGGGAGCTCAAAATAACAGCAATTTCATAATTCTAAGGCCATCTGCCATTTTTGGGCCTGGAGATAAAGCTTTTTTCCCTTTCTTCAAAGCAGCATCAAAAGGGTTTTATTATACTGTGTCTCATGGAATTGAGCAGTTCTCTATTATCTATGTCAAAGATCTGGCTTTTGCTATTATTAAATTAGTAGAATCAGGAGTAAAGGGGAAAACATATTTTGTTTCCTCAAATGATTATTGTAACCAAAATGACCTTATGGAAAATATTAAAAAAACATATAATAGAAAAAAATTATTAACGGCAAGAATTCCTATACATTTGATATCTTTTGGTGTAAATATTTTTGAGAAATTCTATAGAAATATCTTCACTTTAAACTCACAGAAGTTGTTAGAGCTTAAACACAGATCATGGTTAATAAGCAGTAAACAAATAAATGATGACTTGCAGTGGGAGGCAGAATATTCTCTAGAGCATGCAGTGAATGAAACGGCACAATGGTATATTTCACATAAATGGCTATAAATCTAAACCTTGTGATAAGTGATAATATATAAATATAATTTGGGAATCTCAATATTATGATTGAAGTTAGAGAAGTTAATTCTCTAAGAGAGTTGAAAGCTTTTGTTCGTTTTCCTTTAGAGCTTTATAAAAACAATAATTATTTTGTTCCTCCATGCCTGCAGGATGAGATCACAACACTAAGAAAAGATAAAAACCCAGTTTTTGAATCCTGCACAGCAAGATATTGGTTGGCATATAAATACAATAAAATAGTTGGTCGTATCGCAGGGATTATAAATTTTATGTCAAATCAAATATGGAAGCAAAAATATATCCGATTCGGCTGGCTAGACTTTATAGATGATATAGAAGTTTCTAAAGCTCTTTTTCAGGCTGTTGAAGATTGGGCTAAACAACAAGAGTTATCTTATATTCATGGGCCATTAGGATTCTGTGACCTGGATAAAGAGGGAATGCTAGTGGAAGGATTTGAAGAGTTGTCAATGATGCACTCCTATTACAATTACCCTTATTATCCAGGACATCTTGAAAATCTTGGTTTTGCGAAAGAGGCGGATTGGATTGAATTTCAAATAACTAACCTCTCTTACCCACACGAGCTCAAAATGATGTCATTAATTGTTCAAAGAAAATTAAGCGATTTTAGAGTGTTAAAGATAAAGAATAAAAATGATATTTTGATGTATAAAAAAGGTATTATAAATGTCATTAATGCATCATATAAAAATCTTCATTCTGTTATTCCTATTAATGAAAAAATCTTCTTCCATTACTTCCCTAATCTATTCTTCTTTCTTACAAAGCTAGATTTTATTTCAATAGTCCTTG
>SESF01005803.1_pt1 | contig 13828 bp, 13 predicted proteins | sample 3171521 | NCBI WGS metagenome assembly SESF01 (sample SAMN10866945, study PRJNA518727) | freshwater metagenome | biome: subpolar coniferous forest; feature: holomictic lake; material: water; isolation source: holomictic Lake 227, 6 m and 8 m depth | place: Canada: near Kenora, Ontario | collected...
GGACGTCTGGGCCAGCATGGGCCAGGAGGACGAGGCGGCGGAGCGCCTGGCGCGGATGCGGCCGTATGCCGCGACGGCGCAGCTTTTTGCCGCCGCGCGTCCCGACGCGCTCTTCATGCACTGCCTGCCCGCGCACCCGGGCGAGGAAGTGGAGCAGGCGGTGCTGGACAACCCGCGCTCGGTGGTCTTCGACCAGGCCGAGAACCGCCTCCACATGCAGAAGGCGCTCCTCGCCCAGCTGGCGAAGAGCGCCCGGCGGTGAATGCCGCCGCGGGTGGCGCGGCCTGAGGGGCCCGGGTGAGGCGCGGCCGAGCGCCGGCCCCGGATTGGATTTGCGCCCGGCGCCCGGCGTCCTTCATCTTACGATTCTCCATGAAAATCGTCCTTGCCTACTCGGGTGGCCTCGACACGTCCGTCATCGTCAAGTGGCTCCGCGAAACCTACGACGCGGAAATCGTCACTTTTGCCGCCGACATTGGCCAGGAGGAGGAGCTGAAGGGGCTGCCCCAGAAGGCCCGCCGGACCGGGGCGTCCAAGCACTACACCCTCGACCTGGTCGAGGAGTTTGCGCGCGACTTCATCTACCCGATGATCCGCGCCAACGCGATCTACGAGGGCCAGTACTATCTGGGCACCTCGATCGCCCGCCCGCTGATCGCGAAGGCCCAGGTGGCGATCGCGGCCAAGGAAAAGGCGGACACGGTGGCGCACGGCGCCACCGGCAAGGGCAACGACCAGTGCCGCTTTGAGCTGACCTACATGGCGCTCAACCCCCGCCTGCAGATCCTGGCGCCGTGGAAGCTGGAGGCCTTCCGCCAGGAGTTCCCCGGCCGGGCCGAGATGATCGCCTACTGCACGGAGCACCGGATCCCCGTCGAGGCCTCGCTCAAGAAGCCGTATTCGATGGACCGCAACCTCCTGCACATCTCCTACGAGGCCGGCATCCTCGAGGACCCGTGGTTTGACCCCACCACCCCGGAGAACAAGGGCATGTTCAAGCTCTCCGTCTCGCCCGAGGACGCCCCCAACAAGGCGGAGTACGTCGAGCTCGATTTCGTGCAGGGCAACTGCGTCCGCGTGAACGGCCAGAAACTCTCGCCCGCCGGCGTGCTCAAGACCCTGAACCGGCTGGGCGGCAAGCACGGCATCGGCCGCGTCGACCTGGTCGAGAACCGCTTTGTCGGCATGAAGAGCCGCGGGGTCTACGAGACCCCGGGCGGCACGATCCTGATGCAGGCCCACCGCCAGGTGGAGTCGCTGACGATGGACCGGGAGGTCATGCACCTGCGCGACTCGCTCATCCCGAAGTACGCCGAACTGGTCTACTACGGCTTCTGGTTCGCCCCCGAGCGCGAGGCGCTGCAGGCGCTGGTCGACGAGAGCCAGAAGTACGTCACCGGCACCGTCCGCCTCAAGCTCTACAAGGGCAACATCATCACCTGCGGCCGCCGGTCGAAGTATTCGCTCTACGACCTGAACATCGCCTCGATGGAGGGCGTGAAGAGCTGGTACAACCAGACCGACGCGACCGGCTTCATCCGCCTGAACGGCCTCCGCCTCCGCGCGCGCAACCTGGCGCAGGGCGGCCCGAAGGTCTGAGCCGCGAGCGGGGGCGCCGGGCGCTGGCCCGGCCGCCCCGCGCTCAGAACAGCGAGGTGGCGACGATGCCGACGGCGGAGATCGGGCCCGAGTCGCCCATGCCGTCGAGCGCGCGGTCGGCCTTCCGGAGTGTGCTCTGGGCGGACGTGAACAGCGTGTCGTCGTGCAGGAGCTTGCCGAGCGTGCCCTCGCCCTTGGCGAGCTTGTCCGAGACGGCCCGGAGATTGGCCACGGCCGCCTTCAGGTCCTGCGCGGCCGCCTCGTCATAGACGAGGGCCCCGAGGGCGCCCTTGCCCGACTTCACCTGGGCGAGGATGCCCTGCGCGTCGGCGACGAAGCTCTTGGCCTGGGTGGCGGTGGACTGGATCTCGCCCACGGCCGCGACCAGCTCGTCGTGGAGGGTGGGGTCGTTGATCAGCTTGCCGAGCGTGCCCTCGCCGCGGTTGAGCTTGCCGGTGATGGCCTGCAGGTTGGCCATCGTGGCGTCGATCCGCACGCTGTTGGTGGTCACCATCTGGTCGAGCTTCTGGAACAGCCCGGGGTTCTTCCCGTCGCCGTTGACGCTGGTGCCAAACGTGCCGAGGGCGCCCTCCAGCTTCTGGCCCAGCGCGCTCAGCTCGGTCATGATGGCGTTGATGTCCGGGGTGACCTTGGTGCGGATCTCGGACCCGGGCGCGAGCGGGGCCGCCGTCGCCGAGCCCAGGTCGAGCCCGACGTAATTGGTGCCGATCAGGCCGGCCATGATGATGCTGGCGGTCGCGTCGCTGGCGATCTTGGTGCCGGCGTCAATCCGCAGGACGGCCTCGGCCCGGCGGCCGGCGAGGCGGGTCTTCTCGATCACGCCGATCTTCACGCCGGCCATGCGGACCTCGTCGCCCTCCTTCAGCTCCTTCAGGCTCTCGAAGCCGGCGACGAGGGCGTAGCCCTCCGGCCGGAAGAGCTTGCCGCCGCTGAGCGTCTCGAACGTGACCCAGGTCAGGGCGAGCCCGAGGAGAAAGAAAAGCCCGACGCGGGCCGTTTGGTGCAGTTGGTTCATGGTTCAGGTCTCCAGTTGTTTGTAACGGGGATGGGCCAGGTCGATCTGGGGATAGAGGAAGCGCGCCACGCGCTCGTCCTGCGGCTGGCGCAGCTCGGCGGGGGTCCCGAGGAAGATCAGGCGGCTGTCCATCAGGATGCCGACCCGGTCCGCGATGTTGAGCGCCAGGTCGCGGTCGTGGGAGACCACCACCGTGGTGACGTGATACTCGTCCTTCAGGGAGGCGATGATCTCGGTGATGGTGGCGGACATCACGGGGTCGAGCTCGCTGGTGGGCTCGTCGTAGAGCATGAGCTGCGGCTCCATCACCAGGGCCCGGGCGATCGCGACGCGCTTCTTCATGCCGCCGGAGAGCTCGGAGGGAAACTTGGCCGCGGCCCCCGCGAGCGAGAGGATTTGCAGCGCGTGCCGGACCTTCGTCCGGATGTCGGCCTCGCTGCCGAGCCGGTGCTCGCGCAGGAAGAGCGCGAGGTTGTCGTAAACCGTGAGGGAGTTGAACAAGGCGCCGGCCTGGAAGACCATGGCCATCCGCACCAGCGCCCGGGTGGACTCGGCCGTGGCATCGTGCCCGTTGATCCAGGCCCGCCCGGACGTGGGCGCCTCCAGCCCGACCAGGTGCTTGAGCAGGACGCTCTTGCCCGAGCCGCTGGGGCCCATCAGGACGAAGATCTCGCCGGGCTCGATCGTCAGGGTGATGTCCTGGAGCACGACATGGGAGCCGAAGCGCTTGGACAGGTTTTCCAGCCGCACGCCGGCGGCGGGGGACTCGCGGGTGGTGACCGCAGGGGACGGGGGGAGGGCGGGCATGGCGGGGGTCACATGAGGGCCTTCGTGACGAAGTAATCGAGCACGAGGATGAGGATGAGGGAGGCGACGACCGCGCGGGTGACGGCGGCGCCGATCTCCCGCGGGCCGCCGCGGGTGTTGAGGCCGATGTTGCAGCAGACGAGGACCACGACGAAGCCGAAGGTCTCGGCCTTGATCAGGCCGTTCAGCACATCCTGGAACTTCATGTAGCGGCGCAGGACGGAAAAATAGGCCTCCGGCTCGATGCTGATGAAGGCGACGTGCTTGGCCACGATGGCGCCGCCGAACCAGCCCACCAGGTCCGCGATGATCGCCAGCACCGGGACCATGACCAGCACCGCGGCGAGCCGCGGCAGCACCAGGATGCGGGCGGGCGGGATGTTCATCGTCACCAGCGCGTCGACCTCCTGGTACACCTTCATGGAGGCGAGCTCGGCGGTGATGGCCGAGCCCACGCGACCGGCGAGCAGGATGGCGACCATGACGGGCCCGAGCTCGCGGGCCATCGAGAGCCCGACCAGCGAGCCGATGAACTGCTTGGCGCCGAAATTCTGCATGGAGTAGCCGGCCTGCAGCGCGAGCACGCTGCCGATGAAAAAGCTCAGGATGGCGACGATCGGCAGCGTGGTGTAGCCGATCAGGTAGCACTGCTCGATGAAGCGCGCCCGCTGGCGCGGCAGGGAGCCCAGGTGGGAGGCGGCCTGCACCAGGAGCTGGAGCGTGCTCCCGAACCCTTCGAAAACTGTGATGATGGCTTTCATATCAGCGGGACGACGACGACAGGGTGCGCGGAGCGGGAGAAAAATCGAACCAGAAGACGTGTCCGGCCCGGTCGCCGGGCTCGCGCCGCCACCCGAGGAGGCCGTGGACGAGGGACACGCGCCGCCGCCCGGGGCCGGACTCAACGCCCAGCAGCGGGCCGAGGTGGAACGCCGTGCGGGGGCCCTCGCGGCGCCAGGTCACGGCGCGCCAGAGCGCGGACCACTGCTGGTCGTCGGGCGCGCGCTGCTCGAAGCGATAGAGGGCGAAGAGGGGCGTCCACGCCTCCCGCACCTGCTCGTTGCGGGTGAACAGGGCGTCGAAGGGGCTGAGGAACTGGATCTGGCGGCGGCCGGCGCCGTTGTCCCAGTGGCTGAGCCACGGCCAGAGATGGGTGAGGTGCGCGGGCGCGGCCCGGGGATTGGTCACGCTGCGCTGCTCCAGCGACCAGTAGAGCACGTAGAAAAACTGGGTCTGGGTCTGCGCGACCCCGGACTCCGTCCAGGTCGCCCGGCGCACGAGGGGCCACAGGACCCAGGTTTTGTCCACGCCCCGGCGGACCGAGTGGGTGTAAAACGGGCCCCAGCGATTGACGCTGACCTGGTCGCCGCGGCCCTGCACCAGCAGCGGCCACAGGTAGCGGGTTTCCTGGTAGCGGTCGGGGAGGGTGCGGTCGGTGCGGCCGAAGAACGGCCAGGCGTAATTCTCGTCGAGGGAGCCGCTCCGCTGGTCGCGGGTGTAGAAGGGGAGGAAGCCGAACTGCCGGGTCGGCGGGGTGCCGGCCGGGGCGTCCGCGGCGGGCTGGATCGTGTGGTCCCAGCCGAGCGGCCAGAGGAAAAAGGAGCGGTGGAAGCGCTCCGGCTGGTCGCTCCAGCCGACCAGCGGCCAGAGCGCGACGCCGTGCGTGGTCCCGCGGGTGACCTGGACGAACGGCCACGGGGTGGAGGTCGTGACCGCGCCCCGCTTTTCCGCGCGGAGGTAGAGCGGCCAGGCGACCCACGACAGCTCGTCCAGGGTGAAGCGGCGCTTGAGGGTGCCGCCCAGCGGGAACAGCGCCTGATAAGAGGTCGCGGGGTCGCCGGTTTGGTGCGAAAACCAAAACGGCCAAATCTCGGCGGTGGCCACAGGGTCCGACGGAGACTCCGGCCCCTCGCGCTGGGGACCGGACCGGTTGATGAGCTGGAGCAGCGCCCAGTGGTACCGCTCGCTGTCCGCCCGATAGATGAACAGCGGGTAGAGCACGGTGGTTTGCGTGGTCAGGCCGCGGGCGTCCTCGGTCCGCACCCAGAGCGGCCGCAGCCCGGAGACCGCCCCGCCGTCGGTCGTGATTTTCTTGAAAATCAGGGGCCCCGCGCCTTCCCACGACACCGGGCGCCCTGCGTCGTCCCTCTGGGCCACCCGCACCGGCCAGTCATTGCGTTCGTCAGCGCCGACCCGCGCGGAAAGCGCGGACAGACAGCCAAGGAAGGCAAGGAAACGGCCAGGATTCATGGTGAAACGGGAGCAGCAAGGAGGAGCCAGCGTTAGAGTGGGGTGGACGGAGGACGGTTCCCCCGAACACGATGATATTTAGGGGTCTATGCTAAAATGAATCCGATGCTGGCGCAAATGGTATGTTCGCCGGCCGGCCCCGGGAGGTGAACGGGCCGTGCCGCAGGTCGAGCCAGCCGCGGTGCGCGCGGTGGCCGGGTTTGAAGAAGGTTTTCCCGTTGAAGTGGTCGGAACCTGGCGGTGTCATGCCCGGGTGGTTATGAAGCCGCTTTTCGCCGCAGGGCAAATCTTCCGACCGGGCCGGGCCGGCGCGGCCCGCGGCCAACCCTGCAACGCCGGGGGCGGGTCATGCGCATAAGCGGCGGCCGGGCGCGGGGCATTCCGCTGGCCGTGCCCAAGGGCGACGCGGTCCGGCCGGCGACCGACGGCCTGCGGCAGGCGGCCTTTTCCAGCCTGGGGGCCTATGTCGCCGGGGCGCGGTTTCTCGACCTCTTCGCCGGCAGCGGGGCCTATGGGCTTGAGGCGCTCAGCCGGGGGGCCGCCGGCGGCGGGTTTGTGGAGAAAAACGCCAAGGCCGCCGCGTGTCTGCGCCAGAACCTCGCCGCCGTGTGCAAGAGCCTGGGCCGGGACACGGCGGACCTGGAAGTCCGGCAGGCGGACGCGCTCACTGCGCCGCTGGAGGCCGGCGGCGTGCCGGACCTCGTGTTCATCGATCCGCCGTATGCGCTGATCCGCACGGTGGCGCCGGGGCTCTTCGCGCGGCTGGCCGTGGCGCTGGCGCCCAAGCCGGACGCGCTTGTCGTCTTCGAGATGCCCGGCGAGATCGACCTCGCGCCCGACGGCTGGGTGCCGGTGAAGCGGCTGGGCCAGGGCGTGCGCCAGCCCACCGTGGTGTTTTTCACCCGGCGGCCCCCGGCCCCGACGGCGTAGCCCGCGGGGCGCGCGGCGGACCCGGCTCAGAGCAGGCCGAGCCGCGCCCGCAGGATCGCGAGCGCGGCGATCACCGCGGTTTCGGCGCGGAGCACGCGCGTCCCGAGGTGGACGCAGGCAAACCCGGCGGCGCGCAGCTGCGTGCGCTCCGCGGCGGACCAGCCGCGCTCGGGCCCGAAGGCGAGCACCGCCGGCGCCGTCACCGCGACCGCGGCGAGCGACTGGGGGGACTCGTAGTTGTCGAGCGCGAGGCGCGTGCCGGCCGGGGGCAGGGCGGCGAGCACGGCGGCGAGGGTCTGCCCGTGCGTGACCGCCGGGAGCCGGGGATCGAACGCCTGCTCCGCGCCGGTGATGAGCTGGCGGCGCCATTCACCCGAGGACCAGAGCCGGCTGTCCGCGTAGCCCGGCTCGCTTTTTTCCGCGCGGAAAAAATGCAGCGCGCCCACGCCCAGCGCGGTGGCCTCGCGCAGGATGTCCCGCGCGGTCTGCGGCCGCGGCAGGCCGACCAGCAGCACGACCGGCTCCGGCGGCGGGGGCGGGGGGCCCCAGGCGAAGGTCAGCGTGAGCGCGGCCGGGCCCACCGCCGCCAGCGTGCCCCGGCCCCGCGGGCCGTTGACCACCCCGGCGTCAAACGTGTCGCCGACCTGCCGGCGCAGCACGCCGAGCAGGTGGACCGCCCGCGGATCGGTCCGCGCCAGCGGCGCGTCCAGCTCGGCCGGCTCGAAGAGGATGAGGTTCACGGCGGGCAGGCTGGCGGGCCGGGCCACCCGAGTCGAGAGCCCGCCGTCCCCCGGCCCGCGCCTCCGATTGGGCCGCAAATTCATCTGGTGTCGGAAAACGCCCCGGCCAAGTCTCCTCCCCATGAGTTCCCTTGCGACCCCCGCCGGCCGAATCTTCCAGAAAATCACCGGGCGGGAAACCGCCGCGCTTCTCGCGGTGGCGTGGCTCGTCCCCTTCCTCGTGCACCTCGCGCCCTGGTCGGGCGACCGGCCCCTCGGCGCCCACCTCCTGCCGATGTTCTGGGCGACCTTCGTCGCCGTGTATTTCTACGGGGCGCGGGCGGGCCTGCTCGCCGGGCTGTTCGCGCCGGCGGTCAACCTCCTCGTGACCGGGCTGCCGGCCTGGAAATTCCTCAGCGTGCTGAGCTTCGAGCTGGCGGTCTTTGCCGCCGTGCTCGCCTGGGCCGTGCGGCGGGCCCCGCGCTGCTGGCTGCTGGCCCCGGCGGGCTACCTCGCGGCCAAGGCCGGCTCGACGCTGCTCCAGTCGGCCACCCCGGTCTTCGGGGACATCGGCGCGCCGGCGCGGTTTTTCGCGATCTCGGTGACGGGCGGCGCGGCGGGGCTGGTGGCGCTGGCCGCAATCAATTTCGCGCTGGTGAAGGCCTATCCCAAGGCCGCCGGCCCGGCGTCATGACCCCGCTGGCCTTCGAGGACCTGACCGCCCGGCTGCGGGCGTGGCGGTTTCCGGCCGGCATCGACGGGGTCGTGGGGATTGCGAGCGGCGGGGTGGTGCCGGCGGCGCTGGTGGCGCAGCAGCTCGGCGTGGGCCTGAAGCTGATCGCGTTCAACTACCGCGACGGCGACAACCAGCCGCGGTTCGCCGTGCCCAAGCTGCTCTCGGCGGTGCCGAATCTCGGGACCTGGCGCAAGATCCTGCTGGTGGACGACGTCTATGTCAGCGGCCAGAGCTGGCGCGCCGCCCGGGCGCTGCTGCCGCGGGAGGTCGAGGTGCTGCCCTTCGTGTTCAAGGGCCAGGCGGACTTCGCGCTGATCCGGGAGATCCAGGGCTGCGTGCAGTGGCCGTGGAAGACCGCGTGACGGCGGCCGGCCGGCTCAGCGCACGACGCGGGCGCCGCCGCCCTTGATCTGCTTCTCGACCTCCTGGCGCGTGGCCATGGAGGTGTCGCCGGGGGTGGTGGAGGCCAGGGCGCCGTGGGCGGCGCCGTAGTCGACGGCCCGCTGCGCGTCGTTGAACTGGAGGAAGCCGAACTGCAGGCCCGAGGCGAACGAGTCGCCGCCGCCGACGCGGTCGAGGATCTCGAGCTCGGGGTATTTGCGGCTCTCGTGGAACTGGCCGTCGTGCCAGAGGATCGCGGACCAGTCGTTCTTCGTGGCGGTGATGACGCGGCGGAGCGTGGTGGCGGCGACCTTGAAGTTTTTGAACTCCTGCACCGCGGTCTCGATCATCGCCTGGAAGGCGGCGGTCTCGAGGTGCCCGAGGGACTCGGCCCCCTGGACGGCGAAGCCGAGCGAGGCGGTGAAGTCCTCCTCGTTGCCGATCATCACGTCGACATACTGGGCAATCTCGCGGTTGACCGCCTGGGCCTTTTTCAGGCCGCCGATGGTCTTCCAGAGCGAGGGGCGGTAGTTGAGGTCGTAGCTGACGATGGTGCCGTGCTTTTTGGCGGCCTGGACGGCCTCGACGGTGAGGGCGGCGGTGGTCTCGGAGAGGGCGGCGAAAATGCCGCCGGTGTGGAACCAGCGGACGCCGAGCCGGCCGAAGAGGTGCTCCCAGTCGATGTCGCCCGGCTTGAGCTGCGAGGCGGCGGTGTGGCCGCGGTCGGGGTTGCCCACCGCGCCGCGCACGCCGAAGCCGCGCTCGGTGAAGTTGAGGCCGTTGCGGACGGTGCGGCCGATGCCGTCGTCCTCGCGCCACCGGATGAAGTCGGTCGCGACGCCGCCCTGCATGATGAAGTCCTCGACGAGGTGGCCGACCTCATTGTCGACGAAGGCCGTGACGACGGCGGTTTTCAGGCCGAAGCATTTGCGGAGGCCGCGGGAGGTGTTGTATTCGCCGCCGCCCTCCCAGACCTGGAAGTTTCGCGCGGTGCGGATGCGGCCCTCGCCGGGATCGAGGCGGAGCATGACCTCGCCGAGCGAGATCTGGTCATAGGCGCAGGCGGCGGCGGGCTTGATGGGTAGGCTCATGGGGAGAGGGGGCGGAGGAGGCGGGTGAGTAAAAATTGGAAAGCCGGGGCGGAAAATCAACCGTGGAGGTCGGGCCGGCGGGGTGTCAGGTGGCGATCCGGAGTTCGGCGAGCGGCCAGCGGGCCCGGCGGCACTCGGCGGCGAGCGCGTTGAAGCCGTCGATCTCGGCGGCGGAGAAGAGGAGCCCGCCGTTCCGGGCGGAGCGGGCCGCCGCCTCGGCCTCGAGCTGGCCGGGGAGCAGGCAGCCTTCGTTGCCGTGCCCGAGGATGTCCTGGATCACCGCCCGCACATTCTCGGCTTGGCTGCGGCCCTGGGCAAAGGCGCCGGCGCTCATGGCGTCCGGGTGCCAGACCTGGAAAAAGAACGTGCAGGTGTGCTTCTCGCCCGGCGGCTGGTCCCAGCGGTTGCGCAGGGTCGGGAGCGAGCCGCCGATGAACGCGCTGATGACCTCGTTCATCAGGGAGAGCCCGTAGCCCTTGTGGGCGCCGAACGGCAGGAGGGCCTTCGCCTGGCTTGGATCCGTGGTCGGCTGGCCGGCCGCGTCCACCGCCGCGCCGGGCGGGAGCGGCTGGCCCTCGCGGGCGAGCTGCTGCACGCGGCCCATGGCGACGACCGAGGTGGCCCAGTCGATCACGAGCGGGTAGCCGATGGCCGCGGTGGTGGGGAAGCCCCAGGAGTGCGGGTTGGTACCGAGCGTCGGGAATTTGCCGCCGAACGGCACGACCTCGGCGAGCGCGGCGGTGCAGTTGGTGTAGGCGATGTAGCCGCGCCGGGCGGCGTCCATCACGTAGCCGCCGCCCCAGAGGTAGTGGAAGGCGTTGTCGACGGAGACCATGCCGACGCCGTATTTGTCGGCGAGCTTGATGGCCGCCTCGATCGCGGCGTAGCCCGTGGCCTGGCCGAGCTGGCGGTGGGCGTTCCAGACCTGGGCGCCGCGGAAGCGGGTCGGGATCTTCTCGATCTTCGCCTTCGGCCGGCAGCCCTGGCCGCCGGAGCCCAGCTGGTGGTCGAGATGCAGCGCCTTGAGCGCGTTGTGCGTCCGGATCCCATGGCGCGTGGCCTCGGTGCAGAAGCGGGCGCCGGCCGCGGCCTCGGCGCCGGAGTAGCCGCGGCGCCGGTAGACGGCGGCGACGAGGGCGTGGTGCTGCTCCGCGGGGACGACGTAGAAGGTCTCGGCCATGGGGGTGGGGGCGGGCGGTCCGCTCAGGCCGTGTAGGTCTGGGACGTGGTGGCGCCGCCGCGGCCGGTCCAGTTGGTGTGGAAGAACTGCCCGCGGGGCTTGTCGGTGCGCTCGTAGGTGTGGGCGCCGAAGTAGTCGCGCTGCGCCTGCAGCAGGTTGGCCGGCAGCCGCGCGGTGCGGTAGCCGTCGAAATAGGCGAGCGCCGAGCCGAGGCAGGGCACGGGGATGCCCAGCTGCACGGCCTGGACGATGACCCGCCGCCACGCGGCCTGGCGGGCCTCGAGGGCCTGCTTGAAGAACGGGTCGACGAGCAGGTTGACCAGGTCCGGGTTGCGCTCGAAGGCGCGCTTGATGTCGCCGAGGAAGGCCGAGCGGATGATGCAGCCGCCGCGCCAGACGAGGGCGATGCCGCCGTTGTTCAGGGTCCAGCCGTGGGTCTTGGCCGCGGCGCGCATCAGCTGGTAGCCCTGCGCATAGCTGACGATCTTGGCGGCGAACAGGGCCTGGCGGAGATCCTGGACGAAGGCCGTCCGGTCGCCGGTCAGGGCGCCGCCGGCAGGGACGATCCCCTGCGCCGCGGCGACACGCTCGGACTTGGCGGCGGAGAGGCAGCGGGCAAACACCGCCTCGCTGATGAGCGTGAGCGGCGTGCCGTCGTCGAGCGCGGAGACCACCGTCCACTTGCCGGTGCCTTTCTGGCCGGCGGCGTCGAGGATCAGGTCGATGACCGCGCGGCCGCTCTCGTCCTTCACGGCCAGGATGTCGCGGGTGATCTCGATCAGGTAGCTGTCGAGCTCGCCCTGGTTCCACTCCGCGAACACCGCGTGCATCTCCTCGTTCGAGAGCCCGGCGCCGCGCTTCAGCAGGTCGTAAACCTCGCCGATCAGCTGCATGTCGCCGTATTCGATGCCGTTGTGGACCATCTTGACGAAGTGGCCGGCGCCGTTCTCGCCGATCCACTCGCAGCAGGGCTCGCCCTCGGGGGTCTTGGCGCAGATGGCCTGGAAGATGGGCTGGAGGTGGGGCCAGGCGGCGGGGCTGCCGCCGGGCATCAGCGACGGTCCCTTGAGCGCGCCCTCCTCGCCGCCGGAGACCCCCGAGCCCACGAAGAGGAGCCCCTTGGACTCGACGTAGCGGGTGCGCCGGATCGTGTCCGGGAAATGGCTGTTGCCCCCGTCGATGATGATGTCGCCCGGCGACAGCAGCGGAAGGAGCTGCTCGATCAGCTCGTCGACGGCGCTGCCGGCCTTGACCAGCAGGATGACCTGGCGGGGCCGCTTGAGCGAGGCGACGAAGTCGGCCAGGTTGGTCGAGCCGTGGAACTTCTTCCCTTTGGCGCGCCCGTTCATGAAGGCCTCCACCTTGGCGGCGGTGCGGTTGTAGACGGAGATGGGGAAGCCGCGGCTCTCGATGTTCAGGGCGAGGTTCTCGCCCATGACCGCGAGGCCGATCAGGCCAATGTCAGATACGGGAGTGTGCATAAAAGGGAAAGGGGATGAAAGGCGGGGAGCGGGCGCTCAGCAAGTGTTCGCCTGCGCGTGCGGCTTTTGGCCGGCGAGGAAGCGGGTGAGGTTTTCCACCGCGCAGGTGGCCTGGCGCTGGACGCTCTCATGCGTGCGGGAGCCGATGTGCGGGGTCACGAGGCAATTGGGCAGCCGGAGCAGCGGGTGGTCCGCCGGCGGCGGCTCCTGGTCGAGCACATCGGTGCCGTAGCCGGCCACGTGCCCGGACTGCAGGGCGGCGACCAGGTCGGCGGTGTGGACGATTTCGCCGCGGGCGCAGTTGAGGATGACGACGCCCGGCTTCATCCGGGCGAGGGCGGCGGCGCCGATCATCCCCCGGGTCTGGGGCGTGAGCTTGGTGTGCAGGGAGACGTAGTCCGCCGCGGCCCAGACCTCGTCGAGGGTGGCGGCCCGCCGCAGACCGTGCCGGGCGGCGAAGGCGTCGTCCCAGTGGTGGCCGAATCCGACCACCGCGAGGCCGAACGCCCGGGCGCGGACGGCGACCTCCTGGCCGATGCGGCCGAGCCCGATGAGGCCGAGCGTCTTGCCGCACAGCTCGTGGCCGGTCCGGCGCTGCCAGCCGCCCGCGCGGGTGGAGTCGCAGTGGAAGAGCAGCTGCTTCTCGAGGGCGAGGAGCAGGAGGAAGGTGTGCTCGGCCACGGTGGTGTGGTTGACGCCCGGCGTGAACAGCACGGGGATCCCGAACTCCGTGGCGCTCGCCACGTCGATCTTGTCGAGGCCGATGCCGTACTTGCTGATCACCTTCAGCCGCGGGCGGGACCGCTCCAGCACGGCCCGCGTGAGGGCGTCGTCCCCGCAGAGGAAGGCGTCGAACGAGCCGGCGAGCTCCCGCATGCGCGCCTCGGACAGCGGGCCGCGCTCGCGCACCAGCTCGAACCCGGCGGCGGCCAGCAGGTCGTGGTGCCGCCCGGGGGTGTCTTGGAACGAGGTCGTGGTGAGTAGGACGCGGATCATGGGCGGGGGAGCAGGGAGGGGATTCTCGGCCGTCCGGGCGGCCGCGGGAAGTCCAAATCCATGCTCCCGCGGGGGGCCGGATAAAATATAATCGCGCCCGCCGCCGCCCTTTCGCAGCTTTCCCCCATGCCCCCCGCCGACTATCTCCGCGAGCTGTTCAACCTCTCCGGCCAGGTCGCCGTCGTCATCGGCGGCACCGGCGAGCTGTGCGGGGCGATGGCCGAGGGGCTCGCCGGCGCGGGCGCCGAGGTCGTCCTCGTCGGCCGCAACGTCGAGAAGGCCTCGGCCCGGCTCGCGCGCCTCGCCGCCCTCGGCGGCCGGGCCTGGTTCCACCCCGCCGAGGCCTCCAGCCGCGCCGAGCTGGAGGGCCTGCGCGACGCCGTGCTGCAGCGCTCGGGCCGCATCGACATCGTGGTCAACGGCGCCGGCATCAACTCCGCCACGCCCTTCTTCGACCTCACCGAGGAGGAGTTCGACCGGATCGTCCGCGTCAACCTCAAGAGCGTCTTCCTCGGCTGCCAGGTGTTCGGCCGCTACCTCGTTGAACGCGGCACGGGCGGCTCGATCATCAACCTCGGCTCCATGTCCGGCCTTGCGCCGCTCTCGCGCGTCTTCACCTACT
>SESF01030461.1_pt1 | contig 13822 bp, 13 predicted proteins | sample 3171521 | NCBI WGS metagenome assembly SESF01 (sample SAMN10866945, study PRJNA518727) | freshwater metagenome | biome: subpolar coniferous forest; feature: holomictic lake; material: water; isolation source: holomictic Lake 227, 6 m and 8 m depth | place: Canada: near Kenora, Ontario | collected...
CCCGTTCCCGACTCCGCAAATAGCTTCCAAGTTGGTGAGAGATAACGGCGAACGGCCCGGAGTCGCCGTTTTACTCGTCGATCTGCAACAATGCTTTCTGTCCGTGCCTGGCAGCCCCGGCGGAAAGCAAATTGCGAATGGCGGTGATGGTCCGCCCCTGTTTGCCGATAACCTTCCCGACTTCGCTCGGGCGAAGCTTCAGGCGGAAAACCACTTTGCGCGGGTTTTCAGTATGCGTGAGAACCATCTCATCGGGATTTTCGATGAGATGGCGCACGACATATCGGAGGAATTCGTCCACAGGCCGTAAAATCGAGTCGGCACGATTGCCGATTTCGAAGATTAAGCCGCTGCCGGAGCCGCTTTGCGAGCCTTTTTGATGAGGCTGCGAACGGTATCGGAAGGCTGGGCGCCGCAACCGACCCAGTAATCGACGCGAGCCAGGTCGATTTCCGAGTTGTTTTCGGCCTTCTTCGGGTCGTAGTTACCGATATGTTCGATGAACTTGCCATCCCGCGGGCTGCGGGCATCGGTCACCACAATACGGTAATAGGGACGGTTAAGCGCGCCTTCGCGGCGGAGTCTGATTGATACTGCCATAAATCTGTTGTTGGTTCGGTCGTTGGTCGGTCTAGCGCATCCCCGGGATGCGTGGCCCACCGGAGCGAGCCATCATTTTCTTAAACTTGCCCATGTTCTTCATCATCTTTCGCATCTGATTGAAGCGCATGAGCAGGTCGTTTACTTCCGTAACTGAGGTGCCACTGCCGCGGGCGATTCGCTGGCGCCGCCGGGCATTGAGGATGTCCGGCTTGCGTCGCTCTTGCATCGTCATCGAAAGGACGATGGCTTCGACCCGCTTCATTTGCTTCTCATCTACGGAAAAGCCCTTCACGCTACTCATTCCCGGCAACATGCCAAGAATATTTTCCAAAGGACCGAGTTTTCGGATCATTCGGAACTGGTCCAGGAAGTCGCAAAGGTCAAAAGAAGCCGTCCGCAGCTTCTCTTCCATGCGCTTGGCGTCCTCTTCGTCGATAGCCATGGCGGCTTTTTCCACCAAGCCGACGATGTCGCCCATTCCCAGGATGCGTCCGGCTAGCCGTTCGGGATAAAACGGCTCAAATTGATCGATTTTTTCCCCAACGCCTGCAAATTTGATGGGCCGCTGGGTGACTTCGCGCATGGAAAGCGCCGCGCCACCCCGGGCGTCACCGTCCAATTTCGTAAGAATCAGGCCGGTGACTTCCAAGGCTTCATGGAAATGGGTGGCCACACTGACGGCCTGCTGGCCGGTGGCGGCGTCGGCGACCAAGAGCACTTCGTTGGGTTTCAGGAATTCTTTGACTCTCTTGAGTTCCTGGACCAAAGGCTCGTCGATCTCCTGGCGGCCCGCCGTGTCGTAGATTTCGACGTTCCCATTCTGGGTCTCGGCCCATTCCAGCGCCTTCCGGGTTGCCCGCAGGACATCGGTTTCACCCGGGTCCGGACGGTACACCGGCACGCCGATTTGGTTGCCGAGCATTACCAACTGGTCGATGGCCGCCGGGCGATGCAAATCGAGCGCAAACAGCAGCGGGGCGCGGCCCTGGCTCTTGAGCCAGCGGGCGAGCTTTGCGGAGGAGGTCGTTTTGCCGGCGCCGTTAAGGCCGACGATCAGGATGCGGGCCGGCTTGTCGAGATTCAGCGGCGCGGCGTCGCCCCCGAGGAGCGCGGTCAGTTCGTCATGGAATATTTTGACGATCTGCTGGCCGGGCGTAACGCTGCGAAGCACCTCTTCGCCGAGCGCCTTCTCTTTGACCCGGGCAATAAACCCCTTGGCGACCTGAAAATGGACGTCAGCCTCCAACAAGGCCAGGCGCACTTCGCGCATGGCATCGTTGACATTGGTCTCGGTAATGGAGCCGTGACCACGGAGATCCTTAAAGACGTCCTGAAGTTTGTCGGCGAGTTGGCTGAACATGAGAGCGTGCGAGTGTAAGAGACGAACGGCATCCGTCGAGGGCGAAATTTAGCACGGGTTTAGGAATGCTAAAGGGGGAGATGGGAAGTATGGGAAATATGGGAAGAATGGGACTTTCATCCCATACTTCTCATGCTTCCCATTATTCCCATTTCCCAGAGCCCCCTACGGCGCTTTTCCAGCAGCGGGCGCCGGGACCGCCGCTCCGCTCGGGTCGAAGTTGAAGGTCCAGCGGGTTTCCGCTTTTTTTCCGCCGACTTTCGCCGAAATGATCACGGTGTAGTCTTTGTCCCGAAGCGGCTGGGTGGTCGGCTGGAAGCTGACGGTCTTGCTGGCAGCATCGAACTTGGCAGGCACCACCCCAAAGCCGCTGATGCGCATTTCCACACTGGCCGGGTCAACCTCGCCCATGGTGGAGAGGTTGGCTTTGATCACCGGTTTCGGGTTTGAAACCGTTGCACCGTCGGCGGGTTCCGTCTCCAGCGAAGCCGCGTTAGAGTGCGTTTCCGCAGGCGCGGCGGCATACATCTCGCCCATGCCGGGTCCGACTCCACCGCCGACCATTGCCATGGCATCCGCGAAGGTCTTGGGTTTGTTGGCTTCGATGCCGTAGCGCCCGATCTCGTCAAAGGCGGGGCTGGCGAAACCGTTGCGCTTGCCATAGGTAATAAAGGCGGCCTCGTACCCGGCCTCTTTGATGACCGCTTCGGCGGCCGCATTGTAGAAGCCGCCGGGATAGGCAAAGGTGGCTACTTTGATGCCCAGTTGACGCTCGATTATTTTTTTGGAATCGATCATCTCCTTGCGCATCCAGGCGTCATAGCCCACGCGCTTGACTTCTTCAGCGGCTTGTTTGCTAAAGAGCGGCCCCTTGCCCTTGAGGTTTTGGTGGCTGTAGCTGTGGCAGCCGATCTCCACCCCCGCGTCGCGCATCTCGGCAAGCTGGTCCCAGGTTATGGCTTTGCCGCCGGTGCCGACGTAGTTGATATAAACGAACATCGTGAACGGGTAGCCGAATTTTTTCAGGATCGGCCAGCCGACTTCATAGGCGGAAACATACCCGTCGTCGATCGTGATGAGGGCGCTCTTGACGGGAATTTCTTTTTCATCGCGCCGCCAAGCCAGGAAATCCTGCATGGAGATCACGGTGAAGCCGTTGTCCTTAATTTCCTGCATCTGCTGTTCGAAATCCGCCGGTTTCATAACCATCGGGCTGTTGATCCCCTCCTCAAATCGGTGGTAGCAGAGGATGATAACCCCGGCATTGCGGTTGGCCGTTATCCTGGGCACTGGCGCCGGCGCGACGGTCGGGGCTGGCGTTGGAGTCGCGGTCGGGGCGGGAGCGGCCACCACGACCTCATGCGACTTGAAATGCACCAGTTTTTTTACTTTTTCGCAGCCGGAAAAAGCGACGACGGCGGCCAGACAGCTCAGGAGGACTCGGGTATTCATTGAAGGTATGGGCGTGAACTTACAGCAAATTTGCAGAGGTCAAACAGAAGAGTGGGCAAATTTAAAAATCAAAGCCCGAGCTTCCGGAAAGTCTCGTCAATATGCCGGAAGTGGATCTCCAGGGAACAGAACTCTTCGATTTCCGCCGGGGTCAGCTTGTCGGTGATTTCCGCCTCTTCGAGCAGGTTCTGCTTGAGCGAAGCGGCGCCCTGCCAGGTTTTCATGGCGGCGCGCTGCACGGCTTCATAGGCGGTTTTACGTTCCATGCCGCGCTCGGTGAGCTTGAGCAGGATCGACTGCGAGAAGTAGAGCCCCTTGGTGATCTCCAGGTTCCGCATCATGTTTTCCGGATAGACGATCAGCCGGTCCACCAGCTTGGTGAGCGTCTGAAGCATGTAATCGAGCAGGATACAGGAGTCCGGCATGATGACCCGCTCCACGCTGGAGTGGGAGATGTCGCGTTCGTGCCAGAGCGCGACGTTTTCGAGCGCCGCCACCGCGTTGCCGCGAAGGATGCGCGCCAGGCCGCTCAGTTTTTCACCTGTGATCGGGTTCCGCTTGTGCGGCATGGCGGAACTCCCCTTCTGGCCGGGCGAGAAATATTCTTCGACCTCCAGCACCTCGGTCCGCTGCAAATGGCGGAACTCGGTGGCCCAGCGGTCGATGCTCGACGCGATCAGGGCGAGCGTCTGCTGGAATTCGGCATGGCGGTCGCGCTGGACGACTTGCGTGCTCAACGCGGCGGGGATCAGCCCCAGCTTGAGGCAGACCGACTCTTCGACTTTCGGATCGAGATGGGCATGGGTGCCGACTGCGCCGGAAAGTTTTCCGACCCGGATGCGCTCCCGCGTTTGCTTGAGGCGCTCAATGGCCCGGCCAAACTCGTCATACATGAGCGCCATCTTGAGCCCGAACGTCACGGGCTCGGCGTGGATGCCGTGTGAACGGCCAATCTGAGGGGTGAATTTGTAGTCCTGCGCCTTCTTGGCGATCACGACGCGGAGCGCTTCGAGGTCTTCGAGCAGCATGCCACTCGCCTCGTTCATCTGAACGGCCAGTGTGGTGTCGAGCACGTCGGAGGAGGTCATCCCTTGGTGAACCCAGCGCGCAGCCGGTCCCACATAGCTCGCCACGTTTTCGAGAAACGCGATGACGTCGTGATTGGTCCGGCGCTCGATCTCCTGGATGTCCGGCAGCGAGAACTTCGCTTTTGCACGGATCGTCTCGGCATCCTCCTTGGGGATTACGCCGAGCGCGGCTTGTGCTTCGCAAGCGAGCACTTCGATTTCGAGCCAGATTTCATACTTGTGCTGCTCTTCCCAGAGCGCACTCATCTTCGGAAGGGTGTAACGGTCAATCACCCGGCAAAGCATAGAAAGCTCGCCCGCTCTTGAAAGGAAAAAAGAGGAGGATTTTTCGCGGGCGGTTTCGGAGGGTGACGGAAAGGCTCACGCGAAGGCGGCGCTCCGCTCAGCTGCCTCGCGTCGTTTTCCCTTTTTTGACAGGATTAACAAGATTGACAGGATTTACAGGATTAAGATTTTGGGCTGCCAACCGACTTCGCAGGCTTCAGGCAAAATCCTGCTAATCTTGAAAATCCTGTTAATGCCAACGCCTCGCTGCCCCCCCGGGCCCAAGGACAGACCATTGACCTCCCTACGGCAATCCCCTACCCTCCGCGCCATGAACGCCGTCGAGTTTACTGCCCAACTATGCGCCGCACCGGTGCTGCAGATCCCACCGGAGGCCGCTGAGAAACTGCCTAAATCCGGCACGGCCCGCGTCGTCATTCACGTCGGGGAAGAGCTGGATTCCACCCAGCGCTTCGTGGAGACGTATCAGGAGTTCATGGCGATCGACGAACCGTAGCTGCGGCGCTCTGTCGCCGCCGGGGGAAAGCGTCGATGCACCAAGGCCACATCGCCGCCCCGACTGAGCGGGGCGGTTACAACCTAGATTTTATGTCGAATCCCGCGGATCGACTCTGAGAGCTTGCGAAGCCCGAGTTCGAGGCGGGTCTTGATCGTTCCGAGCGGGGTCTCTGTCGCCACGGCGATCTCGCGCTGGCTCATCCCTTTGAAGAACGCCATTTCAATGGCCTGCCTCTGGAATGGGGGGAGCGCGTCGATCTTCATCTTGAGGAAGCCTCGCATGTCTTCGAGGTTGATGTCGTCCTCGATCCGGTTGTGAACCCACGATTCGGGCTGGCGGTCCACAGTGACTTCGAATCGGTCTTTGGCCCGGCAATACGCCTGGCGTTTTCGGAGCCGATCGATGGCCCGGCGGCGCGTCAGCGTAACAATCCACCCGAGCGGTTTGCCTTTGTCAGACGAATAATTGTGTGCCTGTTGCCAAACCTGCATGAACACTTCCTGCAGGAGGTCGTCGGCTTCGGCTTCATCATGGACCACACGAATAATCAACGCCTTCAATATAGAGGCATAGCGGTCGTAAAGGGCGGACAAAGAGGCTGCATTGCCTCTGGAAATTGAGCGCATGAGGGCTTCATCGCTGATTGCGCCTTCGGCCTGCGGCACGGGAGTCAGCGAGATGGCGGGTTCTGTATCCGCCAGCACATCGTCCAGGGTATCGGTATCGGAAAGTTCGGGTATAACGTCGAGCATTGGTTCCTTTCGGTTGAACCAAAGCGTAGAAGCCCCAAGCGTTCGTCACAATCGGCGCACCCCCGTTCCCCATGGGGGAGGAACTATGAGACCCCGATACGTGTTGGCCCGACCGAAATTCGGGCCTGTGAATAACTTTGTAAGCGGCTGGGGGGTAGCAGGTTACGATGGAAAATGGAGCGCCGCAGCTACAGAGGAAATGGGACGAATGGGACCGATGGGACTGATGTAAAGGGGAGGAAACGCTCTTCTCTCCGCGTCTCCCAGTCTCCGCGTCTTCCCCTCTCCTCTCCGCGTTCCCCCCTACCCGACCGTGAGCGCGGCGCGCTCGTCGCCCGCGCCGGATTTCTCCAGGAAGTAGTCGTACCCGCCAGGATACGGGAATAGCTGGCCGGCGCTGACGTGGAGCACCTTGGTGGCGAGCTTTCGGATGAAGTGGACGTCGTGGGAGATGAAGACCAGCGTCCCTTCGTAGCGTTCCAAGGCGAGAATGAGCGACTCGACGCTCTGGATGTCGAGGTGGGTCGTCGGCTCGTCCATGAGGAGGAGATTCGGCGGGTCCACGAGAAACTTGATCAGGTTGAGCCGGCTCTTCTCCCCGCCGCTGAGGATACCGGTCTTTTTATAAATCTCATCCTTGCGGAAGAGGAACGAACCGAGGATCCCCCGAGCTTCATCCTCCCGCAGGGTGGGTGCGCTGGCCATCACCTCTTCGAGCACGGTTTTGGTGGCGTCGAGCGTGTCGGCCCGGTGCTGGCTGAAGTAGCCGATCTTGGCGTTGTGCCCCAGCTTGCGTTCGCCGCGCTGGAATTCAACCACGCCGGCCATGACTTTTAAGAGCGTCGATTTCCCGGCGCCGTTCGGGCCGACGAGCACGGTGCGTTCGCCTCGCTCGATGGTCAGGTCGATCCCCTCATAAACCTTGTGGGTGCCGTAGGCCATGTGGAGCGACTCCAGGGTGATCGCCCGCTGGCCGCCCCGGGGCGGAGGCGGGATGCGGAACACGATGGGCTTGGGCGGCGGCACCGGCTTTTCGATGAGGTCCATCCGCTCGATCTGCTTGAGCTTGCTCATGGCTTGAGACGCCTTGGAGGCGACCGAGCGAAACCGTTCCGCGAACTCCCGCAGCGCCGTGATCTCTTTCTGCTGATTTTTGAAAGCGGCAAGCTGGTGCTGATAATTCGCCTCCCGCTGGGTGAGGTAATCCGAGTAATTCCCGCCCTTGTATGCAATGAGCTGTTTTTCGGAAATCTCATACACGCTCTCGACGACCTCATCCATGAACTGCCGGTCGTGGGAGATCATGAGAATGGCCCCGGAATAGTTCTTCAAATATTCCTGGAGCCAGAGCAGCGAAAGCAGATCGAGATGATTGGTCGGCTCGTCGAGCAACAGCAAGTCCGGCTCCATCACCAGCAGCCGGGCCAGGTGCGCGCGCATGACCCATCCGCCGCTCATCTCGCGGGCCGGGCGCTCGAACTGATCCTCGCGGTAGCCCAGCCCATGCAGCATTTTTTTGGCTTTGGCGTCCACTTGCGGATTGCTCAGCGCGTCGTGCTTGGCGTGGGTCTCCAGGTATTCGGGAGTGTCCACGGTTCCCAGCTTCTCAAGCTCGTGCAGCCGTTTTTCCAAGGCCACCAGTTCACCCGCGCGACCCGTGGCGATGTCCATCACCGATTCGTCGCCCACCGGTTCGCTTTCCTGGGGCAGGAAACCGACCATCGTCCACTCGTCGCGCTCCACGGTTCCCGAGTCGGGTTCATCCTGGCGCAGAATGATCCCGAAAAGGGTCGATTTGCCCGCGCCATTTGGGCCCACCAGTGCGATGCGCTCCCCGTAGTTCACGGTCAAAGAGGCGTTTTCGAAAAGCGTGCGACCGCCTACGGATTTCTTGAGATCACGGATATTGAGCATGGATATAAATAGCGCACAATGGACAATGCGAGGGCTTCGATAAACCCAACGCGAAAAAAGCGCCAGCAAAACCGGAGGAAGAAGACTGGGAGACGCTGCCTCCCTTTTGCATCAGTCCCATAGGTCCCATCAGTCCCATCAGTCCCATTCCCTTTTCGCCGCGATGGCGAAATGGACGAAATGGACGAAATGGACATTATGGACTTGATGGACCCTACGCCAAGTTGCGTATCCTCCGCTTCTTGCAACCCGAACCCTTCTTGCAATATTCCCCGATGCTTCGTCCCCCGTTGCTCCTCTTTTTGTTCACCCTGCTCTTCCTGGCCGGTTGCGCCTCGCCGCCGCCTTACCGCTACCATTACGTGCCCGGCAGGACTGCGGTGCTCAGCGGGAAATGTGCGGTCGCACCGCCCAGCGCGCCCGCGGAAGTGGAGGCGGCCATTGCCGCAGGGAACCGGATTGCCGGATTACCTTACCGCTACGGGGCTGGACACGGTCGGGGAATCGACAGCGCCTATGATTGCTCGGGCGCGGCATCGTTCGTGCTGGAAGCCACCGGTCGGCTTGGTGGCCCGGTTCCGTCCCGGACCTTTCGACATTACGGCGAACCCGGCGAAGGTCGCTGGGTCAGTATTTATGCCCGAAAGGACCACGTCTTCCTGGTAGTTGCCGGGTTGCGCTTCGACACCACAAGCTGGGGCGGCGGCCCGCGCGGTCCGCAATGGACGACCCACAGCCGACCGGCGGACGGCTGTGTGATTAGGCACCCGGTGGGGCTGTAACGAGTACCCCGGAGGCAGCAGTCGCCTCCGCTGAGCAACGCTATCCCCCCCCCGGCGGCGACGGAGCGCCGCAGCTACAGGAGCGCGTCGATCTTGGCCAACAGATTGCTCTTGTTGACCATCCCGACGATTTGCTCCTTCACCTCGCCGTTCTTGAAAAGAAGCAGCGTGGGAATCGCGCGGATGCCATACCGGGCGGCAATCGCCTGGTTTTGGTCCACATCGACTTTGGTGATCTTCGCGGTCGCGCCTTTCTCAGCGGCGATTTCGTCGATGATCGGCGCAATCATCTTGCAAGGGCCACACCAAGGCGCCCAGAAGTCCACGAGGACAGGCACCGAAGCGTTAAGCACCTCCTGATCGAAGCTGGTTTCCGTGAGATTGATAACATTCGCACTGGCCATAAATAATTTCGTTGGCGGTCGTTGGCTCTAGGCCGTAAAATTCAAGTAGTTGACGATCGCGACAACCAAAGCGAGAACGGCGGCGGCGGCGCTGAGGTAAGTCACAAGAGAGTCGGTCTCAATTTCGGAACTCACGACGTTCGCGGTCTTAATCTCAGGAGCCGGCATGGGAGCGCTCGGCGCAACTTGAGAAATTTTAACCGTAGCTTTCGGTATCGATTTCTCGGGAGGAAGCTGAATCCGAGTGGTTTCCTTCTTCGGCGCAACCGGCTTCTGGAGATTCAGGCCCGCTGCAGGAACGGGAGCTGGAGCCGCAGGTCTGGCTGGCGAGGCAGGCGCGGCAGGCGCCGCTGGAGGAGTTGGGGGTCCGGGAGGGATCGGGGGTTTTAACCCGAGGGCTCCCGGAGGTTTCGGAGCTGGCGGAAGCTTGGAGGCAGCAGGGGGGGGTGGCAGAACCGGTTTTCCGAGCGGAGCAGGCGGCGTCGGCCTGTTCGTGGGAGGAGGAGTCGGCAAAGCGGGTTCCGGGGTTGCGGGTGCAGGGACCGACACCATGCCGGAGATCTGGGCGGAACCCTTCTTCGGCGGAGCCACCGGAGCGGGTGCACCCTCCGGAACGGCGATTCTCATGGTGGTCCTTGCTTCGCCGGATTCGGGCAGGTTGATCCGCATGGTGGTGCGAGACTCGTCCTCGCTGGCCGGCGTGTCGATGCGGATGGTGTCCCGCTTTTGATTCACCTGGGAAGGCAAGCTGATGCGAATGGTTTCCTTTTTGGTTTCCCCGATCCGTACCGTTTCTTTCTTCCCCCCCGCGGCGGGTTGAGGAAGCGTGATGCGAAGGGTTTCTTTCTTCGCGTCACCACTGGCCGCCGTTGCCGGCTTGGGCGGAAGCGTGATTCTTACGGTAGCCTTTTTGGAAAGACTCGGATCAGGAGATGCCGGAGGGTTCTGGTCAGCCATAGATTAGGAAGGGATTCTGGGTTTGTCTCATTCTCGCCGCAAAGTGTCAACAACAGTTCGGCCCAAACGCCTGGGTTTTAACCCGGTTTTGAAATGAGGGGGGAACTTTTGCTTGCCGCGATTTTACCAGATCACTAGCTTGCCGCCATGAAAATCTTGGTGACTGGCGGCGCGGGATTTATCGGCTCGAACCTCGTGGAGCGGCTTCTGGCCGATGGACATTCGGTCAGCGTAATCGATGAGTTCAACGACTTTTATGAGCCTCAAATCAAGCGGGCTAACCTCGCGGGCGTCGCGGATCGCATCACGCTGCACGAGATCGACATCCGCAATGCGGAGGCCGTGAGCGCGGCGGTTCAGAACGGCGGATTTGACAGCATCATCCATCTGGCGGCCCGGGCCGGGGTGCGGCCGTCGATCAAGCAGCCCAAACTATATATCGAGACGAACATCGAAGGGACTTTCAATCTGCTCGAAGCCGCCCGCGTGGCCGGCATTTCCCGGTTCATCTGCGCTTCCAGCTCCTCGGTGTACGGGGTGCTCAAGACGGCCCCGTTCCGCGAAGACATGTGCCTGAACCAGACGATCAGCCCGTATGCCGCGACGAAACTGGCCGCCGAACAGCTTTGCTCGAATTACTCGCACCTCTATGGGATGCGAACGATCAATCTGCGCTTTTTCACCGTCTATGGGCCCCGCCAACGGCCGGATCTGGCTATCCACAAGTTCACTAGGTCGATCTTCGAAGGCAAATCGATCGACCAATACGGCGACGGCTCCACCCGCCGGGACTACACATATATAGAGGACATCCTTCAGGGAGTCGTCGCCTGTCTCACCTACGAAGGGCAGCTCTGCGATGTCTTCAACCTGGGCGAAAGCCAGACGACCACGCTCAGCGAACTCATCGAGGCGATCGAAAAGTCGGTCGGCAAAAAGGCGATCATCAATCGCATGCCCGAACAGCCCGGCGATGTTCCGCTGACTTATGCCGACATCGGAAAAGCCGAGCGGCTGCTCAATTATCATCCCACGACGAAGATCAGCGAGGGGATCCCGAAGTTTGTGGACTGGTATCTGAAGACTTACTGCAAGTAATCGAATGTTCCAACCCGCCAACGTCACCGAGCTCCTCCAGGCGCTCGTCCGCATCCCGAGTCTCAATCCGGAAGGCAACCCCGGCTCTGAAACCACGGGCGAGGCGGCGTGCGCGGAGTTTGTGGGCGAGTTTTTGAGGCGGGCGGGCGCGGCGGTCGAATTGCAACCGGTGCTCCCGGGCCGGCCCAACGTGGTGGCGATTTTTCCGAGTGATCGCCCAGGCAAGAAACGGATCGTTTTCGCGCCGCACACCGACACGGTAAGCATCGTCGGAATGACCATCGACCCGTTTTCCGGCGAAGAACGCGAGGGGCGAATCTGGGGGCGCGGAGCCAGCGACACCAAAGGCCCCATGGCAGCCATGCTCTGGGCGCTTCGGGAGCTGCGAGAACAGATCCCTTCTCTCCCCTACGAGATTTGTTTTGCGGGATTGATGGGCGAAGAAGCCGGGCAGCATGGGGCCAAGGCGTTCGTTAAGGATTATCCCGCCGATTTCGCGCTTATCGGCGAACCGACCGAGTTCGGAATCGTTCACACCCACAAAGGCTCAGCCTGGCTGACCCTCACCACGCGCGGCAAGGCCGTGCATGCCTCCGCGCCGGACCGGGGAGTGAACGCCATTTACAAGATGATGGACGTGATCCGCGCCCTCCGTGAAAAGGTGATTCCCTGCTTGGCCGCCTTCGACGATCCCGTGCTTGGGAGCCCGACCGCCAGCGTCGGAACGATCCGGGGCGGCAGCAAAGTCAACATCGTGCCGGACTTTTGCACGGTGCAGGTCGATTTCCGGACCATTCCCGCGCAGGCCAGCCCGACCTTTGGCGACGACCTCATTGCCGAACTCCGCAAGGTCTGCCCCGATCTGGAGGCAACCTGCCACGAGTCGCGCCCGCTTTGGACCGATCCCGGCCACCCGCTCGTCGGCGCGCTGGAACGCGCAGGCGGCAAGCCGTGTGGCGCTCCGTGGTTCTGCGATGCCGCCGTTTTTGCCGCTGCCGGCATCCCCGCCGTCGCCGCCGGTCCCGGCTCGATTGCCCAGGCGCACACCGAAGACGAGTGGATTTCCATCGACAGCCTCCAGCGGGGCGTTGAGTTTTACCAAAACTTTTTGAAACAGTTATGAGCGATACCAAGACCGCAATCACCCCACGCCGCGACCAGGATTTTCCAGAGTGGTACCAGCAAGTCGTCCGCGCCGCCGACATGGCCGAAAACTCCGACGTGCGCGGCTGCATGGTGATCAAGCCATGGGGCTACGGCCTTTGGGAAAACATCCAGCGCCAGCTCGACGCCATGTTCAAGGCCACCGGCCACAAGAACGCCTATTTCCCGCTCTTCATCCCGATCAGCTATCTTGAAAAAGAAGCCGCCCACGTCGAAGGCTTCGCCAAGGAATGCGCCGTCGTCACCCATCACCGCCTGGAAGTAGGTCCCGATGGCAAGATGCGCCCGGCGCCCTCCGCCGAACTGACCGAACCGCTCGTCGTCCGCCCCACCTCCGAGACAATCATCGGGGCGACTTACGCTAAATGGGTGCAGTCCTACCGCGACCTGCCGATCCTCATCAACCAGTGGGCCAATGTCGTCCGCTGGGAAATGCGGCCCCGGGTGTTCCTGCGAACCGCCGAATTCCTCTGGCAGGAAGGCCACACCGCGCACGAAACCAAGGCGGAAGCCATCGAGGAAACCGAGAAAATGCTGGGCGTCTATGCGACCTTCGCCCGCGAGCACCTGGCCGTTCCCGTGTACAGCGGCGAGAAAAGCGAGAGCGAACGCTTCCCCGGCGCCGACCGGACGCTCTGCATCGAGGCGATGGTCCAGGACCGCAAGGCAATTCAGGCCGGCACCTCCCATTTCCTCGGCCAAAACTTCGCCAAGAGCAGCGGCATCAAGTTCCAGTCCCGCGAAGGCAAAGAGGAATTCGCGTGGACCACCAGTTGGGGCGTCAGCACCCGCTTGATCGGCACGCTGATCATGGCCCACGCCGACGACGACGGGATGATCGTCCCGCCGCGCGTCGCCCCGACCCATGTGGTCATTTTGCCCGTCACGCCCAAGCCCGACACCCGCGACGCCGTGCTCGAAGCCGCCCACCGTCTCGCCAACGAAATCCGCGCCCAGCGTTTCCATGGCGATCCCGTGGTCGTCGAAGTGGACCAGCGTGATCTCGGCGGCGGCACCAAAAACTGGGAGTGGATCAAAAAAGGGGCGCCCGTCCGGATCGAACTCGGCCCCCGCGACCTCGCCCAAGGGACCGTGGCGCTTGTGCGGCGCGATCAAGGCGTCAAAGACAAAGCGTTTCTTCCCGCTGCGGAAGTCCCCGCGCAAATCCCGGCGATTCTCCAGTCCATCCAGGACGGCCTTTATGCCAAGGCGCTCGCGTACCGCGACGCAAACACCCGTCCGGTGGAAACCCGCGAAGAATTCTACGCCTTCTTCACCCCGAAGGACCAGAACAAGCCCGAGATCCACGGCGGCTTCGCCAACGCCCACTGGTGCGGCTGCGGCAAGTGCGAAGAGGAGATCAAGGCCGACCTGAAGGTCACGATCCGCTGCATCCCGTTCGACGCCGCGGAAGAAGCCGGCAAATGCGTGGTGTGCGGGCAGGAGAGCAAACGGCGCGTGCTC
>SESF01032704.1_pt1 | contig 13819 bp, 7 predicted proteins | sample 3171521 | NCBI WGS metagenome assembly SESF01 (sample SAMN10866945, study PRJNA518727) | freshwater metagenome | biome: subpolar coniferous forest; feature: holomictic lake; material: water; isolation source: holomictic Lake 227, 6 m and 8 m depth | place: Canada: near Kenora, Ontario | collected...
AGGCGATCACGCCGAAGACGCGGGCGATTTTTGCGGAGACCATCGGCAACCCGAAGCTGGACGTGCCGGACTTCGAGGTGCTGGCGGACATCGCTCACAAGGCCGGTGTGCCGCTGGTGGTGGACAACACCGTTGGCATCGGCCTGGTGCGGCCCATTGAATATGGGGTGGACATCATTGTGGCCTCGGCCACCAAGTACATCGGCGGCCACGGCACTTCCATTGGCGGGGTCATCGTCGATTCCGGTAAGTTCAAGTGGGACAACGGCAAGTTCCCGGAGTTCACCGAACCGGACCCCAGCTACCACGGCCTGAAGTTCTGGGACGTGTTCGGCAACTTCCCGGGCCTGGGCAATGTGGCGTTCATCATCAAGGCGCGCGTGCAACTGCTGCGCGACATCGGCGCCTGCCTCAGCCCGTTCAATGCCTTCCTGCTCCTGCAAGGCATCGAGACCCTGCCGCTGCGCCAGCGCCAGCATTGCGAGAATGCTTTGGAGACGGCGCGGTTCCTCAAGCAGCATCCGCTGGTGAGCTGGGTGACTTATCCGGGCCTGCCGGATCACCCGAGCCACAAGCTCGCGGTGAAATACCTCAAGAAGGGCTTCGGCGGACTCGTGGGCTTCGGCATCAAGGGCGGCTTGGAAGCGGGCCGGAAGTTCATCAACTCCGTGAAGCTGTTTTCGCATCTGGCCAACATCGGGGATGCCAAGAGCCTGGTGATCCATCCGAGCTCGACCACGCACCAGCAATTGAGCGCTTCGGAGCAGGCCGAGACCGGCGTCACACCCGATTATGTGCGCCTCTCCATCGGCATCGAGGACGTGGAAGACATCAAGGCCGACATTGACCAGGCGCTGCAGGCCTCGCAGAAGTAACGGCTTGTGAGCCAGACCCCGTTCGAGAGCAGCGACATGGTGCGCAGCGCGAAGCCGCTGCGCTATGTGCAGTTGGCCAAGCTGGACCAACCCCTCGCCCTGGAGTTGGGCGGCCAGCTCGCCGATGTTACCGTCGCCTACGAGACTTACGGCGAACTCAATGCCGCGCACGACAACGCGGTCCTCGTCTGCCACGCCATCAGCGGAGACTCGCACGTGGCCCAGCATAACCCGGAAGACGAATCCGGCTGGTGGGACATCGCGGTGGGCCCGGGCAAGGTGATTGACACTAATCGTTACTTTGTCATCTGCCCCAATTTACTGGGCGGTTGCCGCGGCACCACCGGCCCCGGCAGTGTCAACCCCGCCACTGGCAAGCCCTACGGGCGCGATTTCCCGATCATAACCGTTGGCGACATGGTAGAGGTCCAACGCCGCCTGCTGGACAAGCTGGGCGTCAGCCAACTGTTGGCAGTCATCGGCGGCTCGCTCGGCGGGCACCAGGCGCTGACCTGGGCCATCCGGCACCCGGAGGACGTGCGTGGGGTGGTCGCCCTGGCCACTTCGGCTCGGCTGACCAGTCAGGCCCTCGCGTTCGATGTCGTCGGCCGCAACGCCATCCTGCGCGACCCGCACTTCCACGGCGGCCAGTACTATGACCGGCCCGAGCGGCCCGCCGTCGGCCTGGCCCTGGCGCGGATGATCGGCCACATCACCTACCTCTCGCGGGAGGCGATGAATGAGAAATTCGAGGCGGACCGGCTCAAGCCGCGGAACGTTGCCATCGAGTTCGAGAAGCGCTTCTCCGTCGGCTCCTACCTGGGCTACCAGGGGGCGAAGTTTGTCGAGCGGTTCGACGCGAACAGCTACCTGACGCTGTCGGTGGCGATGGACCTCTTTGACCTCGGCAGCACACCGGAAGCGCTGGCCACGGCGTTGCGCAGCGCGCGGGCCCGGTGGCTGATCGTCAGTTTTACCAGCGATTGGCTGTTCCCGCCCGACCAGTCGCGGGACATCGTCAATGCGCTGATCGCCAACAATGCGCCGGTCAGCTATTGCAACATTCAGAGCAGTTGCGGCCACGACGCCTTCCTGCTGCCCAATGACCTGCCCGTGTATGGCGAGATGACGCGCACGTTCCTGGATCATCTCGCGCCGGCGCCCAAGGCACGGGCAGCCGTCAAGGACGAAGCGCATGGCCCGACCAGCATCTTTCACCAGCACCGGCTCGACTACGAGCACATCGCCGAGCTGATCCCGCCGGGCGCCAGCGTGCTCGACCTCGGTTGCGGCTCCGGCACGTTCCTGGCCGGCCTACGGGAAGCTAATCCGGAAGATGGAGGACGGGGGGCGGAGGACGGAGGACCTCCACACCGCCGCCTGGTCGGCATCGAGCTGGATGAGCAGAAGATCCTCAATGGCGTCAGCCGCGGCCTGGATGTGATCCAGGCGGACCTGAACAAGGGCCTCGGCGTCTTCGCCAGCGGACAATTTGACTGCGTGGTCTTGTCTCAAACCCTGCAGGCGGTCCAGGACGTCGAGGGCGTCCTGACCGAGATGGTGCGCATTGGCCGGACCTGCATTGTCAGCATTCCAAACTTTGGCTACCACCGACTGCGGAAGATGCTGGCCGAAACCGGGCGTGCTCCGAAGTCGGCGGGGGTTCTGCACTACGAATGGTATAACACCCCCAACATTCGTTTCTTCACCATTGCCGATTTTGAGGACTTCTGCCGTCAGCAGAATATCCAGGTGCATCGGCGCGTTGCCCTCGACACCGAAGCGGGAGTCGAGGTGTTCGAGCACCCGAACCTGAACGCCGACCTGGCGATCTTTGTCATCAGCTCATCTGCTACGCAGACAGGAGCTTTTGACGGGGCGGCTAGCCAGCCAGGCTTCAATCTCGATGGGACCGCTTGAAGAGCAATTACGCCAGAAGCACCCAGAGCGGCGGCGCCATCACAGCCATGGGAGGGAGTGTAAGTGTCAGGAAGGCGGGGGATTGGCTCTATGAAAAATGTTGAAATGAGGCTTGCGCTTGGCGGTCTAATCTGCTAAGCATGCACAAGTTTCGGGTCTTGTTTCTAATGAGCTTATGGATCTAGCGGCAGTTTTGCATGCATATTTGGTCGTGCTGGCATCAGTATTGCTCATCGTTTGGGTGACCTGTTTGTTTGTTAACGCGAGGCCGAGGTGTTTTAAGTGCAGTCATGACACGTGCAGGCACCAAGGGTTTTCACGTCTGCAGTCGTTCAAGAGAATCAAAGCGAAAGATTGCATGAATGTTAGTGACAGAGTCAGGCGGCGGCTCGGGAGTGACTCCCTCCGGGAGAAGATGGGGGGGGATATGAGCTGGATTAGCGTTCTAAGGGGCGCAAGGTTTTGTTTGGCCAGACATTACCTGCCGATGCGGGTTGGGGCGGTGGCGTTGCGAGACGGTGATTCCTCCGAGGGGATTCTGGTGTTAGGCCTCGAGCCTTGGGTGCTCCCGCTTGGGGTATGGCGTGACAGTGCCATTGACCATGAACTCGTGCATTGCCGACAGGAGCACAAAAGCGGCGCAATTTCGGAAAGCAAAAAGCTGCCGGTGGGATGGAAGTGGTTGAAGTTGTGGTGGCGAAGCGAGCTCGAAGCGAGTCTCCGCTCCCCAATTTGGGTGTGGACTGTCGTGGGACCTGCGGTGTTGCCAGGTGTTGTGCTTTTAGCGAACTGGGTGTTGCGGGCGGTGCTATACCGCTGACGCCGTAGTGGCACTGTGAATGCTTGAATTAAGACTTAACCGTGAGGGTGCTTGGAATGAAAACACTAATTAGTGTAATGCTGAAGTATGTGGCCCTGATCGGGGTCGTGCTGGTGTTTGCCACCGCCGCGACGGTCGGGGTGTTTACCATATTTACAGCAAGTTCAACGAGTTATACAGCCGCCTTAGTAGGGGTGAGTTTATTAGCGACCTGCGCAACAGTCTACCTGTTGATCAGGGTGGGTAGTGCCCTTTACCTGTCTCAAAAACACACACAAGATCCCAGTTTTGAGACAGAGGCGTTTAGCCGGTTGCAGTGGGCTGCGACTTTTGGGGACTTAAGGAACGAGTGGTTTGCGAAGGACTCCGTGGATATTGATTACGAACTTCTCGACTTACCGCGCTATCTGCCAAGGAAGAATTCCCGCGGCGAGGAGAATCTAGCGAGAGCCGCTAAGTCATGAGCATGGCTGGCGGGGGGCGGCTGGTCGGGGAGGTTCAATACAACTCATTCCTGGTTATGCTGTGCAGCCACGACGCGGAGTGGTCTAGGCAACACTACGACGAGGGCGAGCGATGGTACGCTCCATTCTTGAAACCTGAAGCGGACCTGCGCAATGACTGCGCGTTGTACGGAGAAGCGGTCTCCAAGAACTTTGCCTCCTTCTGTGAGGCGAACAGGGTGCAACCGGCACAGCCTATGGAGGGTTTCTTGTATGACCCGCTGTGCTACCTGCCGCTGGGCCATGCGGACGTCCTGTCAATTACTCTGCTCGACGATTTCGATCCACTGCATCACCTGACAGCGAGGATGAGGACGACGCTAGAGAATGCGTGTCTTGGGTTTGCGCCGGTGCTGAACTCGCTTGGAGTGACACATGAGCAAAAAACGATTTGCGAGCTTCCCGAGATCTGGAAGCTGAAGAATGGCGCAGAGGGGGAGGAACTCCCGCCGATGCTCGTGTTCTGTAAACTTAAGATGGACGGATTTGGAGCGCTTGGGCTAGGGCTCGAATTCCAGGTCGGTGTCTGGCGAGCGATGGCTGCAAGGATTGGAGAAACAATGGGAGCCCTGCGCACTGGCTTCTGCGGGAAGGGGGTCGAGGGGGGGCGGGTGCCTGTCCGGAGTTGTGACATCGAAGGAACGCGCTGTTGTCTGCTGGATTTAATGGGGGGTGAGGAGGTGGGTTTGTTGGTCTTTTGCAACAACCCGACCGTGGCGTTTTCGATCGTAGCTGGCATCCGGAATCTGACATGTGGTAACGTGTTCGAGGCGCATCCCAAGGTGGCTGAATTCTTTGAGCGGAGCACGCTTCACCAGAGGCTGGGGCGCTGCAGCCAAGCACAAACAGGCGGTTCGCCAGGGGGCGGCGTCAGAGGCCCCGCCGAACATCCTGTCTTTCGGTGGTCGCACTCATCGGTTGGGGTACTGCCCGCCGAATTCTTCGGGTCGTGCGGGGGACGACTTTTCCCTCCAGCGGAAAAGTTTGGTGGCTTCTTGTGCGGGACCACGAATTTGCAGGTAGCTCCTGGACATTCACAAGCTGGCGAGAGAACGAAAACAGATGGCTTAGAACAGGGGCGGGCGGAGGAGCCGCGATTCAAGGACTTGGGGGAGAACTTTGAATCATATGTGGCGGGGCTGTATGATTGTGAGCTTAGGCATGGCGAAGCAGGGATGAGGGTAGTGGATGGACCGGTCCTCGGGACAGGCAGGCTAGTCGACAACCTTGAGGGCACCATTCGCCGTCTTTGTTTGTCCGGGCGCCTGCGGGCAGGTATTGGCAGGGATATCGTGGACTTGGAGACTGATTTGATCATTCCCATACCAAAGCTGAAGAGCAGTGAGGGGGAGGAGCTTACTTTTTCGACAAGCGCAAGATCTTTTACTACGCCGCTGAGTTCCGCTCTGCCGGAGGTCGTAAATAGGCTCTGTTATTTTTCGAAGCTTGGCCCTGAGACAATGGAAGCCATCCGAAAACGTGTTAGTCCACGAGAGCCTGGCGGGCTCGATATCACTGCATTGATGGATGCACAGCGGCAATTAGGTGTTCCGGTGTCACTGCGACGGACGATCGAGTACATGTTTCGTAATTTTGCCATTATTACTTCGGACCCATTTTTGTTTGACGTGCTTTTGGACCTCTATGACGTTTTTGCAACCTTGCATGCCGTGATTACTCGGCACCTGCCCGAGGTTGAGTTGGGAAGGTGCGAGGGCGTGGATGCAGAGGGACGCCAACTTCTAGATGAGGAGCGGGTTCGGTGCCTGTCTGAAATCATTGGGGCCCTGCACAACGCAGTGATTCACCGAACGGCTCAAGCCTTCCGGGATTCCCCATGGCGGGATATGGCTGTTGATTTTAGAGGCGGGCTCAATCAAATTTTGATCGCAGCGGATGCGCCGGTGAAGTGCGGCTTGGGGGTGCTAAGACGTTTTGCCTTCAAAAATGACTCGGGAGACTCAAGGTCCAGGGACAGGGTTGGGTGTTTCATGAGGGTGGGGGTGACCCCCGGTGCTCGGTGTTGCAAGACGAACTTTGGAACGGAGGACAAGGCGCGTTTGGCGTTTTTCGATGCTGATGTGCCCCATGTCATGAATCCGGCAAGTTATGCGGATTTCCTGCATGAGGCTTTTCACCTTGTATTCGATGCTGTTGTGCCGCAAGACCAAGCTTGGAAGGAGGGCATCGAGGGTTTAAATCAAGCTGACTTGGTAAGGTTGGAGGAGGTTTTTGCTCTCATGCTGTGGAGGATATTCGTCTTTGAAGACGACACTGAGTCGTTTTTGTACCACAGCCTTCTGAGCTTCTCGCGCGATATTGCGAGCGTCGGCGCGAATGATAGGGAGAACTGCCGGCGGTTCACTGAGGTTCTGCTTCGGCTTTTCTTTGCCGTAGATGTGTCGAGGGGACAGACAGGTGACCCGAGGTTCTGGCCTGAGAATTGCGAGTCTTCCAAATGTGGACCTTTGGATGCGGTGGAGACGAGGTTCAAGGAGATGATTAAAGATGCTGGTCCTTTCTTTTCTGAGTATAACCGTCTTTGGGCCGATGACCCGCATGGGCAGGCTTGGATGTATACAATGAATCGCTTTCGGGTTGTGCATGATCGGATTGCGGACCTTATACCGATCTTGTACTCGAAGGCGGCGGCGGTGTACCGAAAGACGGTGGAGGGGACGTTTCCAGTAAATGACAGGGTGGCACTGAGCAAAACGGTTGCTGACATTGAGGCGCAGATTGAGGTGGGGCTTCGCGAAGGGCACCCGCTGATCTGGGGTGGTTTTACCACGGAGGCAAAGTCACGAGGCGGGGAACAGCAGGAGGCCTGGGCGGAGCGAAACCTCTCGGGTGTTGCGATAGACCCTCTACAATTTGTTTGTAAGATTCTGCGCTTGTACATAGGAACGATCAAGTGTGCAAAGGGCAAGACTATTCACCTGATGCGGGGCGGGCCGAAGGCGAAGCTAAGTTATGAGGGAGAGGGTCCGTTGTGGGATTTTCAAGCTGATAAAGGTGCAGCTGAGTTGTTTTCCTGCGTGCCTGCCGCGCGACGGGGTCGTCTGCTGAAACAAATAGTTATCATCAAGTCGTTTTGGGACTTGGCCTCAGAATTCCGCGCTAGGCGATTGCTGGACATGCTGTTGAGCAACGACGTGCAGTGATCTAACGACCCATTTCAGAACTACAACAGGTTGCATAAGTGTCATTTGGAAGAACTGACACTTGCACTTGCAAGGCCAGCTTGACGAGGCTTTAACCGGCTCTGCGTGCGCTCCGCCGTCGCCTCGCGTTTCTGGCACGGCGCGTTGCGCTGTAGATCGCTTTGTGTTTGGCAATGCGTTCCTTGTTCGCGACGTAGTAGGCCGCTTGGTATTTGGCAAGTCGCTTCCGGTTCTTTGCGCGGTAGGCCGCGTTGAGCTTGGCGAATTTCTCCGGGTTCTTTGCGCGGTAGGCCGCTTGGTATTTGGCGATTCCGTCCCGGTTTGCTGCCTTGTAGCACTTTGGTCCGCAGTAACGTTTCCCCGCGTTGGGAAATTCAAATGCTGTTCTGCAATATGCGCAAAGCCGGTTCACTTTGGCAGTGTGCGCCGGGCCGTTTCCGTTGTCCAGTCCTTAGCTCTTTTTGGCGCCTAAACGGTGGCGTAGAAGCTTTGCTTGCGACTTGCGCTCCGCAGGCTTGAGCGTTAGAACTGTCGCGATATGTATTCATTTGCTGGTGGACGTAACGGTTCGGTTGCCCGTCCGCCAACGTTCATGCCATCTATCAGTAACGCTTGACATCAAGGGGTGTCGCCGCCGTGAACCTATCCTCATCATATGACCTGAATGGATGGAAGGCCGTAGTAGTGGGCAGTATTCTCGGCTTGCTCGGGCTCGCGTGCCTCACTTACGGGCTCGGGAACCTGGATGAGCTTGGTCCCAGCGATCGCGTGCCGCTGGCTCTGGTAATAGGCGTTGCAGGCGGAATGTCCCTTCTTCTTAGCACCATGTTGTTGACCTACGGGTTGCGGAAAGGTCCTGCCCCGGGATGGGTTCATCAGGTTTCTGTTTGGATGCTGCTGGTCATCTTAGCCGGAGGCGGTATTTTCCTCACTGCCTCCGGCGTCCTAAACCTGTTTTCTGGGCCTGGTCCCACTCGCAGTTCGCCCGGTGAAGCAATCGGCCACTTCCTCTGCGGGCTTTGGGCGCTCTACCTTGCTATCATCGGACTGTGGACGCTTCGCAAGGAGGCGCAGAATCGCAAGCAAAGCGCAAACGAAGCTGAAGGCAGTGGCGGCTGTAGTAGTCAGAAGAAGCCATCCCAGGGGCCGGCAGCTCCGCCGGGAAACGCGACGCCAATCCTTAAGTTTGCCTACATCGGCCAGTTGAGCCCCCAGGTATGGCCTTCTCAGCGAGCGCGCAGCCGTGCCGCCGACCGTGTCGCCCGGGGGTTTCTGGAACGGTGTGGGGACTGGATTGTCCTCCCGCTTGAGGTCGAGTTGGATAATCGCGACGGCTCAATCGAAATTAAGTGCGACACCCGCGGCGCCGAACGGGAGGACTTGCAGCAGGTGGTGGCGATGCTCATCGGACAAGAAGAGGCGTCGCCCAAGCGGTGGTGGCACCTCTGGAAGTGAGCCTGGTGTAGTAAATGAGGTCAGCGTCAGCCAGTAACAGGCCCGGCGTGACCGCCACTTCTTGCCCGCAGGCAACAACCCCGAACGTGCCAACCCCGCTTGGGGCAAATCTAATGGGTGACCCTTTCGGCTCCGCCCTCGGCTCGTTGCTGGAAAGTGTCGAAACTGAGAACTGACACCGGCCCGTGCCACCGTCAACAGGGGCGATGGTTTGTTTGCGCCCCCTGGCACAGAAATGGAATCATCCCCTCCGGTCGGGCGGGTCCTGGCCTTCCCTCGCCGCGTTATGAGGCAATATGTTTTGGCTTTCTATGGACAGAGCTCCTCGACCACATTTGGCCATGCTAAGCAAGCCTGCCCGGTTCCGCAATATCGAGGCAGAGCGAATTCAGCGACTGACTATGAAGAAGACGAAGGCCGGTTTGAGAGTGTTATTGGCTTGTTGCGTTGGGGCTCTGGTATTGCGCGCTCCCGGCGAGGAAGCGAACGCCAAGCTCTGGTACGACAAGCCCGCGATCAATTGGGAGAAAGAGGCGCTGCCGATTGGCAACGGCCGGCTCGGCGGGATGATCTTTGGCGGCATTGAGCGGGAGCAAATCCAGTTCAATGAATCCAGCCTTTGGATCGGCGATGAGAAGGATACCGGCGCGTATCAGGCATTTGGCGACGTGTTTATCGAATTCGGCGGACAAACCAACGCGGCCACGACGAACTACCGGCGCGAACTCGACATCAGCCGGGCAGTCCACATCGTCACATACAACCAGGGCGGCGTAAGTTTCCGGCGCGAGTATTTCGCCAGCCACCCAGCCAACGTAATGGTGTTTCGGTTCACGGCAGACAAGCCGGGCGCTTACTCCGGGTCGGTAATGCTCACGGACATGCATAAGGGCAAGATTGTTGCCGACGGCAACCGGCTGACCTCCTCGGGTTCTCTGGCCGGTTACAAGTACGAGGACAAAGGCCCGAATTATTCCATAGCCTTGAATTACGAGGCGCAGGCACTTGTCCTCAATGAGGGCGGCTCGGTGAAAGCGGCGGATGGGCGAGTCACATTCGATGGCGTCAACAACCTCACGATCCTGATCAGCGCAGGTACGGACTACGTGAACGATCGCACGCGTGGTTGGCGCGGAGAGCATCCTCATGCCCGAGTCACAGCGCAACTGAAGGCGGCCGCCGGGACTACGTGCCGGAAATTGCTCGCGTCTCATGTGGCGGATTATCAGAGACTCTTTAAGCGCGTGACGCTGAAGCTTGGGGATTCCCGTAGCGAGCTTCCGACCGACCTGCGGCTCATGGAATACTCTGAGGGTGCACGCGAGTTGGAACTGGAGGCGTTGGTCTTCCAATATGGCCGCTACCTGATGATCAGCTCTTCGCGCGGAGCTCTGCCCGCTAACTTGCAGGGATTGTGGAACAACTCCATCCGGCCGCCGTGGCGGAGCGATTACCACACGGACGTTAATGTGCAGATGAACTACTGGATGGCGGACCAAGCCAACCTCGGCGAATGCTTCATGCCCTACGCAGTCTGGCTGAACTCCATTCGCGGTGTCCGCAAAGCGGAGACGAAAGCGGCATTCAAAGCACGTGGCTGGACGATGCACGGCGAGAATGGCGTCTTCGGCGGCTCAACGTGGGAATGGGTCGAATCCGGCAGTGCGTGGTGCATGCAGAACCTCTGGGATCACTACGTGTTTACCGGGGACAAGGAATATCTGCGCACCCTCGCCTACCCGATGATGAAAGAGGTCTGCGAATTCTGGCAGGACCGGCTGAAGGCGTTGCCCGACGGAACGCTGGTCGCGCCCAACGGCTTTTCGCCGGAGCATGGCCCGCGCGAGGACGGCGTTTCACACGACCAGCAGCTCATCTGGGATGTCTTCAATAACACCGTGGCCGCCGCCGACGTGCTGGGCGTGGATCGCGAGTTCCGCAACACCATCGCCGCGCAGCGCGACAAATTGCTCGCCCCCAAGATCGGCAAGTGGGGACAGTTGCAGGAATGGATGGTGGATCGTGATGATCCCAAGGACGATCATCGCCATCTCTCCCATCTGGTCGCAGTGCATCCCGGCAGCCAGATCACGTCGCAGAGGACCCCGCAGTTAGCCGAGGCGGCCCGGGTCTCGCTCAACGCGCGAGGCGATGTGAGCACCGGTTGGAGCACGGCGTGGAAGATCAACTTGTGGGCGCGATTGCACGATGGCGACCGGGCCCACAAACTCATGGGCAATCTGCTGCGCCTCGTCGGTGATACGCGCATGAACTACAAGAACGGCGGCGGGTTGTATGCAAACCTCTTCGACGCTCACCCGCCCTTCCAGATTGATGGCAACTTCGGCTACACCGCTGGTGTCTGCGAAATGCTCCTCCAAAGTCATGCCGGCGAAATCCATCTACTGCCGGCATTGCCCAAGGCGTGGCCGACCGGCAAGGTAACCGGCCTGCGCGCCCGGGGAAATCTTGAGGTGGATATGCAATGGCAGGACGGGAGACTGGTCCAGGCTACCCTGCATCCGAGACAAGATGGTTCGTTTCAGGTTCGTTATGGCGACAGGGTTTTGGAACTCAAGCTGAGGGCCGGCCGCGTTGTCGTTTTCAAGTGAACTCGTGAACACCCTCGCATTCAATTGGTAGCCGTCGCTTGCGCCAACTCCGCATCACCAAACCATGAGACTCTTCCCACCCCTCGCCGCTCTATTGCTGTTCCAGCTCTCGGTGCTTCACGCTGCTGACGCACCCCAGAAATCTCTGCCGCTGCCGGGGGTGGTCTTCCAGGTACAAGGCCACACCGCCTTCGTGATTCTCCCGCCTGCGCAATCCACCAACCGCCCAATTCCGTGGGTCTGGTACGCGCCGACGCTTCCGGGTCTGCCGGGCAATGAGGAGCAATGGATGTTTGAACGCTTCAACCGGGCCGGCGTCGCCATTGCGGGCATTGATGTCGGCGAATCCTACGGGAGTCCGGATGGACGAGCCCTCTACTCTGCGCTTTACGACGAACTCACCCAGCACCGCGGCTTCGCCCCGAAGGCCGTCATGCTCGGGCGCAGTCGCGGCGGATTGATGACGCTCGGTTGGGCCGCCGAGAATCCGGAGAAGGTCGCGGGGTTCGCGGGCATTTATCCCGTCTGCAACATGGCCAGCTATCCCGGCGTGGCGAAGGCCGCGGGTGCTTACCACATGACCGCCGAGCAACTCTCAACCCACCTGGCGGAGCACAATCCCATTGACCGGCTCGCCGCGCTTGCCCGAGCGGGCGTGCCGCTGTTCGCCATTCATGGAGACATAGACGAGGCAGTTCCGCTCAACGCGAACTCGGGAGAGATGCGGAAACGCTACGAAGCCCTCGGCGGCAAGATGCAACTCATCGTCCCGGCCGGCCAGGGGCACAACATGTGGTCCGGATTCTTCCAATGTCAGGAACTGGTGGACTTCGTGCTCACGCAAGCGAAGCGAGCGAGCCTCACACTCGCCTCGCGAAAAGAGTATCAGGCCGTTCAGCGAAACCCGCAGAACAAGCCCAACATCCTCTTCATCCTCACCGATCAGCAGTTTGCCGACGCCATGAGTTGCCGGATGGGAAACCAATACCTCAACACGCCGACGATGGATCGCTTGGCACAATCGGGGATGCTGTTCACACGGGCCTACAGTCCCAACCCGCTCTGCATGCCATTTCGGAATTCGGCGTTCACGGGGTGCTATCCTCACGAGACGGGCGTCACGCAGAATTCCGGCCCCGAGGGTGGTCTGGACCCGAAGGAATTCGTCTGCCTTGGCACCTACTTCCGCGACGCCGGCTACGACACTCCGTACTGCGGCAAGTGGCACTTGTGCTACGATGCCAAAGACACCCAGGCGCACGGCTTCGAGATCGTGACGGGCAAGCGCACCGGCGGTCACGACGCCGGAGTGACGGATGGCGCCGTGCAATTCCTCGCCCGGCGGCACGACAAGCCGTTCCTGTTGGTGGCGAGTTTCCTGAACCCGCACAACGTCTGCGAGTGGGCGCGCCGGTTGGCGGGACGAGAACAGCGTTTGAACTGCGGTGAGATCGGCGAGCCGCCGCCGTTGGCTCAACTGCCACCGGTCCCGGCCAATCTCGCGCCGCCGCAAAACGAACCAGATGGCATGACGCTGATACGCCGCTGCTATCAGGTTGACTCGGGTGCGTTTCCCGTGGGCAAGTTCACGGACGAGGACTGGCGCAAAGAGCGCTGGGGCTATTACCGGATGATCGAGAAAGTGGACGCCGAGATCGGCAAAGTGCTCGCGGCGCTACGCCAAGCCGGGCTGGAAGACAACACCCTGATCGTTTTCACCGCGGACCACGGCGAATGCGCCGGGGCGCACGGTTTCAACCAGAAGACGGTGTTCTACGAGGAATCGGCGCGGATCCCGCTGATCATCGCTGGCAAGGGCAAGACGGCCGGCGGCAGGACGGATAAGCTGGTCAACACCGGCATTGATCTCCTGCCCACGATGCTGGACTTCGCGGGCCTGGCGATACCCAGGAAACTTCCCGGCCGCAGCCTGCTGCCGCTGGCCCTCGGCAAGGAAGTCCCGGAGTGGCGCGATCATCTGGTGGTCCAAAACAACATGTCGCAGACCGGCGTGATCAACGGAATGCAGCCCACGATGGAAGGCCGGATGCTCCGCACCGACCGTTACAAGTATTGCATTTACACCCGTGGCCAGCGGCGCGAGTCCCTCGTGGACTTACAGGTGGATCCGGGTGAAGCGAGCGATCTGGCCGCCGATCCGAGGTATCGCAAGGTGCTGCTCGAACACCGGGAACTGCTCGCGCGTTTTGGCCAGGAGCACAACGATCCGCTGGTGGCCAATCTCCTCGCCGACAACGTAAAGCCGATCCCCTTCACGGCCACTTCCAGAAAGTAGAATGGTAATGGGCGTAGCAATTTCCGGTCCGGGTCAGACCGACAGCAATAACGAATGGCAGGCAACGGCATACGATATCAATGCCCCCGACAATCTCGGCATTGCCGACATTAACTACCAATGTCGCTAGGATTTGACCTCTCATCATCCCGGAGGGACATACGTCAAAGTAGC
>SESF01015574.1_pt1 | contig 13797 bp, 10 predicted proteins | sample 3171521 | NCBI WGS metagenome assembly SESF01 (sample SAMN10866945, study PRJNA518727) | freshwater metagenome | biome: subpolar coniferous forest; feature: holomictic lake; material: water; isolation source: holomictic Lake 227, 6 m and 8 m depth | place: Canada: near Kenora, Ontario | collected...
ACGCACTGCTTGGCTCATCGAGAGTACTCAGTGTTAGTTCCACGACTACTCTGGGTATCCTGGCCGGAACGCAACTGGCGCTGGCGGTGCCGGATGGAGACCCGGCGAAACTGATCACTGCTGTTGCAACCTTGACCGCCTTGGTGGGTGTGTTGCTGATACTGGCGTCGTTACTGCGTCTGGGGTTTGTTGCCAACTTCATTTCCGCGCCTGTCTTAACCGGCTTCAAGACGGGGATCGCCTTGGTAATCGTGCTGGACCAGTTGCCGAAACTGCTGGGTTTTCACATTACCAAGCAAGGTTTTATCCGCGATTTGTTCAGCATTATCCATCATCTGCCCCAGACCTCGCTAATCACCTTGGCGGTGGCCGTTGTGGTCTTGCTGGTGTTGATCGTCATGGAACGTCTGTGGCCGCATTCTCCGGCACCTCTGGTCGCCGTTGGCGGCAGTATCGCAGCGTCGTGGTTCTTCGGACTGGATGCACAGGGCGTTGCGACGGTCGGCTTGATTCCGCAAGGATTCCCGTCGCTGACATTGCCGAATGTTGCGCTAATCGAACAATTGCTGCCGGGCGCATTCGGGATCGCGCTGATGAGTTTTACCGAATCAATCGCGGCAGCGCGTGCCTTTGCCGACACTGAAGAGCCGCCGATCATTGCAAATCGTGAACTGATCGCCATAGGGGCGGCCAATCTGGGCGGTGCACTGTTCGGCGCAATGCCTGCGGGAGGAGGCACCACGCAGACAGCGGTCGTGCGTGCTGCCGGAGGTCGGACGCAGAAGGCGTCGCTGGTGACGGCAGGCACGGCGGCGGCAATTATGCTGCTGCTCTCCCCGTTGCTGGGCTTGCTGCCTTATGCCACACTCGCGGCAGTGGTTATCGTTTACTCGGTCGGATTGATCCAGCCTGCGGAGTTCTACGCCATTAGCAAGGTGCGCAAGATGGAGTTTCAATGGGCTATTGTAGCCTGTGTCGGTGTGCTTATATTTGGCACGTTACAGGGCATCGTGGTGGCGATCATCGTATCGCTGATCGGGCTAATGAGCCAAGTCACCAACCCGCGTGTGTATGTCATAGGCCGTAAGCCCGGACAAGACGTGCTGCGACCTCTGTCGCCCGAACACCCTGGCGACGAAACTTTTGATGGCCTGCTTATCTTGCGCCCGGAAGGTCGCCTCTTGTTTGTCAACGTGCAGAACGTGACCGAACAGATCCGCGCACTCATATTACAGTACAAGCCGCAGGTGCTCGCGCTGGATATGAGCCGGGTATTTGATATCGAATACTCGGCGCTGCAGATGCTGATGGAGCGCGAAAAGCGTGCAACTGAAGGTGGTGCCACGCTGTGGCTGGTGGGTCTGAACCCTCGTGTGCTTGATGTTGTCCGCAATTCCGGGCTGGCGGAGCGGCTCGGCCGCGAGCGCCTGTTGTTCAATGCGCGTGCGGCGATCGAACGTTACCAAGCGCTGGAAGAAAAGCAACCGCATGAACACACTTCCCCATAACTATCTGATTCAGATCAGGCATTTCGGTTTGGGGCTACGGAATAGTGAATTTAAGTTGTTTTGTGTGTATTCTTCAACTTTTACTAATAAAACACACAAACGATTAATTTAGCCAGTGTTAAGGGATGGTCGATTATGTCATATCAATTGATAAAAGAATTTAATCCGATTAATTCGGTCAAGCTTCTCGGTAAACTGACGGTACGTGATTTTCAGGAGCTTCAAGCCCTTGCCAAGCTGAGCCTTGAACACTTTGGCCAATTTCGTGTATTGGTTGAGCTGGAAGATTTTCAGGGCTGGAGTAAAGAAACCGAATGGGAGGATTCGCCTTTTTTGGAAGAAAAGGGAGCGGGTATTTCAAAGCTTGCCTTTGTTGGCGACGAGAAATGGAAAGTTGAAATCTTTATGTTTACCGGAGCGCCAATGCGTCAGACGACTATTGAGTTTTTTCCACAAGATCAGTTTGAGCAGGCACAAACTTGGTTAACTGTGTAAAATCTACCCGTCAGACAGGATGCTAAAATTATAACGCCCGAACCCCTTTAGCAAGGATTAAGAATGACCCCGCGCAAGACACCAAAATATTATCAATGGGCAAGTAAAACGGTATCTAAAATCAACGCAATACCACGCGCAACCGGTAAAGGTAAAAAAGACCTCGTTCTGGTAAAGCCTGTTTTTATGTTTGCAGTATTGAAAACGGTTGAAGCGTTGCGAAACAATAAAGAAATAGAGCCAAGTGTAAAATGACCGGTTTATTGATTGCTCTGAAAATTATCCCCATGATTTTTATGGCTCTGTTTCCGGTGGTTAATCCCATCGGAACGGCTCTTATCCTTTTTGGCATGACCCGAGGGGTTGGTGATCAAACCTGGAAATCAATGTCGCGGAGAATAGCGCTCTATTCTTTTCTTTTTTTATCTTTTTTCTTTTTTTTCGGCAGTTACATCCTCAAGCTTTTTGGAATTTCCATCCCGGTGGTTCAGTTCTCGGGTGGCATGGTATTGGCGTTGATGGGATGGCAGCTCTTGAATCAAAAAGAGACCAGCAAACCGGTGTCTGAAGAGGTTCTGGATAATCCAAATTCTGCAATTGATGCGAAGGCTTTTTACCCGTTCACTTTTCCTTTGACCGTAGGCCCGGGAGGGATGGCAGTGGTTTTAACCTTTAGCGCGCATTTGAATCGGGAGTCCATGCTTCTTTTAACGCTGGAACGAGGTGCCGCAATTATTGGAATTTTCTTGATGTGCATAGTCGTGTCTCTTTGTTATCGAAATCTTAAATTTATGACCAAGCGATTTTCAGCTGCTGGCGCTTTGGCAATATCAAAAATTCTTGCTTTTTTTGTGCTTTGCATTGGTGTCGAGATTGCCTGGGCAGGCTTTAAGGCGCTTGGTCATTAGCTAGGCGGGATGTACTTAACGTACCCTGCCGATTTGTTATTTTATTTTTCTTATAGAGGTATAACACCATGTTTAATAAAGTTAAAACAGCAGAAAATGGTTTGTTTAAAAAACAAAAAATCGGGTGCAAGGTGCTAATCGCTCTGACATTGAGCGTTACTTTTCCAGTTTTTGCCGCAAACTTGCCTGATTCTGAAGGGTTGATTCAACAACTCGGAATTCAGCAACAAGACGTTGCGAAACTGAATCAGGGTGAAGTTGTTTTTTTTAATGTTGCAGAGACCAACGAAAAAGAGTTAGCCGCAGGCGCTGCCATGTATTTTCCGGCCGCACCATCCAAAATGGTGGGATTAATCAAGAATAAAGGCTTGGCATCAATAGATACTGAGGTCACTGTAGAGGGTACTATTCCTTTACAGGCGACGCTTGATAACTTTAAAGGTTTCGCCTTTAAAACCGGGAGCGATGAAGCGGCCAATTTTTTGGCGGCAAAGCCGGGTAGCCAATTTAATCTGTCGACTGAAGAATTTCAGGTGTTACAGACTGCAAGTTCTGCGCAGCCTGATGCGGCATCACAAGTTTATCGGAAAATTTTATTGCAACGTTGGCAGGCTTATCGCAAGAACGGCTTGAAGGGCATTGCGACGTATGATCGCGGTAACGGTACGGAAGCCAATCCTGGGGGAGAACTGCGAATAGCCACGCAGAACAGCAAAGTACTGGCCCGTTATTTTCCGGAGCTGTATAAGGCCTGGCTGAATTATCCCGCTGCTTTGCCAGCAGGTGCCGAGGAGACGTTTTTCTGGCGTAATCGTAACGTGGAAAGTCGCCCAACGGCTATTCTTGTCCACCGCGTCATGTTGAGTACGGATGCTGGTGAGTTGATTCTTGCCCGGCAATTTTATGCCGGGCATTCTTATAACTCCAATCAGCTCACTATTGCCTGCTTACCTTACCGCGACGGCTCCCTGGTTATCTATACAAATCGAACGTTTACTGATCAGGTTACAGGTTTCGGCAGTAGTCTAAAACACTCTATCGGCGGTGAACAAGCGCGAGGAGAAATGACTAAAATGCTGAAAAATGCGCGTAAGGCACTTAAATAAACGGATACTTTTTAGCAAGCAAAGCAGCCCTGTGTGCGCCATTAAATGCCGCAAGGCAAGCGCAGCGTGCTCTATCCTGGCTGCGCATTTGCAGAACTGTGTAACATATTTGTGACTTAATAGGCGAACAAAATGAAGTTATGTTTTACCTTCATTAAGGGTGTTTAATTATTATTCGGCGATACTATAAGGAGGATAACTGATGTCTGCTCCGTTAACTGCTTTCGTTATTCTTGTCTGTATGCTTTGTGGAATGGCGATGGGTTCATACCTTCGGTTGGTTTTACCCGATGATCACACGCAAGCTGACTCCAAGGATATTCTGATGACATCGGCCGGCATGATGGCTACGCTAATCGCATTGATTATTGGACTACTGGTGACGTCGGCTAAAGGCAACTACGATGAAACAACCTTAGGCATTACCCAAACAGGTGCGAAAATCATCTCGCTTGACTATTACTTGTCTAGCTATGGTCCGGAAACGAAAGTTGAGCGGAAGCTTGTGCGTCAGGCGACCGCCACAGCAATCGAACGCGTCTGGACAAACGAAAGCACCCAAGGGGCCGATTTGACGAAGATGGAAGCAGCCACCGGAATGGCTGACGTTTACAGCAAGATTCGCGAGCTTTCGCCGCAGAACGACTCGCAAAAATATCTTCAAACTCAGGCCCTGCAAATCAGCGCCGATATGATGCAATCACGATGGATGCTAATCGAACAGTCGCAGACTAATCTGCCGAGGATATTTCTTGTGGTGTTGACCTTCTGGCTTACCGTTTTGTTCGTTCAATTTGGCTTGTTGGCTCCCCGAAACCTGACAGCGAAGTCGGCATTGTTCATCTGCGCCCTATCGGTGTCGGGTGCCATTTATCTTATCCTGGAATTAAATAACCCACTGGAGGGAACCATCAAGGTTTCGAGCACCCCGCTTCACAAAGCGCTTTCTTTAATCGAGAAATAGTCTGTCGGGATAGCGGGTTATTGCATACTTATAGCCAACACAAATAAAGAGAAATACCCTGAAATTTATCTTGGGAATATTTATTGTGTTGTTTTTGATGCTGTTGAACCTGTCGGCCGCACCAAGACGTGTTGTCGTTGCATCGTTGTCTGGCGTCAACTATCGTGTCCGAGGACAGGATAATTGTCGCCGAACATATCGCCGGCGCGATGCGTCAGTCGCATGGAACGCTTTTGATTCATTCGCCAGTCGGCATAACGGGCGCAGAACTGCGAGTAACTATAGCAACGGATCGGGTACTACTGCCGGGTTTACTCCTCGGTAACTGCTCCTGCATCCATACAAGTCGTCCCGGAGCAACTGCTTGGTCAGACCTTTTTTCTTCAACTCCCTATGAACGTCTGTCCAGATTGGTTCCTGGAATTTGGTTGAAGGTTGAGCATCCGAACGGGGATAAAACTTCAGGGCCAGAACTTGGTCATCCCAATCCTCCGGTAGCGGCCAGGTTATATTTAGCTGCGCGGCCAGCTTTAAGATGTTTTGGATGTTGCCAACACTGATTTTGCTGCCGGCAATGATTTTTTCGGATCAGTTCCAATTAAAAATCAACGCACGCTTGGAGGGGCTTGGTAGATTACACCTCGCCAATTTAATCTTGAAATGCCCTGTAAACAAAAGCGACAAAAACTGTTCATCTCGTATATAGTAAAGCGGTTTATGATAGCGCAACGTCCAATTTTTAACATCCCTCTGTTTATTTATCCCCGACTTTAGCTTAACTCTATGAAATCCATTGATCTTCCTGTTGTTTATTCCAAGATTTACTCCTTGCTTTTTTTATTACTATTGACTTTTTTTGGGTTGGCAGACGCAGGGGTAAAAACGGTTGCGCCAGATAAAGGGCAAAAAAATACCACGTTTGAAATTACCAAAGATACCTTACAGGCAAAAATTGAGTCTATCAATACCCGCGAAGGGCTTGATGACGCGCTAAAATCCAAGGTACTGTCTATTTATCAATCTGCGCAAGATAATCTGGTTAACACTGAAAACTTCAAGGCGCGAATCATTGACTTTAATCAAGCGCTAAAGCAAGCACCTGAGCGAACCAAAAAGCTGCAAAAAGAAATTGAACAAACGCTACTAAAGGTCTCCAAACAAAAACCTGAAGATTTTACCAAGATACCCACTGAAGAATTGGATCAGCGTTTAATTATTGAGAAAGGAAAAATAAGTGCGTTAGATGAGCAATTAAAAAAGCTGGAAAATGAACTGGCTTTGCAACAGAGTCGTCCTCAACTTATTCGAGAGGAGACGGTAACGGCAAAACAGGATCTTGACGCGATACAAAAAAAACTGGAGGGGCCTGCTGAAAAAGCAGGTTCAAAACTGGAAGCGGAAGCCAGACAGGTTTATTTAAAAACACTGGTTGATTCACGCACGGCAGAATTAAAAATGCTGGAGGTTGAAGCCATCAGTAATCCGGTACGGGTTGAATTGCTTAAATCCGGGTTTCGGTTGCTGGACATACAAAAAAATGCGCTAACCCCGATCACTACGGCAATAGAAAATTTGTCAACTGATCGACGAGAGCAAGAAGCCAAGTATATGCAGGATGCACTCAGTCAGGCAGAGAAAGAACTGTCCGGAAAGCACGCCCTCATTCAAACCAGAACCCGTGAAAATATTCAATACAGTCGAGACTTGCAGGCTATTGCTGCCAAAATTGAAAATTACACCGAGCAAAAAACCAAATTAGATGCCCAAGCTATTGAAATTGAGGATGACTTTAAAAGTGCAGATAAAAAAATCAGTCTGGCAGGCTTAAGTCCGGCGCTGGGTAAAATCCTGCGCGAGGAGCGGCGTAATTTAACCACCCAGGATCAATTTACCCTGCAATCAGAAACCATTCAGAATGAAACGGCGATAACCAGTCTTGAGCAATTTAAAATTGAAGATCAGTTAAAACAACTCACAGACCTTGATAACGGTTTGCAGCAGATAATGGCGACCCAAGTTGACCCCAAACTGCCTGTAGAACAGCGCATGATGATTCAGGCTGAATTGCGGGTATTACTCAACAGCCAAAAAGAGTTGCTAAACAAATTAGCTATTGATTACACGATTTATCTGCGTACGCTGGGAGATTTTGATTTTGCCAGGCAACAAATGGTCATTCAGGCCACCAAGTTTGCAAGCTACCTGGATGAAAATTTGTTGTGGGTAAAAAGCTCTGACCCCGTTAACATCGATACTTTAGCCGGTTTATATCATTCGACCACCTGGCTGTTGTCGCCCTTTAACTGGATGGCATTAAGCAAAGATGTGCTGAAGGTGGCGCTACAAAAGCCCTTTTTAATTTTCATGGGCTTATTGAGCTTAGGCTTGCTGTTTTTAATTAAAAACAGAGTTAAACAACAACTCACGACTATTTCGGTCAATGTTGAAAAAATGTATACCGACAGCTTCGTTTATACCTTACAGGCGATAGTTTATACGTTAATCCTGGTTTTACCCCTGCCGCTGTTTAGCTATTATCTGGGTTGGTTATTAAGCAGTAATATCCATGTTGTCGACTTTACCAGAGCCATTGGCGAAGGTTTAAAAAGCGCGTCAATCCCGCTGCTTTTTCTGCAATTTTTTTATCGTTTATTTGCTGATGAAGGGATTGCGTGCAAACATTTTCAATGGCAAAAAAATAACGCTCGTTTGTTGCGCAAGCAAATTGCCTGGTTACGGTTTATTGCAGTCATCACGGTATTTATTATCAGCGCCACATCGGCATCAAAAGTGTCATTGCACAGCGATAATCTGGGACGCCTGGCCTTGATCATAAGCATGATAGCCTTGGCCGTTTTTGGAGGTCGGTTACTTAATCCCAACAGCGGTTTATTAAAGAGCTTTATAAATTCCCATCCAGAAGGCTGGTTAGCCAAATTGCGTTATATCTGGTATTCGATAGTGATTTTAATACCCGTCGTCATTATTGGTTTTGCTGTTGCAGGTTATTATTTGAGCGCACTTGAACTACAAGTGAAATTAATTATTTCACTGCGGTTAATTTTTCTGGTGATGATTATTCATGAATTGGTGGTTCGTTGGTTAACGCTGGTTAACCGGCAGTTGGCCATAACCAATGCCAGACAAAAACGCAAAGCCGCTTTTCTTACCGAAAAACACCCGGCCAGCGGTGGCGAAGATCCGGTTATACCGGTTGATGAACAACTTATCGATATTCCAAAAATAAATGCTCAAACCATCAGATTACTTCACGTATTTATAACCTTAAGCTTGGTTATCGGCTTTTGGATAATCTGGAAAAATATATTACCCGCTTTTTCCTTTTTGGATCGCATTGTGCTCTGGCAGCATTTGGTTACCACTGATAACCAGGAAAGCTATCAACCTGTTACCTTAACCAATCTAATGCTGGCCGGACTCTATTTTTTTATAGCCGTGGTTTCGGTGCGAAATTTTTCCGGCATTATGGAATTATTAGTATTCAGGCGTCTGGCCATAGAAGCGGGTGGTCGTTATGCCGTTAATCAGTTGGCAAATTATATCTTGATTGCTATCGGCTTTATTAGTATAGCCAATGAACTGGGTGGCAGTTGGTCGCAGGTACAATGGCTGGTTGCAGCGCTCAGCGTTGGCTTGGGTTTTGGTTTGCAAGAGATTTTTGCCAATATGGTATCGGGCATTATTTTATTGTTTGAACGCCCGATACGGGTCAGTGATACGGTAACCATTGGCACCGTTACCGGTAAAGTGAGTCGTATCCAAATGCGGGCGACAACCCTGATAGACTGGGATCAAAAAGAACATGTCGTACCCAACAAAACTTTTATTACCAGTCAGTTGGTCAATTGGACGTTAACCGACACCATAACCCGTGTCGAGATTATTGTTGGCATTGCTTATGGTTCCAATATTGAACTGGTGCACAAAGTCATGCTGGACACCGTGCTCTCAACGCCAATGGTACTTGCAGAACCTGCACCGAGTGTATTTATAGTGGGTTTTGGCGAACACTCACTGACATTCTCAATTCGTATTTTTGTCAGTGAACTGGCAAACCGTTTGCCGGTTACCCACGATTTATACATGCGAATTGAAAAAGTCTTGCGCGAACATAAAATAGAAATTCCGTTTCCGCAACGGGACATACATATTCGTTCAGTAGCCCCGGAATTTGGTGCAATAGATTATGACCTTTTAAGAAAACACGCGTGATATATTCAACGCAGGTACGGATTGCGGATGTTGTCTCCCTTTCCTGCCGGAGAGCATAGGTTTTGCCGGGCGATTTGGACGGTGGAAACAGTCGGAATAAAAGCGTTGATTAGGAAGGTTAGGGTGCAATAAGCTATAGTTGTATTGTATCGCACGATGTTCATAACATTCGATGAAACTATAGGGTAGAAAAGAGCCTTTTCCAAGCTTTCCCTATAAGAAGAAAGTCAACGGAAATCAGCGAAATCTCGCTTTTGGGTAATAAGAAGTTGCTCCAGTAATGACTGATTTTAAAAAATAACCTATTGGTTTAGTTTTTTTCGCGGGCGAATTAATTTTTTAGGTTCTAATAATTCGTTGTAGATATAACCTTTATTGAAATCATCACTAATTCAACTAGCCAATGCAGCCATTGATGATACAACAAAGACAAGGTAATATTAATGGCGTGGATAGTGTGCTTAACGACATCACCGAACGCAAACGCATTGAAGAAGTGTTGAGAGAAAGCGAAACCCGTTTCCGTATCATAGCCGATAATGCCCCCGTATTAATCTGGACAGCAGGATTGGATAAAGGATGTCAATGCTCAGGTTTGGCCGGTTTTTATACTACCAAACCAGGCGATTTCGTCCTTGATTTTTTGCACGATAAAGCGCTTGATCCGCTTGCTTAAGTAACGTTTGCCAGGCGGTGTGATGGGAGATATCTAGCGCTGCCAACCCCAAGCTGGCCGTAACGTAATCGTTAACAGTAGAACCTGCATGGGTAATTCTTAAGCCATGAATTCGGTGCAATATTTTCTCTGCCAGCTTAATGGCTTGTTCCAGCGGCATTTCCGGCAGCAAACAAACAAATTCCTCGCCGCCCCAGCGAGCGACCATATCACCGCCTCTACGCAGAGTCATGTCGAGGCTGTTGGCGATAGCTTTTAAACAATCGTCCCCGGCGGCATGTCCATAAAGATCGTTGTAATGTCCAAAGTAATCCACGTCAATCATAATAAGGCACAGGGGCTTTTGATAACGTAAGGCTCTGTTCCATTCATTTTGCACGACGGTTTCAAAATGACGGCGGTTGGCGATGCCGGTTAGCATATCGGTATTCGCTGTTAGTAACAGTTGCTCATGTTGCTTTTTAATCATTAACTGTATGGCTACACGTGCACGAACAATGCTTGGCCGTATCGGCTTGGTGATGTAGTCCACCGCACCAGCCTCAAAGCCTTGGGCTTCATCTCCTTCTTCGGTCAATCCGCTCACAAAAATGACCGGAATGTTCTTTGTGTTGGGTTGCTGTTTAAGTTGCTGACAGATTTCGTAACCGGTCATGTCAGGCAGTCCGATATCCAACAGAATCAAATCCGGTTGCTCTTGATTGGCAATCGACAAAGCTTGCAGACCGTTAGTAGCGGTAAATAAATGGTATTCAGTTAAAAAAGTAGCTAAAGTAGCCAGATCATAAGGTGAGTCATCTACTAATAACAGACTGGACTGCGGTTTCCGGGTTTTTATCATCAGTGGTGGGTCTGCTCAGGCAAAAGTGTCATTTACATTCTATCACGACACTGGTTTTTGACAGATAATAACTGTTTTATGCGCAGAGTTTAAGCTGAAAAATGTCCATGAAACAAGGTAACTTCGATTCCACTTTATTATATCGAGGCTACTTGTTTAATTTCAGCATTTAAAAACGGTAGAGTCAAACCAGAAAATGCAGGGGCTACATTTAAGTCTTACTTGTCAAAAAGAGGCTATACGGACCCTGCCACGCTAACTTTTTAAGTGATATTGCTTTATCATATAAAGCTAAATCTGTAGTATTCTGATTGAAATGGAGTTTGAGTGCGTGTGAAAAATAATGAGGCGGTCGAGGTACAGGATTATCTGGACATTGTTATCGCCAGTCAGCAATTGACGGTTTATGTGGCGGTGAGATTGACCCCAACGCACTACTCAATTTCCCGAAAAAATTCAGGAGATATTACGTAATTCTGAACGGCTCAATTTGCACGATCATGGCTTCAGCAGTATCACTTTGCAACTTGAAGCCCCAACACCAAGGGAGCGATACAGTCTGTACTACTCTATTTAACGACACACTATAAACTATTAGTACGGCTGAAAGGATTGGTGTATATTTCCGGGCAAGATCAACCCTTGCTCTTACAAGAGGCAGCCGGAAAACGTTATTCGCCAAGACAGTTGCCGTCCAGATCTTGTGATGATGGCATTGGGCGATTGGTGTTTATTAGCGAGGGTGAAATAACAGGTCTGATAGAAGCCTTATTGACGCAACTGTGGATGGTTTAAATTTTTAAAAGATAAGGTTGGCAATTTAATTTCTTAAAGTCTGCAAGGTATCCGGCAAAACACCATTGACATATAAACACTCAATGGATGGTTTTCATTAGCTGTAATTATTCAGTCCCCGCCCTTTGAAAAAGAAGGGTTAGGGGAGATTTTTTAAATAAATCCCCTCAGTCCACCTTTTTTAAAGGGGGGAGAGCAAAGGCGAGGGGGTTTGAATACTTACCCTTAGTAAAGGAGAAAAAATGCCTCTAAATCAATGGTTGTTGTTTTACGTTCCGAGTACTCTGTTAGCAATTTTATTGATTGGGTTATTCCTTGGGATAACCGTAGGATCGCTTTTTCTGGTCAGGCGCATTATTCCCTTCCACATACTTAAATCTCATAACGATGTTGCTGGATTTATTTTTTCAACGATAGGGGTTATCTATGCGGTATTGCTGGCGTTTATGGTTATCGTCTCATGGCAAAACTTTGACAGGGCTGGCAGAAATGCAGCAAATGAAGCTATCTGCATTGAAGATCTTTACAGGGACTCTACCGGTTTTCCACCTGTTTTTAAGGAGGCAGTAAGAACAGCGCTGAGCGACTATGCCTTCGCTATTGTTAATGATGAATGGTTGACCTTGGCCAGCGGGAAACGTAGCGAAAAGGCACAAGCCGCTTCCGAGATAATTTGGAATCTCTATACCTCCTTTCAGCCTGAAAACGAGAACCAGAGCATATTTTTTCAGGCGTCCGTGGAGAAATTGAATGAAGCCGCCGGACTTCGGCGTGAGCGGATATTGGCTGCCGGGCCGGGGATTCCATCGATTCTCTGGATTGTATTGGTATGCGGTGGAATGATCACGATATTATTTACGATATTTTTTGGGACAGAGAATTTTGTAGCCCAATTGATTATGTCGTCGATGTTATCTATGCTGGTAGCTTTGTCACTGTTTACCATTATGACCCTTGATTTCCCGTTTACCGGGTCGGTCACGATTTCACAGGATACCTTTAGAGCCGTGCTGGTGCATTTTAAGCTTTGAGTATACGTTTTGTAGGGTTGGCGGTGCTTTTTTATGTTTCCATATTAATTAGATTGTAACGATTCAGCCGATGCTGGTTTCGATGTAAGTATTCAGGCCTCTCTTTTTGGCTACCCTCTTAAGACGGGACAGATAACATCCTTGAACGCCGAGCCCCGGCTCGGCACGGGATAATCAGTTCGATTACGGTAGGGTGGTGACTACGCCCAGCTGGGACTCAGCGTTCCCGGAATTTGTCTAATAAAGTCCCCCTCTCTTCCTTTTTCAAAGGGGGCATGAATACTTACTTAATTTTCAACGGCAGAGTAGTTATATTAGGGTAATTATTAAGTCTTTTAGGTAAATGTTATGCAATCCTACTCCAAAAATATTAAACGACTACTGCGTGAATATATCGTAAAAGCTTATGATCGAGAGTTACATCGTGAGCTGGAAAAACTGGATCTGAGTTTTGCAGAATGGCGTGATGGCAAGATAGATAGCGATGAGCTTAATTATCGAATCCATCAATACCACGCAGGTTCTTCACGCGATCTATACAAAAAATACAATAACGCATGCGATGATGCGAACGTGGCCTACGCCATTGTGACCGGCATACTGAATCGGGATGAAATACCTGCCGAATTGCTGGAAGCGATCTCCGGTTTATTGGCAGCCTTTCAATCGATTAAAGATGAAGGCGATTTGAAAGTGTCCGGTGAATAATGTTGTAAACCACTGCGCTTAAGTCGGCAGGTCTGTCACTCGATCTTCAAGTTTTCTTACCTTGACTTTATAGATCATTGATAAGCGTGTATTACCACCCCTGCATATCAATGGTAAATGATAAGTGCAGAACAGCATTTTTCTCTTTAATGCTTGTTGTGGCTGACTTTCCTGACGTAATGTAAAGATTACGTGCCAGAAACTGCGTAGGTCGGAATAAGCGTTTCCGGAATTTCTGTTCGAGTGTGCCGGAAACGCCATCACGCGCTACGTTTGGGTGGTCTTATTTCTGCCTGCGCCTATTGCTTGCTATAGCTGTCTACCCGGAATCAAGATTTAAAAACTTGAAGATTGAGTGAAAGAGTATAGCGCCGAAAAATTGAACATTGAGTGTTAACTCGCGTTAATTTTATTAGGGTAGACTTGAACAAAGAGGGTGGTGGGGCCATTCATTTTTTTTACCACGATATCGAATTGATTAAATTCAATTTTCTGGCCTTCTACAGGAATATCCTGTAATTTGGACATAAGC
>SESF01014052.1_pt1 | contig 13789 bp, 9 predicted proteins | sample 3171521 | NCBI WGS metagenome assembly SESF01 (sample SAMN10866945, study PRJNA518727) | freshwater metagenome | biome: subpolar coniferous forest; feature: holomictic lake; material: water; isolation source: holomictic Lake 227, 6 m and 8 m depth | place: Canada: near Kenora, Ontario | collected...
CAACGAAGATAGCCTGCGCCACAGGCGCCAAAGGCGTTGCCCGGTACGCAAGCCACGCTATACTCGTTCAGGAAGCGCATGGCAAATTCATGTGCGGTCAAGCCGGTCGATTGAATCGACGGGAAGACGTAGAATGCACCGCGCGGCATAAAGCAGTCGAGTCCCATTTCGTTTAAGGACGCAACAAGAAAATTTCTGCGCTGATGATAGGAATCTCGCATCTCGACAATGTCGGCATCTCCGGAAGTCAGTGCCTCGATGCCAGCATGCTGGCTGACCGTCGGTGCGCTCATCATGCAGTATTGATGAATCTTCATCATGGCGTCGGTGAGTGGAGCAGGGGCGCATACATAGCCAAGACGGAAACCTGTCATGGCCCATGCCTTTGAAAAGCCGTTCATGAAGATCAACCGGTCGCGAATGCGATGGATGGAGGCCATGGTGTGACGTCCGCCTTCGTAGGTCAGTTCGGAATAGACTTCATCGGAGATCAGGAGCAGGTTATGCTTGATCACAAAGTCGGCCAGTGCTTCCGTGTCTGCTTTGGTCAGGCAGGCGCCTGTGGGATTATTCGGGAAGTTAATCAGTAAGACACGTGACCGCGGGGTGACCTTCTTTTCAAGTTCTTCAACCGTCAAACGGAAATCATCTTTGCGGAAGGTATCCACAGCAACTGGCACGCCATGGGCCATGCGGATCAGCGGCGCATACGCGACAAAGCACGGTTCGTGGTAGAGCACTTCATCGCCCGGTGAAAGGACAGCGCGCAGGGCAATATCCAATGCTTCACTGACCCCGACAGTTACAAGGACTTCACTTTTCCAATCATATGTGGCATGGAAAGCGTGCTTCATGTAGGTCGTCAAGGCCTGACGGAGTTCCGGCATACCGAGGTTAGAGGTGTAACGTGTGAAACCGCGTTCAATGGAGGACATCGCACGTTCACGGATGTGCCAAGGCGTCTGGAAATCAGGCTCGCCGATGCCCAGTGAAATGATATCCCTGCGGGAGGCGACAATGTCAAAGAAATCCCGGATTCCCGACTTGGGTATATCACGCAGATGCGGAGCAATAAATTGTTCAGGGACTGACTTGGAGTCGGTCGTCATGGTGTTCACCTTCCATCAGGATATCTTGATCCTTATAAGTCTTGAGCATGAAATGGGTTGCCGTTGAGAGTACGCCGTCAATCGTTGCGAGATTGGCGCTGACAAAATTAGCGACTTCCTGAAGATTCTTGCCCTTCACGAAGAGCAGTAAGTCGAAGCCGCCGGACATCAGGAACATGGATTCCACTTGCGGACATTTGCTGATGCGCGCGGCAAGACGGTCAAACCCGCCTTCGCGTTCCGGACGGATGCGCAGTTCGATAACAGCGTGCACAGTGGTGTCGTCGATGCGCGCCGGATTGATAAGTGCGCGGAATCCGCGAATGACACCTTCCTTCTCAAAGGCGGCAATGCGCGCCTTGACATCTGCTTCGGTGGTGCGCAGTTCTTTAGCCAGCACGGCATCTGATTCCCGTGCATTTTTTTTCAACATCTCTAATAGCGGATCCATAATCACTCCTTAAACTAATCAGTAAAACGTGACAACAGTATAGCGTAAAAAGGGGGGCATTTGCAAAGCCAATTCATGCCTTCAACAAGTCTTTGACGATTTCGCCGGCAAGGATTAAGCCGGCGACTGAGGGGACAAAGGCGATACTGCCGGGAACCTTTCTACGTTTAGGCAGTTGCGTGTCGGTGTCAGGAATGATATCGGCTGTGGAGCTGGGCTGTGGATTTTCTTTCGAATAGACAACCTTTAATGTATCAATATGACGTTCGGCGAGACGTTTGCGCATGACTTTACAGAGTGGACAGACCGAGGTTTTATGAATATCCCCGATTTCAAAACGTGTGGGGTCTAGTTTATTGCCGGCTCCCATGCAACTCATAATAGGCGTACCCGCTTGCTTTGCGCGTACGATGAGTTCAACTTTGGCATCGACGGTGTCAATTGCATCCGCAATGTAATCAAATGAGGCAAGATCAATAACAGAGGCTGTTTCAGCGTTGTAAAATAGATTATAGACAGTCACTTGCGCATCGGGATTAATGTCTCGGATACGTGCCGACATCACCTCTGCCTTGGGTTTCCCAATGGTGCTGTAGAGGGCAATGAGTTGACGGTTAATATTGGACGCACAGACAAAGTCGGCATCAATTAATGTTAGATTGCCGATGCCGCAACGTGCAAGGGCTTCAGCAGTAAACGAACCTACGCCGCCAATGCCAAAAACAGCGACATGAGATGTTTTGAGGGTGGCGACGGCTTCTGAGCCAAGTAGGCGTTCTGTGCGAGAAAAAGGCGCGTCAGTCATGGCTATTACTTATTGAACGGGTGTTTCAATTTGCTGGACTTGTCCTTCGCCTTGCTGCTGCTGTGTAGCAGCTGCGCTGGCTTCCTCTTGCTGTTTGCGGAGGGCATCGGTTACAATTTTAGACAATTCTTCCTTCTGCTTGCGATCCGTTTCCTGTCTCTGATTTTCTTGAACTTTCAGCCGTTCGTTTAATCTGTCGCGATAAGAGGTCAGGAGGGATGAGTGACTTCTTGTCGGGGAGAGTCGGAGTCCCTCAGCAGAAAGGGGCGGAACATGTGTTTCGACGATGGGTTGTAACGGGCCTGGCTGGCGATCAGGACTATGTCCGGATAGGGTGATGGCGGGAGCGACAAGGGGTGGTGGACTTGTTGGCGAGGCTCCTGGCGTGGTTGGTGCGATAGGGCTCTTGTTTCCAAACTTAAGTGAAATGCGCACTTTGTTTGCATCGTCACCTTTTTCAATGGTGGCGGTTTCAGAGGTGTAATCGGCTTCAAGGACGGTCCAATTATTTGCGGATTCCCCGACAGTCATATAGTAGTTGGCGGGTGGTTTTGCGGAGAGGTCAGTGAACCCGATGGCCGTCTTTCCATCAGGCGTGATGTTGATGGCTGTCCATGAAAAGGTTTCTGCAAGCTTTTGCTGTTCAACCTTCATCTTGGCTTCGTCCATAGTGGTCGCTGCTGCATTCAGCACCGTGGGATCAGGTGGCGTGCCAAAGGGCATCTTTTCTAAAATAATGGGATAGGGGCTACTATTAAAGGGAGTACCTGTTGGACTCAGTGATGATACGGCCACATCTCCGTTGACAGGCGTTTCTGCGGCTGCGTTGACTGTCGATTGCGTGACGGTGTTGTCTGAAGGTACAGGAACTTCATTTGTTGAAACCTGAGCATACAGGGTAGATGACAAGAATAACCCTGTAAGAACGCTCAAATAGGTATGAATCAATTTCATATTTCGAAGTATAGCAGATCACCTTCCTGATTTCCATATTGAAATAAGGAGGTTACAATTGCCGTAGGATCGTGTCATCGATGATCTGATGGATGCGGACATCCCCGAGCGCGGCGGGCAACGAGAAACGGATCTTTCCGTTTGCTGTCTTCTTGTCGCGCAGCATGGCATCCATGAGCTGATGGCAGGAGAGGCCTTGAGGCAAGGAGGTCGAGAGTCCGACAGAATCAAAAATCTCGGTGACCTGATCTGCAAATCCAGGCGCGGCAAGGCCTACCTTTTCAGCTAAGCGCGCCTCAACAACCGTTCCGATGGCTACGGCCTCACCATGCAACATGGTAAAATTGGCATGATGCTCAACTGCATGTCCAATGGTGTGTCCGAGATTCAATGCGGCCCGGATGTTTTTTTCATAAGGGTCTTTGATGATCGTCTTGACTTTCACTGCCAATGATCGCGATACGAGAGGGATAAGGCTTGCCGCATCAGCTGCAGCAACGCAGGGACGTGATGGATCCGCTGTCTTGCAACAGGCAAAACGCTCCAGCAACGGGATCAGGCCGGGGTCACCGATGATGGCGTGTTTGATGGTTTCTGCTAGTCCGCAACGGAGTTCCGAAATAGGCAGGGTGCCCAGTGTCGAGGTGTCGATGAAGACCGCAGTAGGCGCATGGAAGGCGCCTACGAGGTTCTTGCCTTCAGGCAGGTCTGCGCCGGTCTTGCCGCCGATCCCTGAGTCTACCATTGCGAGCAAGGTGGTCGGCAGGTTGATCCAACGGATGCCGCGCATCCACATTGATGCAGCAAAGCCTGTGAGGTCGCCGACCACGCCACCACCCAAAGCGATGACCGTGTGATTGCGTTCAAGCCCAGCCTTTGCAAATGCACTGAGAATCGTTGAAATCGTCGCAAGGGTTTTGGTCGATTCACCAGCAGAGATGGCGACACTTGAGGTAATAATTCCGACGTTTTGAAGGGCTTGAATCACGCGTTGGCCATAGAGAGCAATCGTGTTTGAGTCACCGACAACAACAGTTTTCTTGCCCATGTTCAGCGATTCAATATGCTGACCAAGATGGTCGATTAGATTTGCTCCAACCACGACGTCATACGCTTTGCCCATGCCCGAGACATGATAGAGGCCAAGTTCTGCTTGGACATGGTCAGCAATCTCTTCAGGGGAGCCTGTTCCGACCACGACCCGACGGGGGAAGGAGCCGTAATGGCCTGCCCGCTCTGAGAGAAGTTGTGCAATCGGTTTTCCCTTTCCTGGCGCAATGGGTTGCGCGCAGTCTGTCGGGACAGCAAGCAAGGGACGCTGGTTAGGCTTGTTGGCAATACGTTGTTCCAGGATAGATACGTTAACATCTAGAAAGAGAATGGTCCCTTTTGATTCTGCAAAGGCGCGACTTTCAGGGTTTAGCAAGGCCCCGCCGCCCAGGCTGATGATGCAGGGTTCGATATCGGACGCGGCATCTTTTAGAGCTCGCTGTTCGCGAAAACGAAATCCTGCTTCGCCTTCCGATGAAAAAATATCACGAATGACCATTCGTGCATTGGCCTCAATGAGTTGATCCACGTCAATGAGTTTTCGTTCCAGTCGTTCGCTGAGGATATTCCCGAGGGTTGACTTACCACTCCCCGGAGGGCCATATAGAAAGATGTGTGCCATAGTTTTTATCTGCTTCTTAAAAAGCATAATGATGCCATGATTGGCCTGATGTCGTCAACAGCTAAAGGATGTTCAGTGGACAAGTGAGATTTTCAAACAGGCATATCTGCGTCTTCCATTCTAATCCTCCATCTGCTATTATACCCCCCTTGTTAATCTATTAATAGGGGTAATGATGAAGACAGCTACTAGGATGTTGATGATCGGGTGTATGATAGTGATCCATTCCGTGATGGCGAATGAAACATCGACTAGAACAAGAGAGAGTTTCAATCAGGAGTGGTTGTTCGAAAGGTTTGGCCCTATGCCCGATGGATCAAACAAACCCGAACCTGGAATAGCTTTGTATGGGGTTGATCTTAATGATTCTGCGTGGCGAAAGTTGGATGTGCCGCATGATTGGGGCATCGAGGGACCCTTCCGTGATGATCTCGACAATAACACGGGTAAGTTGCCGTGGAAGGGCATCGGCTGGTATCGCAAGCATTTCTCGCTCGCGGATGTTGACAAGGGGAAGCGGATTTTTATCGATTTTGATGGAGCCATGGCCAATGCGAAGGTCTGGTTGAACGGTGAATACGTCGGGACGTGGCCGTTCGGCTACAATTCGTTCCGTCTCGAACTGACTCCCTTTGTAAAATTTGACGCAAAGAATGTTCTGGCTGTACAGCTCGATACGACCCAATGGGGCTCGCGTTGGTATCCGGGCGCCGGAATTTATCGAAACGTATGGCTCGTCAAGACCGCACCGGTCCATGTCGGACACTGGGGTGTCACTGTGACAACGCCATCAGTGACCGATGCGAGCGCAGAGGCCAAGCTGGCGGTGAATGTTGATAACCAAGGCGGGCAGGAAATAAAGGTTTCTGTGGCGGTCAATATTCTTGAGGCTGGATCCGATGGCGTGGCAGGTAAAATAGTAGCCGCATCGTCGGTTGTTGAAAAGCAGATTGCGACGGGCGCGACAAGCATATTTGATTTGGTTGCCACGGTCACGCAGCCGAAGCGCTGGGATATCATGTCGCCCAATCGCTATGTCGCCCGTGTGAGCGTGAAGGTCGGCGATAAGACCGTAGATGTCGTTGACCAAGTTTTCGGTTTTCGCACCATAGAGTGCACTCCGCGTGACGGGTTCAAGCTGAACGGACGTCGTGTCGAGTTGTATGGCACGTGCAATCATCACGATCTCGGTGCGCTTGGCGCGGCTTTCAATACGCGGGCGATGGAGCGTCAGTTGGAGATCTTGAAGGAGATGGGTAACAATGCATTCCGGACGTCCCATAATCCGCCTGCGCCGGAACTGGTTGAGCTGTGTGACCGCATGGGCATTGTCATGATGGTCGAGGCCTTTGATTGTTGGAAAGGTGGCAAGACGGCGAATGACTACAGCAGGCTATTTGATGAATGGCATGCCAAGGACCTGAAGGCGATGGTCCGTCGTGATCGTAATAATCCTTGTGTATTTATGTGGAGTATCGGTAATGAAATACGTGAGCAGAAGGGACCTGAGATGGCCAAGATGTTGCGTGATATCGTCAATGCGGAAGATCCGACGCGTCCGGTGATCGCAGGTTGTAACAGTGCAGGTGCAGGGTATAACGGGTTCCAACATGCAGTCGATGTTTTTGGGCTCAATTATAATCTAGGACACTATTCCAAATTTTTAAACTATGCCGGAAATGAGAAGAGGCCTGTGCTTTCGAGTGAATCATCGTCGTGCATCAGTTCGCGAGGCGAATATTTCTTTCCAATCAACCGAGGAACTGATTCGAGAGTAAATTTTCAAGTTTCGTCCTATGATGTTGATGCGCCAGGTTGGGCCTGTCCTCCTGACGATGAGTTTGCCGCGCTTGATAAGAATCGGGCCTTCATGGGCGAGTTTGTCTGGACTGGTTTTGATTACATGGGTGAACCGACGCCGTATAATTCCGATGTCAGTAACCTCCTCAATTTCTCTGATCCAGTAAAGAAAGAGGCGATGAGGAAGGAACTCGAGGCACTCGGCAAGTTGAAGGTTCCTTCCGCGAGTAGCTACTTTGGCATTCTGGATCTCTGCGGGTTTAAGAAGGACCGGTTCTACAGCTATCAGGCGCGCTGGCGTCCGGAATTTCCCATGGCGCACATTTTCCCGCATTGGAATTGGTCGGAACGCGTTGGGCAGGTGACGCCTGTGCACGTCTACACCTCAGGAGATGAGGCTGAATTGTTCCTGAATGGAAAATCGTTCGGCCGGAAGCAGAAGCAACAGTTTGAATACCGCTTGCGTTGGGACGATGTCGTATATGCGCCAGGGGAGCTGATGGTGGTTGCCTACAAGAAGGGTAAGGAGTGGGCCACGGATAAGGTCAAGACCACGGGCGAAGCTAAGAAGATTCTGCTTGCTGTGGATCGCGACAAGATCAAAGCCGACGGCCTGGACTTGGCCTTTGTGACGGTGACCATTGCCGACAAGAATGGACTCCTCGTGCCGCGTAGCCACAATCTCGTGAAATTCACGATAGCTGCGCCCGGCGAAATTGTCGCGGTCGGCAATGGAGATGCTGCCAGCCACGAGCCCTTCCAAGCGAAGCAGCGTAAGGCTTTCAATGGGCTTTGCCAAGTGATCGTTAAAGCGAAAGCTGGGCAGACAGGGAAGATGGTGCTCAAGGCCGAATCTGAAGGCTTGGAGAATGCCGAGATCGTGATCAGTGGGAGATAATTTAAGTGGAGATCAAACGGATGAGAATGACAAGGTGGATAGTGGTGGGGTTTTCTGTGTTAAGTGTGGGTTTCGCAGGAGCATTGACCCCGCATGACCTGATGTGCGATTTGCTTGCAAAACCGGGTTGGGTCCCTGTGCCGGATGCGCGTCCGCAATTTTCGTGGTGTTTTAAGGACGGTCAGCAGGGCGATCTGCAAACGGCCTACCAGATACAGGTGGCTACTTCGACGTCCAGCTTTAGGGCAGAAAATCCGGATTTGTGGGATTCGGGCAAGGTGATGTCCGGAGAGTCGCTTTTTGTCACGTATGGCGGGAAGCCATTGTCTGCGAATGCGCCTGTTTGCTGGCGTGTTAAAGTTTGGGATCGCGCGGGCCGTGAGGGCGCTTGGTCACAGAACGTTTCGTTCCTGACGGCGGTTGAGCTGGGGACAAATTCAGTTATACGCTATCCGCTAAAGCAGACGACCGTGAAACCGGCCTCCATCACGACCAACAAGGAGGGACGCGTCTTTGTCGACTTTGGCAAGGCGGCTTTTGGATGGTTAGAGTTGATTCCGCAGAGCCGAGAACGATATGCAGGTCCATTTACGCTTCATCTGGGTGAAAAAGCTAAGGACGGTATGGTGGATCGTCAACCCGGCGGCACGATTCGGTATGCAAAGGTTACAGGTGCACTTACGCAACCCGCAGTTTACCGTGTTCCACTGATGCTCGATAAGCGCAACACGAATAAATCAGCTGGTGCAATAGTGATTCCCCCTGAAATTGGCGTTATCATGCCATTTCGTTATGTGGAAGTGGAAGAAAGCCCCTTTCCAATTACGAAAGAGTCGTTGCATCAAATCGCTATTACTTATCCGTTCGACGATAGTGCAGCAGTTTTTGTAAGCAGTGATCGTACGCTTGACCGCGTGTATTCCTTCTGTAAGTACAGTATCAAGGCGACGACTTTTGCGGGTATTTATATTGATGGCGACCGAGAGCGGATTCCATACGAGGCGGATGCCTATATTAATCAGCTTTGTCACTATGGCCTCGATCGCGAATTTACGCTGGCGCGTTATAGTCATGAGTATCTCATGAAATATCCGACGTGGCCCACGGAATGGAAACAACACTCGGTTATGATGGCGTGGACCGACTGGATGTACACGGGGAATACGCAATCGTTGGTGAGATGCTACGAGCAATTGAAAAGCGAAAAGCTCCTGCTGAGTTGTGCGCGCACAGAAGATGGCTTGTTGCTGACATCCTCTGAGAAAAATGCCGGCAAGCCAGGTGTTCGCGATATTGTTGATTGGCCCACATCAGAACGCGACGGTTTTGAATTTAAGCCTGCGAATGCGGTCGTCAACGCCTTCTACTGTCTTAACTTGAATCAAATGGCGGATATCGCAGCAGCATTAGGCAAAACTAATGATTCGACGGCCTTCCGCGGCTTAGCGACGCATGTCAAACGCGAATTTAACCGCGTTTTTTACGATTATAAAAAAGGATGTTATGTTGATGGCGAAGGGGCAACCCACGCATCGCTTCACGCAAATATGTTGCCGCTCGCTTTCGGATTGGTCCCGGAATCTGAGCGCGAGCGTGTGGCTGACTTTGTAAAGTCGCGCGGGATGGCGTGTAGCGTCTACGGCTCGCAGTATCTGTTGGAGGCTCTTTTTAAAGCTGGCAGGGAGGCGGATGCCATTGCTCTGATGACAAGCGAGGGCGACAGGAGCTGGGTGAACATGATGCGCGAAGGCTCGACGATTTCGATGGAAGCGTGGGGCGAGAACTACAAAAAAAATCTTGATTGGAATCATCCGTGGGGTGCTACACCCGCCAATATTATCCCGCGATATGTGCTAGGCGTGCGTCCCTTGACGCCCGGGTTTGGTAAAGTACTCATTAGGCCACAGTCTGCCTCGTTGGAAGTGCAAGGAATTGTGCCGACGATTCGCGGATCTGTTAACGTAGGGGTTCGTCAGAAGCCGGACGCATTTTATAAGCTGACCCTTGATATTCCCGTGAACATGACTGCGCGTCTGGAGTTGCCGCCTTTGCCAATACGGGATGGCGAATTGAAGTTCAATGATCAATACGTTCCCGCGGTCTTCAAAGACGGACGTTTGATTTTCGATGATGTCGAATCAGGTCATCACACCATTGTGTGGCAGGCGAAGTGACTGGAATATTCAATAACCAACATTCCATTGAAGTTATAGAGAAGGTGTATCGGATGTAGTCGAGGGCTGAGTTAGCGAATGTGTGCCGCTGAGGAGTGCCACGACCTGTTGCTGTACTTCGCCCAGGCGATCAAGCCGGAGCTTGGGATCTAGTACGACGAAGGTGTCGCCGTTCCGCTTGTGTTCGTAAATTCGTAAAATGCCGCCACTCTCATGTGGCTTAGCATCACGCTCCACCAAAAGCTTTCCTCGTTCCAGCATGACTGCAAGCACATAGACCACGTTGCTCATGGACGGGTCTTCGAGGGTAATGAGCCGGCGGAGAAGTTCCTCTGCATTTTCCTTTTTGACCGATTCCCCCTTTGCTGCGCTGGGGGCAGGGGTCTCATAAATGCCTTCCCATGCACTAAAAGGTTCCCAGTCTCGTTCGAGACGCTTCCAGCAGTCGGCATGACAGTCCATGCGTTCATACGTGTTTTCATTTTCACGCAAAATCGAAACGCAAGACCCTTTGTTAACCAGTGGTTCTGCGCAAATACTACATGTGTGCCCTCGCGGACGAAAATTCCATTCCTGTGCCATGTAGAAAATATAACAAACCCTTGCCCTTGCTGCAATCCTGCAATTATAATTACATGGCTTGCGATTAAGTTTTGCAAGAAGAGGATACACTTGTCAAACAAGGGGAGGTATGTCATAATGACGCTATTATTAATTAGTCTAAAAAAGGAATTTTCACATTATGAAAGCTCAATTACTTGTCGCAACCTATTCAGTCCTGTTATCCACATCCGCGTTTGCGGCAGATCCACTCCAGCATATCCTCGTGTTGGGGGATGAATCGCGGGGGTTTATCCATTATGTGGATCAAACCAATACGAATAACAATTTCTCGGTGAAGGCGGATCGCCCTGTGTGGGACATGAAGCGCGTGGCGGAAAACAAATATCGCTATGTACATGGGAACAGTTTTACGGTGATTGACTTGAAGACGCGTAAGGAAGCTGACTCCTTTTCAGACAAGAAGCTGGGTGGACTTACAACCGTTTGCGATTTGCCGGACGGAGGATTTTTGGCCGGCACTAATCAAAAGGTTGGGGAACCTGTAAAGGATGCTGTTGTTGTTTATCGGTTCGCAGCTGACCGTACGCTGAAGTCACGTTCGATTTATGACAGTTTGCGCAATATCCGCATGATGACGGTGTTGAAGTCCGGCGAAGTCTTGCTTTCCCATAATGAGGGTATCGCGCGTTGTACCTTGGCAAAGGAAGGCTCGGATAAGGGAGCGATCATTCAGAGTTACAAATTACCTCGTGGTCGTAATGCGTATAAAGCTATTCCGCGTAAGGATGGTGGCTTTTGGGTCGGTGGCGGGTATGCAGAGACACTCTATGCCTATTCGGATGACGGTCACGTGCTGAAGACTTTTCAAGCGCAGCAACCTGCTGGATTGAAGAATCACTTTTATGGTGGCCTTGTTGAACAGGCAAACGGTAATGTTATGGTCGCAAACTGGACAGGCCATGGCGCGAATGACAGCAAGACGGGCTGGCAAGTCATCGAGTTTGATGCGGAAGGACAGGTTGTTTGGCATTTACACGATCCCGTCGCGTATGGCTCGATCAGTGGCATTGATATTATTCGCTAACCCCGAGATGCGTTATGGTGGCTAAACTGTTTTTTAAAAGAGAAAACGAGGAGCGGGAGATAACCTCGGCCCCGCTCCTTACGATTGGTCGTGTACCACCGAATGACATTATCGTGCCTCATCCGAAAGTCTCCCGCAATCACGCAATGATTCGTATGCTTCAGTCAGGGGAATACTACCTGATTGATATTGGGAGTACCAATGGAACCCAGCTCAATGGAAAACGAATCGTTGTTCCCATGTTGCTGAAGGATGGCGACGTGATTACGATTGAGGATTGTACGCTGACCTTTCAGGCGCAGCAAGCACAGGCACAAGGGCAGGGGGAAGAGGCGATAGAAGAAGGTCAGGCAGAGATGACTATTGTTTCGATCGCCGAAATGACGTCGGAGATCACGATTCTTGTGTGCGACATACGGAATTACACGGTTCTTAGCGAAAAGCTGCCCACCAATCAATTGGCGCAGATGATGGCCAAGTGGTTTACAGTGGCAACACAGGCGATTGAAGAGCAGGTCGGAACCATTGATAAATTTATTGGCGATGCTATCATGGTGCGCTGGACTATTGATTACAAAAAAGACGTGAAGGTCAGCGTACTTCATGCGTTGAATGTTGCACGGAAACTGAATGAAATCAGTGCTGAGATCAACTCGCTTTATCCAGGACTTCCCGTGCCCTTCCGAGTAGGCGTTGGCATCAATACAGGTCGTGCGGTATTGGGAAATATGGGGGGCGCAGGGTATCGGGAATATACAGCGTTAGGGGATGCGGTCAACATGGCCTTCCGATTTGAAAGCGAGTCAAAAAAAATAGGCAAGGATGTAGTGATCGGTTACGATTCCTGTATTCATCTGCCGAAAACACTTTGGGAACATTCGCTTGAGACAGTGTCACTTAAAGGAAAAGCTGAAGCGGTTTCAGTTTGGGCGATTACATTTGATGTGCTAAAAAGGCTTTCGTTGTGAGTAACTGTGTGACCGTCAGACAGTAAAACAAATTTATAAAGCGGCTGGCTGAACTCGGGGGATTTTATTCAGTCGTTCAACAGATGAGGGGAGCAAAATGAATGGAAAATGTATTATTGTAGGGTGTTGCGCACTAATGCTACATGCGACATCCTGGGGCGTTACAGTCGTTGAGCCAGCAAAGGAATATAAAGCCAATCTGCTATGGTGGAAGACCTTGATGGAAACGGACAAAGATAAAAACTGGATCGATGAAAACATCCTTCGCATCTGCGGATCGCCAGAGATGTTGCAGGAACTTGAGCGGGAACGCGCATTTAAAATTTGGGACAGTGAAATATGGAAACCCAAAAACCAATTTGATCTTGTACAGCAATACTGGAAGTGGATTCCAGATGTTATCAAGACGAATAATTTCTGTATCCGTAAGCTGACACAGAGCACGCCCGTGAATGACGTTCGCGAGTGGTTTTATGTCGCGCGAACGCAAGAACATATCGACTTGGCCAGACGTACGGTTGACTTGGTGAAAAAGGATGGAGGTCAAGTATCCGAGTCGTTGGTGAAGGAGATCACTAAACTGGAGTCAGCGTTACGGGTTCAGGAAAAGACGGTGAAGCCCCAGGGAACGCGCATGTTTCATAAGGTTGCGTCCTTGCGAAAAAAAATACTTCTTCTCCATCCGGCCTTGCAGTTTGAATCGTTCCTGATCAATCGTAATCCTCCAACGCTCTATCCGCATAACTGTGACCAATATCTCGGGCGGCACAGTCAGGTAGGGGATGGCCCTGCGATTGTTTCAGACTGGAAAAGCGGAAAACCCAAGACAAAAATTCTGCTGGCAGACAAGATGCCAAAAGGTGCGTATCAGAAACCTATGCTCTCGTATGACGCCAAGCGTTTTGTCTTTGCCTTTGCAGATCATGATAAGCCTGCGAAGAAGGAATATCGTCGATTTTTCATTTATGAGGCTGCTGTGGACGGTTCGTTTGTCCGGCAGTTGACGGGCACGGCTACTGATAAGATGGAGACGTGGGAGCATCGCGAGACGGTTATGATCGAAGATGGTGACCCCTGTTATTTGCCCAACGGTGAAATCGTCTTTGTCTCAACCCGTTCCCAGAATTTTGGGCGTTGCCATGGCGGGCGTTATACGCCAGCCTTGATGCTCTTCAAGTGCGACAAGGATGGCGGTAACATCAAGCAGTTGTCCTACGGAGTTGAGAATGAGACGACACCGAGTGTCTTGCATGACGGACGTATCATCTTTACGCGGTGGGAATATGTCGATCGTCATGAGATGCAGTTCC
>SESF01024616.1_pt1 | contig 13779 bp, 7 predicted proteins | sample 3171521 | NCBI WGS metagenome assembly SESF01 (sample SAMN10866945, study PRJNA518727) | freshwater metagenome | biome: subpolar coniferous forest; feature: holomictic lake; material: water; isolation source: holomictic Lake 227, 6 m and 8 m depth | place: Canada: near Kenora, Ontario | collected...
TTTGAGAAAAATGGAAAACAGAATCGATTAACCGATACTTTCTTCTTTTCCTTTTTAAATTAAAATCAGGAATGATATTCTTTGCCTGGTTAAAAGCCTCCATTGCCAATGGATACATTTTCAAATGGGCCAACACAACCGCTAGATTATAATACATATGCGATTTCGCAGCTTCAGTTGTTAAATAACTCTTTAATTGCAGTAAATTATTTAAATAACTAAAAGCCTGCTGTTCTTTTCCAAAAGCAATATATGCATCACTTAAATCAAGTAAAGCAAATGCTTCGGCTGACCGATTATTTGTTTTTTTAACAAATTCCCATTGCTTTTCTGCTGTTGAAATATTAGGGATTTTCTGAGGAGCTAATGAAGTTGAAAATTCCGCCAAATACGAAGGATATGCCCATACAGAATCTACTGTTTTGTCCACTGATACAGCAACTAAATCAAATTGTGCGCGGACAGGAATATTTAGTACTATTAAACAAATGCCTAAACATACTATGGGCATAGTAAGTTTAGGCATTTTAATATTTCTGGACCCGGATTTCAAAATCGAAACAGTTTTATCCCACTAAATTAGTAGACTTATTTCGATTATACAAATTTATCTAATTCCTTTTCTCTACTACCGGAACAGCTGGCGCTTTAAACTCTTTGGTTTTCAGTAAATTCTTAATTTCCAAAATCGCTCTTTCCAGCTGAGGATCAATTCCCTTAGCCATTGATCCTAAATCTTCTGCCACTTCAATATCCGGATCAACCCCATGACCTTCTTTAAACCAAGTGCCGTCTGGATTAAATAACCTAAACGATGGGGCCGTAATAGTTCCGCCATCAACAAAATCAGGATAGCCACTAATACCAATCAACCCACCCCAAGTTCTGGTTCCGATCAATGGCCCTAGATTTTTCTTACGGAAATAATCAGGAAATGCATCGCCCCCACTTCCACTCCAACCATTGACAAGCATGACTTTTGGTCCGAAGTTCGCAAATCCCGGAAACTGCCAAGGCTTGCCATCTCGAGTAGCTACATAAGAAAGCGGTGTACGATTCAGCATTTCAATGAAGCGATCCGGAATTTGTCCCCCGTTATTAAAACGCTCATCAATGATCAACGCTTTTTTATTCCACTGCGCATTGAATTGACGCATGAGTTCACTTTGTCCGTCCAACCCCGTACTAGGTACATAGATATATCCCACATCTCCATTGGTAGCTTCTTCAACCCGTTTGCGCATCCCTTCAATCCATTCAAGATTGCGTAAGCGATATTCATCATCGATAGTTTTCACAACAGCTGTTTTGCTACCAGAAAATGAAGCAGTGGTATTATAAGTTAGTTCAACAGTTTTGTTTGCCAAACCTTGAAATGCAACATAGGGTTCTGTTTCTGTAGTAATTGGAATCCCATTTACGGCCAGAATATAATCGCCCTCTTTAATATCTGTACCTGATCTTTCCAATGGTGATCTGATTTCTGCATCCCAGATTGCGCCACGTATTATTTTTTTAATTTTATAATTCGATCCTGCAGCTTCCCAGTTTACACCGAGATAGCCAATTTGTTCTGTTTTTACTTTTTCAAAATCACCTCCACCATGGTAAGTATGGCTGGAATTTAATTCTCCAATCATTTCGCCAATTACAAAATCAACTTCTTCCCTGGTTGTTGCACCATCTAACATTTTTGTATACTTCTCTTTAGCGGCCAGCCAATTTACACCATGCATATTTCCATCATAGAAATAATCGCGTTCAATTCGCCAGGCATCGTTAAAAATTTGCTTCCATTCTAACATCGGATCTACCGTCATCTGCATTTCATTTAAATGCAAAGGCTTATCAAATTTGGCTGATTCTTCTGGCGAAATAACTGCCAGTGCACCGGATTTCGCAACCAAGATCTTTTCATTATTGGCACTTAGCGTATACCCATCTACATCATTTAAAATAGTTTTTTCTTCGCGCTTATCTATATCGTAAAACTTAATTGTTGCTTTTCCATCTGCAGTACCGGTATTTGGTGTTCTGAGATAAAGAAGTTTCCCCTTGATAGAATTAAGTAAACCAAGATTACCAGATGGAACAGGCAATAATTCTAATCTGTTTTCTAAGCCTTCAAAATCAATCAGCACCGCTGCTACCTCAGGTTTTTTCTCTGTATCGGCTGACTTGGTTTTATCGTCTTTTTTCTTCCCCTCCTTTTTCGGATCTTCTTTTACAATTGGTTTATCTAAATCTTTTAATGCAACAGTATCGTTTTTGGCATACAAAATGGAAGCCGTATTTTTTTGTAACCCAATTGCTGCTAATTGCGTACTATTTGCATATATAAATGTATTATCTGCATCGCTGTAGTAAGGTTGAAAAGTTTGGTTGGTGGTTACAAACAAATATTTTCCATCAATACTAAATACCGGATTATCACAACTATAAAATCCATTTGTTACCTGTTTTGTTTGATGCTCTTTGGTATCATAAATAAAAGCAGCATTATGCAAATTTTCTAGATCTCTGCTATAGGCCAACCACCTGCTGTCGGCTGACCAGCTAAATGAAAATCCTTCCATATTCCCATGCGTAAAATAAAGACCTTGGTCAATATCAGAGGTAACTCCTGATGCAATATCGAATAGTTTAACTTTTCCAGCTTTATCAATAAACGCCAATTCCTTACTATTGGGTGAGAAAGAAATATGATAGCGATAACCTGCACCATAGCTAGTTAATTTTCTTGCAGATTCTTTTCCTTGCTCCATTACCCACAATTCATATTCGCCAGTTTTATCACTCCAATAAGCAATGGTACGGCCATCGGGCGACCAAGAAGGATAACGTTCTGCGACCCCTGTTGTCATTGTAATATTTTTGACAACACCATTTTCTGCAGGCACACTAAAAATATCTCCCCTGGCTTCTACCAATACCCTTTTACCATCTGCACTAATGGCATAGTGTTGTGTAAAATCTGCAACCGCTACATTTTTAGATTTCAAAAGCGCTTTATCACTTATCACAGAAACTTTAATTTCCTTTGGCTGATTTGTGGCAAAAGGAAAAAGATATAATTTACCACCTGCTTCAAATACAATATCATCCGGACCCTGCGAAGGAAAATGCACATCAAAATCTGTAAACTTAGTCAGCTGCTCAAAAGTTTTTTGCTTCGTATCGTATTTCCAAAGATTCATACGCATATCGGCTCCACGATCGCTTAAAAAATAAATGGACTGTTCATGCCACATAGGAAATTCATCCCCAGCATCACTTTTTGCGCTGATATTTTCTTCCGTTTGTTTTGCAAAATCATAAATACGAATATCGCCGTTGGTACCCCCACGATAACGCTTCCAGTTACGTCCTACCTGTGTCATAATTACCACTGCCATTTGTGTAGCATCGGGAGAATAGCTTCCGTATTCGGCATATGCCAATGGCAATTTTGTTTCCACACCTCCGGTTGCCGGTACCAAATAAAATTGATTAAACCTGGCTTTTCCACTTTCACGAGAGGATGCAAATAAAATTTGCTTGCCATCATTGGTCCAATCCACTACACGGTCGTTATACCCATGCGAAGTTATTCTTTGCGGCAAACCTCCTGAAGCAGCCATTGTATATACATCTCTATTACCATCATAAGATGCATTAAAAGCAATCGTATTTCCATCCGGCGAAAACTTTGCGGAGGTCTCAACACCTGGAGTAGAACTTAGCTTTACAGCCATTCCCCCTTCCTTAGGCATTACCCACAAATCATTTGCATAAGTAAAAACAATTTGAGTTTTGGAAACATCCGGATAACGAAAAAGGCCGGCATTAATTTGTGCCGATACCGATATACTGACTATGATTCCAAGGCAGATAAATAGCAGACTTTTTTTCATGGTAAATATTTAAGGATAAAAATGTATGGGCGATATAATAGATTATTCTTTTAAAATATGAATAATAGTTCAAAAATCACTCAATATAATTCGGGTAAAATTATAGTCCATTTATTTTACTAAATAAGGCTGCATGATTTTTTTCCAAATCTCATACCCTGCAGGTTTCATATGCAGTCGATCGCCAACATACAGCTCTTCGCGCATTTGCCCCTTGGCATCTAACATGGCATCATAGATATCGATAAAAGCTGCGTTCTTTTGTAGTTTGAAAAATGCCTTAATGGCTTTGTTGGCTTGCTTGACTTTAACTTGAATACTTGCTCTAACTGGACTAGGCTTGATCGAAACATAACCAATTGCGGCAGTTGGGAAATTAGTACGAATGATTTCAAACAATGTTTTTACCCGAGTAAGTACTTCTGTTGCACTGATACTATCTTTTGAAGCCAGATCATTTTCACCACAATAGATCAATACTTGTTTAGGACGATAGGGCATAATAATATCGTATGCATAACGAATAACATCTACCAATGTTGATCCTCCAAAAGCCCTATTTAACATGGGATAGCCCGGAAAATATTCATTCACATCTTTCCACTTGGTAAAAGAAGAACTCCCAATCAACAAGATCGAATTGGGATCTGGCATTCTTGTGGAATCGGCTTTTTTAAACGTTTGAATGTCTGACCAATAAGCGGGACTAGTTTGCGCACGCAAACTACCAACGCAAACAATTAATAAAAGTGCAAAAAAACAAATCCTTTTCATTCAATAATTTTAATGATCTAAATTAAGTTAGTCTATCTTTTAAACAACATCAGCAAGGAACCAACGAGTGTTAAAACTATGATCAATTTACGATAGTTTTCTTCTTTCACTTTTCCTACCAGTTTTAATCCCGCTAAAAAACCAATCACTAACCCGGGTAATAATAGCATATCTATCTGCAAACTTTGGACAGATATATTTTTCCATAAAAAAATCTGGAAAGGTAATTTGAATAAGTTCATGCAGAGAAATACCCAGGCAGCTGTACCAATAAAGTCGTTCTTTTCTAATCGCATTGCCAGAAAATACAAATTAGAAAATGCACCCGCTAAATTTCCGAGCATAGTGGTGAATCCTGCTGCTAGTCCCGTGCTAACTACAAATAATGGATTGGTTGGCACCTGCTTCGACTTTCGATATTCCATCACTAAAATAATTACTATGGTAAGTATAATAATGACTGCCATGATTTTCCGAAACAACTGTTCATTCATATCCTTCCCAACAAAAATGCCGATAATAATACCTACCATCATCCATGGAATGATTTTCCAAAAATGATTCCATTGAGCGTGACGATGATAATGTCTTACCGCTGCAATATCAGCTAAACACAATAACGGCAATACGATCCCGGTAGAAGATTTACTACCAAATACAAATGCCATCAATGTAACAGTGAGCATATCAATTCCTTTCAAACCCGCTTTACCCAATCCTATGAAGAAAGAAGCAAACATGATAACCACCCAGGTTGATAAAGGAAAGAGATTGATTGTTTCCATTTAATTGTAGATGCTGATTACTGAAGGCATTACTGAAAGTAGATTATCCTGCAATAGCTTACAAATTTTATTCGATAAAAAACTTAGTTTATATTTATCAACTTCAATATACTTCTATGCTATTGCCATTAAAATCCTTTAAATCAATCTGCCTTTTATTAACGCTAATTTTGATAGCACAAATAGGTATTTCACAATCTCAGATCCGTAGTTTCAAAAAAGAAACAGATGGGGTAAGTTTTAAACTTGACAAGGGCCTGCTAAAAATCAGGGTGTGTAAAGATGATTTGGTACAAGTAAAATATACGATACTCGAGACCTTCCCTGCGTTCAATTCATTAGTAATTAATAATGCATTTAGAAATCCTAACGAGTTTCAAGTTGTCGAAAAGGGAAGCAATATTATTATCAGCACCAATAAATTAACCATCGCAGTTAATAAAGCAACTAGTTCTATTAGTTATTATAATAAAGCAGGAGAACTAATTACTGCCGAAGATAATGATGTTAACAAAACAATGACAGCTCAAACAATAGCTGGCATTGCTACTTATGATTGCAGTACCCAATTCCTTTCTCCCAATGACGAAGCGTTATATGGTTTGGGGTGCCATCCTGTAGACACAGGTGCTATGAATTATAAAGGTCGCAATCAAGATATGACCATTAAATATTTAACAGGCGCGATTCCTGTATTGCTTTCCAGCAAAGGGTTTGGGCTATATTGGGACAACTATGCATCCAGCAATTTTTATGGTGCTGAAACAAACAACAGCAAATTCAAGTACGTTTCAGAAAGTGGCAGCCAAGTAAACTATTATTTCTTTTATGGCCCCGACTTTGATCATATCATTGATCTTTATCGACAAGCAACAGGTAAGGCTCCGATGTTTCCGAAATGGGCTTTCGGATTATTTCAATCGCAGGATCGATATATGAGTCAGTCAGAAATCATCAGTGTAAAAGATAATTATCGAAACAACCATATTCCTGTCGATGCGATTGTTCAAGACTGGTATTACTGGGATCCTTTACCTATTGGTTCACATGTAATGAAGCAAGAACGTTATCCCAATCCAAAAGCGTTGGTAGATGAATTGCACAAAGCAAATTTGCATGCCATGATCTCGATCTGGCCTGTGTTTGGAACAGGTACCCCTAATTTTGATGCATTAAAAAAGTCAGGAGGATTAACCAGTGTAACATGGGATAATGTGGTAACACATACTTTCGATACTTATTATGATGCACACAATCCTGCAGCAAGAGAATTGTATTGGAGGCAAGCAGCGGATAGTTTAATTCTGCGGGATGGTTGGGATGCATGGTGGGTTGATCAGTGTGAACCAGATAATGGAGCCTTATTAGATGAACGCCGTAAAGCAAATTTTTCAGTGGGTAAAGGAATCGATTATTTCAATACCTATTCATTAGAACATAGCAAGGGATTGTACAAAGGATGGAGAAGAGATGTGAAAGACAAACGTGCTTTCTTATTGATTAGACAAGCATTTGCGGGTCAGCAGCGGAATGCAACTACGCTTTGGTCATCCGATATTTTCTGCAGTTTCGATGCCTTTAAAGTGCAAGTGCCACAAGGCATCAATGCATGTGCATCTGGAATACCTTATTGGACTTCTGATATTGGTGGATATCATTATAACTGGACAGCTGCCGATTGGTCGCAGCCTGATAAACAAGAATTGTTTACAAGATGGTTTCAGTTTGGAGCGTTTTGTCCGATTTTCAGAATTCATGGAAAAGGAGAGCGTGCATTGTTTTCAAAGAACTGGAGCGCAGAAACAAAGAAGACTTTGCTGGCATATGATCAATTGCGATACAGGTTGCTCCCCTATATTTATTCATTAGCTGGAAGTGTAACTAATGATAATTATACTATGATGCGTGCCTTGAGTTTTGATTTTAGAAACGATCCGAAAGTGTATGATATTCCAGATCAATATATGTTTGGTCCAGCTTTCTTGGTAAACCCTGTAACCGAGCAATTATACACTGGAGTAAATGCAAAAAAAGGTAAGACCACTCGTGAAGTGTATTTACCTAAAGCAGTTGTATGGTATGATTTCTGGACGGGTAAACAATTTGCTGGGGGACAAACTATGGCCGTATCAGTCCCAATCAATACGATGCCTTTATATGTGAAAGCAGGATCGATTATTCCGATGGGACCAGTGATGGAATATGCCACAGAACGCAAAGCTGATACTTTAGAGTTGCGGATTTACAAAGGTGCGAATGGAATATTTAAATTATATGAAGATGAGAACGATAACTACCAATACGAAAAGGGAAAGTTCGCAAACATTCTATTTAATTGGAACAACAAAATGCAACAGTTATCCATTTCAGATACCAAAGGTTCATTTAATGGCATGTTACAGAAACGAGTATTCAATATTGTTTTAGTTGATGGTGCGCATGGTGCTGGTATTGCAGCTACTACAAAATTTGATAAAACAATTGTGTATATCGGAAAAGCAATAACGGTAACAATAAAATAAGTATCTAGTTAATACGGTGGCACACCAACTGAGGTCCACCCACCATCGATCACCAGATTCTGTCCCATGATTTGTCTTGATGCAGGTGATACTAAAAACAAAGCTGCATTAACAATATCATCTGTTGTAGAGGGTCGGCCTGAGGGAGTAATGCGCGACCAGATCTCTAGATAATCGGGATCTTCAATTAATGTTCTTTCCGTTAATGTAGCACCAGGAACCATGGTGTTGATATTAATATTATGCGGCCCCAAATCGATCACCAGATTTTTTACTAATTGATCTAGTCCCGCTTTAGTCATTCCATAAGCCGCAAGAAAAGGATGTGCTGCATGGCCTGTAACGGATGAAGTAATTAATATACTTCCACCATGTGCTTGCTTTACCATTTGCTTGGTAGCGGCTTGTGTTAAGAAAAATGTTCCAAAGAGATTGATCTGTAATAATCGCTGCATGGATGCTGGCTGATACTCCAAGAAATCGCCATAAGTGGTAATACCTGCATTCGCTAAAAGGATATCCAGTTTACCGAATTTTTCCACAGCAAAAGCAACAATGCCTTCAATGATTTGCATATCAGAAATATCACCCCCAAATGCCTCACAAATACCTGCTTCTTCCATAATTCTTTTAGATGCAGATTGCGCCAACTCAGTATCTATATCGTTTAAAACAACTTTAGCTCCCTTCAATGCAAGCTGACGCGCAACTGCAAATCCGATTCCTTTTCCTGCACCGGTAACAATGGCAACCTGGTTTTGAAATGTTTTATTTCCCATCGTTTCTGATTTTCATAATTAATGTGAATCGCGCTGAATATCTGAACCGGAACTTCCTTTTAAATAATCAAAGTCTGCTCCTTCTTCTGGTTGCAAAACATGATCTAAAAACTGTTTGGTATAGCCTCTTGTATAACCCAGATCGATCGGCACAAAATTCTTTCTTCTTGCATCAAGGGTTGCATCATCTACATGCAAATGCAAGATCCTGTCTGCTACATTCAAAGAAATCAAATCACCATTTTGTACCAATGCCAGATTACCTCCTATGGCGGCTTCTGGCGAAACATGTAATACCACTGTACCAAAACCTGTACCGCTCATGCGTCCATCAGAAATTCGAATCATATCAGTAATACCTTTTTCCAGAAGCTTCGGCGGCAATCCCATATTCCCCACTTCTGGCATACCAGGATAACCTTTGAGTCCCACATTTTTCATCACCATGATACAACTCTCATCGATCTCTAAATTAGGATCAGCAATTCTTTCTTTATAATCATCGATTGTTTCAAAGACCACTGCCTTACCGGTATGATTCATTAAATGTTTACTAGCAGCAGAGGGTTTGATCACGGCACCTTTCTCACATAAATTTCCTTTCAACACAACGATGCCCGAGACTTCATTAAATGGATGCGCCATTTTCGAGATCACATCTTCATCATAGCAAGGACTATCCTTGTAATTTTCATTGACAGTTTTACCATTTACCGTAATGCAATCTTGATTAAGTGTTGGCAAGAGTTCTTTAATCACCGCTGGGAGTCCGCCCGCATAATAAAGATCTTCCATAAAATATTTTCCCGACGGTTGCAGATTAGTAATGAGAGGAATATTTTTAGAGAAAGTATCCATGTCTTGCAAATTCAATTCAACACCAACCCTTCCTGCAATAGCTAATAAATGGATCACAAAATTGGTTGATCCGCCGATGGCTGCATTTACACGAATGGCATTTTCAAAAGCGCCTCTGGTTAAAATATCAGATGGCTTTCGGTCAGCCGCTACCATCTTTACTATTTCTCTTCCCGTTAATTGTGCAATCACTTTTCTTGCCGAATCTGGTGCAGGAATCGCAGCATTTTGTGGCAATGTTAATCCCAATGCTTCTACCATACAAGCCATGGTGGAAGCGGTTCCCATAACAGCGCAATGTCCGTCGCTTCTACACATGCCAGATTCTGCTTCCAGCATTTCCTGATCAGACATTTTACCTGAACGATTGGCTTCGCTAAAAAGCCATAAGTCACTTGTACTAATACTTTTGCCTTTATATTTACCTGTAAGCATGGCTCCACCAGACAAAACAATGGCGGGTATATTTACACTACAGGCACCCATTACTAATGCAGGCGTAGTTTTATCACAGCCACATAATAGAACCACCCCATCTAAAGGATTTGCACGAATCGATTCTTCCACATCAACACTTACCTGATTGCGGTAAAGCATCGTAGTAGGTTTCATGAGTGATTCACCAAGCGACATTACTGGAAACTCAACAGGAAACCCGCCAGCTTCAATGATTCCACGCTTTACAAATTCAGCCAATTCTCTGAAATGAGAATTGCAGGGAGTTAATTCAGACCATGTATTACAAATCCCGATAATTGGTTTGCCTTCCAATTCATCCTGCGGGATCCCTTGTTTTTTAAACCAGGAACGATAAATAAAACCATCTTTCCCTGAGCGGCCAAACCATCCATCGCTTCTTAATGACTTCTTACTCATTTCTTATCAATTAATATATCTATACAAATTAGCACACTATTTTGCACTTGAAAAATTTGTTTATTTTAAATCAATCATTTCTCTCTCGCCTAATGCACGCAACTCAATTTTAATTTCCCCGACAGCATTTGCATTTGCATCGGCTTTGAACTGTATGGTATTCTTGCCTGCTGAAATTTTAGGCAGGGTTAATTGGCTATCGAATTCTTGTATTAAATGCCATTGATTATCGTACAATGAAATAGTAGTTCCATTGCAATAAAGGATCTGATTTCTTTTTAAAGAGACGGGAATAGTTAATGCATTTTGTTCCCCCACTGAAATGGAAGGATTACTAATAATCTCGCCAGTTTCTGTGCCAGCACCTGTGCTGATAATAAATCGAATGGGTTGTTCCTTTCCCTTATTTTCAAATTCATAATTTGTTATCGATGGTTCACCGGGTTGCTTCTTAACAATATTGTGTTTGAAGTAAGCATTATAAATAGTTGTCAATCCATATTTATTTAAGCCAATTGAGTCTAAATGATATTCTGATTTTAAACTGCGCATTCTTTCTTTTTGATCTTCAGAGAATGCCTGTTTCAATCGTATTTTCTCCCAATTTCTAATCAACGAAAATATTTCTGTATTTTTTCCATGTTTTTGCAAGGTCTCCAAACTCGTTGATAGGCCAAAACCCGCATTATAGCCAGCTCCTAGCGCCAACATCCATTCAATATCTTCGGGCATCGTTTCTAACTTCAGGCTAAACCAACCAAGCATCGACGGCATTAAATTACGTTTGTAAAATTGTTGATTCTTTAAACGCAATTGTAACTGACTTTCTCTAAAGCCCGCATACCAAGGTTCACCCCAATTCATCCTAGTATAAATATGCCAGAAAAAATGACCTGGATTACTGGCGTCATTAATAACTCGCCCCTTCAATGCAGGACTTAAATTATCATACCAAGTCTTTGTAAATAATTGTCGCGCATATTGACCCATTCCGGTTGACCAACATCCTTCTAAACCATCAAACGAAATTTGCATCAAATTAGTTTCATTAAATAATCGCGCAATGGTTTTTGACATTTCATCTAACAAAGAAGCATCGGTCAGAAATACCTGATAGGCATGGTCAATTAATTTACCCATACTATCTCCTGCTTGGTGCGCACTAGCTTTGGTTGCAAATGCTCCCCTTGTACATTTTAATAGTTTCCAGGGACTAGATTCCGAAACAGAAGTATAGCGAATAATCTCGTCTCCTATGACGGCTGACCTGAGGGTATTATTTTGAAATTGATTAAAATAAACAGGATTATCAATAGTAATATCCGTATCAGTAGCGTTAATTGACGTAGTTAATTTGGTATAACCAACTTTTGCTAATCGTTTATCAGGGATTGGGGTTACATAGGCATCATTAGTGGTAATAAAATTTGATAAAGTATGTACACCTAATCTTACACCTTGCGTTGAAGCGATTAAAGAAGATTGTTTTAAACTTTTCCAATTATCCGGAAATTCTGTTTTATTCAAATTGAAATGCCCCCAAGATGCAAAAGGATCTTCGTGGTATAAGTATCTTAATCCCGAAGCTTTCGTAACATTAATTGCATCCTGCAAATTATTAGTACCAAACCTCATAATGATATAAGATTCTGATGCATTGGTGGCAGTTTTACCCCAAATACCATCTAACAAAGGATGTGGCAAGCCCTCCGCTATCTCAATTTTTCCTAGCGTTGCTAATGCTTCATTTACGGGAACTCCGAACAAGGCAATTTTACTCCCTATTACACCACCATCTTCAAATGCAGGTGCCTGATAAAATTTGTGCGACCAATTTTCAATTATTCGATCTTTATTCCTATTTCTACAATAAGCCTGCAATACCGAACCATAGCTGGTTGGCCTTGCTACATCGCCTCTGAATAAAAGTTTGGTACGATCTTCTGCTTTTATATCGATGGTATTTCCAGTCTCAAAAATATCATAAGAAGGTTCCACATCGCTCTCTGCATTTGGATAACCTCCCAAGGTTTTTACATTCAAAGCTTGAATGCCTATGGCAAATTCCTTATCTCTAACTACCCCTACCACTTCTCCAATAGAATCTGAGATACTTGTAGGAAATGGTCCCCATAAAACCAATTCAACCTTCGAAGCCTCATTGATTCTAATTAATTCAAAACTTAAGTAACTAGCGTTTGACTTTGCCTTTACAACAGCAACTATTTTATCAACAGGATAATAAAAACTCAGTTCCGAAGATTTACTATTCCAAATACAGTTTGTAGGAGCTATCAATTTCCCCTGATACTTGATACTTAATAATGAATTGGCCGAATCTGCAACTAAGTATTCTTTGTTTAATGCAAGGTTCTTCATACTTGCAACAACTCCATTTTTATTTAATGCAAATTGCCAATTTTGTGTTTTAAAAACAACTTGTGCATTTGCAAATTTTGAAATAAATAAAATGGTGACTACAATAAATAAAAATCGTTTTTTCATTGTTTCAAAATTGCATGTGTTACTCTACAATAATTTCATCTGCAAAAATCCAAGCAGGCTTTCCTTCACCTGGATGGCCTTTCGGGCAACCCTCAATTTTCTTTGCTGTAACCCTTATATAACGGGCTTGTTTACTATTTGCCATTACTTTGAAATCTTTGATAGTTGCCGCTTTCAAATCAAGTGGAATGTCATTTTCAACTTTTGAAATGGATACAAAATTTTGTCCGTCTTCAGATATTTCAAATTGTACAGATGCTGGCATAAAGATCCATGAATTATAATTTTGCAAACATCCAATCGTAATTGATTTTATCTCTTTTACCTTACCTAAATCAATAGTAGCAACTAAATCGTTATTATCAATGCCATGCCACGACTGGCTATGGCTCAACTTACCTCGTATTCCATCTGTTAAGGTATTAGGGCCATTGGCCAGATAATATTTCGAATAGGCTGTTTTATATTTCACTTCTGCACCAAGAGCAAGATGCGTAACAAATGATTGTTCTGCAGGTTTTAGATTCATGATTTTCCCATTCAAAATGGTAACCGCTTTAACGGTTAAAGAACTTGAAACAGGAAAAGATTGCTGATAAAGATTTGAACTAATAGTTGGAATAGACCCATCCGTAGTATAATAAATCTTTGCTTCAGGAGATTCTGTCAATAGTTCCACTGCTAATTTATTATCCTTCGAAATCGGACGAATATCCACCGTATAATTACCTGGTGAATAATGCAATCCCTTTTGATCAAAAGCATTAAAATGATATTTCAATCTCCG
>SESF01011871.1_pt1 | contig 13777 bp, 10 predicted proteins | sample 3171521 | NCBI WGS metagenome assembly SESF01 (sample SAMN10866945, study PRJNA518727) | freshwater metagenome | biome: subpolar coniferous forest; feature: holomictic lake; material: water; isolation source: holomictic Lake 227, 6 m and 8 m depth | place: Canada: near Kenora, Ontario | collected...
GTCTGGGGCGGAGAATTCGGCCGTACGATCTACAGCCAGGGAGGCCTCAGCATGACCAACTACGGTCGCGACCACCACCCCCGCTGCTTCACCATGTGGATGGCCGGCGGCGGCGCCAAGGGCGGACGCATCTACGGCGAGACCGACGACTTCAGCTACAACATCGTCAAGGACCCGCTGCACATCTCGGACTTCCACGCCACGATCATGCACCTCATGGGCTACAATCACGAGCGCCTGACGTATAAGTTCCAGGGCCTCGACCAGAAGCTCACCGGCGTCCTCCCCGCCAAGGTCGTCAAGGAACTGATCTCCTAATAGGGGCAGAGGTTGGGATAGGGGTAGGGGCAGGAATCTCCTGCCCCTTTTTATTTCTCAAAATTCCAAACCCCAGCCCTAGCTCTATCCCTATTTCCACCTTTGCACTGAATCTTCCCTGCCCCAACCTAGCCACACCCCAAGCCCTATGCAGCCCCTTCGTCGCTCCCCCTGGCCAACTGGCCAACGGGTCAACTGGTCAACTTTACTCCTCTGCCTCCTCGCACTCCCCCTCGCCGCCGCGGACGACGCGGCCTGGCTTCAGTCGAAGGGCACCCTGCTGTTCCATGACGCCTTCGAACGCGAAGTCACGGGCAACGGACTCAAAGGCATCGGCAACGGCTGGGAAAGCGCCACGGCCGACCGCGTCCCGCAGATCCGACAGGCCGACCTCAACGACGGCATCCTCAAAATCGCCAGTGCGACCAAGGAAGCCGGCCACGCCGCCCACATCCATCACGACGCGGGCTTCGCCGACGGCGGCGTGATCGTCCGCTTCAAGTTTCCGGGCCTCAACAAGGCCGAGAATCTTCAGCTAGGCTTCGTCGACCGTGAACTCAAGGACGTCCATGCCGGACATCTGTGCTACGCGATCATCTCGCAGACCGACTTGACGCTCACCGACCGCAAGACGGGCTCGATGAGCCTGGCCGTGAAGAAAAAACATGCGGATGACGCGGCCGCCAAACGGAAGCCGGATCCCGAGTTCGAAGCAATACTCAAGACCAAGACGCAGGTCACCCCCTACAAGGCCGATACGGAATGGCACGTGCTCACGCTCGTCACCGAAGGCGACGAGATGCGCTTCACCCTCGACGGCAATCCGCTCGCCGCCCACCACTCGCCCGGCTACGCCCATGACATGAAGCGCTGGTTCAGCTTCCTCGCGAACTCGACCGTCTGGATCGATGACGTGAAGATTTACAAAGTCCGTTAATATTCCGGGATGATTCTGCTCGGCATCGAAGGCGGCGGCACCCGGACCTCGGCCTTACTGGTCAAAGGTGAGGACACCGTGCTGGCCTCCTTCGCCGTCGGCCCAGGCAACCTTCAGCTGCTTAACGGCGAACAACTCTCCGTCCTGCTCGCCTCGATCCGCGACCAGCTCCCTTGCGCTCCGGATCGTATCGGCATCGGCATGGCAGGCGTCCGCTCCGCCAGCGATCGCGAACGCCTGCGACGTGCCGTGGCCGCAACCTGGCCGAACACACCCTCCATCATCGGCGACGACCTGATCCTCGCCCTCGAAGCCGGTGAATGGCCTGCCGACTGCGCCGCCCAAGTCCTCCAGCTCAGCGGCACGGGCTCATGCTGCCTCGGAAGACACCGTAACGGTGCTTCGGTGAAAGTCGGCGGCCGTGGACACATTATCGGTGATCGCGGTAGCGCGTGCGACATTGCTGTGCACGCCCTCCGCTCGACGGTCACAATTTCTGATATCGACGCCGACTGGCCGCGCCTCGGCGCCGACATGCTGGCCTTCCTGCAGATGAACGACCCAGAGTCGCTCATCGAATGGTCGATGATCGCGAGCAAGGCCGAGATCGCCTCCCTCGCCCAGGTCGTCTTCGAAGCCGCTGTCTCGCGACAGGATGAGATCGCCGTGGCCATTCTGCGTCGCGCCTCGGACCGCTTAAGCAAGGACGCCATCCACTGCGCCGCCCGCGTCGCCCAACCGGGAGAGAAGGTGCAATTCCTCCTCAACGGCTCGACGCTCCTGAAGAACGCTTGGTTCGCCGACGAAGTCACCGCCAAGATCCTCGCCGCCCGACCGGGCAGCGAAGTCATCCGCCTCTCCCGTCAGGGTACTTGGGGCGCTATCGCCCTCGCCCGCCAGGCTGGCACGCAGGCCACCCCCAAGACTACCGCCGCCATCGCATCCAAGCCCACCGGCTGGCACCCCGTCATAAGTGCGCCGACCGAAGCACGTAATCCAAAATCAAGCGGCTTCGCCGAGATGCCCCTCGACGACGCCATCAAGCTCATGCTCGCGGAAGATGCCACGCTCCCCAGCAAGATCCTCGCGGAAAGCGCCCATCTCGAATGGACCATCGAAGCCGTCGCTAAGGCCTTCGCCTCCGGCGGTCGTCTGATCTACTGCGGGGCCGGCACGAGCGGCCGACTCGGGGTGCTCGACGCCAGTGAATGCCCGCCGACCTTCCGTACGCCTGCTTCGCTGATCCAAGGCATCATCGCCGGCGGTCGCAGCGCGCTCTGGAGCGCCGTCGAAGGTGCGGAAGACGACGAAGCTGCCGGCGTCCGCTCCATCGCCTCTCGCTCGATCACGGCACAGGACGTCGTCATCGGCATCTCGGCCAGCGGCCACGCACCTTTCGTCTGGGGTTGCCTCGCCGAAGCCCGCCGACGCGGAGCCCAGACCGTCCTCGTCGCCTGTAATCCCGGCTATCGCGATCATCCGCTGCTCGATCGTGCAATCTTGCCTGATACTGGACCCGAAGTACTCACCGGCTCCACGCGCCTCAAGGCCGGCACGGCGACGAAGCTCGTACTCAACCTGATTACCACGCTCGCGCTCGCCCGTTCGGGTAAGGTGGTGAGCAACCTGATGATCGACCTCAATCCCTCGAACACCAAACTCCGCGACCGAGCCACCCGCATCGTGCAGGAGCTCGCCCAGGTCGACGCGGCCACCGCCCGCGAGGCACTCGAAACCAACGGCTGGATCATCCGCCAAGCGCTCGCCGCGGTCGCCAATGCCAACGCTTAAATCAACATGCGCCTGTCCCTCTCCCTCCTGCTGATTTTGCCGTTGATTTCGGCCGCCGAGATACCCGGATCCATCCAACCTGCTGCGACCTGGACCACCCAAGGGCTCGAGGATGCCAAGCAGGACAGGAAAAGCATACCGTTCGACGGCTTCACGCCTAACCGGATGGTCTGCGACACGACCCTGCGCCTACTGCCCGATAAGTCCTGGATCCTGTTCATGCTCGCCGGCGGCGACACCGAACCATCGCCGCTCAACTACACGGGCGTCACCCGCAGCACCGACGAGGGCAAGACGTGGACTCCCCTGACGGCCTTCGATGTCGGCTTCCCTCGTGAGGGCAAGACCATCGGCCAGGGACCGACCGAAGTCCTCGTCCGCGACGGACGGGCGACGCTCTTCTTCTCGACGCACTCCAAGCACTGGGCTAACGACTGGCGCTCCTGGTATCTGACGAGCGACGATTCGTTCAAGACCTGGAGTAAGCCCGTCGAGCTGCCCGGCCGCCTCAAGGAACGCACCTTCATCCGCCCGTCGATCACCACGCGAGACGGCCGCATCCTGATGCCCTTTCAGCATTACATCGGTCCTGATTCCGAAAAAGACAAGGCCCCGCTCAATCGCGCGTTCACCAATCCGCGCAACGGCGTACTGATAAGCTCAGACGGCGGCAAGACTTGGAGCGAACATGGCAACATCCGCCTCACGCCTAACGATAAATACTTCGGCTGGGCCGAACCGACCATCCACGAACGCGCGGACGGGACCATCGTGATGTTCATTCGCGCCGATAAACTCGGCGGCGTGCTTTACCAGGCCGTCTCCAAGGACGGCGGCCGCACCTGGCCCGAATTCGCCACGGCCACCGACATCCCCAATCCCGGCAGCAAAGCCACGCTCTTCCCCCTGGGCGGCGACGCGGTTGCCCTCCTGCACAACCCCAACTCCAAGCGACGCGCCCCGCTGGCACTCTGGATCAGTTTCGACGGCATGAAGACCTGGCCTTACCAACGCGTGCTCATCGAAGAGGCCGGCCCCGACCCCCAGTATCCGGGCAAGCTGATGAAGGGTTCGCTCAATTATCCGGATGGCTTCGTCAGCGAAGACAAGCAGTGGCTACACTTCGCCTTCGACGACGCCCGCCACCGCGCCGTGCATTACAGCGCAAAACTGCCGCCACTTACTGCGAAATAAAAGCCTCCCGAATGCCGGTGATTATTTCTTCGGCGAGGGGAGATAGCGAGCGAGGTCGCGCATCGCAATCACCGTGCAGCCCGACCTCTTGAGTTCCGCCACATAAGCTTCGAATTTTACCGGATCGGTATTGACCCAGGGGTGACGGATGTCCGGCACACCGTGAAAAGTAATCACGGCAATCTTACCGTCGCGGGCCGACGCGATCGCCACCTTGAATTGCTCCAGCGTGCTCGCGGGCTTACTGTCAAAAGCCTGGGGGAGCGTCAGCGGATCGTCCACGGCGGGATCGAAGACACGCGCACCGCCGGCCCGTGCGAAACGATACCCACGCGCACGCAGCACCTCGGTCGCCACGGGACTGGTCGCATAACCCGGATAAGAAAAAGTCGTGGGCACGGGGATGCCGTTTTCCGTGCAGCGCTTCTCGATGTGCACCAGATCGGCATCAATCTCCGCCGCCTTCTGGGTGTTCACGCCCTTGTGGGCTCGGGTGTGATTACCAATCTCAAACCCATCTGCATTGAGCTGCTTGATCTGCGCCCATGTCAGATAGTGCTCCTTGTCCTGCACGAACTCGAAGCCCTCGGTGATATAAAAGGTCGCTCCAAAGCCATGCTTCTTGAGCAGAGGCGCCACGAAGGTGGCATGACTCGCGACCGAATCGTCAAAGGTCAGGACGACCAGCCCGTCGGGAATCTTCGGGGCGGGCTCCGCCGCCCAAAGCGAGAGGAGCAGAAGACGGCTAAAGACAAACAGGCGAAAGCAGTGGCTCATGGAGGGGTGCCGGCATTGAGCCAGCCCAGCGGGAGAGGACAATCCGAATGCATTTGCGCACACGCCGCGAACGACAAGCCTTAGCCCTGCCCGACCCCGATGACTTTCCGCTTAACCCTCTGCCTCGCCCTCCTACTCGCGGGGTGCTCCACACCCAAAGATGCCCCCAGGCCTGCCGCTTCAACCCGCATCCTGCCCGCCGGATGGAACGCCAAGGCCGAAGGCGACAAGGTCATGGCCAGCCTCACCAAGGTCACCGGACCCGACGTCAAAGGCGCCCACGACTCACATCTGGCCATCGTCGGCGACCGGGCCTTCGTGATTTCGGAAGTCAACGACCGCCAAGCCGGCGAGGCCGCCGGGTGGCCGTTCATCTACACCGCTCTCTCCATCGTCGACCTGCACACCTCTCAGGTGCTCGATGTGATGACGGTCGCCCGCTCGGAACAAGCCTTCGCCAACGAAACCCTCCCGGTCGGCGCCTGCTTCGTCCCGCGAGTCAAACAGGTCAGCCCGCAGACGGTGCGCTGCTGGTTCGCCAGCGAGCAACCCGGCAAACGCCAGTCGCAGACTTATTACCGCGACCTCGACCTGCGCACGCTGACCTTCGAGAAAGAGATCCATCGCATGAAGCTGACGACAAGCGACGGCACGTTTGATCTTCAGCCGAAGCCTCTCCACGACGACGCCGCTAAGCAGGGCTTTAAGAGCAAGCCCGTCGATGCCGGGCTGTATATGTTCGATAACTTTAAGGAGTTCGACGGCCAGACGTATATCGCTATCAATAACTACCTCGGCGCCCAGCAGGCCCTCTGCACGATGAACGCGGCCGCCGACACGCTCACGGTCGTCGGCCACTTCAACGGACCCGGCGAACCGGCGCTGACTGAGCCCGCCATCAACCGCCTCCCCGACGGCACCTGGCTCGCGATCTCCCGCAAGGAAAATGGCGACCGCAATTATTGGTTCTCCGAGAGCAAGGACGGCAAGACTTGGACTACCGGCGGCGAAAAGGATTTCGTGAAGAATGGCACCGCCTCCAAGCCCACCTTCGATAAGTTCAAAGGCCTCTATTACCTCGGCTGGCAGGAGCGCACGACCATCGAGAAAGTCGGGCGCAGCGTCTTCAACCTCGACGTCTCTACGGACGGGAAGCACTGGGAACGTAAATACCGCTTCGAGACCACGAAATCCTTCCAATACCCGACTTTCATCGAATCCAACGGACAGATTTGGCTCTGCGTGACCCAAGGAGACACCGACCCTAGCCGCAAGGAACGCATCATGTTCGGGCGAATAGAGTAATCATAAGGCTTCAAATAGGCCTTGGGTTAAAAACTCCTCGCAACCATTCGCGGCGTTGGGTGTATTACTGATACCCCTATGCGATTCCTCGCCCCCCTCCTCCTCGCCGCAACGGCCGTCTCCGCCGCGGAAGTCAGCTTTACCAAGCAGACCCTGACCAAGGACTTCGTCGCTGAAGGCGTCGCGGTCGCCGACTTCGATCATGACGGCCACATGGATGTCGCGGCCGGCGGCTACATCTGGTTCGGACCCGACTTTAAGCGAAAGGAAAGCTTCACGCCTCAGCAGGTGCACGCCACCGGCCCGAACAAGACCCCTTATAACGGCGCGATTGGCTACTCTGACTACTTCATCTCCTACGCCCACGACTTCAACGGCGATGGCTGGGCCGATATCCTCGTCTACGGCTTCCCCGGCGACCCCGCCTACCTCTTCATCAACCCGCAGGGCAAGGGCGGCGATTGGGCGAAGCATAATATCTTCGACGTCGCCGATGGCGAATCCCCCGCCCTCGCGGACATCAACGGCGACGGCAAGCCGGAGCTCCTCGTCCACACGAGCGACCTCGTGAAGGACGCTAAGAAGAACAAGGGGCGCACCGGCGGCCAGTTCGGTTACGCTGAGATCGATTGGTCCAACCCGACGGGTAAAGCGAAGTTCCACCCCATCACCGAGAAATCCCCGGCCAACGACACCAAGATCTTCAAGTACACGCACGGCTACGGCGCCGGCGACGTCAATGGCGATGGCCTCGTCGACATCCTCGAGAAAGACGGCTGGTACGAACAGCCGAAGGACCTCTCCAAGGGCGAACCCTGGAAGTTCCACCCGGTCAAGTTCGCCGGCCATGGCGGCGCCCAGATGTATGTCTACGACGTCAACGGCGACGGACGCCCCGACGTGATCACCAGCGACCACGCCCACGGCTACGGCCTCGCGTGGTTCGAACAAAACAAGGACGGCACCTTCACCGAGCATAAACTCATGGGCGACACCAAGGCCGACGCCCCCCTCGGCGTGAACTTCAGCCAGGTCCACGCCATCGAGCTCGTCGACGTCAATGGTGACGGCCTCAAGGACATCGTCTGCGGGAAGCGTCGCTGGGCCCACGGCACCAAGGGCGACGTCGATCCGAACGACGACCCGGTACTCTACTGGTTCGAACTCAAGCGTGACGGCAAAGGCGGTGCGACCTACATCCCTCACCTGATCGACAACGACAGCGGCGTCGGCACCCAGTTCTGGACCGGCGACATCAACAAGGACGGCAAGACCGACGTGGTCGTGGCCAACAAGCACGGCGTCTTCGTCTTCACCCAGAAGTAAGCCGCCCACTGTCCCATTCCCTCATCATGGGGTCAGACCCTATTAAAGGGGTCTGACCCCATGATCTTTCACGACACCCAACCTGCCCTCATCCCATGCGCTCCTTGCTCTGCCTGCTCCTCGCCCTGACAGCCGTCGCCGCCGATAAGCCCGCTCCGATCGAGACCGACAAGCGCGTGCAGTCCGACGGCAAGGGCTGGCGCATCGAGAAAGCGGTCATCAAGGACGCCAAGCTCCCCCGCGTGCTGCTGATCGGCGACTCGATCCTCAACGGCTACCAAGGCCAGGCGACGAAGCTGCTGAAGGGCAAGGCCAACGTCGACCTCTGGGTTAATCCCTACAACCAGTCTGAAGGCGTCAATAAGTTGCTCGCCGAAGTCCTCACCAACGGTCCTTACGACGTCGTCGTCTTTAACATGGGACTCCACGGCTGGCAGGAAGGCCGCATCAAGCCCGGCACCTTCGAACCGCTGATGAAAGGCTACGTCGAAGTCCTGAAAGCCAAACTGCCCAAGGCCAAGCTCCTCTGGGCCAGCAGCACGCCGGTCACGGTCAAGGGCAAGCCGACCGAGATCAACGCCGAGATCAACCCGATCATCATCGAACAAAACCGCATGGCCGCAAAGGTCATGGCCGAGATGAGCGTCCCGGTCGTCGATTTCTACGGCCTGCTCATCGACAAGCGTGAGCTCGCCCGCGGCGATATGTTCCACTGGACCGGCCCGGCGTACAACCTAATCGCCCAGGCAGCCGTCGATGCCATCCTCCGCGAACTTGCCTCAAAATAATATGCGATTCGTCCTCTGCTTGCTCCTTGCGCTGACTGCGCAGGCCGCCGATCACCCCAACATCATCGTGATCCTCGCCGACGACTACGGCTATGGCAGCGCGGGCTGCTACGGTGCCGATCCGAAACTCGTCCGCACCCCTGCCATTGACCGACTCGCCACGGAAGGCCGCCGCTTCACCGACAGCAACACGACCTCCTCCGTCTGTTCCCCCACCCGCTACTCGCTCCTCACGGGCCGCTACTGCTGGCGCACCACCCTCACCCATGAAGTCCTCGGGACGTTCTCGCCGCTCCACATCGAGACGAACCGCTTCAACCTGGCCTCCCTCCTCAAGCAGCATGGCTATAATACCGCCGCCGTGGGCAAATGGCACCTCGGCTACGGTAAAGAGAACGAAGACCCTAAGTGGCGGACGGAATACAAGGCTGAGCTCTCCCCGGGACCACTGGATATCGGCTTCGACTACCATTTCGGCGTCCCCAGCAACCACGGCGACCTCACTGGCATCTTCGTCGAGAACCGTTTTGTCTACGGCCTCCGCTCCGGCAAAATTCCACCCGGAATGAAAATCGCCTGTCCCGACACCGATAGTGATGACTTCAAAACCACTTACGGCCCCGAAGACACCGAGAACGGCAAGAAAGGGCAGAAAGGGCCCGTCATCCTCGAGCTCGACGCACCTCGTAGGAAAAACGAACGCGTGATGAAAGTGCTCACCGACAAGGCTACGGCCTGGCTCGAAGCCCAGCCAAAGGATCATCCCTTCTTCCTCTACTTCACGCCGGTCGCCGTCCACGCCCCGGTAACGCCAGACAAGGACCTCGCCGGCAAGAGCGCCGCCGGCCTTTACGGCGACTGGATCCACGAACTCGATCGGAGTGTCGAACGTATCCTCGCCACACTCGATAAGATGGGGGCGACGAAAGATACGCTGGTGCTCTTCACGAGCGACAACGGAGGCGTGTTCGTACCCAACAACGAACGCCTGCTGCAGACGACCGCCCTCAAGGCCGGCTTGAAGGTCAACGGCGCCATCCGTGGCGGCAAGCACGACGTCTGGGAAGGCGGCTTCAAGGTGCCCTTCATCGTGCGCTGGCCCGGCAAGGTACCCGCCGGCTCCACGGCCACGCAGATGGTCAGCCTGGTCGATATCCTGGCGACAACTGCCGAGATCGTCGGCGAGCCCCTCCCCTCCAAAGACCGAGGCGCCGAAGACAGCCGCAGCTTCCTACCGGTGCTCACGGGGTCGGCGGATGCCAAAGGCCGCGAAGACATGATCGTACATAGCGCCGACGGTGTCTTCGCCCTCCGCAAGGGCCGATGGAAATGGATCGAAGGCGTGCCGGTCGACGAGATCAAGGACGGCGCCCGCAAGGCCCATAAGGACCAGTACCGCTCTCAGCTTTACGACACCGTCGCCGATCCCGCGGAGACGAAAGACGTCTCCGGCGAACACCCGGACGTCGTCACCGAACTGAAAGACCTGCTGCGACGTTACCGCGACGGCGGCTTCAGCCGCGAACTGCCCGCCGCCGACGTCAAGCCGACGCAACTTCGCGTCGTTACGCTCGCCGCCCCCGCCGGCACCAACGCGCTCGACGAACCATTGGCAAAGCTCCCCGACAAACCTTGGATCGCTTCTGCCGGAGAATGGTCCGGCCGGGACGGCGGCATCTTCGCCAAACCCAAGGGCGGCTCCGAGAAACCTGCCTCGCTGCACACGCCACTGGCCTTCGGAGACGGCACGTTCGACTGCGATCTAAACCTCCAAGGCGCAAACCGAGTCTCCTTCCGCTTCGGCGCGGGCGACGCAGGCTTCCGCCTCGTAGTGTCGCGCACGACGGCGATTCTCACCAAAAATCCTTCGAGGGGCGAGCCCGCCACGGCCACCGAAGACATCGCCAAGAAGAACCTGAAGCTCGCCGCTAACGAGTGGTACCCGATCCGCCTGACTTTCAAGGGCGACGAGGTGACGGTCCAAGTCAACGACCAGACGTTCAAGGGCAAGCACCCCAGCCTCGGCAAGGACAAGCGCTCACTCGATTTCCTGGTCTTCGGCGATGGCGCGGGCTTCCGTAACGTCCGCGTCTCCAAATAATCTCATGTCTCCGCGCCTTCTCTTCGTTCTCCCAATTCTTGCAGCATTCAGCCTGCAAGCCGCCGACCAAGGCCCCTTGGCCCAGGCGATGCAACCGTTCGTCGACCAAAAGATCATCGCGGGTGCAGTGATGCTGGTCACCGACAAGGACAAGATCCTCGATGTCGAGACAGTCGGTTTCGCGAGCCTCGACGAAAAGAAGCCGATGGTCGCAAATAATCTCTTCTGGTTAGCCTCCATCAGCAAGACCTTCGCCGGCACGGCCATCATGATGCTCGTCGACGAAGGAAAGCTGCGCATCGACGACCCGGTCGAAAAATACCTCCCGGAGTTCAAAGGCCAGCAGGTAGCCAACGAAAAGAATCCGACCAAGCTCCACCCCCCGGCCCATCTCCTGACAATCAAGGAACTGCTCAACCACACCAGCGGCATCGTGACCCCGCAGGATAAGCGCTTGAAGCGTACTGACGACGTTCTGAAGGACGAAGTCGCCCAATACGGCACCCTGCCGCTCATCCGCGAACCCGGCACGAGGTTCGAATACAATAACTGCGGCATCAACACCGCCGGACGTATCGTCGAGGTCGTCAGCGGCATGCCCTACGCCGACTTCATCCAGCAACGCCTGCTGACGCCGCTAAAAATGACCGATACGGGCTTCTGGCCGAACGAGGAACAGGTGTCCCGTCACGCCCGCACCTCGAAGTGGAACGACGCCCACACGGAATTCACCGACCTGCCCTTCAAGCCCGATGCCAATCAGCTCAAGAAGGCCCCGGCCGGCCCCAAGGTGCCGCTCCGACTGCTCACCGAACAAGGCAGCGCTTTCATCGGCTTCTACGCCCATCGCTACGCCATGCCTGCCGGAGGCCTGTTCTCCACGGCGGATGATATGGCCCGCTACGGCCAGATGTTCCTCAACCATGGCGACTTCGGCGGACATCACTACCTCTCCGCGGAAGCCATCGGGATGATGACCAGCGACCAGACCAAGGATATTAAAGTGAGCCCGAGCGAAGCCCGCGGCCTCGGCTGGTTCGTCAAGATGCGTGACACGGATGGCCCCGCCGCCGGCAGCTTCGGCCACCGTGGCGCCCGTGCCCCCGCTCTGTGGATTGACCCTAAGAATGGCCTCGCTATGGTACTGCTCATCGAAAGCTGGGACCTCAGGGGCAAGGACCACGAGAACGTCGCCGGTGCCTTCTTCAAGACCGCCGTGGCCAAATTCGGTAAAGCCCGCTGACCTATCATGAAATTCCCCCCGCTCATCGCCTCGCTGCTCTGCCTCGCCTCTGGGCTCCACGCCGACACCGGCGCCGACCGCAAGGTCGTGCTCGGGCTCGTCGACACCTGCGCCACCGCGCCGAAGACCTACGACGCCGAAGGCTTCAAGCCCGACGGCCAGGTCCACGCGATCTTCTACGACGCGCTTCCGTGGAACGGAAAGCCCACCCGCGTCTTTGCCTGGATTGGCCTGCCGGCTAAACGCGAAGGCAAGGTGCCGGGCATGGTGCTCGTCCACGGCGGCGGCGGCACAGCCTACAAGGAATGGGTCCAGAAATGGAACGCCCAAGGATTCGCGGCCATCAGCATAGCGGTCGAAGGCCAGACCGACGTCGACGAGAAAAAAGAAGCCAAGGGCCGACCCGTCTGGGCGCGCCACGCCTTCTCCGGCCCCGCCCGCGACGGCACGTTCGGCGACACGAAACTCCCGCTGAAGGAACAATGGATGTATCACGCGCTCGCTGACACGATGCTCGCCAACTCCCTCCTCCGCTCCATGCCCGAAGTCGACGCCTCGAAGATCGGCGTGATGGGCATCTCCTGGGGCGGCGTCATCACAAGCACGGTCATCGGGCTCGACGATCGCTTCGCCTTCGGCATCCCGACCTATGGTTGCGGCCATCTCTTCGACGCTGAGAACGGCTGGGGCAAAGCACTGCACGACAACGAAGGCTACCAGCAGATCTGGGACGGCATGAACTACGCTGACCGCGTGAAGATGCCAGTGCTCTGGCTCTCCTGGCCGCAGGACGCCCACTTCCCGCTCGGCTGCCAAGCCGAGAATTACCGTAAGGCGCCCGGCCGCCGCATGGTCTCGCTCGTCTCCAAGATGGGCCATAGCCACCCCGCCGGCTGGAACCCGCCGGACAGTTATGCCTTCGCCAAGAGCGTGGTAGAAACTGGCATGCCGTGGGGCAAATCGACTGCAGCCGCCACCAAGAATGGCTTAGCGATCGCGATTTTCGCCTCACAGAAGCCAATCACGAGCGCCGTGCTCGTGTCGACGACCGACAAGGGCTTCACCGGCACGCGCAAGTGGGTCGAGACGCCAGCCATGGCCGATAGTGGTGGCGGCGGCACGACCGCCTCCGCGCCCTTGCCCGCCGGCACGACAGCTTGGTATATCAACGCTTACGCCGACAAACTTACCCTCACCTCCGACTACCAAGAAATCAAATGATCCGCACCCTTCTCTGCCTGCTCCTCGCGAGCCTCACCCTCACCGCCGCCGACCAACCGGCCGGTCGCTCGTTCCTGATGCTCGGCGGCCTCACCCAGATCGTCGACGCCTCCGGCAAGGCGACTTGGAAATACCCGGCGGTCACCCGCGACGGATACATCCTGCCCAGCGGGAACCTGCTGCTCACCCTCACCAAGAACAAGGCCTACCCCGGCGGCGCAGTCGTCGAAGTGACGCGCGATCAAAAAGTCGTCTGGGAATACAAGGGCACGCAGTCCGAAGTGAACACGGGCGTCCTACTGGACAACGGCAACATCCTGCTGACCGAAGCTGGGAATAACCCGCGACTCCTTGAAGTCGCCCGCGATGGCTCAATCAAGGTCGAGATTCCGCTCGGCTGCCAAGTCACCAACCACCACATGCAGAGCCGCATGGCCCGCAAGCTTCCCAATGGCCATTACCTCGTACCGCAGGACAAGACGGTCCGCGAATACGATGCTTCTGGGAAAGTCGTTTGGGAACGTAAGAGCCCGGAGTCGACCTTGGATAACCGCACCTTCTGCTGCCTGCGCAATGCCGCCGGCCACACACTCATCAGCCTCACCGTCGGAAGTCATATCATCGAGGTCGACCCAGCCGGCAAGATCGTCTGGGAACTGCGCGACGGCGACCTCCCGGGCGTGCCCGTGAATCGCACGACCGCCCTCGCGTGGCTCCCGAACGGTAATATCGTTTTCAGCAACTACGCCGCCCGCGCCCCACAGGCCAAGGTCGTC
>SESF01013275.1_pt1 | contig 13777 bp, 11 predicted proteins | sample 3171521 | NCBI WGS metagenome assembly SESF01 (sample SAMN10866945, study PRJNA518727) | freshwater metagenome | biome: subpolar coniferous forest; feature: holomictic lake; material: water; isolation source: holomictic Lake 227, 6 m and 8 m depth | place: Canada: near Kenora, Ontario | collected...
CAGCATCCTGGCGAAAAGTTGGCGCGCGCAGGCCGGCTTCTGCGCATTGGCGAAACATGTCCAGAATGCCGGAGCCGACTTTCTCGATATACTGCGCCAGGTAGAGGGGCTCGGCAACCAAAGGGTTGGGCGGAAGCGACGGGTGCGGCTGGGCGAGCTTTTCCAGGGTGAGGGGCGGATGGAGTTCACCGGGGTTCCAGACCTCCAGTCGGTCTGAAAAGAGCATTACTTGCACACTGCCCAGGCTCGAGTAGTCACGGTGAGCGACAGCGTTGACGATGGCTTCCGCCACCGCCTCGCGGGGCAGCTCGTATTCGACCGGTGCCTGTGGACCGAGGGCTCGGGTGCCGACCCTGCGATCGATCTTGGACATGACGAAATCCACCGCCTGGTCGACAAGTTCAAAGACCGTACCTCGATAGATCTGGTACGAGGGAATGGGCTTGCGAATGTCCATCCCGTGGAAGTGCATGCATTTGACTTCGGAGCTGATGAGGAAGCGTTGGGTTTGGCGAGCAAAAAGCAAAATAGCCGCATGGCTAGGCTTCCCGCCGTCCAGAAGGTTGAGATGCGCAAGTGTTTCGACCGGTGGCGTGTCTTCCCGCAAAGGATATTGGCGCTCGCGGCGCGCAAGTCCCAGAAACCATTTCACTTTGTCATCGGCTATGTCGGCCAAAGTGGCCTCGGGACAGGCTGAAGCATCGAAGGGCTTTGTGCGGAGACCACCGGTCCTCTCGAGCTGTTCAACCAGGCTGGCATAGAGAGCGGCGATGAGATCGGTGATGTCATCGAAGCGCCGACGGATGAGCTGGCTTCCCGCCAGGCGAATGAGGTTCACCATCTTGGGATTTCGACCCGAATCGTCCTTTCCCTTCACGAAGACAAGGCGAGTCTTTCCCACCTCCGTCGCCTGCGAGAACTCGCGCTCGGTGGGCGAAATTCCGGAGGAATCCTCACTTCCGTAGTCCTGGCCGAACAGGCCGACATACAAGGCGCAGCGCCTTACCTCGTCGAGATAGACCTCATCGGCGCGTCGATCGGAAGCCGGCAGATCCTCGAAGAGGAATACCTCGAAAAATAGTCGGAGCAGGGGATCGCCCTGAACGAAGTCTCGGATCGCCCGCCGCTCCCCGGCGAACTCTTTCTGGACGCTGCTGATGAAGATGCGCGCTAGCATGCCCGACTCCATGTATTCCGGATTGGCGCTAGGTCTGCGATCACAGCCTGTCTCCCTCATCCATCTGGCGCTCATAGGACTGGCGTACGAGTCCCATGATGTAGGGCAGTTCGTCGAGCGACTTGAGGCTGACTTCCACATCGCCATTGCCATAATGCCCGACGCTCGTCACGTCCCTGCACAGCTGCTTCGGATCATTGATCTCGGCAAAGGGCATATTGAAGGTGAGCTTCATGCGCCGAGCCTGCGGAACTACATCCACGAAGTTGGTCTCAGCCTTGTATGCCACATAGGGCTTGTAGAACTCCTCGTTCACGCAGGGGTCGAGGGCGAGCACTTCCTTGCGGAAGACCTCGAATACTTCGCGCAAACCAGGACTGAGAAGGTGCGGATGATCTTCGATGGTGGAGTTGCCTGTTGAAGGTATTCTCTCCGGCAGATAGGCAGCGAGGATCGTCGTATCGAGCTTTGGCCCAGTCCAAACCGCGAGCGCTTGATCGGCGAGGCGTCCAGCGCGCTCCTTGATCGCGGCTTCATCCCATGCATCGATTTGACCGAGCCCGGTGTTGAGCTTGAGTGGGCTTTGCTTGAAGCCCTCAGGAATATCGCGTTTCTCAGCAAAGGGTCGGTCGCTGTACTCGGCGTTGTACCCGGTGAGCGTGAGGTTGCCGAGCGTGTGCAGCCATTCTTGCTGTACGCGCTGCCACTCGGCTCCGAGATCCTGCTTCCACGCCGCAGGTAGATCGGGGTTCTGCGGCATGATGTGCTCGATGGAATATTCATCCACCGACACCCGCTCCTTGCGCCCGTGGTTCTCGAGGCGGCGCAGCCAGTAGCCGCGGCTCCGGAAGTTGTACAGGTCGCGGGTGTGCAGGTCGCGACGAAATTCATCATCACTCGGGAAGCGGCGATATGAGGGCAACGTAAGTAGATGCGCTTGGATACTTTCGAGGTAGCGGTCCTTCCTGAGCGCCTTGCCGAAGTTGGCGAAGGTCTTGTTCATCGAGTTGGTAGGAATGGCGCAGATGGCGCGACGGAAGACGTAGGACTCAACGAACCTCACCGCGGCAGCGAAATCAGTGGCGCTGAGCTTGTCGTTCACATAGTCGTGGTACAGCTCGAGAAGGAAGGGGTAGGCCACGTCGACCTTCAACTCACGCAGGTCGTGGAAGGCTATTCCGAGGGTCACGTCCTCCTCTCTGCCCAAAGCCAAGGCGCAGAAGTAGCGTGCAAAGGCGCGGATCTCCTTCACCAGCGCCTCGATGCCCGCCTCCCGTACAAGCTTGGTGCGGGAATAGTCCTTGAATGCTTCGTAGACTTCACGCTCTCGAGGGATGTCCCCGGTACGCACCGTTAGGTAGTGGCGCATGAAGCTGTCGAACTGGCTTCCATAGGCTTCTTGGCCGAAGTCCTGCTCTATCGGCCTCCAGTACTCTTCGTAAAGGCGGGTCTGGAGCGCGGGGTCGAGACCCATGAGGATGAAGTTGCGGATAAGGTCGGCCTGGCTCAGCTCCTTCCCGGTGGAGTTCATGCTTTCGAAGATGAGCTGCGGGTTGTCCTGGTCACGGCTGAGGGCGATGTCCACGACCACCAGCTTGGCTAGACCGCGGCAGACTGCGGCTAGGTCGCCCTTCTGCTCAGCCAGCAGCTCAGTGAACAAGGCGAAGTTCTGCGTCACGTGTAGAGACGGTTCCTGCGGCTGCTCGGTGTTCTTGATAACCGCTTTGAGCGAGGCATTGTCGGTCTGCGAGAGCAGTAGCTTGAAGAAGCGGTCGCCTTTTTCGAGGCGGTTGGTCAGGTAGTACTCGCGTAGTTTAACTCCGGAAAACCCATCGATCGGTTCTTCTTCCCCCAGCGCGCGCGACAGTGCCTCAAGCAAGAGAGCCACCGTAGTCAGGCGCTGTTGGCCGTCGATCACGAGCAGTGGTGCTTGATGCGTGACCTGGGATAACCCCTGCTCGACATAGACGATTGAGCCAATGAAATGGACCGCGATTACATCGCTCGACCCGGCTCGCAGGATGTCATCCCAGAGCTGGCGACACTGCTTGTCCGTCCACGAGTACGTGCGCTGGTAGATTGGAATTATGAATTGCGATGATTTCTGGAGGAAGCTGAGAAGCTTGGCTTCGGTGGCTTTTATTTTTTGTCTCCTTCGATGGAAGCAGAGGAATCCATGGCCTGTTCCTCCAACACGAGTTGCTCCTTGACAAGCTCAGCCCGGAGTTCCTCCTCGGAGGGAAGCACGAGCTTGTACTTGCTGGCGAGAAGCCGCTCGTAGTAGAGCGTCCTGATCTGGCGGTCCAAGGCACGGGTGTTCCAGTTCTGGTCAGCTGCCTCGTTCATATACCAGATGCGGGCAGCTGAGTCCTCCACACGAAGCAGTGATCGGAAATGGGTCCAGCTCAATTCTGGACGCAGCGCGTTCAGAATTGGGAATGTGCGATAGAAGCGGCACATATGCCACAGGTTGCGTTCATCGAACCCTTTACCGAACTCCGCTGTCAGACGTACCGCGATGCGAGGTAGCAGCTTGGTTCCATATTCGGCGCGCTCGGCGCCTCCCTGTTCGAATTCGACGATGTGCCGCCCCACCGACCAACCCGTGCCGATTTGCACCGTATCCACGGCGTGCAGGGCTTTCTGCCGACCGGTGTGGATGATTTCACGAAGGCTGGCCAGAAGGTTTTCGACTCCCGGACCATCTACTGGGGTGGATACCACAGAATTATCGATATCACGTTCCTTCGAACTCATGGCTGAACTCCATTACCCTCACCATCCCAGTATTCCCGATAAGCATGGATATAGCGGGCGGTCGCCTTTGGGTCGATAGTCCAATAATGACGGCAGAGCCGCTTGAACAACTCCAGCACAGCTTCGTAGCCGCAGAAGTCGAGAAGGCCATCGAGTGTACGTTCGATGCTCTGCGCATCACGGGAGCGCGTTTCCAAGAGTTCGTCGACAAGGGGCGCATAGAGATCGGCTGCCTGGCTCTGGAGAGCTTTCATTTCTCCGGCGAGTCCGCCGATCGCTTTGAGTAGGGAATCGTAGTCACTCATTCCCGATCCTCGAACGCCGTCATTTCTCGTGACACTGTCACGGGAATTTGCTTCCCATAGGCCGCACTGGCGCCTTGAAGGTTCTCGTTCACCCCCCGCCCCCCTTCAACAGCCCATCCAGCAGCCCTTCCGCTTCCTTCTCGATCGCGAGGATGTCGGCGCTGATCTCCTCGAGCGTCCGGAGGGGCTGGGGCTTGTAGAAGTGCCTCCTGAAGCTCACCTCGTAGCCGATCTTGGTGGCCTCCTCCTTGATCCATGCATCGGGGGTGTAGGGCAGGACCTCGCGGCTGATAAAGGCCTCGATGCCGCCCTCTTCCAGAAGAGGCACCTGCTCGGTGTCCCGTAGGTCGGAGTCTGGCTCGTACTCGACGACGCAGGCCTTGCCGGCCACAGTCGCCTCGAAGAGGCCGTGTAGGGGGTCGGCCTTGGCCTTCCCGGGCTTGTGGACCTTGGCGATGACCGGGGCGGCGGTCTCGACCCTCCAGCTCAGGGCCTTGAGGAGAAGCTTGAGATCGGCGGCGGGGAGTCTCATATCGGCCTTGTCGAGGGCGGCATCGGCGCGGGAACGGAAATAGTTATGATCTTCATAAAGCGTATCACCGAGAGCCTTGCGCAGGACGGTTGCCGCTTCGACGAGCCGGGCGTCACGATCCCAGGTCTTGGCGTCGAGGAGCTTCTTGATCTTCTTCTCGCCGAGGCCCTTCTTCGTCGCGCCGCCCTCACCGTCATCATCGTCCTCGTCGTCGCCACCCCATTCGGCGAGGCGCTTCCCCACCTTGGCTTCTATCTTGGCTAGTTTGGTGAAGAGGGCGTCGCCGAACTCGTCATAGAGCGTGGAGCGGATGTCCTCGTCGCCAGAGCTGAAGCGCAGACCCTCGATCGCCTTGAGGGAAAGCTGGCTGTGCAGGCGCAGCGGACGCTCGACAGTGACCTTCCAGTAGCCGAAAGCCTCATTTGGAAAGATCTTCGACTCGGGCGTCTCCTTGAAATCCAGGAAGGTCTTGGTAATTAGATCTATGTCCTCCGGCGCGAGTTCACAGTTCTTTTTGCCGAGGTTCTTCCGCAGCGGTTTGAAAGCCTGGCTCGCGTCGATGAGCTGAACCTGGCCCTTCCGCTGGGTGGGCTTCTTGTTCGACAGAACCCAGATATAAGTGGCGATGCCGGTATTGCAAAAGAGGTTGAGGGGGAGGGCGACGATGGCCTCGAGCCAGTCGTTCTCGATAAGCCAGCGGCGGATGTTGCTCTCGCCCTGACCTGCGTCGCCGGTGAACAGCGAAGATCCGTTGTGGACTTCGGCGATGCGGCTCCCCAAGCCCGACGCGGCGTTCATCTTGGACGCCATGTTGGCGAGGAAGAGCATCTGGCCGTCGCTGGAACGGGTGACGAGGGACAGCTCCTCCCCCTTGTGCATCACCTTGAAGCGGGGGTCCCGCATCCCCTCCTTGCCGCCCATCGTTTCGAGGTCCTTCTTCCAGCTCTTCCCGTAGGGAGGGTTGGCGAGCATGAAGTCGAACTCCTGGGCTGGGAAGGCATCGTGCGAGAGGGTGGACCACTCGGCGCCTCCGACGATGTGGTCGGCCTGCGAACCCTCGCCCTTCAGGAGCATGTCCGCCTTGCACACCGCGTAGGTCTCGGGGTTGATCTCCTGGCCGTAGAGATGGCTGTCGATCTGGAGCTTGCGACGAGAGGCGATGCCGCCCAGGGTCTCCTCGGCAACCGTGAGCATTCCGCCCGTTCCGCAGGCGCAGTCGTAGAGGAGGTAGGTGCCCGACTTGAGCTTGCCCTCGACGGGGAGGAATACGAGGTTGGCCATCAGCCTGACGGCATCCCGCGGTGTCCAGTGCTCGCCGGCTTCCTCGTTGTTGTCCTCGTTGAACTTGCGGACGAGTTCCTCAAAGACGGTCCCCATTGCGTGGTTGTCGATTCCAGCGGGAGTCAGGTCGATCTCGGGATCAAGAAACTTGTTGATGAGGGTGCCGATGGCGTCTGCCTTGGAAAGGGTCGGGAGTTGGTTGCGGAACTTGAAGTTGTCGAGGATGTCCTGGACGTTGGGAGAGAATCCGTCAAGGTAGTCCTCGAAATCGGCGAGGAGCTGCTGCTGGCTGCCTCGGGACTTGAGGTCGCGCAGGCTGAACTTGGAGGTGTTGTAGAAGGCCTGCCCCGCGGCGTCACAGAGGGCCGCCCGCTGCTCGGTGATCCTGGACTTGTCGAGCATCTTCCTGGTGTCGAGCACCGCCTTCTTGGTCGGCTCGAGGACGGCGTCCATCCTGCGGATGACGCACATTGGCAAGATTACATCGGGGTACTTGCCCCGCTTGAAGAGGTCGCGGAGGACATCATCCGCTATGCCCCAGATGAAGGAGACGATCTTGTTGTGGGTGGCTTGGTCCATCAGTAGATCCCCGGTGATTACCTCGGCTTGTGATGGGGAATAGTAGCTTGGATCTGAGTGGGCGTCAAACCAAGGCAGCTCCTTCTGTGACAGCCTTTCAGGAATGGGAGCTAGCCTTCGGTATCCGCTTCGGTGGCCATCCAGCCCATGCGATCCCGGTTGCGGCTTCGATGTCTCGGTTGCTCCTCCCTGCAATTGTCAGGCCCTCCCACACAGGCCATCGCCATGCTAGCATCCGCCCATGAAAGCCTTGGTGTCGGTCGTCCGCTGCGCGGAATATGACCAGGCGGCAGTGGATGCCGCAGTGAAAGAAGCCTGCGACGCAGCGGGGTTCCCCGACGCGACAGGGAAGTCGGTGCTTTTCAAACCCAATATCCTGAAGGGCGCGGAGCCAGACGAGGCAGTGTGTACGCATCCGGCGGTGCTGCGCGCGGCCATCCGCTACGCGAAATCCAAGGGCGCCGCGCGCGTGCTCGTGGGCGAGTCTCCAGGCTTTCAGGTTGGCACTGCGGCCTTCCGGAAGAGTGGCCTCCTCGAAGCTGCTGCTGTCGAAGGCGCCGAGTGGGTCGACTTCGCGGACTCGGTCCAGGTCGAGAACCCCGAAGGTAAGGTCGTCAGGAACTTCACGCTGGCGAAGGCAGCTGTCGAGGCTGACATCCTTGTGTCGCTCTGCAAGCTGAAGACGCACCAGCTCATGTACTTCACGGGGGCGATGAAGAACCTATTTGGTTGCATCCCGGGCTTGCAGAAGCCGCAGTTTCACATGCGCTTTCCGGACCGGGCACACTTCGGACAGATGCTCACGGACCTCAACCTGGCGCTCAGGGCGGAATTCGCCATCATGGACGCCATCGTCGGCATGGAAGGGCCGGGGCCGGGCTCGGGCTACCCGAGGAAGATAGGGGCGATCCTTGCCTCCCGTGATCTTTTGGCCCTCGACCGCACGGCCTGCAGGCTCATAAACCTCGATCCGAAGCTGGTCTTCAACCTCGAGGATGCGCTGGGGCGCGGTGCCTGGGTCTTGTCCGATGCCGATATAGAGATAATTGGTACCAATCCCGACGAGCTCAAGGTGGAGGACTGGAAGCAGGTTCCGAGGGAAACCGACAGCGGAAAGAAGATGCCCGCCATCCTGCAGAACCTCTTCGTGTCGCGGCCCTTTTTCTCGCGCACGAAGTGCATTGCCTGCAAGGCCTGTGTGACGATCTGTCCGGGCCTGGCCCTTGAGCTCGTCCCCGATCCGAAGTCGAAGGCCAGGAAGAGCGTGAGGGTCGATTATGACAAGTGCATCCGCTGCTACTGCTGCCATGAGGTCTGCGCGGACGACGCCATCGTCGTCAAGCGGATGAGGCCGGCGGGATTCTGATAATGGTGAATTGATGCCGGGGGTCGGGCTGCCGGTGCGATGCGCGCCAGGTGCCGCCCCGCAGACATGCTTCTCCCGGGCTCACTCCTCCTGCACGCCGTACTCCACGAGCTTGTTGAGGAGGGTCCTCCTGCTGATGCCGAGGCTATCGGCGATGGCTTGGCGCCGGCCACCCTGCAGGGTGAATTCCCTGAGTATGGCCCAGCGCTCGATGTCCGCGAGGGTGGATCCCGGAAGGGGGGCGGGCCGCACTTCGGTGCCGGCTCTGCCTGGGCCAGCGGCCTCCTGTGCGGTACCCGGCGAGTTCACTTCGCTGCCTCCGGCCGGGGTGGCCGTCAGGCCCTGGGGGTGGTCCGAGCCGGAGCCTTCGCCCAGGCCAAAGTCGCGCTCCCTGAGCACTGGTCCGTCGCAGAGGATAAGGGCGCGTTCGAGCATGTTCTCGAGTTCCCTGATGTTGCCTGGAAAGGCATAATTACGCAGGGCTTCGAGGGCGTCGGCGCTGATGCCTGCCGCCCTGCCGGGCCGGAGGTGCTTTTCCATGATGAAGGCCACGAGGGAGGCGATGTCCTCGGGGCGCTCCCGGAGGCTCGGGATCTGGAGGGGTATCACGTTGAGGCGGTACAGGAGGTCCTCGCGGAATTTCCCTTCACGTACTAATTGTGAAAGGTTTCGGTGGCTCGCGGCGATGATGCGGATGTCGATGGGCAGGCCCTGGGTCGCGCCCAGGCGCTGGATGCGCCGGTCCTGAAGGACGCGGAGGAGCTTGACCTGGAGGTGGAGTGGCATGTCTCCGATCTCGTCGAGGAAGAGGGTGCCGCCGTTGGCCAGTTCGAACATTCCCGTCTTCCGCCGCTCCGCCCCCGTGAAGGCGCCCTTCTCGTGGCCGAAGAGTTCGGTCTCGAGGAAGCCCTCGGGGATGCCACCGAGGTTGACCGGCACGAAGGGCCTGCCCGAGCGGTCGGAAAGGCCGTGGATCCAGGAGGCGAGGACCTCTTTGCCCGTGCCGCTTTCCCCGCCGATCAGTATGCTGGCAGTGCTCGGGGCGGCCTTGCGTGCAATTGCAAGGATATTCCGCATGCCTGCGTTGGCTGACTCCAGGAGCCCCTTCGACCGGGGACGCCAGAGGAGGTCTTCGACCCCCTCCCCCGATTCGGCTCTGGTGGAATCAGCTGCGCTTCCTGGGCTCTCCTTCAAGGCCTCGAGCCTCGTTTTGATGCGGAGGCTCCGCTCGAGCCTGAAGCTGCGGACAGCCTTGGAGATCCTGAGCGAGAGCTCGCCTGGCTCGAAGGGCTTCACGAGGTAATCGAAGGCGCCCCGGCGCATGGCCTCCACTGCGTCAGCTATGTCGCTGTAGGCCGAGATGACGAGGGCCGGAACCGAGGGCCCTGCCTCCTGGAGCCAGGCAAGGAGTCCAAGGCCCCCGGCGCCCTCCATCCGGAGGTCGGTGACGACGACATCGAACTCACGGGCCTCGAGGATGTTGCGGGCAGCCTCCGCCGAGGCGGCGGTCTCGACCCGGTGTCCATCCAGTTGCAGGTACTTGGAAAGGAGTTCCCGGATCTTCTCCTCGTCGTCGACCAGGAGGACGCGGAGGCCTTCGCCTTCGATGGTTTTCATGGCCTTGTTTTCCCTTCCCTGCTCCTGCTGAGCGGCAGGGTAACGACGAACGAAGATCCTGCGGGCTTCCTGAAGCGATAGGCGATCCTTCCACCGGCGGCCTCTGCAAGTTCCCGGGCGAGGCTGAGCCCTACCCCCGAGCCATGCTTCTTGGTGGTAAAAAAGGGATCGAAGATACGGCGCCTGAGTTCCCGGGCGATGCCGCCAGCCTGGTCCCTCACTTCGATCTGGAGGTATCCGCGGGGCATCGACCATCGCATCTCGACGGTTCCGTCGATGGCTCCGCGAAGGGTGTAGGCATCGAGGGCATTGTCCACGAGGTTGACCAGGATGGAGCGGAGCGATTCCCCCGAAAGGGCTGGACTGGCGGTTTCGCCTGACCCGGAGGCCGGGGCTGCCTGGATCGGGATCACCCTGTTCTTCCAGGCGGGCATGCTGTCCACGAGCTCCAAAAGCCAGGGAGCGGGGTTTCCGCGGAAGGCAGGCTCGAAGTCCGCGGTGTGCGTTCCTGTACCCCCAGACCCTGCGATGGGGGTGGCGCTGGCGGAAGGGCCTTCCTGCCCGAGGACCCTGCGCACCTCACGGATCTGGAACTCGATGCGCTTCGCCTCCTCGCCGATGGATACGAGGGCGGGGAAGTGCTCCTCGCCGAGCTGCCGTTCAAGGAGGGACTTCTGCATAACTATGATCGACAGGGGGTTCCGGATCTCATGGGCGAGGGTGCGGGCGGCCGTGCCGAGGCGTGCCAGGGCACGCTGCGAGTCGATCTCGGACTGGAGCCTCTGGATGCGGAGGAAGAGCCAGGCCAGGCCTCCGAAGAGGAGGAGGGCCGCGCCGCCGAGCCCGAAAATGAGGGTCTGCCTGAGGTACATCCCGGACAGGAGCTTCGACCCGTCGTACTTCAATACGATGATTTCCCTCCCAGGCACCTGGTTGAGCATCCTTCCCATGCCCATGCCGGCGCGGCTGCCGCCGCCCTGCATGCCCTGTCGTGCCCTGAGCATCCCGGGCCCCATTTTCAGGTAGTACACGATGCCCCCCGATCGCCGTACAACGAGGTCCCCGAAGGCTTGGATGCTCTGGCCTTCCTTGGATCCCAAAAGCTCGGTGGGGTCAGGCAACTTTTCCCCCCAGGCGAAGACATATCCATCCCTGCCGGTAAAGACGCCGAGTCCGAGGACGTTTTCCATGACCTCGGGAAGGCCCGTCGTGAGCTCCTCGGGGGAGAGGGCCCTGAATGGAAGGCGAGACTCCGGCTGGATTGCGCCGCCCTCGCGGCGGGGGTGCTGGGCAGGGGGGGCTGGGTCAGGTGGGGGAGGGGCGACGAGCCATGGCTCGATGGCTGCTGCTGCCTGGGCTGCCTGGCGATCGATTGTCAGTTGGCCATAGTCCTGGTTGGCGCGGCTGAGGAGTACCAGTGCCGCTATCACGAGGACAAGGAAGAGGAGGGCAATGAGTCCGAAGCCGAGCCGCAGCAACGATTCAGCGCGCGCGGGTCTGTCTCGTTTTTGCACTGCATCCCCCCTGTTCCGACTATATCAAAAAGGCGCGGGAAGGGTGAGCTTCCCGCGCCATCTGCAAAGCTGTAAGGATCGCTTCCTAGCCGCGGCCGCCCATGGGGCCGTAGTTCCCGCCATTGTTGCCGGGACCCTGGCCCTGCCCGCCCATCATGCCCCTACCCTGACCCTGTCCATCCATCATCCCGCGACCGTGGCCCTGACCCATGCCCATTCCGCGAGTCTGGCTCAGGTCAAACTCCCTTTTGTTGAAGGTAAGCTTGGTGACATGCATGAAGGCGTACTCGGGGGCCAGGGAAACGCTCGTGGCGTAACCTTCAACCGTGACCGTCGCTCCCTCTTTCAGTCCATCGACAAAGCCGAAAAGCTGCTGGAGCCCTCCGACGTAGTAGGTCTTGTCCTTGGTCTTGACGGCGATCATGCCGTTGACGAGGGCAAGCGTTCCGTCAACCTTGGTGATGGTCTGGGTTTGCCCTGCTGCTCCGCCGGGCGCTGGCTGGAACTGGGCCTGGGCTACCAGCGTGGTGGCGCTGATCAACGCGATCATGACGACTACTGCTGTGCGATTCATGGTGTCTCCTTGTCGATCGCTGTTCGCGCATCGACATTCTGGAAGCTTGTCTTGCGCAACTGCGCTGGGGTCAACGACCCTATGCCAGTAACAAAGCAAGATCCATGCCAAGTATAGCGGCACCGGGAACATACTCTAAGATTTACGATTAATGCTATATTATATATGAAAATATAAAGATTAATATGTGGAACATCTCCGCTGGAAAGGTCTCGGGTCATGGCGCACCGCCAGGTTACGGGAACAATCTTCCCCTATTTCAGCAGGGGAAAAAATGTAATGAGAAGAGTTTTCCTTGACAGCTAGTCTCGGCTGAAATGCCTCTTCCCGCCGCATCGCCATAGGCCGCGCCTAAGGGCTCGGTCCCTCGCTAGGGGCAAAAAAAAACCGCCCTTTCGGGCGGTGTAATCTTTGCTTGGGCGCCGAGGCGCCACGGTTCAGGCGCCGAGGTCGAGCATGGTTCCCTGCTCGTCATTGCCATAGACCCGGTGCGCGCCCAGGGCTTTCCTGTTGGTCAGCATCTGGAGGCGAAGGTCCTCCATGCGTCCGCGGAGGAGGCCGCGGTTTTCCTCGTTTCGCCGGAGGACTTCCTTGCGGAGGTCCTGGAGGGAGGAGCGGAGGCTACCCACCTCGCGGCCGGCGGGATCGCCCGCTGGCAGGGCGGCGCGGTAGAGCTCCTCGAGGGGATCGATGGCCTTCTGGAAGGTGTAGATCTCGGAGACGATGCCTTCCTCGATCTCGACATGGGCAGCGAGGCGCTCGACGTTGTCGGACTCGATATCACCTTTCTCGTGGTCGAGGACCTCGAGGTAGCGTTCGAATTTGTGGCGCTGGTCGACCAGAAGCTCTCGGAGACGGTGGAGAAGGGCTACCCGCTTCTCAATTTCACCATCGTGGCGCGCAGCCATTTCCCCTCCTCCCTCAGCCGGCTATATTGACGCCGACGCTGGTCTGGCTGCCGGTCTGGACGCGGCTGGCGGCCTCGGTCCAGGCACTCCGGAGTCCATCGAGTTGATTGCGGACGATGTGGATGCGCTTCCTGTCCTTGACCAGGTTGGCTTCCATGATTTCCTTGTTGAACCAGACATAGAGTGCGAAAAGGTTCTGGGCGATCTCCCCACCGGCGTCGAAATCAAGGCTCGCCATGAGCTCGGTCACGATGTCCTGGGTCTTGGAGAGGGCGACGTTGACCTTCTCTATGTATTCAGGATGTTTCTTGAGGTCATGTTCCAGGAACTCGAGGGCCCGGTCGCACTGCTTGACTGCCTCGTCGTAGAGCATCACGACGAGCTGTCCAGGACTCGCGGTCTTGACCCGGATTTCACGATATGCGGCAAGCGGCTTTCTGTTCATTCCTCTGGTTCCCCTCTCTCAGGATTCATCATCGAATGTCGGCCGTCCCAAGAATCGCCTTGAGGGAAAAGACCCGAACGATCGACAGGTTTCATGTCTGCGCAGGTGGCAGGGCTCAGTCTGCGACTCAATTGGGCAGCTTCCCCGTGTTGGCCCAGGTTTCAATGAGCTGAAAGGCGGAATTGATCCGCGCTGAAGTCTCGGTAGCTCGTTTCATGTTTGCTGGATCGCCGGCATGGCGGTCCGGATGATGCTGCATCAGAAGCTTTTTGTACTTTGCTTTTACCTCGTCGAAGGGTCGTCCGAAGGCAAGGCCCATGGTTTGATAGGCTGCCACCAGGCGAGGGTCGGGTCCGGAGGCAGCCCCAGCCCTGGCTGCGGTTTTGGCCGCAGTTTCAGCGCGGGCCCGCTCGCGCGCTTCCCGTGCTGTCCTGGCTTCGGAGTCCTCATTTTTGCCTGCGGACAGGAAGTCGTCAAGCTCGCTCATGGCCGAGTCGAAATCCGCATCCCCGCTGCGATGGGTCCTGCCGGCATCTTGGGCGGCCCTGCTCCCTTGGGCGGCGCCAAGGCCCTGCGCTGCCCATGACTTGATCAGGCGTCCGAAGCGGTCGAATATCTCATCCACGTCCGAGGGTCTCCACGCAGTCAGGCCGGAATGGGCTATTCTAGCTCAATCAGGACTTCGATTCAAGGAGCGGAAATGTCCGAGGCGAAGGGATGGA
>SESF01006572.1_pt1 | contig 13774 bp, 15 predicted proteins | sample 3171521 | NCBI WGS metagenome assembly SESF01 (sample SAMN10866945, study PRJNA518727) | freshwater metagenome | biome: subpolar coniferous forest; feature: holomictic lake; material: water; isolation source: holomictic Lake 227, 6 m and 8 m depth | place: Canada: near Kenora, Ontario | collected...
TGTCAATGATTTGCGCGCCGCAATCGATGTTGTAGCGCGCTGCATCGGCCATCAGTGCCGGCTCGGTACCCGCAAGCTGCACGGCGATGGGTCCGGGCTCGCCCTCGTGATTGGCGCGCCGCGTGGTCTTGGGCGTGTGCCACAAATCGGCTCGACTGCTGATCATCTCGCTGACGGCATAGCCCGCGCCAAGACGCCGGCACAGCTGTCGGAACGGCCGGTCCGTCACCCCCGCCATGGGAGCAACAAACAATGCGTTGGCGAGGAAATGAGGACCGATGTTCATGCGCGCTGCTGATTCTAGCTGCCCAAAATTTCAGCAATTGAAACGCAAACTTATACTGGCGCACCGATGGAAGCCTGGCTCGAACAACTGCTGGTATTGCTTGCACTGCCTCAATACGGGCTGAGCACCGTCTTTGTGGTCGCTTTCATTTCAGCCACGCTGCTGCCGCTGGGCTCGGAGCCTGCTGTGTTTGGTCTGGTCACGCTCAACCCGCACCTTTTCTGGCCGGCCATCCTGGTAGCGACGGCTGGCAACGCACTGGGTGGCGCACTGACCTGGGCCATGGGACTGGCCTCGCATCAGGTGGTAGACCGCTTTCAGCACTCCAGACACCACCTGAAGGCGCTCGACTGGTTGGAGCGCATCGGCCCCAAAGCCTGCCTGCTATCGTGGCTACCCGTCATCGGTGACCCGCTGTGCGCCGTAGCAGGCTGGCTCAAACTGCCGTTCTGGCCCTGCCTGGTTTATATGACCATTGGAAAATTCGCGCGCTATCTGATCATGACAAGCGCACTTGTAGGACTCTTCAAGGGCTGAACAGGAAATTCATGACGTCGCCATCCTTGACAATGTATTCCTTGCCTTCGCTGCGCATCTTGCCGGCGTCCTTGGCGCCCTGCTCGCCCTTGAAGGCGATGAAGTCCTCATAGGCAAAGGTCTGGGCCCGGATGTAGCCCTTCTCGAAATCGGTATGAATCACGCCAGCCGCCTGTGGACCGGTGTCGCCCACATGGATGGTCCAGGCGCGCACTTCCTTCACGCCGGCCGTGAAATAGGTCTGCAGGCCCAGCAGTTTGTAGGCTGCCACGATCAGGCGGTTCAGACCCGGTTCGCTCTGACCGATTTCGCTGAGGAACATCTTTTTATCCTCTTCCTCCATGTCGGCCATCTCGGCCTCCATCTTGGCGCAAATGGCCACCACGGGCGCGTTCTGTGCAGCGGCGTAGGCACGCAGACGATCCAGAAACGGATTGTTCTCAAATCCATCTTCGGCAATATTCGCAACAAACATGGCCGGCTTGGCAGTAATCAGAAAAAACTGCTTGAGCAGCGGCAACTCTTCCTTGCTGAAGTCCAGCGTGCGCACCGGTCGGGCCTCGTTCAGGGCCGCCTGGCACTTCTCCAGCAGGGCTACCAGTTTGATCGACTCCTTGTCGCCGGAGCGCGCCGTTTTCGTGACCCGGTGCAAGGCCTTCTCGACCGCTGACAGATCGGCCAGACAGAGTTCGGTCTGGATCACCTCGATGTCGGAGATCGGGTCGATCTTGCCAGCGACGTGGATCACGTTGCTGTCTTCAAAACAGCGCACCACATTGACCGTGGCGTCGGTCTCGCGAATATGCGCCAAAAACTTGTTACCCAACCCCTCGCCCGTGCTGGCACCCGCCACCAGACCGGCAATATCGACAAATTCAACAATCGCACGCTGGATCTTTTGCGGGTGCACGATGGCCGCCAGTGCATCGAGACGAGGATCCGGCACCTCAACCATCCCGACATTGGGTTCAATCGTGCAGAAGGGATAGTTCTCGGCTGGGATGCCGGCCTTGGTCAGGGCGTTGAACAGGGTCGATTTACCGACGTTGGGCAAGCCCACGATGCCACATTTCAAACTCATTAAAAATATCCTTAGAAATCAATACCCCAAAGGCACCACTGAACCCAACTTCGGGAGGGCTGAGGTACCGGACACGCGCATGGATCAAGCAGCCCAAAGGATTGCGCCGCTCCAGCGCCGGACAGGAAAACACACCGGTTTTTGTCCTCGTTTTGTCCTGGGAAGTCAGCTGTGATTGTACTAATCAGTGCATCCCTGCTTCAAAGGGCGTCCGCTTGCCGGGATTGCTCACGCGCTGTGGAGGGTCCAAGCTGAACTGAGGTCACCGGGCTGTTGACCAACGTCGGACGGGATCCGACTGTAAATAGCTACACGGGCTGCGGCGGTCTAGCCATCGGCTGACGACAAAGTGAAAAGGCTTTTCCATCCACTCCATTTCCCTTGCGTAGGCGTAGATCTGATCGTAGGTTTCAGGTTTGGCCAGAAATCCCTTGTCGGCACAATGGCTTGAACCGTTCACTTCAGGAGCGACGCGAATCGAGCTTACAGGCATAACAATCTCCTAAGAGGCGAACGGATATCGCTTGCCAGGCGGTCACCCGGACGCGCTGAGTGCTAAAGTCGCAACAGGTGGGTGGCGCTCATGCGCATGCACCGTCCCGCTATGGGATCCTCCATCAAGTGCTTGAAGCTCGGGTAGCGAATATTCAGTAGCCGTGAGCGTCGGTACAGCTCGCTGGCTTTTTGGAGCATCAGCTCTTCCTGCAACGTGGGGTCCATGGGCAAAGCCAAGGGGATTTGTTGTTGCGCCGGCGTCAAGCGATTCATGGTGACACCTCGCCTTCGAAGCCCTCGGCAAAGAAAACTCCAACGGCATGAGTTACAGGCTGGTTGAGACACTTCATTTCAACACCTCCAGTTACTTTGCGAATGCGCGAGCAGATACCCGTACCTTAACGCGGGCAGCGCAGATCAATCGCTTGATCAGATGCCGTTCTACCGGTCTATTCCGGGAATCCACCAGGCAAGCGCCAAGACCGCGGAGCCCTGGCATCGGACGCAAGTCTGGACGCCTTCTACAATCCCTGCCATGAGTCAAGCCTTTGATATTTGCATCCGCGGCGGCGGCATTGTCGGGCGCACGCTGGCCCTGTTGCTGGCGCGCGAACGCCTGCGCATCGGCCTGGTGGAGCAAGCCCAGAACTTGCCTGACAGCGAGCCGGGCTTGAATGGCGACGTACGAGCCTACGCCTTGAACGCCAAATCGCGCGCGCTGCTGGAGTCGCTGCGCTGCTGGCCCGACGCGCAGCACGCCACCGAAGTACTGTCCATGCAGGTTAAGGGCGACGCCGGCGGCGCAGTCAACTTTTCGGCGACCGAGCTCAAGGTGCCGGGCCTGACCTGGATTGTCGACGTGCCCGCGCTGGAGGCCCGACTGGCCGAAGCCGTGCGATTTCAGCCGCTCATCGAAGTGCTGACCATAGCGCCAGAGGCTGCACTGACAGTCATCTGCGAAGGCCGCTCAAGCAGCACGCGCGCCGAGTTCGGCATTGATTTCGACGTGACGCCCTATCCGCAAACCGCGATCGCCGCACGCCTGCAATGCGAAAAGCCGCACGGACAGACTGCATTTCAGTGGTTCAGCCAGGGCGAAATCCTGGCTTTCCTGCCGATCGAGGGTGCGACCGGGAACGCTGTCGCCATTGTCTGGTCGGTGCAGCGCGAGCGTGTACCGGCCCTGCTGGCTGAAGGCGCCGAGGACTTCTGCCGGCAACTCGAAGTGGCCAGCCAGGGACAACTCGGCAAGCTCGCGTTGACCAGTGGGCGTAGCGCCTGGCCGCTGCAAAGCGCACATGCGACGCGTTGGGCAGGCAAGCACGCCAAAGGCGCCTGGACGCTGGCCGGCGACGCAGCGCACAATGTGCATCCACTGGCCGGCCAGGGTTTGAATCTGGGCTTGTCGGATGTGGCTGCACTGGCCACCACGCTAGGCCAGCGTGAATACTGGCGCGGCGTGGATGACGAGAAGTTGCTGCGCCGTTACGAGCGCTCGCGCAAAGCCGAAGTCATGGTGATGGATGCCGCGATGGACGGCTTGCAGCGTCTGTTCTCTCAGCCGGGTGCCAGTTGGCAGTCAGCGCGCAACTGGGGTATGAACGGCTTTGAGCGCAGCGGCTTGCTCAAGCTTTGGGTGGCACGACAAGCCATGGGCTGTTGACGTATGGATCGGACCGACATGAATTTCTTGAAAACCGTTTTCGCCCTCGCTGCGCTGGTTGCCGCCACTGGCGCCCCGGCGCAGGAAGCTGCCATTCGTAAAAACCTGGCAGAGCGCATTCCGCAACTGCAAAAGATCGACGAGGTAAGCAAGAGCGCCATGCCCGGCCTGTACGAGATCCGTGTCAACGGCACCGAGATCTATTACACCGATAGCGAAGGCAACTTCTTGCTGCAGGGCAACCTGATCGACACCAGGCAAAGGCGCAATCTGACCGAAGAGCGGGTCGACAAACTGACCGCCATCAGCTTCGACGCCCTGCCCCTGAAGGACGCCTTCACCATTGTGCGCGGTAACGGCAAACGCAAGCTGGCGGTTTTTGAAGACCCCAATTGCGGCTACTGCAAGCGCTTCGAACGTGACCTTCAGAAAGTGGACAACGTCACGATCCACATGTTCCTGTACCCGATCCTGAGCGCCGACTCGAACGAAAAGTCGAAGAACATCTGGTGCACCAAAGACCGGGCCAAAGCCTGGCAGGACTGGATGGTGCGAGACAAGGCTGCTGCGACGGCAAGTTGCGACATCAGCGCCATCGAACGCAATGTGGAGATCGGGCGCAAGCACAAGATCACCGGCACGCCCACCCTGATTTTTGCTGACGGGACCCGTGTGCCCGGCGCCATCACCGCAGCTCAGGTTGAAAAATACCTGACGGACGCCAAGAACTGATGGCGCGCGCAGCCATTGCTTACGAGGTGCGGGTTGCCGATCTGCACGCGCATCTGTTCCAGGTGCGCCTGACGGTCCAGCGGCCCGCCGCCCTGCAACAACTGAGCCTGCCGGTATGGATTCCGGGCAGCTATCTGGTGCGCGAATTTTCCAAAAACCTGCAGCAGTTGCAGGCACGCCAGGGCAGCAAGACGCTCGCCCTGAAGCAGCTCGACAAATGCAGCTGGCAGGTGCAGTGCACGGAGGGCAAGCCACTGGTTCTGAACTACCTGGTCTACGCCTTCGACAGTTCGGTGCGGACCGCCTGGCTCGACAGTACACGCGGTTTTTTCAATGGCACCAGTGTGTTCCTGCGCGTGCTGGGTCAGGAAGACGTTGCGCATGCGCTAACGCTGCTGGCCGACAAGAAGCTGCCGGACTGGCACGCAGCCATTGGCCTAGCACCAGAAAAGATCAATAGCCGTGGTTTTGGCAGCTACCTGGCCGCCGATTACGACGAACTGGTGGACTCGCCGGTGGAGTTAGGCGCGTTCTGGAGCGGCTCCTTCGTCGCCTGCGGGGTGCCACACCGTTTTGTCGTAGCCGGTGCGCCCCCCGGTTTTGATGGCAAGCGTCTGCTGGCTGATACGCAGAAGATTTGCGAGGCCGAAATCCGCTTCTGGCATGGCGCCAAGGCGGGCAGCAAGAGCGCAAACAAGGCCCCGCATCGTAACTACCTGTTCATGCTCAATGCAGTCGATGATGGCTATGGTGGCCTGGAGCATCGCAACTCGACCGCCCTGATCTGCAAGCGCAAGGATCTGCCGCGCCTGCAACCGCAGGCCAACGCCACGGACAAGAAAGCGTCTGAGGGCTACACCACGTTGCTGGGCCTGATCAGCCACGAGTATTTCCATACCTGGAACGTCAAACGCCTGCGCCCGGCAGAGTTCACCCGCTTTGACTACGCCAATGAAAACCATACCGAACTGCTGTGGTTTTTTGAGGGCTTCACCAGCTACTACGACGACTTGCTGCTGCAGCGCTCCGCGCTGATCGATCAGGCGACGTATCTGACGCTGTTAGGCAAGACCATCAACCAGGTACTGCAAACACCGGGACGCGAAATCCAGAGCGTGGCGCAAGCCAGCTTCGACGCCTGGGTCAAGTACTACCGGCAGGACGAAAACACGGCCAACGCCACCATCAGTTATTACACCAAGGGCTCACTGGTCGCGCTGTGCCTTGATCTCACCTTGCGCCAGGAGGGCAAGAGCTCGCTCGACGCCGTGATGCGCGGCCTGTGGCAGTGCTGCCATGGCGGACCGATGACCGAAGCCGACCTGTTGGCCGTGCTGGAGGGTCTCGCTGGCCGCTCATTCAGTAAGGAGATTGCGCGTTGGGTGCACGGCAAGGCCGAACTGCCAGTCCAGGCCTTGCTGGAACGCCAGGGCGTCGCTGTGCAGCAGGAGCCCTCCGACCTGGCGCAGCGCCTGGGTCTTCGCGTGAGCGAGGGCACCAGCATACAGGTCAAGAGCGTCTTGCGCGGCAGTGCTGCCGAGCAGGCCGGCTTTGCTGCCGGCGACGAATGGCTGGCGCTGGAAGTCGGCGCCGGTAAACAGGCCTCAAGCTGGCGCCTGTCCAAGCTGGATGACGTGGCGCTCTACGCTGGTGCCGCCTCCATCATCGGTGCCCTGGTGGCACGTGACAAACGCATCTTGAAGCTGTCGCTGAAGTTGCCGCCGCCCGCAACCCGCTGGTGTCTGGCAGTCGGTGACAAGAAACTTGTTAGCCAATGGCTTGACTGAAAACCTGGAGAAACCCATGAATTTTGAAACCATCAACGTCCGCACCGAAGGCGGCAAGGTCGGCATCATCACCCTGAACCGTCCGAAACAGCTCAACGCCCTGAACGACCAACTGATGACCGAACTCGGCGTCGCGCTGAAGGCGTTCGACGCCGACCCTGCCATTGGCTGCATGATCATTACCGGCAGTGAAAAAGCCTTTGCTGCCGGCGCCGACATCGGTGCCATGGGCAGCTACAGCTTTGCCGATGTCTACAAAGGTGACTTCATTACCCGCAACTGGGAACACATCCGCAGCGTCCGCAAGCCCGTGATCGCGGCGGTCAGCGGCTTTTGTCTGGGCGGTGGCTGCGAGCTGGCCATGATGTGCGACTTCATGATCGCCGCAGACAACGCACGCTTCGGCCAGCCCGAAATCAAGCTCGGCATCATTCCCGGTGCGGGCGGCACACAGCGGCTGCCGCGCGCTGTGGGCAAGTCCAAGGCGATGGAGATGGCACTCACCGGGCGCCTGATGGACGCCACCGAGGCCGAGCGCGCCGGATTGGTGAGCCGCGTTGTACCACTGGACAAGCTGATGGAAGAGGCACTGGCTACCGCCCTGGTGATCAGCGAGTTTTCACAAATCGCGACCATGGCCGTCAAGGAATCCGTGAACCGGGCTTTTGAGAGCGGCCTGAGCGACGGCGTGATGTTTGAGCGGCGCCTGTTCCACGCGCTGTTTGCCACCGCCGACCAGAAGGAAGGCATGGACGCCTTCGTCAACAAGCGCAAGGCCAACTTCAAGCACCAGTAGGACCTGGTTATAATCCGCAGCCTTGGCTCTTTAGCTCAGTCGGTTAGAGCGATGGAATCATAATCCACAGGTCCGCGGTTCGAATCCGTGAAGAGCCACCAGTATAACCCGCACGGGATATAGAAAGCCTGCTACTTAATCTATAGCAGGCTTTTTTCTTTTGAGGTTTTATCCGCTTGTGCGACAAAGTCCTGGCCCCCGGTCGCGCCAATCTTCTCCAAAAAGCTGATACGGATGCCGGGGAAGCTTCTTTTCACTTACTCACACCGGCCTGCTGGCGCTGGCGGCGCGATCCCACCTCCATGCAATCAACAAGAACATGGTTCAAATAACTGGCTATCATTAGCAATAGATCAACGATGAGGCAAGCCAAATGTCCTACCTGAAGTTCCTGAATCTGGTCGACGCAGTGCGTCAATTGCCGAGCTATCCTGCAATGGATGCAACCGAAGTCCGATTGCTCAACAGTCTGGCTGCCTTGTGGCACGACTCCAAGAAAGTCAGTGTCCTCGAGGCGATGAACATGCTGGTGGATGTGTCACCCAGTTCAGTCCACAGACGACTCAAGACGCTGCGCGCCAAAGGTTTCATCAAGCTGCAGGAAGACGAGTTTGACAATCGCATCAAATACATCGTCTCCACGTCCCTGGCACACAAGTATTTCACCAAAATGGACGAGTGCATGGTGAAAGCGCTTGCATGACCGTCAGGCGCCATTTGCTTGTGGTCACGGCCACAGCGCTTGCCTATCTCGCCCTTTTTCCGCTTAACAACTTGCTCTTTTCCTCACTGTCGTTCTCGGCAGGTGTGGAATGGGTTTTCTTGCCGAGCGGACTGCGTCTTGCCTTCATTCTTGTTTTTGTACAGTGGGGCGCTGTTGGTGTTGCCATCGCCTCGATGTTGATAACCTACTTCTTCCAACCAGATGGCCAACTCATCACGAGCCTGTGCACCGGGATGATTTCGGGCTTTGCCCCTTTGCTGGCAAGACAGGTCTGCATCGACATTCTGAAACTTGACGCCAATCTGCGCAATCTCAGCACCACCACCCTGTTCAAGACCTCGGCCGTGTTCGCTGTTTTCAGCGCCCTGCTGCACCAACTCTGGTTTGCATGGATTGGCCAAACCACCCATTTCATCGACAGCGCGGTAGCGATGGCAGTGGGTGACTTTCTCGGGACAGTGATCGTGCTCTATACGTCCAAATTCGTTCTGACCACGCTGCTGCCAGGAGTTGGAACCACTGCACCCTAAGCTGGTCAGCGCTCCTGGCGCGCTTTTTTCAGCAGCGCGGTGGTCGAGTAACCGTCGACAAAAGGCAAGGCCAAAGCACGCCCGCCATAGGACTCAACGACACGCGTCTCGGCCAGTTTGCTCATGTCGTAGTCGCCGCCCTTGACCAGGATATCGGGCTTGATCAGGGTAATGATTTCAAGCGGTGTGTCCTCGTCGAACCAGGTCACCAAGCCGGTGCTGGCCAGCGCGGCCATGACCACGGCGCGGTCGGCTTCGTTATTGAGTGGGCGATCGGGCCCTTTGCCAAGCCGGCGGGCTGATGCATCGGTATTCAGCGCCACCAGCAAACTCGCACCCAAAGCCCGCGCCTGTGCCAGGTACAGGACGTGACCCCGGTGCAGCACATCAAACACACCGTTGGTAAACACGAGAGGCCGGGGCAAGCTGGCAAGCCGCTGTGCCAGCGCGGCGCGTGGGCAGACTTTGTCGGTGATGGCGGCCGTGCCGGCCAGATCGTTCATGAGTTCAATGCTAGCAGACCCCGGCACGCCGATCAGCCGAAGCGGCTGTGTGTCTGAAGCTCAGGCGCTGGCCGTGGCTGCCACCAGGCCCGAATCGTCGCAAAAACGTTTCTGCATCCGGTGCACCGGTACTGGCCGGTAGGCAGCAGGGCGCCGCTCAGTGCGCGTTCAATCACGCGCTGGTAGCTGGTGGCGCCGCATTGCCTGCATTTGTAGATCGTCTTGAAAGTGGCCATGGTCAGCACACTGTAATGCCGACAGCGGCGCCGAACGCTTCGATTTCTGTAAAACGATGTAAGCAATGTTTCGGCTCTGCGCCGCTCAGTCCGGCCGCGTTTCGGAAAAACTGGGACGCAACATCAGCTTGTCCAGTAATTTTTGCAAATTGGGATAGTCGCTGCGCCAGTCAATTTGCGGGAACCGGAAATCCATGTAGCCCAACGCGCAACCCACGGCAACGTCAGCCAGACTCAAGTGAATGCCGGCGCAGTAAGGCTTGTCGCCCAAGCCTTTGCTCATGGCTTTCAGGGAGGCGTAAATCTTGCCCAGTTGCCGATCAATCCAGGCCTGGCTGCGCTCGGCCGGGGTGCGCCCGACCCAGGTGGCTTCCAGTCGCGCCAGGATGGCCGCGTCCAGCACGCCATCGGCCAGCGCTTCCCAGGTTTTGATCTCGGCGCGCTCGCGCCCGACCGTCGGTATCAATTTACCCACCGGCGACAAGGTGTCCAGGTATTCAACAATCACGCGTGAATCAAAAAGCGCTTCCCCCGCTTCCATGATCAGGCACGGCACCTTGCCCAGCGGGTTGGTTTCAGTAATCGTGCTCTGCGCCGACCACACATCCTCAGGCACAAAAACGTAATCAAGCTTTTTTTCGAGCATCACGATGCGCACTTTGCGCACGTAGGGGCTGGTTTTTGATCCGAGTAATTTCATGGGAAGAGGTAAGTTTCAGTTACTTTCATTCTATCCAACGACTTGCGGGTCATCGGCGCCGGCAAAGCGCTGTGGCGTGCATCCTACAATCCGGCCATGACTTTCTCTGCAATCTCAGCCCTTTCCCCGCTGGATGGCCGCTACGCTGCCAAGCTGGCCAAACTCCGTCCTGCCATGAGCGAGCAGGGTTATATGCAGCGCCGCGTCCAGGTCGAGGTGGCCTGGCTGATTGCGCTGAGCGACTGCGGTTTTTCCGAATTCAAGCCGCTGACACCCGGTGCGCGCACTTACCTGCTGGCGCTGGTCAAACATTTCAGTGAGGCAGACGCCGAGGCGATCAAGGCCATCGAGAAGGTCACCAACCACGACGTGAAGGCAGTTGAGTACTGGATCAAGTCGAGGTTTGAGGGCCGTCCCGAACTCCTCGCCGCAGGCGAGTTTGTGCACTTTGCCTGCACCAGCGAGGACATCAACAACACCAGCCACGCGCTGCAGCTCAAAGCCGCGCGCGATCAGGTGCTGCTGCCGGCGCTCGATGCCGTCATCCACAAGTTGCGCGAGATGGCGCATGCCTTTGCCGACGTTCCCATGCTCAGCCGCACCCATGGCCAGACCGCCAGCCCGACCACCGTTGGCAAGGAAATTGCCAACGTGGTGGTGCGCCTGCAGGCGGCACGCAACAAGGTCACCGACATCAAGCTGCTGGCCAAAATGAATGGTGCCGTGGGCAATTACAACGCACATCTGGCTGCCTGGCCTGACTTTGATTGGGAAGCCTTCAGTCGCAAGGTGGTCGAGTCAGCTGAACCCCTGGGTCTGGGTCTGACCTTTCAGCCTTACAGCATCCAGATTGAACCGCACGATTACATGGCCGAGTTGTTTGACGCGGTGGCACGCGCCAACACCATCCTGATTGACTGGTCGCGCGATGTCTGGGGCTATGTGTCACTGGGCTATTTCAAACAGAAGCTGCGTGAGGGCGAGGTCGGCTCCTCCACGATGCCGCACAAGGTCAACCCGATTGATTTTGAAAACGCCGAAGGCAACCTCGGCCTGGCCAATGCCCTGCTCAGACACCTGAGCGAAAAATTGCCGATCAGCCGCTGGCAACGCGATCTGACGGACAGCACGGTGCTGCGCAACATGGGTGTGGCGCTCGGTTATGCAGTGCTGGCCTACCAGTCGCTGGCAACCGGCTTGGGCAAACTTGAAATCAACGAAGCAGCGATTGCCGCGGATCTGGATGCGTCGTGGGAAGTTCTGGCAGAACCGGTGCAGACCGTGATGCGCCGCTTTGGCTTGCCCAAGCCCTACGAGCAACTGAAAGAGTTCACCCGCGGCGCACCCATGACGCGCAAGCTGATGCAGGGCTTTATCTCGCGGCTGGAACTGCCGGCTGCAGAAAAGCAACGCCTGATGGAGATGACACCGGGCAGTTACACCGGCTTGGCAGGAAAGTTGGCTAAAAGGATCTGATGATGGCCCCCACGCTCGTCACTTCGTGTACTCCCTGCCCCCCGCGGGGGCTGATCCGGCTTGGGGCGGCCCGGCGCCGGATCTGATGGCCACCAAGTCAACCATCTTCAAAGCCAGTCTGCAGATCGCCGACATTGACCACTCCTACTACGCCGACCATGCGCTGACGCTGGCGCGCCACCCGAGCGAGACCGATGAGCGCATGATGCTGCGCCTGTGCGCGCTGGCGCTGCAGGCGCACAAACTGCAATCGGTGTGCGGCGGTGACGGCACGCTGGCCTTTGGCGCGGGGCTGTCTGACCCGGACGAGCCCGATGCCTGGCTGCGCGATTTCACGGGACTCACACGACTCTGGATTGAAGTGGGCCAGCCCGAAGACAAGCCGCTGCTCAAAGCCTGCGGCAAGGCCGACGAGGTGGTGCTGTACTGCTTCAACCACGCCGCGGAGATCTGGTGGCGCGGCATCGAAAGCAAGCTCTCCCGGCCACAAAATCTGAGTGTTTTCCGGCTGCCAACCAGCGCTGCCCAGGCGCTCATTCCGATGGCGCAGCGCAACATGCAGTTGCAGGCCACGATTCAGGAAGGCGTGCTGATGCTCAGTGATGGCAAGCTCCACGTTGATCTGGAGCCGGCGCGCTGGAAATAGCGGCCCGGTGCTATCCTTGTGACATGAAAACCATCGTCAAATGGCTGCTCAGCGCCGCCGCCCTGCTGGCTGTTGCCTACCTGTACGGGGGCGTCCAGATCCGCAGCTTCAGTGCGGCCCTGATTGCGGCCCTCGTGATCGGCCTGTTCAACATGATTCTGCGTCCGGTGCTGGTCGTGCTGACGCTGCCGGTCACCATCATTTCACTGGGCCTCTTCCTGTTTGTCATCAACGCCCTGATGTTCTGGGCCGCCGCCGGCATGCTCGACGGCTTTCATGTCGACGGTTTTGGCGCAGCGCTGCTCGGTTCGCTGATCTACTCGGCCTTTGGCGTGCTGATTGATTCAGCGGTCGAGCGACTGTTCCTTCAAAAGTAACTCGACCTGGCGTTTGCGTGTGTCGATGATCGACGACTCGATGTGGTCCTGCCCGGTGCTGCCTGCGCCTGCGGCTTCATTCTTGCGCATCAATTCCTGCGCCGCCCTGAATCGATCCAGCGCAGCGGCATAGTCGAGCCGCGCCACCTGAGCCTCGGCGTCGGCCCGGATGGAGCGCAGCATCTGGCCCTGCACCGAATAGACGCTTGACAATAGTTGCCATGCCTGCGCGTCGTGCGGGTGCGTCACCACCCACACCTGCAAGGCCTGCGCAACGTCGTTAGCGGCAAGCCGTTCACCCGACTGCAGCGCAATTTGTGCGCGCAAGAACAGCGCTGGCCGCGGTCGCGGCTGCCCGGTGTCGACTGGGGCCTGGTCGAGCAGCGCTGCGGCGCGCCTGATCTCGCCCGCGCCAAGCGCCACCTCCACTTCAAGCCAGTGAGATAGTCGCGCAGCCGCAGCATCCTTTCGCACCAAGCCGGCCAGGCGTTGGAGATATTGCGCGGCACCGGCAAAGTCGCGCAGCCGGCTACTGGCCAGAGCAGCGCCGTACAGTGCCCCAGCCTGACGGGCCAGTGGCTCCGTCGCCAGCGAAGTGCCTGGCGCCTCCGACGCGATGGCCCGCAATGCATCAACGCCGGGATTGGACAAAACCCGCGCACGCGCCGTCATGATGGCGTGCTCGAGGCTGGGCGGCGCGCTCGGGGCGTTGCCTGCACCCAGGGGTTGGCGCCCCTGCATGTCGGCGATCCGCTCCGTCGTCAGCGGATGGCTGCGCAGGTAAGGATAGGCACCACTGTCATTGAGCCGCGAGGCCTGCTGCAACTTTTCGAACATCGAGACAAAACCCTGCGCTTCAAAACCGGCCTGCGTCATGACGCCAAAACCGATGCGATCGGCTTCGCGCTCCATGTCGCGCGAAAAATTGAGCTGATTCTGCGCGGCCACCGCCTGTCCGCCAACGATCAAGGCACTGCCGGCATCCGCGCTCTTGCTGGCAGCCAGTGCGCCCAGGATCATGGCGCCTATCATCCAGGGCGTCTGCTGAGCCTGCTTGGCCATCACGCGCGAGATGTGGCGCTGCGTTACATGACTGAGTTCATGCCCCAGCACCGAGGCCAACTCATCGCGGCTGCCAACCACTGCCAGCAAACCCAGATGAACGCCGAAATACCCTCCCGGCAGGGCGAAGGCGTTGACCGTGC
>SESF01002111.1_pt1 | contig 13765 bp, 2 predicted proteins | sample 3171521 | NCBI WGS metagenome assembly SESF01 (sample SAMN10866945, study PRJNA518727) | freshwater metagenome | biome: subpolar coniferous forest; feature: holomictic lake; material: water; isolation source: holomictic Lake 227, 6 m and 8 m depth | place: Canada: near Kenora, Ontario | collected...
CCGGGTGGATGGTGATAGTCATGGACGCGTTCACCGACCCGCAAGGTCCGGATGGACGCAGAGTTTGCGGTTCATCCGTCGTCAACGTCACCGTGGCGCTCTGCGCCGCAATCTCACCCGCGGTCGGCGTGTAGGTAGCGTTCATGGTCGTGCGATTCGGCGCGAATGAGCCCGCTCCGCTCCAGGTGGCACTGGGCGCCCCGCCACCGAAGCTGCCGGCCAGCGTGACGCTGGGGCTGCTCGAACACACCGTCTGATTCGGGCCCGCCGCCACCGTGGCCGCCGGGCTGATCGTAATGGTCATGGACGCGCTCGCCAGCCCGCAAGGCCCAGGCGGGTTGTCCGTCGTCAGGGTCACCGTCGCGTTGCCGGCGGTAATCTCACCCGCGGACGGCGTGTAGGTCGCGTTCATGGCCGAGTTATTCGGCGCGAACGAGCCCGCTCCGCTCCAGGTGGCACTGGTCGCCCCGCCACCGAAGCTGCCGGCCAGCGTGACGGTGGGACTGCTCGAGCACACCGTCTGGTTCGGACCGGCATTCACCTGCGCCGCCGGGTTGATGGTCACCACCACTTGCACCGCGACCTGGGGGCAGGGCGCCGGCGCGTCTGTCGTAGTCAGCGTCAGGGTCACCGTGCCCGCGGTGATGTCCGCGGCCGACGGAGTATAGATCGCATTGGGCGTGATGCTGTTCGGCGTGAAAGCGCCGCTGCCCGAAGTCGTCCAGATGCCATTGGTGGCGCTGCCGTCAACGATGCCGCCCAGGGCCGCCGTGGGCTGTCCCGAGCAGATCGTCTGGTTGCCACCCGCGCTCGCTGTGGCTTCCGGGTGGATGGTCACCACCACGGTCGCCGTGGCCGCGCCACAAGGCGCCTGCTGGCCCGTCGCGGTCAGCGTCAGCGTCACCGTCCCCGTTCCGATTAGATCATCCATGGACGGAGTATAGGTCGCATTCAACGACGTTGCGTCCGGGATGAAGTCGCCCGTGCCGGAGGATGTCCACGTGCCGCCCGTGGCGCCGCCGCCCACCGTGCCGCCGAGCGCGGCCGTGTCGTTGCCCGAGCAGATTGTCTGCGGACCGATCGCGCTTGCCGTGGCCGGCGCGTAAACGGTCAGCGCCGCAATCTCGGAGGTCTGGGACGGCGTGCAGGCGCCGCCGACGACGACCCTATATTGATTGCCGTTGTCGGCCAGGGCGGTGACTGCGTTGGTGTAGCTTGCATTGGTCGCCGTGGCGCTGACGTTGGTGAACGTGAGACCGCTATCCTGACTCACCTCCCACTGATAGGTCAAACTGGCACCCGTGGCGGTCGCCGCGAAGATCGCCGGCGAGCCGGCGCAAACTGTCAGGTTGTTCGGCTGGCTCGTAATCGCCGGCACCGCGTGGATGGTCACCACGAGATTCGTCGAGGTGGCGCCGCAAGGCGATAGCTGCCCCGTAGTGGTCAGCGTCAGCGTCACCGTGCCCGCTGTCTTATCGTCGTCCGACGGATTATACGTCGCATTCAGCGACGTCGCGTCCGGCGTCAGCGTGCCCGTGCCCGAGGATGTCCAGGTGCCGCCGGTGGCGCCGCCGCTCACCGCGCCGCCCAGGCCGGCCGTGCTTTGGTTGACGCAGATCGTCTGGTTGCCGCCCGTGCTCGCCACCGCCGCCTTATGCACCGTCACCACCACATGCGCGGTCTGCGCAGTGCAGGTGGACAGGTCGCCCGTCGAAGTCAGCGTCAATGTCACCGTACCCGCCGTCGCATCGTCCGCGGACGGCGTATAGGTCGCGTTCAGCGTCGTCGCATCCGGCGCAAACGTGCCGGTGCCCGCGGTCGTCCACTGGCCCGTCGTCGTGCCGCCGCTCACTGTGCCGCCTAAACCGAGGGTGGACCCGTTCGAACAGATCGTCTGGTTGCCGCCCGCGCTCACCACCGCCACCTTATGCACCGTCACTACTACCTGCGCAGTCTGCGCCGCGCAGGCTGACTGGTTGCCGGTCGAAGACAGCGTCAGCGTCACCGTACCCGCCGTCACATCTTCCGTGGACGGCGCATAGGTCGCGTTCAGCGTCGTCGCATCCGGCGAGAACGCGCCGGTGCCCGAGCTCGACCACTGGCCCGTTGTCGTGCCACCGCTCACCGTCCCGCCTAATCCAACGGTGGCCCCGCTCGAACAGATCGTCTGGTTGCCGCCCGCAGTCACCACGGCCACCTTCTGCACCGTCACTACTACCTGCGCGGTCTGCGCAGTGCAGGTGGACAGGTCGCCCGTCGAAGTCAGCGTCAATGTCACCGAACCCGCCGTCGCATCGTCCGCAGACGGCGTATAGGTCGCATTCAGCGTCGTCGCATCCGGCGCAAACGTGCCGGTACCCGAGGTCGTCCACTGGCCCGTCGTCGTGCCGCCGCTCACGGTCCCGCCTAATCCAACGGTGGTTCCACTCGAACAGATCGTCTGGTTGCCGCCCGCACTCACCACGGCCACCTTATGCACCGTCACTACTACCTGTGCGGTCTGTGCGGCGCAGGTTGACTGGTTGCCCGTCGAAGTCAGCGTCAACGTCACCGTGCCCGCCGTCGCATCGTCCGTGGACGGCGCATACGTCGCGTTCAGAGTTGTCGCATCCGGCGAGAACGTGCCGGTGCCCGCGGTCGTCCACTGGCCCGTTGTCGTGCCGCCGCTCACCGCCCCGCCTAAACCGAGGGTGGACGCAGTGGAACAGATCGTCTGATTGGCCCCCGCGCTAACCACCGCCACCGGCTGGATGGACACCACCATTTGCGAGGTGACTGCCGGACAAGGAGTTAGCTGGCCCGTCGTGGTCAGCGTCAGCGTCACGGATCCCGCGGAGATATCTGCTGCCGAGGGATGATACGTTGCGTTGAGCGCGGTTGCGCTCGGCAGGAATGAGCCCGTGCCGCCGCTCCAAGTGCCGCCGGTAGCCCCGCCGTTGACTGTGCCGCTCAAGGTGGCGGTGCCGATGGAGCAGATCGTCTGGTTGGCGCCCGCGCTGGCCGTGGCAGGCGTGTGAATAGTCAGCACCGCCGGCGGCGCCGAGGTGGCTGCCGGAGCGCAGGTGCCGCTAGCGATCACCCGGTATTCATTGCCGTTTTCTGCGACCGTGGTGACATATTCCCCATAGGCCGGATTGGTCGAGGAATAGCCATTGCTCACGGCGGGGAGGATGTTGGCGTAGGTCGTGCCACCATCGGTACTCACCTGCCACTGGTAGCTCAGGCCCACACCTGTGGCGGTGGAGTAGAAGGCCGCCGGGGACCCGGCGCAGAGCGTGAGGTTGGTCGGTGAGCTGGTAACTGCCGGCAGTTCATAAACTGTCAGCGTCGCCGCGTCAGAAGTGTGGGAGCCGGGGCACCCGGCGCTGCTGACGATGACGTGGAATTGATTGCCGCTCTGGCTGATCGTGGGGGCCGGGATCGTGTAGCTCGCGTTGGTCGCGCTGTCGCTGATGGGCGTCCAGTTCGTGCCGTTATCCTGGCTTAGCTGCCAGAGATAGAGCCAGCCCGTGCCCGAGGCGGCCACGGTGAAGGTCGCTGGAGAGCCGGCGCAATTGGTCAGGCTAACCGGTTGGCTGGTAATGGCTGACGGGTGATTGATGGTAACCGTCATGGTCGAGATAGCCCTCGGGCAAGGCCCGTTCGGATCGTCGGTAGTCAGGGTCACCGTCGCGCTGCCCGCGGTAATTTCGGCCGCTGAGGGAGTGTAAACCGGGTTCATGACGTAAATGCTCGGCACAAACGTGCCTGCGCCGCTCCAGGTTGCGCTGGTCGCAACTCCACCGAAGGAGCCCGCCAATTGCGCGGCCGGGCTGATCGAGCAAAGCGTCTGGTTCGGCCCTGCGTTCGCCGTCGCCACCGGGTTGATCGTAATCGTCATTGACGCAAACGCCGCCGGGCAGGTCCCGCCCGGGTTGTCGGTCGTCAGGGTCACCGTTGCGCTGCCCGCCGTGATCTCGGTAGCCGTGGGGGTGTAAACCGCGTGCAAGGTCGTGGCGTTCGGCACGAAGGCGCCGGCGCCGCTCCAGGTGGCGGTGGTCGCCAGGCCACCGAACGAGCCCGCCAACAGGGTGGCCGGGCTGCTCGCACAAACGGTCTGGTCGGGGCCGGCCTGAACCGTCGGCGCTTCGTTGACCGTCAACTCAGCCGGCGGAGTGGAGGTAACTGCCGGAACGCACGCGCCACTGACGATGACCTGGATGAGCTTACCATCGTCGGTGATCAACCCAGCGGCCGGGATCGTGTAGCTCGCATTAGTCGCGTCGGTGACGCTGCTCCAGCTCCCGCCGAAATCAAGGCTCTCCTGCCACTGATAGGTTAGGGCGGTTCCCGTGGTGGATACGGTGAACGCCGCCGGATGACCGGCGCAAACTGTCAAGTTGATCGGCTGACTCGTTATGGCTGGCAGAGCATGGATGGTTACTACCAATTGGATGGTGGCGGGCGTGCAAGGCGAAAGCTGGCCCGTCGTGGTCAGGGTCAGCGTCTCCGCGCGCGCCGTCTTATCGCTCGCCAAAGGATGATACGTCGCGTTCAGCGCGGTATTGTTCGGCACGAAGGTGCCCGTGCCGGCCGTGGACCACGTGCCGCCCGTGGCGCCGCCGCCCACCGTGCCGCCCAGGCCGGCCGTGACCTGGTCCGCGCAAATCGTCTGGTTGCCGCCCGTGGTGACGGTGGCCAACGGGTGGATGGTGACCAGCACATGGGCCGTCTCCAAACAAGGCAGAAGCTGGCCCGTGGCGTGCAACGTCAGCGTGACCGCTTGCGCCGTCTTATCGGCTGCCGACGGCGTATAGGTCGCATTCAGCGAGGTCGCGTCTGGCAGGAACGTGCCGCCGCCCGGCGACGCCGTCCAGAGTCCGCCCGTAGCCGCGCCGCCCACCACGCCGCCCAGGGCGGCCGTAACGTCGCTCGAGCAGATGGTCTGATTGGGACCCACCGCGACCGTTGCGGCCGGGCTGATCGAAATCGTCATTGTGGAAGTCACCGGCGCGCAAGGCCCGCTCGGACCGCTGGCCGTCAAGGTCACCGTCGCGCTGCCCGCCGTAATTTCGCTCGCCGTGGGAACATAAATCGCGTTCGTCTCATAAACGTTCTTCACGAACGTGCCGGCACCGCTCCAGTAGAAGGAGTTCGCCGTGCCGCCGATGGCGCCCGCCAACTGCGTTCTGGGTGCGTCCGCGCAAACCGTCTGGTTCGGGCCCGCACTTACAGTCGGCCCCGGCAGGATCACAATCGTTGCCGTCGAGACGGCCGGCGCGCAAACCGAGCCTGGCTGGCTGCCCGTCAACGTCACTATCGCGATGCCTGCCGCGATTTCGTCCGCGCTGGGAGTGTAGGTCACGTCCAGGACGTTGTTGGTCGGCGAGAAGGTGCCGGCGCCGCTCCACAGGGCCACGTAGGCCCCGTTGCCGATAATGCCGTGCAATACGGCCGTCGGCGCACCCGAGCAGACCGTCTGGTTCACCGGGTTGGCCGAGGACGAAAGCCCGATGCTCACGGTCAATTCGGCCGGCGGGGCGGAGGTAATGGTCGCAGTGCCCGGGCCGCTCACAATGACCTGGTAGAAGTTGCCGCTGTCGGCTAGCGTGACCGCGGGGTTCGTGTAGCTCGCATTGGTCGCATTGACCAGGTTGGTGTAGGTGACGGCGTAATCATAGCTCACCTGCCACTGATAGCTCAGGCCCACACCCGGGACGGTCGTCGCGAAGACCGCCGGGGAGCCGAGACACCCGGTGAAGCTAACTGGCTGTTCGCTGGGAGTAATCACCAGATTGGTAATCGCGCCCGCATGGTTCTGCACGTAATTGTAGCTGTAATTCAACCCGGCGTTGCCGTCAGCCACCACGCCGGACGGCGTCAGTGTCTTGCTCGTGCCCACATTGATATTGTCGTAGGTCTCCGGCCAGACAGACACGATGTCAGGGCTGATGATATTGGTGACCGCCAGGATACCCCGCGTCGCCGCAGTGACCGTGCCGTCATACATCTTAGTGTTGGGCTGTGCCGTGATCGTCAGCGGCATCTGGGTGATCGTGCCGTTATTCTCCGGCACGTAGCTGTAGGCGTAATTCGCCCCGCTATTGCCGTCGTTCACCAGCAGCGCCGCCGGGGTCAGCGTCTTGCCCACGCCCGTGTTCCGGTTGTCGTAGGTCTCTGTCCAGCTCGGCGCGATGTCACTCGGCTGGATGCCGCCCGGCTGCACCGTGGCCACGGCCAAGGCAGTAATGGCGCCGTCGTAAAGCTTGCTGTTGGCGCTCGCCGTCACGGTCAGGTTGGTCTTCGCGACCGCTACCGTGCCGCTCGCACCGACCAGCGTATAGTTGGCCGCCTGCGCGCCACCCAAGGTTAGCCCGTTAGTGCTAACGATAGCTATCGTCCCACCGATATTCCGGTTGGCTAGTGTCGCGCTGCCCGACAAGGTGAGGTTTCCGCCGTCCAGGTTGTTGGGAACAGTCAGGTTCCCGGCTATCACGGCTGTAATGCCGTTATAAGTCTTGGTGCCGACCAACTGCACGGGCCTGGCCGCGATAGTGGCGGTCAGCCCCGCCTGCTGGGTCACGCTGTAATTGCTTGCCCCCGATCCGGTCGCGGTTACGCCCGAGACAGTCACCGCTATGCCGGTTCCCGCGCCTGGGGTCGCAAATACCCCGACTGGCGGTCCGTGCGCTGTCACCGAGTCCACATTGTACGGCTTGCCGTCGGCCGTTGTGCCGGCACCCGCAGCCTCGGCGGCTTGGAAGACCGGTGTGCCGCTTAAGACCTCCGCCGTCGTACTATCATACGTCTTGTTGCTCGCGATCGAGCCGCTCACGGTTAATGCCTTCGGAGTGATGGTGCCAGTGCCATAGACTCTCACGGCGGTATAGTTGGCGCCTCCGTTCCCGTCAGTAAACACGAGGTTCGGTATAAGATTAATGCCGGAGCCCACGTCTCGCGTCGCAAATGTCTGGCTAGCCACCGCCGTATCTCCGCAGTAGAGCTGCCCGGTATCGTAGCTCGGTAGCACGGCACTACTGCTCGTGGTGCCGTCATATATCTTGGTCGCTGACACCGCCGTCACTGTTATCGGCTTCCCGGTGACCGCCACGGTTCCGCCGACTGCGGTCGTCAAGGTGTAGTTCGAAGCTGCTGAGCCGCTCAGGGCGAGCGTGTTTACCCATTTGTTCTGCTTGAAAGTGGCCACGCACGAAGCCCAATCCACCGTGCTTCCATCCGTGGTAAGCGTAGCGGCGAGTTGTGCGTCGCCGATGGTCGGGGCCGCATAGTAGTAGCCTAAGGTCCTGATTCGATCCGTGTAGTTACACGAACTGCTGCCCGAGTCCGTCGTCCCGATGGAGACAAACAAGCTGGGAGTGCTAACCGTCGGATAAGCTTTGCCGCCAGTGGCGCAGGAGGAAGTGGAAGTCGTGCCGGACCCGTAGCCCTTCATACTTCCGCCGGCCACCCAAAGTTCCGGCGCCGCGGTCGTCGTGACCGCCGGGCCAGTGTCAAAGGCACCGCCGTTGCCCGAGTTGCCGCTGTTGCCTCCCGACACGTCCAGCGGGCTGCCATACAATACGCCACTGAATTCTGAAATCTGAGCGCCGGCCCGAACCGTGTAAGAACCGAAACTGATCGTCACGGCCGTGCCAGGAGTGCCCCGGCACGTAACATTGCCATACCAGATTTCCTCGGAGATCAGGCTTCCGGCCTTATACCATCCTGCAGCGCGAGTCCAGGTCACCCCGGTCTGTGTAACGCTCAGCACGGCGTTGGAGGTATCGGTAGCATTGCGGTAGCCGATCGTCGCAATCAGGGTGTTTCCAATCGCGGGAGCGGCACTGAGATTTATCGGTATGGACGTGCCGGTATCGATCAGGCCAGTGCCGCGGTTGGCTACAAAGCCCGGGGTTTGGCTGCCGGCTGCCTGAACGGTGCTGGATCCGGCATTCTGGTTGCCCGCCTTGGCGTCGCCCGATACAAACAGCGCCGCGCCGTCAAGGTTGCCCACCACCGACATGTTCGTGCCCGACAGGATCGGCGTGTTATCGAACGGCTTGGTGCCGCTCAACGTCACCGGCTTGGGATTGATGTTCAGCGGGGCCGGATCGGAAACGCTGCCGGAATAGCCCACGATACCTTCACCCGGACTACCCTCGCGACCGCTGTACACGGCGACGATCACATGCTGATTATCCGGCACCGTCAGCGCGGTGGGCGGGGGGGTTAATTGCGCGACCCCGGTGGTCCCATCCAGAGTAGCAACGCCGACGATAACGCCGTTGTCCTTGAACGTTACCGTCCCGGTCGCATCAATCGGCGTCACTCTGGCGGTAAACTGGGCCACAGAACCGTAGGTCTGCGGCGTAGCAATCGCGTCCAACGCAGTAGTCGAGGGGAGTGACAGTTGCACGACATTGAGCATCAGGGTATTGCCGTTGACTTCGATGAAGCCGCCAAACCCCATGCCGATGGCCGGACCGGTAGCCGTGAAAGTCCCGTTCGTAGCCAGGCTGCCGCTGGCGACATGGATCAGCGGGTAACTGCCTACGCGCAACGGCGAGTCGGCGTCGATCGTAAAGGCGTTGCCATTCAAGGACAAACTGCTATTCGAAACGGTAAGGCCTGGACGCACGGTATCAATATAAAGGTAAATGGGCTGAACGGACTCGATCGAGCCTCCGTCGGGACCTTTAAGGGTGGCGACACCCGTGTTGTCGGCAAGACCGCCCAGCGGAGGGCTGAAGAACGGGCTAGCCTGGGCAGAAACGTCAAAGGTCGATCCCGGTCCAACCCTGACCTGAGAAAGGAGCGAACCGCCGCTGGGCAAGGCCAGAGTGCCGCCATTAACGAGGGTATTGCCCACGTAAGTGTTGGCATTGGCGAGAGTGAATGTGCCCGTGCCGATCTTGGTCAGAGCCACCGTGCCGTCGGTGTTCTTGATAATGCCGCCGAACGTGCTGCTGACATTGCCATTCCCCACCGTTAGCGTCGCTGCGCCTGCTGCCAAGTTGTCCACGATCGCATTGGCGCCGCCGGTGAGGCGGGCGACCGTGTTGGCGGTGCCGTGGGTGTCCAGAGTGGCGGTGTTTGCGTTCGCGCTGGTGCCGAAGATCAGGTCGGTCCCAGGCAGGGCGCCCGAGCGGCTCAGTTGCAGCGTGGGATTGGCGCCTACGCTGTTGTTGAAGGCGTTTCCGTTCACGCCAATGGTGGTGACGCCCGCGTAAGAGCCAGCGCCATTCAACACCACGGTGCCGCTATCCCAAACTACGCCCAGGCCAGCCGCGCCGCTAATGGCGCCATTGATGGTGAGGGAGGTGCCCGCACCCGCATCGAGGTAGGCACCACCGCCCGGCAAGGAGACGGAGCGGTTGGCGGCCAGGGACAGCGTCGAGCTGCTCAACAGTTGGCCGCCTCTTAGGGTGACGTTGACAGCCGGGGTGCCCGGCACAGCGCCCAACGCGGCGTTGTCGTTGATTTCGAGTACGCCGGCGTTGACGAAGGTCCCGCCGCTATAGGTGTTCGCGCCGGAGATTGCCAGGGTGCCAACGCCCCATTTGCTCCATCCGACACTGCCCGCAATCGAGGCGGAGATTTGAGCACTCACATCGTTTGTAATGGTGGGTAAATTGGCTAGAACGTTGCCCAGAACCTGAACCGTGCTGGGAGCCATGGTCAGAACATTAGCGCCACTGCCTACAACCGTGTAGCCCGGAACCTGGAACCAGAGCGATCCGGCAGTAATGGGTGCGGTCAGATTGACCGTGCCGCTCCCGGTCGCGCCGAAGGTGGCGGAGTCAGGCCGCATGTTATTCCACTTGGCCGTGCCTAAATTCCAGTTGAGGTCGGTGGTATTCCAGTTGAAGGTGCCGCCATTCCACACCATATTGCGGGGCAGGATCGTCGGCCCCACCATGTCGGCGTGGCCCACAAAAGTGGGTACCGCTGAGACGGAAATGCTGCCGGTGACGTTGATGTTGGTAGTGATCGTGAAGTCAATATGCGCCGTCGCCATGTCGTTGGTGACAAAGATACTGCCGGCCATTATGACCGGAGCATAGTCCAGGCTTAAGTCCAGCATGCCGCTGGCCGTGCCACCGTAATAGGCCACGCCGGAGCTGCTAAAGGGCATGCTTACATTGAACGTGCCACCATTGGCCCCAGGGGTCTGGTTAATGGTGGTGGTCGCCGCAGGGCTCCCCGTGGTTTTAAGGATCGAGAATGGATGCCCCGGACCGCCGATCGTGGCCGTTACGGGAATGTTCACACTGGCAAAAGTGAACGTGTACGCAAATAGATACGGAGAAAGGGCCGTCATTTGCAGGTTCTGCACTGTGATCTTCGTCGGGCTGTCGGGGTTGTCCAACTCGATCGCCATATAGCCAGTTGTCTTGCTGGTTCCGCTGGTGCTCTTCGAGCCGAGATCCGTACTGCCGCTGGCAGGATGCATCATGAGGGAGATGGCGAGCGTGGAGGTGTTGGTATTAAAGGGCAGCGATACCAACTGCTGGTAGGTGATGGTGACGGAGCTTGACGGGGCGCTGCCACCGCACGGCGAGGCGACGCCTGAGAGGGTGAGCACCCAGGAGGCCGCCGCTTTCTCACTGGCCGAGGGCGTATAGATCGCGTTCAAGGCCGTGTTGTTCGGGTTGAAGGTGCCCGAACCGCCACTCCATGTGGCGTAGGGAGTATTGGCCATGGTGCCGGCTAGTTGGACGGTGCCGTAGGTGGCGGATACCAACTGGTTCGGCCCGGCGCCGACCGTCGCCACACCAGTGGCAAGGAAGCCGGTAACCGGGGTGGCCGGACCCTGGCAACCAATCGCGCTGGTTTCGGTCACATAGTAAGTGGTCGTCACGCTGATGGTAGGCGCATAGGTCGAGCCCGTGTTGAGCAGTGTGGTCAGGCCCGCGTCCGCATACCACTTCAAGGTGCCGCCGCTGCCGCTGGCGCTCAGGTTCACCACGCCAGCGCCGCAGGTGGCGGCGCCAACGGTAGCGGGCGCGGCGGGCGGGAAGCCGAAGTGTAGCACGACTTGGGAGGTGGCGTCCTGGCAAGGCATTGCGGTGAGCGTCAGCGTCGTGGTACCCGCCGTAATTTCCCCATTCGAGGGCGCATAGACCGCGCTCATGGCGGTGTTGTTCGGCGTGAACGTGCCGGCCCCGCCGCTCCAGATCGCCCCGGTGGCCGCGCCGCCATAAGAACCACCCAGCGTCACCGACGTGGACGGGAGGTCGCTGCCGTGGTAGAAAAGGTTCCCCGGGATCGCCACGAAGGTGACGCCGCCGGTAGGATCCCACTGCACGTCCAAGCCGTTGCCGCCGCTGCCCTGGTTGTAACGAATGATGATGTCATGGTAACCCACCGACAAGGCCATCGCGGTAGCATTACTCCGGGTCGTCATCCCCTGAGCGTAATTGTTCTGTACAATGGCCGCGCTGTAAACCGGATTATCGCCCGCGTCAATCCACAGCGCGCTGCCGTCGTCGCTCGTGGTTGCAAACCGATAATTGCCGGCGGTGGCGATGTAGAGTTTGCCGCGGTATTCCAAAGAATAGTTGATCGTGTAGCCCGTCGGGAATGGACCAGGGGCGGCCACGCCGCAACCGTTGCCCGCCACGAATTGCTCACGGGGGCCGCTGGCGTCCATGAAGATGGACTGCGTCGCGAAGCCGATCGTCCCGCCAGCGGTGCTGTCGTTCGGCGCCGGACTGGGGCCGACCAGATTGAACTGCGCGCCATCAAGAGGGCCGGCCGACGTATTACCCGGGCCGTTCCATGCCCGAATATTCAGACCGGGCTGAAAGGAGTTGCCGATCAGGCAACCGGGCGCCGCCGAACCCGCATTCACCGTCGAAGTGTGGATCGTCACCTGCACGTGCGCCGTCGCCGTCGGGCACAGCACATTCTGGCCCACCGAGGTCAGCGTCAAGGTCACCGCGCCCGCCGTAGCGTCGGGTGTGGAAGGTGTGTAGGTCGCGTTCAGTGTGGTCGAGTCCGGGACAAAGCTGCCGGTGCCAGTGGTTGTCCAGGTGCCCCCCGTCGCGCCGCCGCCCACCGTGCCGCCCAAGCCGGTAGTACTGGCGTTTCGACAGATCGTCTGGTTGCCACCCGTCGCCACCGTGGGCGGCGCATAAACCGTCAGCGTCACCGGGGTGGTTTCTTGCACGTCCTCATCGTCGCCCAGAATGACCTTGACCAGCCAGCCGTTCTCGCTCGCCGTGGTAGGCGAGAACGCAGTGCTGAGATTGTTGCCGCCATCCGGGGTAGCGGTCCAATTGGCGCCTGCATCCGAGCTATAATACCACTGAATGAGCAGGGTGCCTGCCGATGCCGTGGCGTCCACCGTGAAGGTGGCCGTCGTCGGGGCGCAAACCGTTTGGGCGGTTGGCGGGCTGTTAATGGTCACCATGGCCTGGGCCACTTGGCTCAGGGCAAACAACACTCCGAGCACGGCAAGCCAGCCGAGCGCGAACCGTGAGCGTGACACAGCGCATCTCGGTTTGAGGATGATGGCTGTTTTAGGGGATGATTGGTTCATGGCAATACTTGGGCTGGGGGCGACCTGTGAGGTTTTCATAACAGAACGTGGGCTATGGCTTTTTGTATGTTTCCGGGCACTGCATTACTACTGAAACTGCACAACTAGATTCCACACTGACTCGTTTGTAGCAAATAATGGCTATTTGTCAACACCTTTGTGGTTAATTTGTTGCATTGTTTGTGACCTATTATTCTACTAGTAAACGACTTAACTCATGCATTGTCTCGGCGCTGGGCGTGGCGGGGGTGAATGGGAAGGATGGGACGAATGGGAGGAAGGATGGCGATCCGGGCACGGGCACGGCACGGGGCGCGGCGGTCCGCCGCTGCCGCAGGCCCGCCAGGGATGCGGTTGCGGCGCGCTCAGGCAACCGTAACCGGTCGCAACTCCGGCCGGCGCAAGAGTCGCTGGCATTGGCGGAGCCCGAGGCGGACACCGTAATGCTGGCGAAGATGCTGGGCGAGCAAGGAGCCGTCCCAAGTGTCCTGATCGTAGCCCAGCGCGCGCGGGGAAGCCCGCAATTCCTGCGCGATTTCGGCCCAACCCGCCACCGCCAACCGGCCAGGACGGCCGGCGCGGGGGCCTTCCCGCAACGCGCCGCAGCCGCCGGCGGCAAAACGATGCACCCACCGCTGGACCGTGGCCGGATGCTCGCCTAGCCACGCGGCCACCGCCGCACAGGGGTGGCCCTGGCATACCAGCAGCACCCCGTGCAGCCGATGATCATACCGCGATTCCATCGAGCGGCCGATCTCTTGCTGCACGGAAATCCTCGCCGCCTCTGCATTGGCGATTCGCAATGCTTTCATGCCCCCACCGTCAGGGAACGACGGAACAATGGCAAGCGCATTATGCCGCACCACTTATGTCGCCAGGGAAAGCGAAGGCGGCGGCAGCGCCGAAGAATTCGAGTCAATCGCTCGAAAGAAGGCACTTTCATGGCTGCGAATGGACCGGAAATTGCAGAAGCTCAGCCTATTTGCCGGCAATTCTCATTCGAGTCGGTCTGGGGGGGGCTTTTTAGCGTGGCCGATGCCGCAACCACGCTAAAGCGCGAACTCCGAACCAAGGGTGCATCGAACTCGGATTAGCGCATTCCGGCGCGGGTGCGCCTCTCAAATTGTTCCGGAGCGCGGAAATTCTTGCCCAATGCCGCTAGGATTTGAGCGACATGTTCCAGTGGCAATGATTCTGTCGCTTCCGGTAATAGCTTTCCCCAAGATCCCGCATAGCATCGAA
>SESF01024910.1_pt1 | contig 13765 bp, 12 predicted proteins | sample 3171521 | NCBI WGS metagenome assembly SESF01 (sample SAMN10866945, study PRJNA518727) | freshwater metagenome | biome: subpolar coniferous forest; feature: holomictic lake; material: water; isolation source: holomictic Lake 227, 6 m and 8 m depth | place: Canada: near Kenora, Ontario | collected...
AACCATATAAACCAATGCATCGATCACCGTGTTGCCGGTAACCAATATTGCAGAAGGATCGACTCCGTCTCGCAGCAGGTTGTCCCGTGCGCGTGTGGTCGGCGGATAGTGCCGGGTTGCGATGACCCCGGTCAACCGGCGATTGAGTTCTTCCGGCCACGGATTCATCATATCGCCGGTGCGCAGCCCCGCCTCGACATGAGCAACCGGAATCCGTTGGTAGAACGCAGCCAAAGCTGCGGCCATGCTGGTTGTGGTGTCGCCCTGAACAATGACCCAACGTGGACGTAATTCTGTCAGAAGATCATGCATGCCACTCAAAACGGCGGCAGTTACGTCGGTCAAAGTTTGGGCAGGCCGCATGATATTCAAGTCATAATCGGCAGTAATCCCGAAGTTACGCAGAACTTCTTCAAGCATGGTTCGGTGCTGTCCGGTCGAACACACCTTCAGGTCGGACCCGAACTGCTGTCGAAGCGCAATAACCACCGGCGCCATTTTTATTGCTTCCGGACGGGTTCCCATAACAACCAGGATCGATCCTCGGTTTACGGCTTGACTGCTCACGAATCCTCCCGCCAAAACGCAGAGAAAGCCCCGGGATTTTAATAAACTACAGGTGCCGGCAGGCTTACATTGAACATTGTGCAGGTAGCACAGTTCCTTCGGCCCGTCCAGCGCGCCTTGCCGGTTGACACCCCGGCCTGCCGGTCGTTAGGGTCGGTTCCGGGCCACGACCCCCCACCGGGTCGCTCTATTCTGGAAGGAATAGTTCCGATGAAGCCGACGACACGGCCGCAAAATACCAATTTCTCCTCCGGTCCCTGCGCCAAGCGCCCCGGTTGGAGCCTTGATGCACTTAACAAGGCCTGTCTCGGCCGCTCTCACCGCTCCAAGCCCGGCAAAGCTAAGCTTGAAGAGGTGATCACTCTATCGAAATCCATTCTCGGCCTGCCTGCCGATTATCGACTCGGGATTGTCGCCGGCTCTGATACCGGCGCGGTCGAGATGGCGCTGTGGTCGCTGTTGGGCGCCCGTGGCGTTGATCTGCTGGCTTGGGAAGCCTTTGGCAAGGATTGGGTGACCGATGTCACCAAACAACTAAAACTGCCGAATACGCGCAGCTTTACCGCAGCATATGGTGAACTGCCCGTTCTCCGCCAAGTTGATTTTACCAATGACGTTGTCTTTACCTGGAACGGGACGACTTCCGGCGTACGGGTTCCGAACGGCGACTGGATTGCCGATGATCGTCAAGGCTTGACTATTTGCGATGCGACGTCGGCTGCTTTCGCGATGGATATTCCATGGTCGAAAATTGATGTCGCGACTTGGTCCTGGCAAAAGGTATTGGGCGGCGAGGCGGCACACGGTATGCTTGTGCTGTCTCCGCGTGCGGTTGAGCGGCTGGAAAGCTACAAGCCGGCATGGCCGATGCCCAAGCTGTTCCGCATGACCAAGGATGGCAAGCTGGTCGACGGTATTTTCAAGGGCGAGACCATCAATACGCCGTCAATGCTTGCGGTTGAAGATGCGCTTGACGGGCTGAAATGGGCGCAAGCTGCCGGCGGGCTACCGGGGTTGATTAAGCGTTCCGAGGCCAATCTGAAGGCGATTGCCGACTGGCAGGCGAAATCTTCCTGGGCCGGTTTCCTGGCAAAAGATGCCGCGACTCGGTCCTGCACGTCGATTTGTCTTAAGATTGTTGATCCGGCCGTCGAGCCGGCGGCTCAAGCCGATCTGGCCAAGAAGATCGCCTCGGCCTTGGAAAAGGAAGGGGCGGCCAACGACATCGGCGCCTATCGCGATGCTCCGGCCGGATTGCGCATTTGGGGCGGGGCGACGGTTGAAACCGCCGATATTCAGGCGTTGTTGCCCTGGTTGGATTGGGCGTACCAAGCCTCCAAGTAACAGCTCAAGTAAAAACACCACCTCCCCCGACTCGGTTCAGGGGAGGTTTCTTCTATCAGGGGACTCCCGATAATGCCGAAAGTTCTGATTTCCGACAGTCTCTCCGCCCGCGCCGTCGAGATTTTTAAAGAGCGCGGCGTCGAGGTCGACGTCAAGACCGGGCTGAAGCCTGACGAATTAAAAGCTATCATCGGTGACTATGACGGACTGGCGATCCGGTCCAATACTAAGGTCACCAAAGAAATCATGGCCGCGGCGACTAAGTTGAAGGTGGTTGGGCGCGCCGGTATCGGCGTTGATAATGTTGATATTCCTGCCGCGACCGCACGCGGTATCGTGGTGATGAATACTCCGTTCGGGAATTCGATTACCACTGCCGAGCATGCTATTGCGCTGATGTTTGCGCTAGCGCGTGAATTGCCGGCCGCGAATGCTTCGACCCATGCCGGCAAATGGGAGAAGAATCGTTTCATGGGCGTCGAGGTTACCGGCAAGACGCTCGGAATTATCGGTTGTGGCAATATCGGCTCAATCGTGGCCGAGCGTGCGTTGGGTCTGCGCATGCGGGTTGTTGCGTTTGACCCGTTCCTGTCGGCTGAACGTGCACAGAACCTTGGAATAGAGAAGGTTGAGCTGGATGGTTTACTGTCTCGATCCGACTTCATTACTTTACACACGCCGCTGACCGATGGCACCCGCAATATTCTAAATGCTGAGACCTTGGCGAAAACCCGTAAGGGAGTGCACATTATTAACTGTGCGCGTGGTGGCCTGATTGTTGAAGAAGATTTGAAGGCGGCGATTCTGTCGGGTCAAGTCGCCGGTGCGGCGCTTGACGTTTTCCCGGTCGAGCCAGCCAAGCAAAGCATCTTCTTCGGCATGGATCAGGTGATTTGTACCCCGCATCTGGGCGCTTCGACCTCTGAGGCTCAGGAGAATGTTGCCCTACAGGTTGCCGAGCAGATTGCCGACTTCCTGATAACCGGCGCCGTGGTCAATGCCCTGAACATGCCCTCCGTTTCAGCCGAAGATGCGCCCAAGCTGCGTCCTTACATGAAACTGGCCGAACAGCTCGGGAGTTTTGCCGGGCAGATTACCGATGCCGGGCTCAAAGCGGTCACCATCGAATATGAAGGTCAGGTTGCCGAGCTGAACACAAGGCCGCTGACGCAGTTGGTATTGAAGGGGTTACTTGGGCCGTTGTTGACATCGGTTAACATGGTTAATGCTCCGGTTATCGCGCGCGATAGAAATATAGCGGTCAGTGAGACCAAGCGTGAGCGTTCCAGTGACTATCATACACTGATTAAGGTCACTGTGACGACCGATCAAAGCACTCGGGTTTTGACCGGCTCGCTGTTCGGCGGTGATAAGCCGCGTCTGGTCGGTATCGATGATGTTTCAGTCGAAGCTGAGTTGTCGCCGACCATGCTGTTCACCCGTAATGAAGATAAACCGGGCTATATTGGGCGCTTGGGTGGTATTCTTGGCGATCATGGCGTTAATATTGCAACCTTCCATCTCGGACGCAATGCCCCCGGTGCGAACGCGATTGCGCTGGTTTCGGTTGATCAGCTGGTGGACGAAGCCCTGCTGGCCCGTATCCGGCAATTGCCGGGTGTGGTTAATGCCGTTGCTTTGAGTTTCTAAAACCTTAATTATGTCATGCCCCCCGGACAAGTCCGGGGGGCTGTGGCGTTTCCTGATGTAGTAGAAAGACCCTGGGTATGGCGACGGAACGCGAACTGGCAATGATGGCGAAGGCTTGGCCGTTCGAGGAGGCGCGCAAGTTGCTGGCTCGCCTGGACGGCAAATGCCCGGCCAAGGGCTATGTCCTGTTCGAAACCGGCTATGGTCCATCGGGGCTACCCCATATCGGGACTTTCGGCGAGGTTGTCCGCACCACCATGGTGCGTCGCGCTTTTGAACGGCTGAGTGATTTCCCGACCAAATTGTTTGCATTTTCCGATGATATGGACGGGCTGCGCAAGGTTCCCGATAACATTCCCAATCCTGAAATAATTCGTCCCCATCTCGGCAAGCCTTTGACCCGGATTCCAGACCCGTTCGGTACTCACGAAAGCTTTGGGGCGCATAACAATGCCCGGCTGCGGGGCTTTCTTGATAATTTCGGTTTCGAGTATGAATTCCAGTCATCAACCGATTGGTACCGGACTGGCCGTTTTGACAGCGCACTACTAAATGTGCTGCGTCACTATGACGAAATCATGGCGGTTATGTTACCAACATTTCGTGAAGAACGTGCGGCGACCTACAGCCCGTTTCTACCGATTTCGCCGGCCAGTGGCCGGGTGCTTCAAGTGCCGATTCTAAAGACCGACGCGGATGCCGGGACGATCGTGTTTGAAGATGAAGACGGCAAGTCCATTGAAATGCCGGTGACTGGCGGTAATGTCAAGCTGCAATGGAAGCCCGATTGGGGTATGCGTTGGTTTGCACTCGATGTTGATTATGAAATGTCGGGCAAGGATTTGATTCCATCTGTTGAGCTTGCCACCAAGATTTGTAAGATATTGGGGGCACCCGGCCCGCAGACTTTGATTTACGAGCTGTTTCTAGACGACAAAGGTCAGAAGATTTCCAAGTCGAAAGGCAACGGCTTGTCGGTCGAAGAGTGGCTGACTTATGCGCCCCCTGAAAGCCTGTCCTTGTTCATGCATCAGAAGCCAAAGACGGCGAAGCGGCTATTCTTTGACGTGATCCCCCGGGCGGTCGATGATTACCTGACCTTTGCTGGCAAGTATAGCGGCGAGGACGCGGCCAAGCGCCTGGAGAATCCATCTTGGCATATCCATAACGGGAAAGTGCCGGAGGTACGAGCTGACCTTTCCTACAATCTATTACTTAATTTGGCCAGTGCAGCCCATGCCGAGACCAAATCCGCAATGTGGGGTTTTATTAGCCGCTATGCCCCGGAGGCTTCGCCGGAGACTTCGCCCTTTCTTGACCGGCTGGTCGATCACGCACTCCATTATTATAAGGACTTCGTGCTACCGACCAAAAAATTCCGGGCCGCCACTGAAACCGAGCGTGCAGCATTGGAGGAGTTGGATCGGGAATTGGCCGGGTTGCCCCTTGATGCCAAGGCCGAGGCGATCCAGACTGCGATTTATGAAATCGGTAAACATCACCCTTTTGCCGATCTGAAAAATTGGTTCCAGTCACTTTATGAATTATTGTTGGGTCAGACCACCGGGCCGCGCATGGGCTCTTTTATTGAGCTATACGGGGTAGTGGAAACTCGAAAACTGATTCGCGAGGCGCTGACAAGAAATTAGAACACCTCACTTTCAGAACTTGGCTGGCGGTGCTATAGTTATGACTTGCTGAGCCCACCCGGAAAGGGGAGGGGTACCATGTCACCAGCCATTCGAACGCTCATCACCTTTGTACTGGTTATCGGGGCAATTCTGCTCTGGGGCGCCGCCGGAGTGCCGACATGGTATGACCGCAGCACAATCGGTGGTTTTGAACGGATATTAGCAGTTTTCCTGGTTGTGGTTGCTTTCGCTCTGAATATTCAGCGCGAGACTATATCGAGAACTCGGCAATTACCGGTACATGGTCCGAAGGTTTCGGCTCCCACCCGCGGGCCGCGCGCAAAGTCGTGCAGGCATTAAGCGAATTTGCCAAGGGTGGCGTTACCCAAATATGGTCGAGCCGGCGCCCGCGGTTAGAAGACTCCCAGTCCTTAGCCCGGTAGCTCCACCAACTATAGAGCTTCTGTTCCGGCGGCACGAAGATGCGTGCAACGTCAATCCAATTCGCAGACTCACGGATGTGACTAAGCTTTTTAACTTCTATTGGCGTATGTGAAACAACATCCACCATTTGCTTGTGTGACCAGACATCGTGTTCCAGTGGTGCCACATTCAGATCACCGACCATGATCATCGGCCGTCCACCCGCAACGCGCGAAGGCCACCAGTCGGCCAACTCGTCCAGAAATTGTAGCTTGTGGGCAAACTTTGTATTGGCAATCGGATCGGGAATATCTCCGCCCGCCGGGACATAAATGCAATGCAGCTCGATCCCGTCGGGAAGCTCGGCAAAAATGTGGCGGCAATCCTCACGTGCGCATGAATTGCGGATTCCAGTATTTTTCAATGGTAGGCGAGACAGAATGGCAACGCCGTTATAACTTTTCTGTCCGAATATCTTTATATGATGAAATCCACGCTCAGCCAGAAACTTCAGAGGAAAAGCGTCATCAACTACTTTGGTTTCCTGAAGGCAGATAACATCCGGCTCGTTTTCTGCAATCAGTCGTAATAATAAATCAAGGCGCAGCCGGACCGAATTAATATTCCATGTAACAATTTTCACTGTCATTTTCCTGAAGATTATAAAGATTCGTCACAATCCTGCTCATCGAGATGAGCGGGCAGGGGAGGGGCATCGGCCACAGGCAGGCTTATCGAAATCACCGTGCCGCGCCCGAGTTTCCCTGAACTGGCGGAAACAGTTCCGCCATGAGCCTCGACGATACCTCGACAGATTGCAAGGCCAAGTCCTGTTCCCATACTTTGCTGCCCGGTCGATTTGACGCGATAGAACATATCGAAGACACGCTCGCGCTCATTTTCAACAATTCCAGGCCCCTCATCGGTAACGGAAACCGTTACACGCTTGCCCTCGCGCTTTGCTCGAAGAATGATCCGACTGCCGGGGGGGGAATATTTGCACGCATTATCAATAATATTAACCAGAACCTGCTCGATTAACACAAAGTCCAGATGAAGCAACGGCAACTCACCCTCATCTATTTCAAGATCTAGCGGGCGACTTGCTATTTGTTTTTTCAGGCGCTCCAGCGCCGAGCCGATAATGTCCAGCAAGTCAACCCAGTCTAGTCGCGGTTGTAATGCACCGGAGCCCAGGCGGGTCATGTCGAGCAAATTCTGAACAAATCGGTTGAGTCGCTCGGCTTCATCAAGAATAGTTTGCAGTAATTCATGCCGGGTGTCCGTATCAATATTTACATCCGGACTGAGTAAAGTTGTAACCGAACCGGTGATTGCTACCAGCGGCGTCCGCAGATCGTGAGAAATCGAAGACAACAAGGCCGCACGGAGCCGTTCTGTTTCAGTCAGAAGCCGCTGTTGTTCGATTTCAGAAACCAGCATGGTCCGCTCAATCGCCACGGCCGCTTGCCCGGCCAGCGCATCAAGCAAGCGGTTTTGTTCGGGTGAAACTAACTTGTCCGGCCCCTGCATAGCCACGCCCAACACCCCGACAGGTCCACGCGCCGTTCGCAAGGGCAGAAATAGCCATTCGGCACCCGGTAGGGTTGCTGAACCCCGCCCGGCAGTTTTACCGTGGTTCCAGGCCCATTGGGCTGCGGCGTTCGAAACGGTATCGAGTTGATCCTCCGGCGGAAAGCCGGCCACGATTTCCAGCCCGGTCTCCTTGCGCATGAGTACCAAGGCACGCCCTTGAATAGTTGAAGCAACGTGATGAACAACTGCCCATAACACATCATCAAGCACCGCCGCACCCGCAATCTTGCGGCTGAAATCATACAGGTTGGCGGTACGGCGCGCACCATGTTTAGTTGCCAGTACTTGTCGTCGAACCGCAGCAGTATAGTTGCCGGTGACAAGGGCAGCTCCTAGAAAAGCCGAGAATTCAAAGATATCACCCCAATTATATACGGCAAGCGTATAGCGCGGTTCTTTAAAAAAATAAGTATAAGCCAGAAAACTGATAAGAGAGACCAGAATTGACGGGCCGAGACCGCCGGTAATGCCGGCAACCAGCACGGCAACCATGAACACAAGCGCTAAATTTGACAGATGCAAGACGGCATCGCCAAAAAAAGCTGCACCGAGAGCGGCGCCCGCCATCGCCAGAGTCCATGTATAGTCCCGCCAGGGCAAATCTTTTGTTGGTTTGAGCGTTGTCGCCGTCGTTTTCGGAGTATTGGACTGTTCATCGCTGGTAATGACCAGCACGTCAAATGTCTGTCCGCGTGACAACAGCCCTTCAGTTGGAGAATCCCAAATAAAGCGCTGCCAGGAAGGTCGGTGCGACTTGCCGACAATGATTTGACTGACGTTGCGCTGACGCGCGCAGGTCAGAATTTCCTGAATAACGTCCTCTCCGGTTAGTACCGTCGTTTCCGCGCCGAGTTGTTCTGCTAATCTTAGTGCCGATGAAATCTGGTCTTTAACTTCATCGGGCAAGGCTTGATGGCTGGAAGTTTCGACATAGGCTACCAACCAAGGCGCCTGCCGCCGTTCAGCCGCGCGTTTACCGGTACGAACCAAGCGAAACGCAACGGCATCGGTGCCGATACACACCATGATCCGTTCACGGGTCGGCCATGGCCCCGGAATTGCATGAGCACGCATATAGGAGAGCATTTGCTCGTCAACGCGCTCAGCAGCATAGCGTAATGCCAATTCACGTAAGGCAGTCAGGTTACCCGGCGTGAAGAAATTGTTCATCGCCCGTTTGGCCTGATCGGGAATATAAACTTTTCCTTCTGACAACCGCTGCATCAATTCTTGCGGCGGCAGATCAATTACTTCGATTTCATCAGCTTTTTGCAGGACACTGTCGGGCACGGTTTCACGTACCTGAATGCCGGCAATTCGGGCGATGACGTCATTAAGGCTTTCAAGATGTTGAATATTCAGGGTTGAGTAAACATCAATGCCAGCTTCCAAAATTTCACTGACATCTTGATGCCGTTTCGGGTGACGGCTGCCTGGAACATTGGTATGGGCCAGTTCGTCAACCAACACGATCTTGGGCCGACGCCGTAGAATCGAGTCAATATCCATTTCTTCGAAATGAAGGCCACGATATTCGACTTTTTGGCGTGGAATCGTTTCCAAGCCGCGCACGAATTGCTCGGTTTCGCGCCGGCCGTGGGTCTCAACCACCCCGACCACGATATCGAGCCCTTCACGCCGCCTGTATTGAGCGGTGCGTAACATAGCGTAAGTTTTGCCAACGCCGGGCGCAGCACCCAAAAATATCTTAAGGCGTCCGCGATGCTCGCGGTTAACCTCCTCCAAAAGCGCTTCGGGAGAGGGGCGTTCGGATGCGTCACGCTCGGCCATTACGGCGCGCTCCCGTCGGGTCGGGGGTCAAGCCAAATCACCGGATTATATCACCAAATTATAATGGTCCGGATTGCCTTCCGAATGCCAGCGGGCAAGCAAGTGGTTCTGTCGATCGAAACCGACCGACAGAAAGTTCCGGGCTCTGATAAAGCGTTGATTGTTTTCAGCAAAACGGGGGAATTCCAAGGTAAAATCTTCGGACACCCGCTCCGGGCTACGAACCAGACCGCGCAGCAGGGTTGTATTTAGAGCACCGAGCGGCGCGTGCGTAACACCCGACGAAACTAACTGCCACATCTCGGCGCCACAACCACGGATAATCGCCGCCGCACCCAGATGAGTTTCCCCCGAAAGGATAGTAATTCGGCAACGTGTCCGTACACAATACTCGGCTAGTAAGTGCAATAAGCGCTGCCATTCATTATAATGATTGGAACTACGCCACTGGTCGCGTAAATCATCATTGATCGGTGAGCCGGGCATAAAGGTGGCGGCCATTTTTTCAAGCCAACCCGCGCCAACGAAACCAACCGGAACGGCGGTACTGATTAGCAGATGTTTGCAGCCCTTAAAGCGAGAGAGCCAACCGGGCAACTCATGCCAGCTGGCATCGCCCAGCACTTTGGTCCGGGTCCGCTCCGAGCGCAGGTCAAGTGCGAGCAAACCGATATCGCCGATTCGAAAGCCCTGACTGAATGTACCGATCCCGGAGCCCCAAACACATTCCAGCGGATCACGAATTGCGGCACCCAGCTGAAACAGTGAAAACTGGCGTCGCACCACGGCGAACAAGCCGCGATACACTTGGCTTTGATGCTCGGCATCCGGACGCGAGCCCCAGCCGTCAAAGATGTCGTGATCGTCCCACATCATTACCGAAGGTATTGAGGCCATCGCCCGGGCATAGTCGGGCTTGGCCATCGTCGTGCAATAAGCATTGAAATAATAATCCATCGCCTGATCGGCCATGGTGCGGGTAAAAGCCCTGGTCCAGCGCTCCGGTTCAGGATGTGCCCACCAGTTATTAAAGGCCGAGCACTCTTTCCATAAATTATCGGCGTGAATCTGGTTACCGCCTTGGACCAGGATATGATAGGGATGCTCGGCGTGCGACATTAATAATTGAGTCCACAACCCTTCGGCGCCCCCGGGCAATCGTGAGGTTGAGAACTCGTCGTGAATACCGTTTGAAGAAGTATAGGCCAGTCGCAGCCGCGTCGATTGACCGGGAACGGTCATGCGCCACAGTCGGCCGCGCTCGGGAAAGCCATAGCTGATTTCACGATCGCGCGGTGCGCGCGGCACTTGGAATACGAAACGCCAGACATGCTTATTGCGCCATACAAAGACATGGCGCGGCGGAATCGGCAGAGAAACGCCTTCGACAACTAAATCGTCAGGTTCGACCACGCCATCAAAGACAAACAGCACGGACAAGCGCCAGCGGTCGGTCCCTTCACCGCGTCCGCCCTCTCCGAGCTTACCAACGCCCCGGAAATACAGGATCGGTCCGACAATCGGCTGCGGTTCCGCCTTTTCGCTTGTCATGACAATCCGTCCTCCCCAACCTTCGAACCGAGTATGCAAAATTGATAATCGATTGGTACCATAGGCACTATGCCCTTGAACGTACAGAAAAAAAGAATGTCCGGCTGCGGGGGCGGTCGGGCCGGGAGGATTGCGGAACCTTATTCATGAGGCTCCCGGCCGTCGATGAACGACAAGCGGACCGGGCGCTTGTGCGGTTGGCATCAACTCTATGCGGTTAATGTTGACCCGAGGCGGCAGGGTTGTACACCACAGCACGGCTTCGGTTACGTCATCCGGAGTCAGCGGCTCGGTCCCGGCATAAACACGGGCTGCTTTCTCGGTATCGCCCTTGTAGCGTACCAGTGAAAATTCACTGCCGCCGACCATGCCGGGTTCGATGTCGGTAACACGAACCGGCGTACCGATCAAATCAGCGCGCAGAGCCAGCGAGAATTGCTTCACAAACGCCTTTGATGCGCAGTAAACATTGCCCCCAGGATAAGGGTAACTGCCGGCAGTCGAGCCGATATTTACAATGTGGCCTCGGCCTCGCGCAATCATGCCGGGCAGCAGCATGTGCGTCACCGCCACCAATCCTTTGACATTGGTGTCGATCATTACTTCCCAGTCTTCAAGTGCGGCCTGTTGCGCCGGTTCGGCACCAAGGGCCAACCCGGCATTATTGATCAGCAAATCGACCGCGGCAAAGGGTTCCGGCAGCCCGTCGACGGCGTGCCGGGTCGCGGCGCTATCACGCACGTCGAACGCAGCATAATGAACCGGGGTAGAGGCCAGAGACTCGGCCAAGGTTTGCAACCGTTCGAGCCGCCGTCCGGTAAGCACCAACCGGCACCCGAGTCCGGCATAAGCATTGGCCAAGGCGGTGCCGAATCCGCCGGTAGCGCCTGTGATCATTACGACGGTGGGGGTATGGGCGGTCATTAGCTGCGCTCTTCTTGCTTGGCCTGTTGCCACAGGGCCTCCATTTCTTCCAGCGTGGCGTCGGTCGGTACGCGGCCAGCAGCGGCCAACAGGGATTCTATCCGACGAAAACGTCTGTCGAATTTGGCGTTGGCACCACGCACGGCTGCTTCCGGGTCGACCTCCAGGCGACGCGCCAGATTGACCAGGGCAAACAGCAAATCACCCAGTTCGTCGGCAACCCGGTCATGAGCGGGGCCGCGGCAGGCCGCGGTTCCGGCCGCCCGCAGCTCTACCCGCAATTCTCCGATTTCCTCTTCGATTTTGTCGAGGATATCGATGGTCTCAACCCAGTCGAAGCCGACCCGCGCCGCCCGCCGTTGCAGTTTAAGCGCCCGGGTCATGGCCGGCAAGCCACGGATCACTCCATCAAGCGCGCTGACCGGGCGACCGGCGGCGGCGGCGGTTTCGGCTCGCTCTGCTGCTTTGTGCTCCTCCCAACGGCGGGTTTGGGCGTCGGCATCCGCGACCTTAGTCTCGCCGAAAACATGGGGATGACGGCGAACCATTTTGTCCGAAATCGCCATTACGACTGATCCGAAATCAAACAACCCCTGCTCGCGTGCCATTTGGGCGTGAAACACCACTTGAAACAGCAAATCGCCTAACTCGTCGCGCAGAGCCGCGGAGTCGCCCTGTTCGATGGCATCGGCAACTTCATACGCTTCTTCAACGGTGTAGGGCGCAATCGTGCGAAAGGATTGCTCAACATCCCACGGGCAGCCGGTGACCGGGTCGCGCAGTCGCGCCATGATTTCAAGCAAACGAGAAAGGGAACCGGGCATGATTGATCACCGAAAGCGGCCGAAGGGCGAAGGTAGCCAGCCTAGCACTCCCGTCCCCTGATGGGCGACCCGTTCATGACACCCGCTGCATAAAGTCGTCAGCGCATCGACGGTTTCCGTCCCCAAAATCTCCGGGTAATAGCGATGGTGAACCTGAAGAAAGTCGGGTGCATTGCATAATCGGCAGCGCCTGCCGTCCCGATCGAGCGCTTGCCGGCGCAGACGTTTCCAAACCTCGGATTGCAAATATGCACGGTAAGCCCGCTGGCGCGCACTCAATCGTAGCCGAATGAACGCACCAACCAGAACGCGCAGTGTCAGCGCTACGGCAAGCAAGCTAATCAAGAGCAGAGCAGGGTCGGGTGAGGACGACATGCCCGATATCTACCGTATCTGCGGTCTCGGGCCTACTCTTGTTTTTGCTGAGACTTCAACGGGTCGGTTAAAGTTCGTCGAACCGATCTTGTATAGAAATAAAGGCCGGTAAACATTGAAAAAGAAAAAATGGCGCCGATCCTCATATTTGTACCGACCCCTGTTGCAAAGGCCCATACCACCATAACCAAAGAAAATATGGCAAAAGCAATATGGCCATAATTGATTTGTGCCAGAATTCGATCAATTTCAGCAGCGGTCGGCATTCTTAATATTTTCATGGACGTGGCTTTCTAGTGCTTAAGAGGCTATCGGCAGCCATCGTTCATTCTAGCAAGCGCTTAATACCGGAATTAAAAGTGATCATCACTTCATAGCGCTTAATGGAAAAATACCAAAATGACGACGTTAAAAACAGTACGCATAACCCACATAAGACTTCTAATATTCCATCCGATATCCAAAACATATCGAATACAATTTCGAGTGCGACCAGGATACCACAGATAACTGTCGCCAAGAGCATTCCAAATAAAATTCTATCATCTCGATCTTTTTCTCTTATATCAACAAGAGCAATGTCTTTAACCGGTATTTTCTCAACATCAGTTACGGACATACTATTAAAGATTAAGTAAACAGCCGTATCATCTTTTGAGGTTGTCGGGGCGTCGATTTTGTCGCTTGTCATGGCCCTCTCCAAAGGCTGTACTTTATAACCTAATCGTCCATGATAACCCGATTTGGGATAGCCCTTACAATAAGGGTGACTGCCTATCTCTTGCCCCGTAATCTTTATTTCGGAAAGCTGTGAATAGTCATGGCGGTGGCCAGAGTTGACGGCGATGCCTTGTCAAGCGCAGCGGCAAGATCGGTCAAATATTTACCTGCAACCTCAACCTCGGGATGTGGGCGGGCAAAGAGCGGTTGATTTGATGCAATCACAATAATAAGTTCAACTCCGAAAGGTGCCCCGACGACCCAGAATCTTCCATTATTAGCCGGATCTCCAACGGTTCTACGACCGGAAGGCGGCAGCCGCCCGTCGCGCTCCAAAGGATTCGGCAGTAAGTGAAGAACTTGGCCGTC